>Ga0209486_10000254_pt1 | contig 25351 bp, 20 predicted proteins | sample NCCompost_FD_187518 | JGI IMG/M metagenome (GOLD analysis project Ga0209486, IMG submission 187518) | Agricultural soil microbial communities from Utah to study Nitrogen management - NC Compost (SPAdes) (version 2) | ecosystem: Environmental > Terrestrial > Soil > Agricultural land | place...
TGCTCGAACAACGGGGGCATCCCCAACCTCACCTACCGCTCGGCGAACTGGTCCGACAGCTGGGACGCGCAGTACACCTGGCGCGGGTCGGTGTCCTATGTCACCGGCGCCCACAACCTGAAGGTGGGCTACGGCGGCGTGGCGCTGGTCTCCGATCTCCAGAGCTTCACCAACGACCAGAACATGTCGTTCACGTTCAACAACGGCACGCCGATCCAGCTCTCGCAGTCGCTGCTGCCCTTCACGATCAGCCACCGCACCCGCAACCTGTCGCTCTACGTCCAGGACTCGTGGACGCGGGGACGCATGACGCTGCAGGGCGCGCTGCGCTTCGACCGCAACTGGAGCTTCGCGCCCGAGCAGCGCATCGGGCCCACGAACTTCCTGCCGACGCCGATCGTGTTCCCGGAAACGCCGGGCGTGAACGCCTACAAGGACATCTCGCCGCGCGCCGGCGTGGCCTACGATGTGTTCGGCAACGGCAAGACGGCGGTGAAGGTGAACTTCGGCAAGTATCTCGAGCCGACGAGCAACAACAACAACTACACCATCGCCAACCCGATCGGCCGCATCGCCACGACCACCAACCGGTCGTGGACCGACGCCAACACCAACTTCGTGCCCGACTGTAACCTGGCGCTTCCGGGAGCCCAGGATCTGCGCGCGAGCGGCGGTGACTTCTGCGGCGCGATGAGCGCGCAGACGTTCGGCACCACGGCGCAGACGACCGCGAACATCGACCCGAGGATCCTCAGCGGCTGGGGCGTGCGGTCGAACGACTGGCAGATCGGCGCGTCGGTGCAGCAGCAGGTGCTGCCGCGCGTGTCGATCGAGGTCGGCTACTTGCGCCGCTGGCTGAACAACTTCACCGTGACGGACAACGAAGCGGTGAGCGCCGGCGACTACACCGGCTATTCGATCACGGCACCGAGCGATCCGCGGCTGCCGGGCGGCGGCGGCTACCTGTTGAGCGACCTGTTCGCGCTCGTGCCCGACAAATTCGGCCAGACCCGGAACAACATCACACTGGCCGAGAACTTCGGCGAGCAGTACCAGAAGTACAACGGGGTGCTGTTCAACATCAGCGCGCGGCTGGGCGCCGGCGTGCAGTTCCAGGGCGGCATCAACACCGGCAAGACCGTGCAGGACAACTGCGCGGTGCGCGCGCAGGTGCCGGAGTTGACCACCGGCGCGGGCGTGAGCCCCGCGGTGGCACCGGGCAACCCCTTCTGCCACAGCGATCCCGGCTTCGTGACGAAGGTGACCGCGCTCGGCAGCTACACCGTGCCGAAGGTGGACGTCCTCGTGAGCGGCACGCTGCGCAGCGATCAGGGCGGTGCCCTGGCCGCCAACTGGAACGCCCCCTCCGCGGTCGTGGTGGCCGCGCTGGGACGGCCGGTGGCCGGCAACGTCGCCACGGTGGCGCACAACCTGGTGGCGCCAGGCGAGGTGTGGGGCGACCGCGTCAACGCGCTCGATCTGCGGTTCGCGAAGATCCTGCGCTTCGGCCGGGCCCGCTACAACGTCGGGATCGACCTCATCAATGCCACGAACTCGGACGCGATCCTGACCTACAACCAAAGCTACAACACCAATCCCGGGACGCCCGCACAGCGCTGGCTGGCGCCGACGTCGGTGCTGACGCCGCGGTTCGTCAAGGTCGGAGCGCAGATCGATTTCTAGGGCGGGTAGGTTCGTACGTGGCTGCGGGCCTTCAGGCCCGCCCTACTCCCGCCTCACCTTCTTCGGTTCTTTGTCCTCGCGCAGCGCCACGAACCGCGTGTGGCGCAGGTGGTCGTCGGCCGTCCACTCCAGGAACTCGAACTGGCCGACGAGCACCGGCTTCAGCCAGCGGCACTCTTCCATCTTCTTCGCCGTCAGCCCCACGCCCCAGCGGCCGCCTTTCTGCTCGGGCAGGTTCGCGAACGGGCACACGTCGGTCTCGAGGCCGCGGAACTTCTTGAACAGCTGCGCCCGCAGAGCCGGCGTGAAGCCGTTGCGGGTCCGTGCGGCGTACAGCAGCTGTCCGTCCTGGTAATAGCCGATCACGAGGGCGTCGAATGCGCGCGTGCCGATCGTGTAGCCGCCGATCACGAACTCCTGCCCGCGATTGACGCGCATCTTGCGCCAGGCGCCCGAACGCAGGCCCGGCTCGTAGCGGCTGTCGCGGCGCTTGGCGACGAGCCCTTCGAACCCGTGCGCCTTCACCGAGTGCACCAGCGTCTGCAGGCTGCCCTCGAGCGGCGGCACGTAGCGGACCGGCTCGGCCAGGTGCGGCAGCACCTTGGTTTCGAGCAATGCCTGCCGCGCGGTGAGCGGTTCCTTCGTCACATCGCGCCCCTCGAGCATCAGGACGTCGAAGACGAAATAGCCGATCGGCGTCTCCCCCGAGCCGTAGTTCTGGAGCAGGTTGAACGACGGGCGGCCGTCCTGATCGAAGGCGACGATCTCGCCGTCCACGACGGTGTCGGCCGGCAGGTTCTTCAGGCCTCGGACGACGGCGGGATAGCGCTGGCTGAAGTCGTTGTCGTTGCGGGAGCGCACGTGCAGGCGCCCGCCGGCCTTGAAGGCGATCGCGCGGTAGCCATCGAGCTTCAGCTCGTAGAGCCAGCGGCCGTCGTCATCCGGCAGCGCCTCGGTCTTGAGCAGCAGCATCGGGGGGATGAACCGGGCCGTCACCCGCGCGGGCATCCCGCGAGTGTACGCTCACCGCCCCGTCTCGGTGTGGGGCGCATGCACCGGTTTCGATTCGGGCGAGCCCCGCTGCCGCAGATACACGGCCAGCCAGATCATCGCCGCAACGGACAGGAACTCGCTCTGCCAGTTCTGGAACGATTCGAACCAGAACTGGCTGGAGGCCAGATACTGGGCCAGACTCGGTGGTGCCTGGCCGTGCAGTGCCTCCTCGACAGCGTGCCGCGACCAGCCGCCGAGCACATGCCCCACCCACGACACGGCGAAGAGGAGGAACAGAGCGATGCCGAGCGAGTGCTCGTACACGACCAGCACCCAGCCGCCGCGGCTGACCGGCCACGGCACGTCCGGCAGGTGGCTGAAACGTCGCGGGTCCACGTCCACGAGCTCCACGACGCCAGGACGCCGCGACTCGGGCGACCCCACTTGATACAACACCGTCGTGAACGTGACGAACGCCGCCATCTGCAGGAACTCGCTCTCCCAGTTCTCGAAGACGGCTTCCCAGAGATGTCCAGCCAGAAGATAGCCGTCAAAGCTGAGCGCGGCGCGGCCATGCTCGACGAGCTCGGCGTTGTGCGCGTGCCAGCCCGTCACTACCTGCCCTATCGCGAACAGGACGAACAGGCTGAGCATGGTCAGCGTCAGCGAACGATCGTGTATCCAGCGCACCGCGAACCTCCAACTGCCCGAGGTGCACGATGCATTCCGGCCGGACAGTCAGCCGACCCTCGCGAGAGCCAGCACACGTCGTCCTGGTGCAAGGCAGGGCGCTATAGTCACGTCAGTCATGACCGAGCTCAACAACACACCATCGTTCGTACTCGGCGACGCTGTCGTCCTCCTGGCTCGTACGCCCGCGACGCTCGACACGCTGCTCCGCGGCCTGCCGGCCTGGTGGACGGCCGCGAACGAAGGCCCAGACACCTGGAGCGCGTTCGACGTCATCGGACATCTCGTGCACGGAGAAGAGACCGACTGGATGCCGCGCGTGAAGATCATCCTGGAGCACGGCGACAGCCGCACCTTCGAGAAATTCAATCGCGAGGCGCAGTTCGAGGCGTCGTCGCCAGCTACGCTGGAGAGCCGGCTCGACGAGTTCGCGGCATTGCGGCGCGACAACCTGCGTGCGCTGGAAGCGCTGAAGCTCACCGAAGCCGACCTCGATCGGACTGGACGCCACCCCGCGTTCGGAGTCGTCACCCTGCGACAGCTCCTGGCCACGTGGGTGGCGCACGACCTCGATCACGTGATGCAGATCGCGCGCGTGCTCGGGCGGCAGTACGCCGGCGACGTCGGCCCGTGGCGGGCCTACCTGCGCGTGATCAGCGGCCAGCAGGGCTGACGCGCGTCACGCCCGCGGCGCCGGCTCGAAGAGTTCGACCGGGTTCCCGTCGGGGTCCAGCAGCTGAATCTGCCGGCCACCCGGTCCCGAGAGCATCTCGTTCCTGAACGAGAGTCCCCGGGCCTTCATCCCGGTGATGACCGCGGGAAGATCGCTCACCGCCAGCACGATCCGGTTCCACCCGCCGGGCGACTGTGGTTCGCCGTTCGGCATGGGACGCGCGCCCGAGCTCTCGGCCCCGCTCAGCAGGAGATCGACGCCGTCGCACGCCACGCTCGCGAACGCGGCGCCCTGCTGGTGCTTCAGCTCGAAGCCCAGCTCCTGCGTGTAAAACGCGACCGCACGGTTGACGTCGCGTGTCTGGTAACGCACTCCGTGCATCCGGAACATACCCATCTGCCTCTCCCTTTGCGGCGGACAGGCGAAAGAGCAGCACGATGTGCGCCAGACGGGAGCTCAGCGGACGTCGAGAAACTCGACGATTGACGCGCCGGCATCGGCGTTGCAGCCGACAAGGTCATGCCTTTCAACGACTCCGTCGTCGTCGTGACCGGCGGGACCGCTGGCGTCGGTCGCGCGACCGCGCGCGCGTTCGCTCGACTGGGCGCACGCGTCGCGGTGCTCGCCCGCGATGCCGCGCGTCTCGACGCAACCGTCGCCGAGCTCCGCGCCAACGGCGGCCGCGCACTCGCGCTCCAGGTGGACGTGGCCGACAGCGAGGCCGTCGATCGGGCGGCCACGACGATCGAATGCGAGCTCGGGCCCATCGCCATCTGGATCAACAACGCGATGGTGTCCACCTTCGCGCCGGTTGCGTCGCTCACCGCCGGCGAGATCCGGCGCGTCACGGACGTGACGTATCTCGGCGCGGTGCATGGCACGCTGGCGGCGTTCCGGCGGATGCGTGTGCGCGATTGCGGCACGATCGTGCAGGTCGGATCGACGCTCGCCTATCGCGCGATTCCGCTGCAGGCCCCCTACTGTGCCGCCAAGCACGCGCTCCGGGCGTTCACCGAGTCGCTTCGCGTCGAGCTGCTTCACGATCGATCGCGCGTCAAGCTCACGATGGTGCACCTGCCGGCGGTGAACACGCCGCAGTTCGACTGGACGCTGACCCGCGTGCCGGGACGGCCACGTCCGCTGGCCCCGGTGTTTCAACCCGAGGTCGCGGCCGAGGCCATTCTCTATGCGGCCCGACGGGCGCCCCGGGAACTGAAGGTCGGCGCGGCCGTCGCAGGCACCATCTGGCTGAACAAGTTCGTGCCCGGCGTCATCGATCGGGTGCTCGCCCGGCGCGGATTCGAGGGGCAGCAGGAAGCGCACTCCGCCCCGGCGCATCCCGAAGGCAATCTGTTCGCGCCGGTCGAAGGCGACGTTGGCGCGCATGGCCGGTTCGATGGGGAGGCCAAGGCGCGCAGCCTGGCGCTCGACGCGCGCACCTCGCCGGCGTTCTGGACGTTGGCGACGGCCCTTGCCGCAGCCGCAACGACGATCACGCTGACGCGCATTCGCGGCCGATGAGCACGACCTCGCCGACGGGCTCGCTGGTAACGCTCCGGCCGGCAGGCGATCAGCTCCACCTGCACGCCAATCGACTGGTGCTCACGATGGGGCTCGACGGATTCGTCCGTGAGGGCCCGCAGGGGCTGTTCGCGTACGAGGCGCGCGTCCTGTCCGAGTTTCGCTATCTGGTCGACGAACAGGAGCTGCTCCCCGTGGGTGTCTCGCCCATCAGCAGCCGTGCGTTGCTTGGCTACTATGTGGCGTTTCCACCAGGCCGCGATCGTGGACAACCCGATCAGGGCAGCGGTCTCCTGATTCCGGACACACAGCACACCCTGGAGCTGATCGTTCGGCGCACCGTGATGTCCCCGCGCGCGGCCAAGAACCGCGAGCGAACCCGGACCGATTGGATTGACGAGCGCATCCAGGTCCGCAACTATTCCGACGCGCGCACGGCGTTCGTCCTCCGCATCGCGATCGATGCCGACTTTCGCGGGCTGCCGGAAGTCCGCCAGCAGCCGCTCGGCCTGGGACAGCTCGAGCGAGGATGGCACGACCGCACGCGGGAGCTCGTCTTCGACTGGCGGGCCCATCGTGCGTTCGCGCACGACGGCGAAGCCGGAACGGCCACCGATCATCGCGGGATGCGAGTGCGCGTGAAAACAGCCGGCGGGCCGTTTCTGGGCAGCGAGCACGGCATCGCGTTCTCGCTGGATCTGGCGCCCGGCGCGTCGTGGTCCGCCCGACTGGGCCTCTATCCATCGCTTCCTGACCCGCTGGCCCACGTCGCCTTTTCACCTGGCACGCCGGGCCCCGACACCGGCGGCGGGAACGCGGCGCGCGGCACCACGTTCGACGTACCGGGTGACAGGTCGCGGTCGCTGCTGGTGACGGCGGCGCTCGATCGCGCGCGCGCCGATCTCGAAGGGCTTCGTCTCGACGATCTCGACCAAGGCGCCGAGGCGTGGACGATGGCGGCGGGCGTGCCCATCTACGTGGCGCTCTTCGGCCGCGACACGCTGACGGCATCCTGGCAGGCAGCCATGCTGACGCCGGCCATGATGCGTGGCACGCTCCAGGCGCTTGCCGCGCTGCAGGGCCGCCGGCGGAACGACTGGCGCGACGAAGCGCCGGGCCGCCTGCTGCACGAGGCGCACACCGGGCCGCTCGAGACGCTGAACGTCAATCCCCGTGCGCGCTACTACGGCTCGGTAACCACGTCGGGCTTCTTTCCAGTCGTGCTCTCGGCCTACTGGCACTGGACGGGCGACGAGGAGCTGGTGCGTGCCCTGGTGCCGCACGCCCTCGACGGGCTCCGCTGGCTCGACGAAGAGGGGGATCTCGACGGCGACGGCTTCGTGGAATACCGCACGCGGTCGAGCGACGGCGTCAAGCACCAGGGATGGAAGGACTCGGGCGACGCCATCGTCTACGCCGACGGAAGCCCCGTCGAGCCACCGATTGCCACCTGTGAAGAGCAGGCGTTCGTCTATGTGGCCAAGCTCCATCTCAGCGAACTGCTATGGAGACTCGGCGAGCGCCGCGACGCCCGCCGGCTCCTCACGGAGGCGCGCCGCCTGCGACGGCGATTCAACGAGGCGTTCTGGATCGAGTCCACACAGTTCCTGGCGATGGCGTTGGACGCCGAGAAGCGTCCCGTGACGACGATCGGATCGAACGCGGGACATTGTCTCGCCGCCGGCATCGTCCGCCGCGAGCACGTGCGCGCGGTGGCCGATCGGCTCTTCGAGCCGGATCTCTTCTCGGGCTGGGGCATTCGTACGCTCTCCTCGGAGCATCCGACCTTCAACCCGTACAGCTATCACCGCGGGAGCGTCTGGCCGGTCGAGCAGGGCAGCTTCGCGCTCGGTCTCGTGCGTTATGGACTTTACGGCCTCCACGAGCGGCTCGCCCGCGGCGTCTTCGACGCCACCGCCGTCTTCGAGCATGCCCGTCTGCCGGAGCTGTTCAGCGGCCATCCGCGCAACGCCGATCATCCGTTTCCGGCGCTCTATCCGCAGGCCAACGCGCCACAGGCGTGGTCGGCGTCGACGCTCGTCCTGCTGCTGCAATCGATGCTGGGGCTGTACCCGTACGCCCCGTCGAACCTGCTGTTCCTCGATCCGCACTTGCCGCGCTGGCTGCCGGCGCTGACCGTGCGGAACCTGCAGGTCGGGCAGGCGGTCGTGACGATCGAGTTCCGCCGCGGCCGCCGCGAGACGGCCTACAAGATCCTGGAACAGCAGGGCACGCTGCACGTGATCCGTCAGGCGAGCCCGTGGTCGCTCACCGAGCCGCTCGGCCGGCGGCTGCGAATGCTGGCCGGGAGCCTGTTCAAGTTCTCGTCGAAGTGACAGCACGCGTTTTTCTGGCGGTGGGGCTGCTCGGCCTACGACCTCTCGCTCGCCCGACGCCGGATGAGAGAGACCCCGTATAATCCAGGCGTTTGCCCCTCGCGCCCGGCACCCGTTTTGGACCCTACGAAATCCTTGCGCCGATCGGCGCCGGCGGGATGGGCAAGGTGCACCGGGCGCGCGACACGTTCCAGGCCTCGGCGCCGACCGCACTCTTCTCGACGCGCATGTTCCCGCAGAGTGTGTTCACCGACTACGACGTGACGCGCGATCGCCAGCGATTCGTGATCGGCACGCTTCTCGACGCGCCGAATGCGACCCGGCCCATCGCCACCGTGGTGCTCAACTGGACCGCTGACCTGAAGTGACCGCACGCGTCTTTCTTGCGGCGGCGCTGCTCGCCGCCTGCTTTCTTGGCTACCGGTATTGGGCGAGCGACGAGCGGCAGATCGGTCGCCTGCTCGACAACGTGGCCGACGCCGTCAGCCAGGCCGAGGGCGAAGCCGGAGTGACCGGGCTCGCCGAGGTGGCGGGCCTCACCAACTACCTGACCGCCGACGTCACCATCGAAGCCACGCTCCCGGCACGAGCCGCGGCGATCCGCGGTGCGCAGGACGTCGTCGCGACCGTCGGCCGCTTTCGCGCCGTCTTTCCCGTGGTCACGCTGTCGTTCGACGACGCCATGATCTCCGTCGACTCGGACAGCACAGCGACCGTCCAGGCGATCGCGAGGACGGAGATGCGCGACAAGGACGGAGCCCGCGAGGCCCAGGGGTGGCAGGTCGTGCTGTCGCTCGCGCGGCGCGGCGGGAATTGGGTCATCGCTCGAGGCACCGCGGAGGCTCTTCCGGACGAACAACCATGACCCTGTCCCACATTCGAACGTCGATAACGATGGCGTGCCTTGCTCTGTCGGGCGCCATCGCGACCGCTCAGGAACCGCCGCCCGCATCGCCCCGGGCATTCGATGCGGCCCTCCTCGTGAGAACCGAGGAGAACAGGCTGACGCTGGCCACAGCGGCCTCGAGAGACGTGCGCAACATTCGGCTCGAGGACGTGGACGAGATCACCGACGTGCAGGTGGCGCAATCGGCAACCAAGGCCGTCGTTCTCACCAGGTCACGCCGTCTGCAGGCGTTCGACCTCTCGAACGACAGTCCCATCTTGCGGCCGTACGCGACGTGGCCACTCGGAACGCCGTCGCCGTCGCCAGCCCGGACGGGATCGCATAGTGTGCGCTCCGCACGATTCAGCTTCGTGGTCGATGGAGCGCTCATCGTCGTCGACGAATCGCTGGCCCCCATCCAGTCGCCAGGGCCCACGTCGGGCCTGGTGGCGGCGGAGACGCGCTCTGCGGCGTGCCTGCTCACCGTGTCGCGGGATGGCATGGTCAGAGTGACCGATCTGACGAGCGGCAGCGAGATCGCCACAGGCCGGATCGCCTTCGCGCCCACGGACGACGTCGACATCGTGTCCGCGCCCTTGCCGGACGGCCAGCCGTGCCGGAACGAGGACAACCTCGGATTCGTGATCGTGGTGCACGGAACGCAAGACTCGAGCCTGTGGACTCCTCGTGGCGAGTCATTGCGCACGACGACTCGCGTCGACGCCTTGAAAGTCGCGGCGACGCTTGCCGGGATCCGCCGGTTCGATGATGCAGTCGCCGACTATCACTGTGGCACGGCACGCTGCGAGGTCGCGCTGATTCGCCCCGACGTCAACCTCTATCTCCCGGTCCTCGAAATGGCCGCCCAGGAAACGGTGTGGCCGTCGAGCGTGACCGTCTGGCGCCACCTGTCACGCGACCCGAAGCGAGACGCGGAGTTCCGAGACCAAGGCCTGCCATGGTGGTCGCTGTACGAGCAATACGCCGCGAGGTTCGCCAAGAAAGAGTGCGTCGTCTATTCCCGTACGATGGAACTCCGACGCTCGTGGTTGATCCAGTACTGGCTCTATTTTCCCTTCGATCTGGGTAACCGGAGCCCACACGCGCACGACACGGAGCATGTCTTCGTGGAGGTGGACAAGCGAGGCGGAAGAATCGCGAGGGTCCTGGGCGACGGACACGGCCTCGTGTCGGGCAACAACCTGTACTCGGCGGAGCTCGACACCGGCTACGCCCTGACCCTGCCGGTCTACGCGTTCGTCGAGCTCGGTAAACATGCCACCGCCCCGGACACGGACAAGAACGGATTCTTCACGCCCGGCGTCGACGAGAATCACTACAACGAGCGCTCGAAGGTGTGGGGCGTTCGGGACGTCATCGGATCGATCAACAACGAACTGCTCGTCTACGACGCATCGATGACGATCCCGAGAACCAGCGCATCGCGCTACGGCCATGCCGACTTTGCGGCGCTGTTCCCCGGGAGCGCCGAGGTGCCGGCGAGCAATCGCATCTGCAAGGTGGAAGAGTGGCAACCCGCTCCCGCAGCACAATGCCCCGACAAGGACGATCTGGATCCCGCCGCGCTCGAGGCATGCGGAAAGGCCAAGATCCAGCATCACTCCGATTTCGTCGACCCGAATGGCATCTTCAAGAACGAGCTGTTCCCGGCGTTCTCATTCCGCGTGGTCGTGGGCCGTGCCATGGACGGCCTGGGCCGATCGCTGGCTTTCCAGCTGGCCGGCGAGATCAATGAGTGGCCCGTCATCCGAAAGTTGCCGATGACCGGCAGGTTTTCGATCGCCATGTCGATCAGACGGCTGCCAGATCCCAACCCGCTGATCGCTCAGCGGCGATTCGAGTACGTGCCGATCTTCGGTTACGAGAGGTTCGTGACGAACCTCGTCGGATTCACGCTCCACGCGGGTGGCTGGGACGATGGAGTACTGGGTGCGGGCCTGTTCGTAGAAGCGCCTTTGGGGCGCACGGGACTGAACCTGAACTTCAAGGTCGGCCCAACGGTGATTGGAGGAGGGAAAACGCAGATGGGCGCCAGCCTGGCCCTCGGCCTGCCTCTGGGCCAGCAGCACCGTTTTCGTTGAACGACCTGCCTGAGTGGCACATTCGTTGCTGCTCTTCTTAGAACACCGGACGGTCAACCTGTTAGCGTTCAACGAGTTGCAGTTGAAGGGACCCAATGCAGGCTCGCTCGTCGTGGCCCGCATCCATTGCGTTCGCTGCCGCGCTCACAGCCGGCTGTAAGGAGCCTGCGCCTCCGCCCAAACCACCTCCGCCCGAGGTCCAGGTCGTCAACGTCATCAAGCGTGACGTGCCGGTCTACATGGAAGGGATCGGCGTCACGCGCGGCGACGCCGAAGTAGAGATACGCGCGCGCGTCGAGGGCGTGCTGCAGGCGGTGCACTTCACGGAAGGCACCCAGGTCAAAAAGGGGGACCTGCTCTACACGATCGATCCGCGCCAGTTCATCGCCGTGGTGCAGCAGGCGAAGGGCAAGCTGGCACAGGCCGAGGCGGACCTCGCGCGCTACGAGCAGGACGTCGCGCGGTACAAGCCGCTGGTCGAGCAGAACGCCGTGCCGCGGCAGACGCTCGAGACGTCGGTTGCGCAAGTCAACGCCGGGCGCGCCGGCGTCCAGGCCGCCAAGGCATCGGTCGAGTCAGCGGAACTCGACGTGAGCTACACGAAGATCTACTCGCCGACCGAGGGCATGATCGGCAAGACCGAAGTGAACGAAGGCAACCTGGTGGGCCGCGGGCAATCCACGCTGCTGACGAAGATCTCGCGGGTCGATCCGATCCGCCTCCGCGTGAGCATCGGCGAGCGCGACTACCTCGAACTGGCCCGCCTCCGCCGCAAGGCTGGCGTGAAACCTGGTTTTCGGAACGACCGATCGATCGTCGAGATGATCCTGGCCGACGGCTCGCTGCATCCCTACCGCGGGACGTTGGTGTTCGCCGACCGGCCCGTGGACGCGTCCACCGGCACGCTGCTCATCGAGATCGCGTATCCCAACCCTGATCACCTGATCCGGCCCGGTCAGTTTGGGCGCGCCCGCGTCGTGGTCGACACGAAACCCGGCGCGCTGCTCGTGCCGCAGAAAGCCGTGTCGGCCCTGCAATCGGTCGACAGCGTCTCCGTGGTCAAACCCGACAAGACCGTCGAGACACGACAGGTCAAGACCGGTGTCCGCGTCGGCACGCTGTGGGTCATCGAGAGCGGCCTGCAGCCCGACGATCAGGTGGTTGTCGAAGGGCTGCAGAAGGTGCGGCCGGGCATGACCGTCAATCCCACCCTCGTACCGGCGGAAGCGCCGGACTAGTTCATGGCCCACTTCTTCATCCGGCGGCCGGTCGTCGCCATGGTGATCTCCATCCTGATGGTGATCGCCGGCGCCGTCGCGTTGCGGAGCCTGCCGATCGAGCAGTATCCGTCCCTCGCCCCGCCGGTCGTGCGCATCACGGGCAACTACACCGGCGCCAACGCGGAGGTGGTGGAGCAATCGGTGGCGACCCCGATCGAGCAGGAAATCAACGGCGTGGACAACCTGCTCTACATGAAGTCGCTGAACACGAGCGACGGCCGCATGCTGCTCGACGTCACGTTCAAGGTGGGCAGCAGCCTCGACAACTCGAACATGCTCACGCAGAACCGCGTCTCGCAGGCCCAGGCGCGGCTGCCGCAGGAAGTGCTGCAGCAGGGGCTCACGGTCAAGAAGATCAACCCGAGCATCCTGCTGGTCGCGTCGATCTTCTCGCCCAAGGGCACCTTCGACGGGCTGTTCCTGAACAACTACGCGATGCTCAACGCCCGCGACGCGCTGCTGCGTGTGCCGGGCGTGGCGCAGGTCGATCTGTTCGGCGGCGCCGAGTACGGCATGCGCGTGTGGCTGCGGCCCGACGACCTGGCCACGCTGGGCCTGACGCCCGCCGACGTCATCGCCGCGATCAAGGAGCAGAACCTGCAGGCACCGGCCGGCCAGATCGGCGCGGCGCCCTCGGCGCCCGGCCAGTCGTTCACCTACACGGTGCGGGCGCCCGGCCGCCTCGTCACCGCCGAACAGTTCGGCAACATCATCGTGCGCTCGACCGACGAGGGGCGCGAGGTCCGCATCAACGACATCGGCCGGGTGGAGCTGGGCGCGGAGAACTACAAGTCCTTCGGACGGCTGGACGGCAAGCCCGCCGGCGTGCTCGCGGTCTATCTCCTTCCCGGCGCCAACCAGCTGCAGGCCGCCGAAGGGATCTACACCGCGCTCGAGGAGCTCAAGCGACTCTTCCCGACCGACGTGGACTACAAGATCGTCTACGACACGACCCCGGCGGTGGAAGCCTCGATCGAAGAGATCAACAAGACGCTGCTCGAAGCCATCGTGCTCGTCGTGATCGTGGTCTTCGTGTTCCTGCAGAACGTGAGAGCGACCTTCATTCCCCTCCTCACCATCCCGGTCTCGCTGCTCGGCACGTTCATCTTCTTCCCGATCCTCGGCTTCTCCGTGAACACGCTCACGATGTTCGGCCTGGTGCTGGCCATCGGCATCGTCGTGGACGACGCCATCGTGGTCGTGGAAGCGGTGATGCACAACCTCGAGCACGGCATGGACGCCAAGACCGCGACGAGCAAGGCGATGGACGAGGTGTCCGGCCCGATCATCGGGATCGGCCTGGTGCTGACGGCGGTCTTCGTTCCGGTGGCGTATCTCGGCGGTCTCACCGGCCGCCTCTACCAGCAGTTCGCGCTGACGATTGCCATCGCCGTCATCATTTCCGTCTTCAACGCGCTCTCCCTGAGCCCGGCGCTGGCGGCCATGCTCCTCAAGCCGCCCAAGCCCGCGCGCGGGCCGCTCGGCATGTTCTTCCGCGGGTTCAACCGCGTGTTCGACGTCTCGACCCGCGGCTACGTCGGCACCGCGGGCCTGCTTGCCCGCAAGTCGATCCTGAGCCTCGGCATCCTCGCGGTGGTCGTGTTCCTGTCGTCGCGGCTGGCGGCCGCCGTCCCTGGCGGGTTCGTGCCCACCGAGGACCAGGGCATCGTCATGGTGAACGTGCAGCTCCCCAACGGAGCGTCGCTCGAGCGGACCGACGCGGTGCTGCGGCGGCTGGAGAACATCGTCGGGGCCACGCCGGGCGTGGAGTCGTACAACACCGTCGGCGGCATGGCGCTGCTCACCAACTCGTTCCAGTCCAACGTCGGCTCGATGTTCCTGCGGCTCAAACCGTGGGGGGAACGCACCTCGCCCGACACGAAAATGCCGGCCATCATGGCCCATCTGCGGCGCGAGCTGTCCAGAATGCCTGAGGCTGTGGTGTTCCCGTTCCTGCCGCCATCGATTCCCGGTTTCGGCGCGGCCGGCGGCTTCAACTTCGTCCTGCAGGATCGCAGCGGCACGCTGACGGTGCCGCAACTGGGAGCGCAGGCGCAGACCTTCATCGCCAAAGCACGCACCCGGCCGGAGCTGACCGCCCTCTTCACCGCCTTCGACCCGACGTCACCCCAGTACGACGTGCAGCTCGATCGCGAGCAGGCCCGGAAGCTGGGCGTGCCGATGAACGACCTCTTTCAGACGCTGTCGGCGTCGATGGGCGGCGCCTTCGTGAACGACTTCAACCGCTTCGGCCGCCTCTACCGGGTGTTCGTACAGTCGGAAGCCGAATACCGGCAGCGTCCGGAAGACATCGGCCGCATCTACGTGCGGAGCCAGACCGGCACGATGATTCCGCTCTCCACCCTCGTGACCGTCAGGCCGCTCGAGGGCACCGAACTGGCCGTGCGTTTCAACCTGATGCGATCGGTGGAAGTGAGCGGACAGGCGGCCCCCGGCTTCAGCTCGGCGCAGGCGATGGCGGCGCTCGAGCAGGTGGCGGCCGAGGTACTGGCTCCGGAAATGCGCTACTCGTACTCGGGGCTGTCGTACGAAGAGAAGAACGCGCCGTCCCCGATCCCCACCTTCGCGATGGCGGTCGTGTTCGTTTTCCTGCTGCTCGCGGCCGTCTACGAGAGCTGGTCGCTGCCGTGGGCGGTGCTGCTCGGCACGCCGATCGTCGTGCTGGGGGCGTACTTCGGCGTCTGGCTGCTCGGGCTCGAAGCCAACGTCTACGTGCAGATCGGCCTGGTGATGCTGATCGGCCTCGCCGCCAAGAACGCCATCCTCATCGTGGAGTTCGCGAAGGTGGAGCGCGACAAGGGCAAGACCGCGATCGAGGCGGCGCTGGAGGCCGCGCGGCTCCGGTTCAGGCCGATTCTGATGACCGCCTTCGCGTTCATCATGGGCGTCATCCCGCTGATGCTCGCGAGCGGATCGGGCGCGGCCTCGCGCGCCGTGATGGGCACGGCGGTGTTCTTCGGCATGCTCGTCGCCACCGTCGTGGGCGTGTTCATATACCCGGCGCTCTTCGTCCTCGTCGACACGATCGCCAGCGGCCGCAAGCCGCGGAAGGCGCCCGTCGTACCGCCGATCCAGCAGGCGGCACCCGAGGGAGCGGGCCACTGACGTGCCTCTTCCGCGGGCGCTCGCCATGCCGGTCGCCGCTCTGACCCTCACCGCGCTGTCTTTGTCGGCGTGTGCCCTCGGCCCCAACTACGCACGGCCCACGATCACGCCGCCCCCGGCCTTCCGCGGCGTGCTCACGCCGGGGGAGGCCACCGACCTCGCCGACCTCGCCTGGATCCGCCAGTATCAGGAGCCCGAGCTCGCGGCGCTCATCGAGACCGCGATCGCCGAAAACCTCGACCTGCGACAGGCCGTGGCCAGGATTGCCGAGGCCCGCGCGCGCGCCGATGCCGCCAGGGCCGACCTCGGGCCGACGCTGTCGGGCGGGTTCAGCGGCCAGCCGCGCACGCGGCTCGACGACGACGAGACCTGGCTGCGCACGCTCTACAGCCTGGGCGTCGCCTTCCAGTGGGAGATCGACTTCTTCGGCCGGCTGCGCCGCGCCTCCGAGGCCGCGCGCAACGATCTGCTCGCGACCGAGGACGGCGCCAGGGCGGTGATGTCATCGCTCGTCGGCGACGTCGTGCAGGCCTGGTTCGATCTCAGGGTCCTCGACGAGCTCATTGCCATCACCGAGCGCAACATCCAGCTGCAGCAGGACGCCCTGCTCCTGGTGCAGCGGCGCGTGCAGGGCGGCGTGGCCGCCGGCCTCGATGAACAGCAGGCAACCAGCCAGCTGGCGCGGACACGCGCGCAGCTGCCGACGCTGCAGCAGGAGGCCCAGCTGGTCGAGAACCGCCTCAGTGTTCTGCTCGGGCGTCCTCCCGGTCCCATCGTCCGGACACCGGGCCCGATTACAGCGGTGCCGCCGGAGATTCCCACCGGGCTGCCATCAGAGCTGCTCGAGCGGCGCGCCGACATCCGGCAGGCCGAACGCCAGCTCATGGCCGCCACCAGCCGGATTGGCGTGGCGATGGGCAACGCGTTTCCGTTCCCCCGCATCGGCCTCACGGCGTTCTTCGGCCTGATGAGCGGGTCGCTCGACACCCTGTTCCGTGGCGACGACAACGGCGTCGTCTCGTGGAGTCCGTCGGTCTCCATGCCGTTGATCGATTCGGGACGCGGGAAGGCGGGCGTGGCCGTGGCGGTGGCGCAGACCGAGCAGGCCGCGATCTTCTACCGCAGCTCCATTCTGGTGGCGCTGCGCGAAGTGGCCGACACGCTGGTGTCGCTGGCCAAGGTGCGCGAGCGCATCGCGCAGCAGCAGGTCGAGGTGACAGCGGCGCGCGAGGCGCTGCGGTTGAGCGACATCCGCTACGTCGGCGGGGTGGCCGACTACCTGGAAGTCCTCGACACCCAGCGCGTGCTGTATGTCTCGGAGACCGATCTCGCCCGCAGCCGCCAGAGCGAGCTGCAGGCGTCGGTCCAGTTGTACCGGGCGCTCGGCGGCGGCTGGTCGGATCAGGAGCTGCTGAAGGTGATCGACCGGCCGTTCGACGCGCGGAAGTAACCGCTCAGCCCAGTCAGGCCGGTTGCGCCACGCGTGGCGAGCGTTCCCGAACGAAGCGCGCCATCGGGCTCCACATGAACCAGTGTGGAAGCTGTTTCGCCAACGAGGGCAGCCCGTCCACCACGATCGAGCTGCAGCGAATCGCGGCGGCGTAGTCAATGTGTCCCAGCCAGACACGATAGAAATACGCCAGATCCGCCCGAACGATGAGATCGGAGTCGAACCCCGGGGGCGTCACACACACCGAAACCTCCCGGGGCTCGAGCAGCAGCCACACCCGCCGCCCGCGAGGTCCGCTGAAGTCGAACTCCACCACCGTCCGCCGTTCCGGCAGCAGCTCGCGATTGATCCGCTGGTGAATCCGCCAGATCAACAACCCTGCGTCCAGCTCCTCGGGCTGCGGTTCGCCGAAGGCCCACCGGACGCCCCACGCGCCCAGCGCTTCGATGACAGTCTTGAGCTCCCTCCCGGCGTCGGACAGGTGATACGCCGTCACCTTCGGTTGGGCAGCAGGTAGCCGCTCGACCACGCCCGCGTCTTCCAGCTCGCGAAGACGCGACGTCAGCAACGAGCGCGAGATGCCGGGCAGCCCGCGTTCGATCTCGTTGAAGCGATGGCTGCCGAGGATGAGCTCGCGCACGATCAGCGGCGTCCACCGGTCGGCCAGGATCTCCGACGCCCGCGCAACTGGGCAGTACTGCCTGTATTTCTGCATGCCGGATCCTGGCACCCGGGGTACGCCGGTGCCAGTCCAAAAATTGAACCGGTTCAGTCCGCTCGTTGCACTTCCGCCGCGAATCTCCCACCTCCTATCGTGAGTCGGCTTGCCCCACGAACGGCAGTTGGAAGGAGATCTGATGACCAGGCATGCGCAACTCACTCCCCTCCGCCTCGTCGCCACCATCGCGTTGAGTCTGCTTGTCACGCCGATGCGGGCAGCCGCCAACGACGTGCTGATGGAGTGGAACCAGATCGCCCTGGCCGCGTCCGCGGCTCAAGGCCCGGTGCCGCAGGTCCGGACGATGGCCGTCGTGCACGTCTCGGTGCACGACGCGGTGAACGCCATCACCTGCGACTACCGGATCTACCTCGCCATCGGCTGCGGTCCGTGGGGCGCGCCGGAAGCGGCGGCGATCGGCGCCGCCCACCGCGCGCTGGTCGGCCTGTTCCCGGCCCAGGCGGCAGCGTTGGGTCCGGCGCGCGACAACTCGCTTGCCGCACACGGCTTGGCCGACAGCGACCCGGGGTTCGCGTTCGGCACAGCCGTCGCGGAGGCGATCCTCGGCGTGCGCGCCACCGACGGATCGGCGCAGGCGCAGGTTCCTTACACCGCTCCCGGAGCCGGCACTCCGGGAGTGTGGGTGGCGGTTGGCCCTGCCCCGCCGGTCGTGCCTGGCTGGCGATACGTCGACCTGTGGGTGTTACGGAACCTCTCGCAATTCCAGCCGGATGGACCGCCGCCGCTTCACAGCCGGCGTTACGCGCGCGACTACAACGAGGTGAAAGAGCTGGGGTCGCTCACCAGCCTGACGCGGACGAACGAGCAGACCGAGATCGCGCGCTTCTGGCTCGCCTCGCCTGCCGCGATCTGGAACGGTGTCGCGCGTCAGCTGATTCAGGCGCGCGGCCTGGACCTGTCGGCCGCGGCGCGCACCCTGGCCTTGATGTACCTGGCCTCCGCCGATGCGAGCGTCGCCTGCTGGGACGCGAAGTACACGTTCAACTTCTGGCGACCGATCACGGCCATCCAGCACGGCGACGCGGACAGCAACGCCAGGACCGAGGTCGATCCTGCGTGGACGCCACTGTTTCCGACTCCCCAGCATCCGGAGTACCTGTCGGGACACTCCACCAACAGCAGCGCGATGGCGACCGTGCTGAGGCTGCTGTTCGGTGACGAGCCCGGTGCGCCGATTGTCGCGGTCAGTGCGACGGCTCCCGGCTTCGAGCGCCACTGGACCAGGCTGAGCGAAGGGGTCGAGGAAGTGATCGACGCGCGGATCTACGCGGGGATTCACTACCGGTCGTCCGACGAAGACGGGGCGGCCGTGGGCCGCAAGGTGGCACGGTTCGTCGTGCAGCATGCCTTGCGTGTCCGGCGCGGCTCACCGATCATGAACCCGTGAGCCACAAGGGCAACGCGCGCTTGATCTACTCCACGGACACCGGCGGCAAGTGCCCCGTGTGCGGCTGGCCGCAGCGGAACTGCCAGTGCAGCAGCCGGCGCGACACGCCGGAGGCGGTCCCGGCGCGCGTCGTCGCGAAGCTACGAATGGAGAAGAAGGGGCGCGGCGGCAAGGCCGTGACGGTCGTCTACGGCCTGCCGCGGAATGCCGAGTTCCTGCGGGAATTGAGCCAGGAGTTGAAGCGCGCCTGCGGCGCGGGCGGGACGGTGACCGAGGACGGCGTCGAAATCCAGGGCGATCTCCGCGAGCGCGTGCGCGATGCGTTGATGAAACGGGGGTACGTCATAAAAGGCTAAAACCGCGGCTGACTTTTCCTCCTGCAAGTCACCGGGGGAAGAGCATCCGCATGGTGCGCGCACGTCGCCTGAACGCGAACGATCGGCCGCTCCGGCCGCGGTATGCATCGTGCACCGAGTACGTGCAGCATGAACGCGCCGGCCCGCTCCCGTCGCCTCGTGGTTGTGCTGGTTGCGATGGCACTAGGGGCCAGCGCTGGAGCCGCGGTTCCCGACCCGGCCGACCAATCGATCAGGCAGTTCCTCGCGCAGGACGGCACGCAGCCACCGTATCGGGCGGTACGCCGGCTCGAGGCCTGGAATGGCTCCCGCAGTGCGTGGATGGAAGCCGTGACCGCCTACTCCCAGTCCGCGGGCTTCCGCTACGAGATCACAGCAGAAGGCGGATCGGATTCAATCCGCAACAGGGTGCTGCGGGCAATGCTCGACGGCGAGCGTGAAATCATCGCCGTCGGGGAATCCGCACGCTCGGCGCTGGCGCGCGAGAACTACACGTTCCAGCCCAAGGGCATCGGCGCCGACGGGCTCGCCAACATCCAGTTGACGCCGCGCCGTAAGGAGCGCGTGCTGGTGTCGGGCACGATGCTTTTGCGTCCCCGCGGGGGCGACCTCGTGCGGCTCGAGGGCCGCCTGGCCAAGAGTCCGTCGTTCTGGGTGAAGAACGTGGACATCGTTCGCATCTACGAACGGATCAACGGCGTGGTCGTGCCCGTGCGGCTCGAGTCGCAAGCGCAAGTGCGCTTTCTCGGCGAGGCCACACTGCGCATGACCTACCGCTACTCGGAGGTCGCTGGCCGGGCGGTGAAACTCCGCTGAGGAGGCGCTGAGAGAGGAACGACCGGCAGACCCGCGCCCTTGCCCTTGCATCGAGGGCCTGCCGATCGAGGTTTGCTCAGCGCGACGACTCGTAGGACCCCTCGTTCCAGCGCTGTGCACGCTCAGGCTCAGGCACGGAGAAACCATCGCCGCACCGGTTCGGTGAACATCATGCGGATGGCCCAGGCATAGGCGATGAGCACGGCGGTGTAGAGCACGACGTCCGCAATATAGAGAGCGCCCTGAAGCTGGTTGGAGAAGAGGACGTCGAAGACGGAGAGCGCAGCCACTCCGCCCATCGCGGCAAACGTGATGCGGGCCCAGTTCCTGCCTCGCAGCACCTTCATGTCTACCACCAGTACGAGGAGCCCGAAGAAGAATGTGCCAACTGGCGCCACCACCTTGTCCAGCGTCTCCATATAGGAGGCGGCGGTTGTCGCCGTGGCGTTCATGGCCACGCACGCCGCACGCTCCTCGGGTGTTGTGAGCACCGGATCGTCGCATTTGAGCCCGGGGAACGACTCTGAGCCGTTCACGGGCGCGACGCCCCGCCCGAGCTGCGACGACAGCATGTACAGCACCAGCAGTGCAAAGCTGCTCCAGACCACGCGACGAAACCTGGCGCGCGCCTGCGTGAGCTCGGCATCCGAGAAGAACCGGCTGTACTCGACTCGCTGGCGATAGTGCTCCTCGTCCTGTGGCAGGTCGAGCGCACCCGAAATCGCCTTGCAGAGCCGTTCCGCGTCCTCGGCAAAGCGGCTGTCGGAAATCTCAACGGCATTGCGGCGGGAGAGCTCCTGAAGCGATGGTGGCAGCGTGGCGGCTGAAGGCATCTGAGCGCCGCCGACCAGCAGCGGAATGACGTTGGCCTGACGCTGGATGGCGGCGGCCAGCTCCCGCACAACATAGTCGTTCGGATCCTCGACGCGGGGCTGGCCCGTGCTGTCGCGAATCCCCAGCCATTGCGGGCCAATGACCGCCAGCACCACCGCGCTGTCGGCAAGATTCGCGTCGATGGCCTTGATGAAGTCGGCGCCCGGATTGATCGCCTCGACGTCCATGAAGACGCTGACCGATGGGAAGGTGCGACGAAGATGGTCGCAAATGCGTCCCGCGTACGGCGCTGAGTCCGCACGGCGGTAGCTGATAAAGATGCCCTTCATCGTTCGCCTCCCTCGTCTGGCAGCTACGATTCGGGGAGCAGGCGCTTCAACTCGTCAAGCCAGTGCTGCCCGACGACGATCCGGGGCCGTGCGCCGGCACCGCGTGTGGAGGACGTCGGGACGAGCATCAGAAAGCGCTGGCCATCGGCGTCAGGTCGTACTGAGCCAGAGCGCCTCCGCTGGCGGCGAGATGGCCGCGCACAGGAAAGCACGGTTAAGGTCACTCGACGGCGCGACCACCCAGCTTGCGGCCGTCGGGCAGCGTCATCGACACAAAAATGCCGCCGAACTCACCGCTCTTCAGCGGATTCACGACGACCGTGACCGTGTCGCCAGGCTTGATGATGTTCGAGCGCCAGCCGTTTCTCGCCATCGACTGCGGACTCCCCAGTTCCACACCCCAGCGATCGACGCCGCCGCTCGCGTTTGGCACGTCGAGCTGAATGGAGGAATGCGGATTCGTCCATGTAAACCGGACGACGGCGCCGACGATGGTCTTCGACACGGTGCGGTCGAACATCACCGGCGAATGGTGCGCGCCGGCGGGCGCGGCAAGCGCGATGACCAGCACGATGGAGGCGATGGCTGAGCGTGGCATGACGTCTCCTGCGTCGAGGCGCGTCCGTTACTTCACCAGGTTCTTCGATTTCGTGGCCGGCAGCGTGTCGTTCAGATCCGGCAGGCACTGAACCTCGGTGATATCGGCGTCGTCGCGGCGGCGGAACGTCTTGGTCATCTTCCACTCGCCGACCCAGTTCTGCGGATCGGTCATCTGGTACTCGATGTCCATCCGTCCGTCGGGCAGCATCTTGAATCGCTCGGTGATCTGCAAGTCTTCACTGGCCGGCACCGAGGCGCCGCCCTGATCCATCCAGTGGTGATGACCGGGAAAGTATTTCGTGTTCACGACCAGCGTGTCGCCTTCCCAGCGCCCAATCGACTCGCCGTTGAAGGTGCGGACCACGATGTCGGGATCGGTGTGCTGACGGCCGTCGAGATAGATGATCCTGACGCTGTTCTCGAAGTGGCTGATCATGTAGATCACCGTCGGCAGCTGCACCATGGCGATCGGCCACACCCTCGTCATGATGAGGGGCAGGCCCGCCGGCCAGCACTGCCCGATGTCGTCACGGTAGACGCCGCCCTCCTTCAACGCCTTGACGCCGAGGTCGTAGTGGACCTGGGCCGCCGGCGTCAACTTGAACGTCTCCGGCACGAACCGCCAGGTGTTGGCGCGGCCGTCGTGCTGCCACATGCCGGTGAGATCAAACGGCGGCTTGGGCCGGGCTTTGGCCAGGTTGGCCTTCGCAAGAGCGGATGGTTGCGGTGGCGGCGCGGCCTGCTGACCCTGTCCCTGCGCACCGAGGGTCGTCGACGCGGCAACGGCCATGCACGCCATCATCGCGAGACGGGACCGCCAGGATCGAATGGGCATCGTCATCAAGTCCACCTCGTCGAGGGCATTGTATTGTGGCAAACCTCGCGCGGCTCAGCCAGGAGTTCCATGTCTTATTGCGGAACACGTTCAACGAGTTCCCGACGCAATTGCGACACGTGATGCCTTCGCTCGCGCACTGCACATTTCGTCACCAGTGGCTTGGTTATTGCTCTGGTGGGCGTGTCGCGTCCGTACGGCAAAGGGTTCCCCACGGTGAGTTGCGACCTTTGTAGAAAGGTCTTCCACGTGGTGTCAGGGCGCTCCGAGGCAACGCCATGCGTTCACACGCTCCTGATGACTCAGTTTCCAATCCACATGCGTCCAACGCACTTGATGAGTTCGCCGTAGAGGACGGCGAGCGGCAGACGGAACCTGAGCCGGCGTTGCCGGTGGGCGGGTCGCTCCTGCAGGTGGCACCGGCCGAGGCACCCCGCGAGGGCATCCAGGAACCGTTCTCGCGCATCGAAGCCAGAGAGGTCATGCGCCAGAGCCGGCGGAAATCTCCTGGCAGGCGATTCGCGGTCCCTGCGGTCGCCGTGCGGGACAGCGTGACGGAAGCCTGCACCAGCGTTAAAGACCGTGCGCGGCGCGCCTCAACCGCAGCGGTTGGCGGTGTGGCTGCAGTCAAGACACGGTCGATAGACTCAGGTCGCCGCCTGGCGCTTCGGATGCAGAGGCGCGCGGCCGCGTCGCGTGCTCGCATGGTGTCTGAGCGCGAGACGATCAGGACACACGCGCACCACGGCGTGATCGCACTCGCCCAGACCCTGTCCAGTGTGACCCACCGTTCAAGGGAAGCGGCGACCAGTCTGGCGCAGCAATCGGCGGGCGTCACGCGTGGCGGTCTACGTGCGTCGAATCGGCTCGCATTCGAGCTGCGAAGGCAGGCGGCCGCGGTGCACCGTTTCGCCCTCCTGTCATGGTCCCGCTGCGTCGCAGCCGCGACGTCGATGACCGCGCTCAGCGAACGCGCGCGTACGGCGTGGGCAGAGAGGTGGACGGCCGGGTCGGGCGCGCTGCCCCGTCCATTGACGGAGAATGGTCTCGAGCATCAGGAGTTCAACGGCTTCGTCGTGGCCGTTGTGTTGGCGGCTGCAGTCGTTGGGTACGGCGGACTTCTACTGGTGTCCTCGCGAACACCGGCGGATGCTCCAGTGAGGCGAGTCATAGCCCCAGTGCAGGCGGGCGAGGCACAGGCCATGACCGCGCTGGCCTCGCCGGCGATGGGGGACGGTGCTGTGATTCATGCCTCCGCAGCGAGTACACCTGCGGTGATGCGTACTATCGCAACGGACGTCGAACCTCGGGCGGCATTCACCCCGAGCGCCCGCACGCTGACCGCGTTGTGGCAGCGCCGCGATACGCGCTCGCTCGACCGGGCGTTTTCGACCCTTCGGGGCGAGACGCTGGCGTTGCGCAGCTGTGGTATGCGCATGACGGAAATCGACCGCGCAGTGGCCCGATGCGAAGGCGTGACCATCGACTTCAAACGCACTGCGGGGCGCTGGCTGATCGCCCGCGTGGCGACCCGCTGAAGGCTGACGCTCAGGCGTGTGGGCGGCGGACGTCGCTCGACAGGATCGTCCAGACCAGCCACATGCCGCCGGCGACCGCGGCGAGGAACAACAGCATCGCCAGCCCCGGATAGCCGAGGATCGTGAAGCTGGTGCGCACCTGCATCAGCATGGCGGCGCCGATGATGAGCGCGGCGAGCACGGCGCCGAGCGCGATGCGATTGGCCACCTTCTGCAAGCCGTCGATGATGGCGCCGTGGTCGATCACCTCGACCTTCAACCGCAGATCGTTGGCGGCCACCGCGTCGAGGATGCGATTGGCCCGCTCAGGCAGCCGCAGAGCGAACTCCCGGAGCCCGAGCACGGCCGGCAGCCAGTGCGTGGGCCTGGCGCTCTTCATCATGCGGCGGCGCATCAGGACCGTCGCGTGGCGGCGCAACGCGCCGTTCACGTCGAAGCTGCGGTCGAGCACCCGGCCGATGTCGTGAAGATTCAGGAGCGTCTTGCCGAGCAGCGGGAACTCCGGCGGCATGCGCAGCCCGAAATGGTGGCCGCTGCGCGCCAGATCGAGCATGACCCTGCCGACGTTCAGCTCGTGCGCGAGCCCGTGCCCCTGCTGCGCCACTAGCTCCGTGACGCTGCGTCGCATCCCGGCCTCGTCCACGCCGTCGATCGGTTCGCCGAGCGCCACCACCACGGCGGCGGCTTCACCGTCGTCGCCGTCCGCGATCGCCAGGAGGAGACGGAACAGGCGTTCCTGCAGCGCATTCGACAGCCGGCCGACCATGCCCACGTCGATGAGCCCGAGCCTGTGATCGTCTGTCAGCAGCACGTTGCCGGGGTGGGGATCGGCGTGGAAGAAGCCGTCGACGAGAATCTGCTGCAGATAGGCGCGGAAGAGCGCGTCGGCCAATGGCCGGCCGTCCACTTCGGTCCATTCGACGGCGCTCACGGCGGTGATCTTGGTGCCGGCCACGTAATCCATCGTCAGCACGCGCCCGGTCGTGTAGTCGTGAACCGGAAGCGGCACCACCACCGCTGACACATCGCACAGATGGCGCGCCAGCGTCGCCATGTTGCGCGCCTCCTGCTCGTAGTCGAGCTCGGCCAGGATGGTGCGGCGGAACTGGTCGAGCAGCGCTTGCACGTCCACGCTGCGCGTGACGCTGCTGAATCGCTCGAGCAGCGACGCCACCTC
>Ga0209486_10000256_pt1 | contig 25254 bp, 14 predicted proteins | sample NCCompost_FD_187518 | JGI IMG/M metagenome (GOLD analysis project Ga0209486, IMG submission 187518) | Agricultural soil microbial communities from Utah to study Nitrogen management - NC Compost (SPAdes) (version 2) | ecosystem: Environmental > Terrestrial > Soil > Agricultural land | place...
GTCTGCCAGATGTAACGTCCCATGAGCAGGGCGGCGATCAGGTTGGCCATGCCGAATTGCCACCAGGCATACGTCCCGAACAGCTCTGACCCGGCGGCCAGGCGAACGAGACCCAGGTAGCCCAGTTCCAGGATCACGAACAGGACGAGGAAGCCATTCAAGGCGCGTGGCTTGCGTTCCATCGCGTTGGTGGCGAGTGCCGTGGCGATGCCTAACGCCACGAAGGCCGCGACATGAACGACGGTGTAGACGGCGACGTGAAAGGCCAGGCCGCGTCCCCCGAACTCTCCGCCGAACAGTTTCAGCACGGCGGCGCCTAACACGGCGGGTGTGAAGAATGGCCGGCCGGCCAGCAGGTCGAGGACGAAGAACCAGGCCGCAACACTCCCGGCTCCAAGCACGCCAGCCACTACTCCGTCGCGCAAGGGATGACGACTCAGCATGACGTCCTCCTCATCGAAGGGCCGTTGGTCGGGCCGGCTTCCTGCTGGCGTGCCGGAGATCGTCAGGGGAGTCGGCTCGCAGTGCGGCCGCGTTGGCCTCAGCTTACGTCCGACACTCGGCCGCCACAACAGTGCTGATCACTACCGTATCGCTACGGCTCAGCCTGTTTTGGCTCGCAACCTAACGTGACTTGTTATCGCCACGACAGGTGAACGGCCAACGTCCGCCCGTTCATGCCAAAAGGGGATATCCCACCCGGGTATCGGAAAATGCCGGAGTTCGACATGCCAGTCGCCTCTACGCCAAGTGGGAAGTCATTCCACTCATCAGGATAGATGTCGAACAGATTCGCGGCGGCGACACTGACGGAGACATCCCGCCTGACGCGAAAACTCACGTTGATGTCGGTGAGCCACTTGGCGGACACCGTCTGGTCCTCGGCGGGATCGCGGATATCGAGTAGCGCCGCCTCGCCAAACCGCTGGTTATGCAGATTGATTGACCACGGGCCGATGCGGTAGTTGTTGGTGAGCAGGATTGTCCGCTGCGGTTGACCGCGTTCGATCGCGCCCTGCTGCGCCCGATTGAAGAGCACCGTGTCGAATCCGCTGAATTCCTCCGGAGGCGGTGAGACGCGGGTGACCCGGGTGCGAACGGCGCTGAATCCTCCAATGAATCGCCAGTCTCCGCGACCAAGGCGACTCGCCCGATTCACGACGATATCCAGTCCGCGCGTCTCGGTGTCGATCACGTTGCCGAAGTACCGGCCACCAATGATGCCGCGCATGCCGGCGTTGTTGAAGATCTCCTCGACCTGCGGGCCGACGAATTCGTTGGTCCGGACGATGCGATCGTCCACGTCGATCGTGAAGTAGTCCGCAGTCACCGTCGCGATTGTGGCAAGATCAAGAACCAGCCCACCGCTGAAATGAGTGGCAGTTTCGGGTCGAAGCGGCACAGCCCCAAGCAATCGCGCAGCCTCGCTGTGTACCGGGAGGTGACGGATTACAAAGGCAGTACTCACCCCGTTGACGAGGCGCAGGATGCCGTTGGTGGTGGAGTGAAACTCCTGCGCCAGCGAGGGCGCGCGGAATCCGCTGGCGAGCGCGCCGCGCACTGCAAGAGCCGGCAGCAGCTGGACGCGCGAAGCAATCTTGCCGTGCATCGCCCAGGGTTCGGCCCCGTGCTTCTCCAATTGGCCGACAACGCCGAGGAGTGTCTTTTCGGTGCTGCCTTCCAGTTCGATGTAGGCCGCGAGATTGCTTCGATCGGCGTCCACCTCGTCAACCGGTTGGAACCCGGGGTTCCCCTGCGATCCTACGGCGCCGAGTCTCCCCGTCGAAGGCCCGTCGAGAATACGCACACCGCCGTCGCGGTACGAATCAGGTTCACCTTGTCGAATGCGATATCCATCCTGACGAAGCTCGAGACCGGCGGAGCCGGAAACTTCGAAAGGATTCAAGAGGACTGGAGCGCGTGTTACGTCGAGATTGCTGATCCACTGGCTCGACGACAGTGACCCCGCGTAGAAATCTGTGGGGCTTTCGTTGCCGAGCGTGACGTTGTTGGTGTTATGGACGTACTGGCGCACCACATTCCGCCCATAACCGGAACTCACATCCCATTGCCACACGCCGGAAGTCCGCCGGCTGCCTAACAATGCTGAGTAGTCCGTGTATTCGCTTTCGTTGCGCGATAGGTATCCGTCGGGATGTATCGCGCGGACCGTGCGATCGTCGAGCGCACGCCGGAAGAAAGTAGTCGGAGACGCTGCATCGCGGTGACGTGTTCCCCCGACGACGTACAATTCAGTGCCACCCCTGAGGGGCAGGAAGGCCTTCGCCAAGCCAATCAGGTCACGGATTTCTCCGTTTCCCTCGTGGCTGGAAATACGCGGCGGGTCTTCATTTCGTGGGTCACCCACGAAGTACTGCCGGCGAGCGTCAGGGTACGCGCGATTGGTGCGTCCGCGGTCACGAAACTCTCCGCTCAGAGTCACCGACGCACCGTTGCCCCAGTCCCGGCCGTACGACGACCTGACATTGACCACGTCGCCATCGCGAAAAGTACGGCCGCCTTCGATGCTGTAGACCTGACTCAGGGACAGTACGGTTTCACGAACCTCGCCTGACTTGAGCACGATGTTGATCACCCCGGCGATGGCATCGGAACCATAGCGTGCGGCTGCCCCATCTCTCAGCACCTCGATGCGGTCGATGGCTCCTGATGGAATCGTGCTGAGGTCAGTTGCGGCTGTTCCGCTGGTCACGGGACCGCCGGTGAGAACGGCCGACGAATGCCGGCGTTTTCCGTCGACCAGGATCAACACCTGATCCGTAAACAGACCTCGCAGTGTGATCGGTCGTGCGTGATTGTCACCGAGGGGGATATGGGGGACATTCACGGACGGTATCAGGCGCTGAAGCGCCTGCCACGTTTCGACGAGCCCTGTTTCGGCGAGTGAAGTCGAGGTCAGGACATCAACCGGAACCGGCGTTTCGGTGCTGGTTCGTGCGTCGGCTCGCCGGCCGATGGTGACGACTTCCGAGAGCGGAATCGGGTTAGGCACGAGCATGAAATCAACCACAGTATCCGAATCGGCTACCGGCAAGGCTCTCCGTGCCGACCGGAATCCCCGTGCTGTGACAACGATGTCGTGCGTTCCTGTTGCACCGATCAACCTGTACGTGCCGTCCAGCTTTGTCGTCACACGGCCCACGCCGATGATGCGCACCTCAGCGCCCGCGACCGGCGTGATCGAGTCGGCCGCCAGAACTTTCCCGCTCACGGCTCCTGATTGCGCGCGAACCAAGGCTGGTACCGATAGCGACAGCAGGAACAGCAGGGCACATCGTCGCCGCTTCATCGAGGCGAATATTTCACGAGGAGCGCCTGCCACCTTGGATCAGCACGTAACGGTGCCCACGTTGGCTCAATGCGCAGCAGTGGGACGGACGCCTCGCGACCGGCGGGCATATCCAGCAGACTGTCGAGGATGACGAAGGCCAGCCCGTGATACTCGGGAATTTGCGCGAAGATCTGCGCCATTTCACGCATTACCGTCGTACCTAACGGGACTGAACGCGAGAGCGGCATGAATGCCGCGGCGCTATCAGCCATCCGCTTGGCCTCTACGTGACGGCCAACGCCCGCATACGCCAGACCGAGCGCGAGCAGAGCGCGATAGCCATCGGGCTTTATTGCCGTCAGCCGTTCCAGGTGGACACGTGCTGTGTCGAAATACGCACGCGCCCGCACGGAATCCCCCATGTCTGCATACACCTGGGCCCGGAGCAGCGGCGGGAAACTGAGCGCGGCGGTGTCCTGCGGCGGGAGGCGCGGCGCCAAGTCCAGCGCCGCCAGGGCATCGTTAGGCCTTCCTTGCAATCGTGCCACAAACACCCTTGTAACAAGGCTACGCCGCCGGGTTTCTTCCGGGAGAGCAGCGACGATGGCGGCAAGCGTATCAACCGTCCCGAGCCAGCGAAGGTAGACGTGTCCCCTGATGATCCTTCCCTCGAAGGCGTCTGGACGACGGGCCAGATACCGGTCCCAATGACGTACGGACTCGTCGTATCGGCGCAGACGGGAATACGTGGTCGCAAGGTCTGCCAGTGAGGTGACATCTGCCGGGTCGAGACCGATGGCGCGTTTCAACTCCGCGATCGCCTGATCCCACTGGCCCAAAGCGCGATACGAGCGCGCGATTGCCGCGTGGAGCGCACCAGTCCCGCCGAGTTCCTCACGGGCGAGATTGAATTCGGCGATCGCTCGCGCATGTTCCTCACGCCTCTCCCAATACAGCCCCAGGGCGAAATGGGCCTCAGCGAGTCGGGGCTGTTGTCGCAGCGCAGCTTCAGCAGTGGTTCGGATCCGCTCCACATCGGAGCGCGGATTGGGATTGGTCCGCCGGGGACAATCGCGGGATCCACCGGCCCGACACTCGGCGTACACGATGGCCAGCCGGGCGCGCGCCAGCGCGAATGACGTATCGAGCGCCAGCGCGCGCAGGTACAACGATTCGGCCGCCGCCATCGGGCCAAGTCGTTCGTATTCGCGACCCCGTTGGTAGAAGTCGTAGGCCTCGGCACTCCTGGTCGGGAGGCTCACGCGCGCCGACAGCCGCGGGACGGTGGCCACGAGCAGCGCCGTGCCCGCGACCGCTGCGCCGAGCACGAGCGGGACGCGTCGTCGGCGCGACCACGCGAGCAAGCGAGAAGTGGGCGCAGCGCGGAAGGTTGGAGCACGTCCCGCCGCGATGCCATCCAGGTCACCCTTCAGGTCCCGGGCACGCTGGTATCTGACACGTGAATCCTTTTCGAGTAGCGAAAGGACCAGGTCCTGTACCCCTTTCGGGATTTCGGGACGTAACAGCGACGGGGCGCGAGGCTCGTTATGCAGTATCGCATGGGCGATGGCGACTTCACGATCGCCGGTGAAAGGTCGTGCTCCCGTGAGCATTTCGTACAGGATTACACCCACAGACCAGAGATCGGCGCGGGCATCGACTTTTGAACCGCGAATCTGCTCAGGGGCCATGTAGCTGACGGTCCCCAGCGTCACCTCGGAGTTCGTGTGCGTGACGTCGTGCGTTCGCGCCAGGCCGAAGTCGAGGACCTTCACCGTTCCATCGGGCAGCAGCATGACGTTGCCCGGCTTCAGGTCGCGATGAATGACTCCGGACTCGTGGGCATGCGTGAGCCCCGCGGCAATCTGTCGGGCTATGTCGAGCGCCTCCGCGATCGGCAATTGGTGCTCACGTTCGAGCCGGTGCTTCAGTGTCTCGCCTTTGTAGAGCGGCATTGCGAGGAACAACCCGTGATCACTTTCGCCGACTTCGTAAATGGGGCAGAGGTTGATGTGATCAAGCGCGCCCGCTGCCTGCGCCTCACGGATGAACCGCGACTTCACGCGCTCGGCGAGCCGTTGGTGCGGCAGTGGAAACTTGAGGGCGACTGACCGATTCAACCGGGTGTCTTCCGTGTCGTAGACGACTCCCATTCCGCCTGACGCGAGGAAGCCCCGGATCCGGAAGTGCGACAGGGATTGCCCGGCGATTCCGAGTGGATCGGCAGCGTCCGCGAACGAAGCGAGCGTGTTTGACCGAACCACTTCCGACACGCCGGTGTCAAAGCGCGACAGGCGTTCATCGGCTACGGCATCCGCGGCCAGCAACGATTCGACGGATGCTCGCAACGCCGGATCGTTCTTTCCGACTTTCGCCAGCCTTTCCATGCGCTGCGGCGGGTCGAGGTCAACGATGTCGTTGAAGAGCTCGGAGATGTCGTGCCATCTGTTCACAGTGGGGTCGTTCATGCGTCGCCCCCGTCTCGAAGCTCGGTAGCAAGCCAGGCGCGGGCCGTGCGCAGTTCGCGCTTCACGGTCGCAAGCGAGACGCCAAGCGCGTCGGCCGTTTCTTCAAGAGAAAGGCCGCCGAAGTATCGCTGCTCGATAATGCGCGCCTGCCGCGCATCGAGCTGTTCCAGCTTCTGGAGCGCGGCATCGAGGTCGCTGACGGCATCCACATCGACGCGGCCGATCCAGATGGTGTCGTTGAATTCCACCGCGCCTTCATTGCCGCCTCGTTTTGCCGCCGTTCGAGATCGCGCGTGATCGACCAGTACGTTTCGCATTACACGCGATGCAATGGCCAGAAAGTGATTCCGGCTGGCGACGGCGGTGCCTGACGAGTCGGCCAGCCTGAGGTACGCCTCATGGACCAGGCCTGTCGTGTTGAGTGACCGCTCGCCTGGCGCGGCACGGAGGCGATGGTGCGCGATCTCCCGCAGCCGCTCGTAAATGATCGGAATCAGGCGATCGAATGCGTCCGAATCGCCGTCGTTCCACCGCTGCAGCAAAACACCGATCTGCGACTGGTCGGCGGGCATCGTCTCCCGAGGTCGAAGCCGTGCGGACGCGACGATAATACGTCCGGCTCTGGCCCGCCTCAACGGCGGCGATGCGAGCGTTCCCACGCGTGTTGAGGGCGCAGCGCGGCGATGCCCATGCGCTGCGCCCCAGTGGCTCCGGTCAGCAGCTGACCTTGGGATTCCAGGGCGCGAACATCCCGAGGGGATTGTGGCGCCAGAGCCAGACATGGAGTTCGTAGTGGTCGGCGTGACCATGTGCCTCGGGTCCGAACTTCTGGTCGAACGGAACACCGAGGAGTGTCGGAGGCGTTCCGGGATGCGCCGCATCCCAGGCGGCGCGATAGACCACGTATTCGATACCGACCAGTCGGCGTTTTCCGTTTGCGTGGGGCTCGTACATCAGTACCTCAGGTCGAAGCGGATCGATGACGACGTTCGTGCCCGTGGTCGGGCGGACTCCGGGAACGAGCCCCATTAACGCTCCATTACCGTAGTGAACGCCCATCGCACCTTCGGCCGACGATTCGCATCCCACGATCGAGGGGCGATATCCGGCGCCAAACGCAACGTCCACGTCGTGGAACTGGTCTGTTGCCTCGCGCACCGCGGCAAGAAGTTGACTCAGTTCCGGATTTGCAGACCATGGAACGGCACTGGCCAGCGACACCTCGTCGCCCAATGGCCCTGTAGCGCGCTCTGACTGGGCGCAGGCGCCTGTAAAGCCAATGAGGACGAGCAGCGCAGCGCCCGCGTATTGGTGGGGTTTCGAGAACATGAACCTTCCTCCGCTCGCGAGGCTGTCGTGACTGATCTCCGTTGGGCAGAGACGCCTCGTTTCCCTCTGCTCTCCTACTCTTTCGGAAGGAGGCGGAAAAACGGCTCAAGACCGTCAGGGCCGGACGTATGCCGAGGTCGCTGAGCCATTTCACTATCCTCTGGCTGCTCCCGGAGTCGCGTGCTATGGTCTGCGATCGCGCCACTCATGGAGGATGCTGTATGTCATTCCGCCCCTGGATGATTCTGGCGGCAACAATGCTCGCTGCGTGCGGTTCACCGGATGCGACGGGAGTTTCACTGGCGTCGACCGAAGCGTCTACCGCACACACGCAGGATCTGATTGGAAAGCCGGACCTGATCGTTGACGCCCAGAAGCTGGCGACATCATGGGTGGTGTACTACGAAAACGTGCCCAATGTCTGCTCGGCAGAGGAAGGCGGTGTGACGCCAGGCTTCCACCACCTGCTCCGGTTCACCGTGACGACACCTAACATCGGCGATGCCGACGTGTATATCGGCGACCCTAACGAGCATTATGACCCGAATGGCGACGGCAACCCGGCTGACGGTGATGGACTCTTTGAGCTGGCGACCTGTCATGCCCACTACCACTTCCGGAACTACGCGTCGTACGAGCTCTACCCGGTGACCAATGGTACGTTAGGCAGCGCCATCATGGCGGCAAAGAAGGGCTTCTGCATGATCGACGTCACGCCATACGCGAATTCGGGACCGTGGCAATACCGCAATTGCGGACGTCCAGCCTTTCCCGAGTTGGGACTGACGGCGATAGCCGGCAACCAGGGGATTTCCGTCAACTGGGGTGACACGTACGTGAAATGGCTCGCCGGCCAGTACTTCGTGGTCGACGACTTGCCGGGTGGCACCTATCTGCTGCGCATCGTCGTGAACCCGCCGTTTACGGAGGTGGCCGGACAGGCGTGTCCGTTCAAGGACGGAGCCGGCAAATGCCACATGTTCGAGGAGAGCGACTACACCAACAACGTCGGTGAAGTGCTCATCACGCTTCCCACAGATCGGCCAGGCAAGATGGGATATGGTCCGGGAGGAAACCAACCCGTGCCGTCGAATGCATGGACTCAAATCGAGAAGTAGTCCTGCACGCGTAGGCAATCCGAGATGAAAAAAGAGGGCCCGCGGCCTAACCACCGCGGGCCCTCATTCCATCCTGCTCTTTATTTGCCCGCCAGCATCCGGTTGATCTGCCGCGTCGCGTACTCGACGCGGATCTTGAACAATCGCTCGCCGAGCTCCTGGCTGGAGCGGCGCGCGTCACCGGAGATCCCGTTGTTCCTGCGGGGCGTCGTCGAGTCACGCGGCTGTCCTGCGATGCGGACCGGATCACCCACTGCATCCTTCAGCACATCCATCCGGACGCACTCGGCGCCGCAGGTATGGATCATGTACGACGTATCGAACAGCGCGCCGTGGCCACTGGGCGGATACCCTTCCGCCCGCAGCTGCTTCTCGAAGTCGTCCTGGGCAGGGGCGTAGACGGAATCGGCATAGATCACGCGCATCCCCTGCGGGGCATACCTGGCATCGAGCTTCGTGGCGACGTCGCGATAAACCGCAGGCTGTCCGCCTCCGTGATCTCCCATGAGCACCACGTTCTTGAACCCGGTCTTGATCGCCTCCTCGGCCAACCGCTCGAGAATGACTGCGAGGATTTCGTTGGTGATGCCGATCGTGCCGGGCAGCGTGGCGCTGGCGTTGTTCGGCGTGTACGGCAGCACCGGCATCGCGATGGCGTTGCCTAACGCCAGCGCGATCGCCTTTGCGGTGGCACGGGCCATGTAATTGTGGCCGCCGTTCGTGTTCTGCGGTCCGCGTTGCTCCGTTCCGCCGGTATAATACAGCGCCGTCGTCTTTCCGGCGGCCAGCGCGTCCCTGACCTCGACCCAGGTCATGTTCTCGAACTCGACGAGAGGCTCGCGCGCCTGGGCGTTCAGCGTCAGCGGCAGTGCAGCGAATGTCAGAGCGGCGATGATGCGCATAGCGGTTCCCATGTTGGAGGAAGCAGGAAGCGGGAAGCAGGAAACAGGGATGGAATGAGGGCCGGGGTTGGCGCTCCCGGCCCTCAGAATTTCAACCGTTTCGTTCAACCCCTGCTTCCTGCTTCCTGCCTCGTGATTCCTGAGTTAACACGACCGACACTTGTTCGAATTCTTGGAACCGAGCTTCTCGAGCAGCTTTACCGTCTCGACGAACGGCGGAATACGCTGCACCGGGCCATTCGCCATGTCGGCAACCGTCTGGCCGCGACGGCTGACCGCATTGATGTCGGCACCCTTCGACATCAGGTACATGATCAGGTCGTTGTCGCCACGCGCCGCGGCGTGATGCAACGGCGTGAAGCCATTGTGATCGCGCTGGTTCACATCGACTCCGAGCTCCTCGATCAGGAACTTCACCGACGGGATCCACCCGTCCGGCGCGTGCATATGCGCGTTGGCGGCGTACCCTTCGCCATAGCCGACGCCTGACGCGGCATGAATCGGATACACACCCGGTCCGCCGGCCGGAACCGGCGGGAGGCCGCTGGGATCCTTGACGTCGCCGTCGTCCTCTGCCGGAGCATCGTCACCGCGCTGGCGACCAGCCGGCTTCCTCGTCGCGATCGTATGATCCGCGCCGTACTTGAGCAGCAGGCGCATCGCCGGGACGTCGGTGCCATACGCGGCACGCCAGAACGGCGTCGCGCCGGTCGTATTCACGCCTAACAAGTCGAAGTTGTACGACATGTACCAGAGGTGCTTCGACAGCTTCGCGTTCGGATCGGCGCCCAGCTTGAGGAGCGTTTCCATCAGCTCCAGGTACGTCGTCTTCTGCTGCTTCTGCGCCGTCGGCTGCGGATACAGCGACTTGGCGGCGTACTGCACGTTGATGGTGGCATAAAGCGGGGTCGCGCCGGCGTCGCTCATCTGGTTCGGGCTCGCGCCGCGCTCCAGCAGGAGCCTGGCGATGTCGAAGTGGCCGTTGATCGCGGCCATCAGCATGGGACTCGAGTGGTCGCCGTCGCTGACCTGGCCGATCGGGGCACCCGCGTCGAGCAGGAGCTTCACCGTCTCGATGTTTCCCTCACGGGCCGCAAAGAGCAGCGGTGTCAGGCCGCCTTTGGAGCCGACCAGTTCTCCGTAGCTGAGCGACCGCTCGGCGGCGCCGCCACCGCGGCCGCCACGACCACCAGCGCGTCCGCCGCCGGCGGCCGCTGGCGCGCCAGTTCGCCCAGCGACCGCCTGTTCCTGAGCCGGAGCTGGATAGCCGCGTTGTCCACCCTGGTCCTGTGCCGGAGCTGCGGAAGATGGCGGGGTGGTTGCCGAGTCGGCTCTCGCGGCCGCCTGACGAGTGGAGGAATCAGTCGGTGCTGCCTGACGATTCGCCGTCGAATCCACCGGGTTAGCCGGTGCACCAGCGCGGCCGGCAATCTGGGACGCAGGCGCGCCGCCGCGGCCGCCGGCCGGCGCAGCGCCGCCGCGCCCTGCGTTAGGGTTCTCCGCCTGGGCCAGGGCCTGCACGCGGCGATTCCGGAGCCCACGGGAAGCCGCGTCGACACGCTCGCGATCGGGAATGTTTTCGACTTTCGAGACGGCCTTGATATTTGCGCCGCGAGCGAGGAGCAGCTTCACGGCATCCACGCGATCGTAATTCGCGGCCCACATGAGCGGCGTCTGTCCAAACGCCGTCTCGCGCACGTCGACTTCCGCGCCGGCATCCAGCAAGGCCGTAATCGATTCGGTGCTGCCAATTCCGGCGGCGAAGTGCAGGGCGGTAGCCCCGCCCGCGCTGATCGCCGCCCTGGCATTGGCGCCCGCCTTCAGCAGCGCTTTCACCGCCGCCGCACGTCCACCACGCGCCGCCAGGTGCAGCGGCGTGTAATTGCCGTTCCTGGTCACGGCTTCGACACGGGCCCCGGCGTACACGAGCATCGAGACCTGCGACGCGTCGCCGCGTGTCGCTGCCCAGTGCAGCGCGGTCATCCCGTCGCCCTGCGCCCCGTTTACGTCTTCGCCCTGCTTGAGCAGCATGCGCACCCGTGCCGTATCCCCGCGCATCGCGGCGTCGGCTATGGGTGAGTCGGCCGCCGGCGACCATGCACCAACCAGCAGCGCAAGGCCTATCGCTGAGGCAGAGGCCGCGAACCGTCGCACGCTGGCCCCTGGCCTCCGGCCTCTGGCCTGTTTGTTAGGCATGTGTGTTGAGGGCCAGAGCGTCCGTGCTGTCACCGAACTGCTTCATGTCGTCGTGCCCGAGCATGTGCAACATGCTCAACATCGCGTTCGCCATCGGCGTGCCGTCCGGCGCCTTGATATGCAGGTTGCCGGGAAGCTTGCCGTTGGCATGTCCCACGAGGAACAGCGGGCAGCGCCGATGGTTGTGCAGGTTCGAGTCGCCCATCGGCGATCCGTAAATGATCATCGTCTTGTCGAGCATGTTCCCTTCGGCTTCCTGGATGGACTTGAGCTTGTCGAGGAAGTAGGGCAGCTGCGCGACATGGTACTTGTTGATCAGGTGGAAATTCTTCACGCCCGCTTCGTTGCCGCCATGGTGCGAGGACGGGTGGAACGGACGATCGCTTCCGCTCTCCGGGTACACGCGGCTCGAGCCGTCGCGTCCCATCTTGAACGAGAAGACGCGCGTAATGTCGGCGGCGAACGCCAGGGCCTGCAGGTCGAACATCACCTGCACGTGTTCGGCGAACGAATCCGGTACACCGGCCGGCGCTTCCGGGATGTCCCGTGGCTCACCGCTGGTGTTCCGTGCCTCGATGCGCTGGATGCGGCGCTCGACTTCACGGATATCCTCGAGGTACTTGTCGAGGCGGACGCGGTCAGCCGCGCCTAACGACGTCTTGAGCGACGTCATCTCGCCGGCGACCCAGTCAAGAATGCTGCGGCGGGTGCGGCGGCGATCGGCGCGTTCCGCGGCCGACCCGCCCACGCCGAACAACTTCTCGAACGCGACGCGCGGATCACGAATCACCGGCAGCGGCTCGGTCGGCGATGCCCAGCTGATCGAGTCCGTGTAGACGCAGGCGTAGCCGTATGCGCACCCGCCGGCCTGGTCGACGTTCTCGATGCAGAGTTGCAGCGACGGAATCGGCGTCTCCTGGCCGAACCGCTGCGCATAGATCTGGTCGAGTGACGTGCCGACGAGGACGTCCGAGCCCTCGGTCTGCTTCGGGTGTTCGTGCGTGAGAAACACGGCCGAGGAGCGGAAGTGATCGCCGCCGATTTCCTTCGGCGTGACCGGCTCCGCTTCACGCGCATCGGTGTTGCTGATGACCGTGAGGTAGTCGCGATACGGCTCGAGCGACTGGAGGGCCGTCGTGCCGAGATTGAACGCCTTTCCTGTTTCCGCCGGCGACCAGAGGTTCATCTTCGCGCCGAGCTCATTGCAGCCGGCCGCGCCGTGAACCATCTCGATCGCCACGAGCCGCGTGTTGTTTCCTGGTGCGGCGCGCCAGATCCGTCCGGCCGGTATCATCGCATCGAGGAAGGGCAGGGCCACAGTCGCTCCCATGCCGCGCACGAAGGTCCGGCGGGGAATCGGCTTTCCAGTCAGGAAATGCATGAACGCTCCGTTGGGTTTGTTACGGCTGTCCGGTGCCGGCTGCCTGCGTCTCAGCGACACGTCTCATGCGGAAGGCATCGCTCATCACGACGCCCACGATGAAGTCATTGATGCGATATCCGTTTGCTTCCGCCGCCATCGTGATCTTCCGGATGGCCGGCTGGTCGAAATATTCGATGCGGCGGCCTAACGCGTACGCCATCAGGTTGGCCGTGAAGGTGCGGAGCAGCGGGGCGGGGCGTTTCAGCAGCACCGCCTTCAGCTCCGCCGGGCTCGAAATCGGCGTGCCGTCGTAGTAGTCGCCGCGCGAGTCCACCGGGTTGCCGTTTTCGCGAATGCGCCAGCGTCCCGTGACGTCGAAGTTGTCGAGCGCCAGTCCGATCGGATCGATGAACAGGTGGCAGGAGCGGCACGAAGCATTGTCCCGGTGCATCTCCATGCGTTCACGCGTGGTGAGCAACCGGCCTTCCTTTGCCTCGGGCGACTTGTCGAGGTCCGGCACATCGGGTGGCGGCGGGGGCGGAGGAGATCCCATGAGGACTTCCATCACCCACTTGCCGCGCAGCACCGGCGACGTCCGGTTCGCATGCGACGTCAGCGTCAGGATGCTGGCGTGTCCCAGAAGCCCGCTTCTCCGGTCGTCCGGATACATGACCTTCCGGAATTCCGGACCGGCCACGCCCGTGATGCCGTAGTGCCGCGCCAGCTCTTCGTTCAGGTACGTGTAGTTGGCCGAGTAGAGATCGAGAACCGTCCTGTTCTCGCGGACGAGGCTGTGGAAGAAGAGCTCTGTCTCGCGGCGCATCGCCGTGCCGAGCTGCTCGTGGAAATCCGGGAACTGGAGCGCGTCGGGATGGACCTTCTCGATGTCCTGCAGCCGGAGCCACTGCGCCGCAAACCGCGTTGCCAGGGCTTCGGCGCGCGGATCGGCCAGCATGCGCCGTGTCTGCGAGGCGAGGACCGTCGGATCGGCAAGCGTGCCGTTCCGGGCCGCCGTTACCAGCGACTCGTCAGGCGGCGCGCCCCACAGGAAGAACGAAAGGCGTGAGGCGAGGTCGGTGGGGCTGACTGCATAACGCTGACCCGGGCGCGCTCCCGCGGGCAGTTCTTCCATGCGGAAAATGAAGTGCGGACTGGCGAGCACCGCCTCGATCGCCATGCGGACGCCTTGCTCGAAACCGCCTTCGCTGCGTCCCTGATCGAAGAAGTTCATCAATCCCTTGATGTCCTTTGCCAAGAGCGGGCGGCGATACGCTGCAGTACCGATGTGCGACACAATGCGCTCGGCGCACGGCCGCTCCTCGTCAGAGGTCGTGGGCCGGCAGATGAAGATCCTCTTGCGACTGACCGTCTCGGAGACGCCCGTCGGGTTGTGAGGCCCCGTGACCGTCATGTCACGCAGGTGTGCGAGATTCAAGATGCCAAGCTCGGAGCCGATCTGCGTGTCGGCGATCGAGTGGGCGATCTGCGCGATGTTGTCGTTGACCGGACCCTCGAACGTCTTCACGAACGCCGCCGACACGCGATGGGCACCGGCGCGCACCGGAATCGGCTTCGTCTTGAGCTCCATGTTGTTCGGGTCCGCCTGCGACATCCAGCGATCGACTTCGATCATGCCGACGCGTTCACCGTCAACCGAAATTTCGATCCGTTCATCGAACGGAGCGTCGGAGCCAAACAGCTGGCCCGTGGGAATGGCGTGCAGTGAAACGCCGAACACGTATTCGCCGTCGGCAATGAAGTTGTGCGTGACGGAGACGCCGCCCCGCGTGCCGATCGGGGCACCGGTGGCCTGGTCCCACTGCGAGGCGAGTCGCGCGATCTTGTAGCTCTGCGACTCGACGCTTGCCTTGGGATCGCCGACGACAAGGCGGCTGATTTCACTCGCCGCGTCGAGGTAGGCATCAAGCAGCGTGGCCGACGGCATCTGGACATCGGCGATGTTGTCGAAGTTCGCGCTCTTGGTATCGAGCGGGAGCCATGCGCCCGCGTTCACATCGATGTCGAACAGCGCCTTGATCGATCGCTCATACTCGGCCTGGTTCAGGCGCTGGAACGTCCGCACTCCCGGTTCGGGACGTAGCGCGGCCGCCTTGTCGATCACCGACTCGAGCGTCGACGCCAGCACCGTCAGCGTATCGCCACCCGGACGGCGTCGCCCCGGGGGCGGCATCATTCCCGTGCGGAGCTTGTTTATCATCCGTTCAGCAACGTCGGTATTTGCGGCTGACCCCGTAATTGCCGAGATGTCAAACTGCTCGAGCGAGAGGCTACCGAGCTTGCGCTGTTCGCTGTGGCAACTCGCTGCGCACGTCTGCCTGACGACTTGAGTCAGCGCGGCATTCGAGATGGCTGCGCGACTCGTCGTTCCGCGGCGGGATATCTTCGACGCCGCGTGCGGTCTTGGGGCAGTGGAGTCGGCGACGATCCGGGGCCCAATGGACGCAACGGCGCTACTGGGAGCGGTGGTTCGAGCAGTGGGCAGCAGGGCTATAATCCCCCCTGCAACTGCGGCCATGACGAACACCTTCATCCCTTTCTCTCCGCGTCTGGCGGTCCGTGGATCGGGCACACCGACTCTATAGTGGTGGCCAAGTCCAAGTCCAGCAAGGTTTTTTGTCACCGCTGGCGACCCGATCCCGGTCACCTCCGGGACTCCATCGTCGCCTGATTCTTGCTCTTACGGATCAGACCTCACGTCCGCTGGAACCGCCGAACCAAGGGGTCAGACACCTATTCGAAGAACTAGGGGTCAGACACCTATTCCAGAGATGGCAGCGCCAACAACGCGTCCGTCGTGAGAATTGGGGTCTGACCCCTGAAATAGGTGTCTGACCCCTATCGAATGAGAAATAGGCAAAAATAGGTGTCTGACCCCTATCGGATCTTGACCCCTATCGGATCCCGTCCGCTGGAATCGAAATAAAGCCCCAAAAAAAAAAGGCGCCCCATTTCGGGGGCGCCTTTTTCTTAGTGTTTTCTCAAGACGGACAGCGTGCCAGCGAGACCGGACACCGCTCGGGATCGGGAGCCGGCGCACTCGACTCACCGCCCGGACCGCCGAACGTGTAGTTCGGCATGAGTAGCGTGGCGAGTTCCGAGCCAGGAACCGGCAGCTGCAGAATGCTGTTCTCCGGAAGCGTCTGCCAGCCGCGGGCGTCGAAATACGCAATTACGCCGCTCACCCCGAGCCCTTCCATGCGCTTCTCATAGCGAAGCGCATCCCACAGGCTGCCGCACTGCCCATTCAGCTTGCGCGGAACGCAACCCGGTTCGTCGGGCGGACCGTCGACGGTCACCGGGGGGAGCTGACCGTTGGCGACGCGCGTCTTGTTGATCAGTGGAACAGCTTCCGCCGCGCGACCCAGGCGAATGAGAGCCTCGGCCTTCAGGAGGTCCATTTCGGACAAGAGCATCGCCGGCTGCGGTCCCTCCTGCCACGACGTCCCGGTGCCATATCGCCGGAAGTAGTAGTGTGAAAACCGGTACGTGCCGCGGCTTGCCGTGAAGATGTCGTTCTGGTTGTAGCCGACGTAGCTACCCGGTGTTGCCGGTCCGCCCGAGCCCTGAATGCGGCGGTCTTTCGTTCGTATCTGGAATGCGACCCGGTTCGCGACCGGCGTGTTCACCCAATTGACGAAACCGTTTGCCGAGTCGGCCGGACCGAGTGTCCAATACGCCGGGCGCCCGAAATCGCTGGGCCGGGAGGTCTGCCTAACGCGAGCGACCAGTCGTTTCCAGTCGTCCCAGAGGATGTCCACCTGCGCCACGGGCATGAAGTCGGTCTTGATGCCGAGATCGACGCGGCGGATTACCTCCTGCCAGTTCACGGCGGCGCGCTCGGCCCGCGTGCGGGCCGAGTACACGAGGAGGCGCGCGGCGAACGAGTTCGACAGGGCGACGAATTGATCGCGCGTCATAGCCTGGTGGAGCCATGAATCGACTGGCAGCGTGAAGTTTGTTTTTTGGGCGACGGCGATCGCGGAGTCGAGCATCGCGATCGCTTCCGTGATGATTTCAGGATACGGCCGGAACGTCGGCACGGTGATCGTGTCGAGGTCGAGCCTTTCGTCGACGAGGAACGCCCGGTCGAAGTAGAGGCCGAGATATCCGTGAGAAATGCCCTGAATGAATTTGCCCACCGCTTTCGTGCGCGCGGTGCGCACGGAATCGACGATAACGAGTCCACCGTTGATTGCGATGAGCGCGTCGTTGACGGCGGAGATCGCCCCATACAGATCCTGCCAGGGCTCTTCATTCACGTCGTTTCGGGCATTCACCGGGCTGTTGTTCCACGCCGCGCGTGGTTCGGCCGACAGCTCGAGCTGGCCGAAGTCGGCGAAACCTGACGTGATTTCCCAGGCGATGGTCGACAGTGCCCAGGACGGGTAGTCGTCGTGGCCACCGTTGGGCCACCACGTCCGGAAGGCTGTGGAGACGAAGGACTCGGCCGCGGTCGGCTGTTGCGTGGCGCGCGCGCGGTCGGGGAGGTTCGGATTCGTGACCTCGAGCGACTGGCAGGAGAGGACCGCCAGTGCGAGGAGGGGAAGCAGTCTGCGCATTGGTATGGTCCGCATCAGAAGATGAATTCGATGCTGCCGGTAAACGTCCGGTAGCGGGGGTAGTCGAAGCTGTCCAGCCTGACGAGTGTTCCACCAACTTCCGGGTCATAGCCCTTGTAGTTGGTGAAGGTCAGCAGGTTGCGGCCGATCAGCGAGATCGACGCGCCGGTCGCTCCGAATCGCGAGAACCACGAGAGCGGAGTTCCGCTCAGGCGGTAGCGGATCGAGACCTCGCGCACCTTCACAAAGCTCGCGTCCTCGACGAAGTAGTCTGTCGGATCGTTGGCAGCGTACAGTGCCACGTAGTAGTCGATCGGTTTCTTGAGTTCCTGGGGCTTTCCCGCCTGGTCGACATCGGCGCTCCGGGCCCACTGGTACATACGCTGGTTGGTCTGGTTGTATGCCTGACCGCCGACCTGGGCATCGACCAGCGCGTACACGTCGAAGCTCCTCCAGCTGACGCTGTTGGTGACGCCCCAGTGGAAATCGGGCGTTCCCTCGCCGATGCGGACCACGGCGTCACTTCCGGTTGAATCGCGCAACTTGATCGGCATGCCCCAGCCGTAGGTGCCGCTTCCGATCACGGCCGACGATCCCCAGCCCCCGGTCGCCGTTTCACCCTGGGTGAATTGCTTCGGCTGGCCCGACGCGTCGAGTCCGACCCAGACCAGCAGTCCTTCGTCATTGACGTCGAACTCGTTGGCGCGCGCGCCAACGTCCGCCGGGAGGTTGCTGGCGCTCCGGAGGAACCGGAAGCCGTACATCTCACCTAACGAGACACCGGCGCAGCGGAACGCGATGGTCTGCGTCTGGAAGCAGGGGCGGCTGAACTCGGTGATCTTGTGGCGCGAACGGTCGGCGATGAGTCCAACCCGCCACTGCAGGTTCGTCCCCGAGATGAGCTGTGCCTCGAGCGTGCCTTCCAGCGTGTTGCCCTCGACGGTCCCGGCGTTCTGCCACTGCGAGCTGAACCCGTAGAACGCAGGCAACGGGATCTGGATCAGCTGGTCCTCGGACTTCGTCTGGGCGCGGGAGATCTGGAGCGAATACCGCTCCTTCCAGATCGCGTCGATGCCGATTTCGGTTTCCGTCGTCCGCTCCGGCTTGAGAAACCGGTTGCCCAGAGTCAGCTTCGAGACGCCACCGCCGGTCGTGAAGCTGAACGTCTCATACTGGTCGTTGAAGCTGGGCCGGCCGCCGGCGGTGCCGCGCGAGAAGCGCAGCTTGAGTTCGTTCACGGAGCGCCATTTCCACCACGGCTCTTCGCTCAACCGATACGCGCCGCTGAAGCGGTAATACGAGTTCCACCGCTCTTCGGGGCCGAAGAGCGAACTGCCGTCACGGCGGACCAGCAGGTCCGCGATGTAGCGGCCCTCGTAATCGACGCCGCCGCTGATGAAGTACCCACGGGCGCGCACCTGTTCGAGGTTCGAGGACACGAACCGCGTCCGCGCGTTGTTCAGGCTTCGCACCCCGGGCGTGGCGAAGTCGGATCCCTCAGCGGTCGTGACTTCATTTTCCTCGGATTCCACCAGCGCGCGCATCGTCGACCGCGCCGTGAAGCCGCGCCAGAAGCCTAACAAGTTCGCGCTGACGGAAGCGTTGGTGGCGCTCGTCGTGCCCGTGGTCTGCTGGATCTCGCCGAGTCCGCCCAGCGCGAACCCTTCGGTCTTGACGCCCTGGTCGAGGAAAAAGTCGTTGCGACGATCGGACCGGTCATAGCTGACTTGTCCGTCGAACGTGAGCCACCGGAACGGCGTGTACTTGGAGGAGAAGCTCCCTTGCGTGCGGGCGCGCTTCCGGCGGTCGTCTTCGGTCGCCAGGACGTACAGCGGATTCTCTTCGCGCCCTTCCGGGTCGAGCTGGTAGGCGAAGGGTGTTCCGTCTGGATCGGGCTGCAGCAGATTGATGTCGGGCGCCTGGTTGATCAGGTCGAAGAAGGTGTCACCGTACAACTCGTTCCGGTCCGAGCGGCTGTGGTAGCCACTGAACGAGAGGCTCAGCGACGCGTTCGCGACGTGATCGAGGTTCAGGCGCGCGTCGTTCTGGCTGTATTCGCCGCTGCCGAGGACGACGCCGTCCTCGCGGGTATTGACAAGCGACAGGAACCAGTTCGTCCGGCCCATGTTCTGGGCGATGTTGAACGAGTTCTTCGAGAACTGTCCCGGATCGAAGAACAGATCGACCTGGTCGTACACAGGATCGCTATAGACAACGTCCTGGAATCGCTGGTAGACGGGCCTCGCGACGCGTCCCGCTCTTGTCGTGTCGCGCCCGGACTGGTTGATGTACCCGCCGCTGGCGTTGGTCTGGTAATGATGGTACCGCGCCCAGTTGATCTGCCCGGCGAGGTCGTTGTTCCCCCACTCGGAACGCAACGTGAAACGCGTCGAGCCGCTCGCCAGCGTCGAGCCGCGCTTGGTGCGGATCTGGATGACGCCCGACTGCGCGCGCGAGCCGTACAACGAAGCGGCCGCCGCGCCTTTCACGATCTCGACGCTCTCGATGTCGATCGCCTCGAGGTCAGCGGTCGCCGCGCCGAAAGCCGCACTCTGGATGACGCCATCGACCACGATCAACGGAGAGTTCGATTTGTTGATGCTGGTCGGCGATCGGAGCAGGACGTTGGTCCCACTTCCGGGCTGGCCAGGCGGCACAATGGTCACTGCCGCCACCTTTCCCTGGATCGACTCGATAGCGTTGGTCGACGGGACGGGAATGTTCTCGACTTCGATCCGGCCAACGGTGAACGGAACGCGGGTGCCGGACGTCGGGTCGGTCACACCGGTCGTTACCACGGTCTGCAAGGTGAGCGGGACGGAGACGACCTTGATGTCCAGCGTTGTTGTTCCTTCCATCTGCACGGTCACGTTGACCACTCGCGTGGCGCGATACCCGATCCGGCGCGCTTCAATCGTTCTCGTGCCGGTCGGCGCACTGTTGATCGTGTACCTCCCCTGGGCGTCGGTGACGGCACCGATGCGCGTGCCCACGACGGTCACCATCACATTCCCAACGGGTCGGTCGCTCGCCGAGTCGGTCACGACGCCGGTGATCCGGCCGGCTGTTGCCTGTGCGTAGAGCGGTGGCGGTGAAGCGCACAGCAGGGCGATGATGCCGGCAATCACACTGACAGCATGTGCCGTAGTACGCCGCGGCGCCGAACGTGGAGTTGCGGCGCGACCGGCACTGGGACCGGGTCGAGACATGTGACCTCCGGTGAGAAAATCAGGGCGCGTTCACGCGCGGGGAGCGCGCGCGAGCAGCGTAATTGATAACAGTCGGTTCAAAAATGCGCCGAAAATGCGGTCGCGATAACCCTGTTCGGTGATCGGTGGCGTGCAGTAAGGGATTAGCGGGATTTTGTCAGGTGATTTGCCACCTTCACGATCGAGGGATAGGCTATCCCGGGATCGCCACGGAACGACGGGCGGTCTCCGCGGCTGTGGCGGCAGTTGCCATCGAAAACCGTTCTGGAATCCAATGTCATCAGACGCCGTCATAGCCACGTTCGAGAACGAGGAGCTCGGGCCGTTCGCGGGGGATCGCGGCGCACTCGATCGCCTCTTCGTCGCCACGTACGAGGAACTCCGGCGACTCGCGGCAATCGTTCGACAAGGCGACGCGGCCGCAACGCTCACTCCAACGGCACTGGTGCACGAAGCCTGGCTGAAACTGGCCGACTCGCTCTCGATCGCGCCGACATCGCGTCTCCACTTCAAGCGGATTGCTGCCCGGGCCATGCGACAGGTCCTCATCGAAGCCGCCCGCCGCCGAAAGGCGGACAAGCGCGGCGGAGACGCAGCGATGGTGACCTTCGACGAAGACGCGGGTTATCCTGCGACAACAGCCGACGAATTGCTCCTCCTGAATTCCGCACTCGATGCCCTGGCGCGGGTGAACGCTCGTCAGGCCGTCATGATCGAGAGTCGGTTCTTCGGTGGGCTGGACGTGGCCGAGACGGCGCAGCTGCTCAAGGTGTCGGAGGCGACTGTGCTGCGGGACTGGCGCGCTGCCAAGGCCTGGCTCTCCTCGGAACTGCGCGGCGGGTAATGCATGCTCTCCACTGAACTCTGGGAACGGCTGCAGTCCCTGTTCCACGCGGCGGTTGATCGGCCGCGCGCGGAGTGGCGGTCATTCCTGGAATCCGAGACGGCGAACGACGACATCGTCATCACGCGAGTGATGGCCATGCTCGAAGCCGATGCCGCGGACGGCACGGTCCTCGGTCGCGAAGCCTCGACCCTTGCCAACGAGCTGCTCGACACGTCCACCAGTGCGATCGGACGGCGTGTCGGTCCCTACCACATCACCGGCTTGTTAGGCGAGGGCGGCATGGGCGTCGTGTACAGGGCGGAACGGGAGGACCTGGGCACGCAGGCGGCGGTCAAGGTGCTCCGCGACGCCTGGGTTTCGCCGAGCCGTCGCGAGCGCTTTGCGATGGAGCAGCGCACGCTGGCGCAGCTGAACCATCCAGCGATCGCGCATCTCTACGACGCCGGCACGCTCGACGACGGAACGCCGTGGATCGTGATGGAGCACGTGGAAGGCGTGCCGCTGACCGAGGCCTGTCGCGCACGCGGGCTCGGTGTGCGGGAACGACTGCGCCTGTTCCGTCTCGTGTGCGAAGCCGTAGGTCACGCCCACCAGCACCTGGTGGTTCATCGGGACGTGAAGCCCTCCAACATCCTCGTGCGCGAGGACGGCACGGTAAAGCTCCTCGACTTCGGCATCGCCAAACAGCTCGAGCAGCGCAACGACAGCGCGCGGACCCAGACGGGGTTGCGTTTCATGACGCCGGCCTATGCGGCACCGGAACAGCTGCGCGGCACCGCGGTCGGTGTCTACACCGACGTGTATTCGTTAGGTGTCGTGCTTTATGAGTTGCTGGCCGGACGGCTCCCGCACGACGTGTCGACGAAGACGCCGGGCGAAGCGGAACGGCTCATCCTCGGGGCTGAACCGGATCGCGTGTCGCTCGCCGCGCGAGAGACCGGCCATGCCGTGGTAACCGCCACCCAGGCGCAGTGGAACGACCTCGATGTCCTGTGTGCGACGGCGATGCACAAGGACCAGCTCCGGCGTTACGCGTCGGTTGATGCGCTCATCCGGGATATCGATCACTTCCTCGCCGGTGAACCGCTGGATGCGCAGCCCGACTCCGCCCGGTACCGGGCGGCGCGCTTCATCAGTCGCCACCGGCCGCTGGTGATCGCCACCGCGGCGGTCGTCGCCGTGATCGCCGCGCTGAACGTGTTCTATACGATCCGGCTGACGACGGCGCGGGACCTTGCCGTCGCCGAGGCAGCACGGACGGGCCGCATCCAGCGGTTCGTGACGCAGTTGTTCGAGGGCGGGGACCCGGCGGCGGGACCTGCCGACAGCCTGCGCGTGGTCACGCTGGTCGACCGGGGTGTGCAGGAAGCGCGCAGCCTGACGAGTGAACCCGCCATCCAGGCGGAAATGCTCCAGACGTTAGGCGGGATTTACGAAAAACTCGGCAACCTGGAGCGGGCCGACACCCTCCTCCGCGATGCGCTGATGCAGCGTCGTGCGCTCCAGGGCGAAACCTCGGCGGACGTGGGAAGCAGCCTGGTCGCGCTGGCGTTACTGCGCACGCAGCAGGCGAAGTACGCCGACGCCGAAAGCCTCGCCCGCGCCGGCATCGCCGTGTCGTCCGCCACCCTGCCGCGTGATCATCCCCAGGTTGCTGAGGGCACCGAGGTGCTCGGACGCATCCTTTCCGAAAAGGGCGATTACAAGGCGGCCATCACCGTCCTGGAGGATGCGGTGCGACGACGCGGTGCCGCCGACACCGAGTCGGCAGAATACGCCAGCGCCCTGTATGAGCTGGCCAGCGCGCAGTTCTACGCCGGCAACCACGACGCCTCGGATTCACTCCACCGCGTTGTCCTCGCACTGCACCGGCGGATCTACGGTCAACAACATCCTTCGGTCAGCGATGACCTGATCAACCTCGGCGCCGGTCAGCAGGAACGGGCGAATTATCCGGAGGCCGAGCGGTTCTACCGCGAAGCCCTCGCGATCACCGTCGGCCACTACGGGCAGGATCATTTCAAAACCGCCGCCAACCTGACCATGCTGGGCCGCAATCTCGTTATGCAGAACCGGTTCGACGAGGCGACCCAGGTGCTGCGGCAGGCGCTGGCGGTGCGCGAACGCGTGTATGGCCCGATGCACCCCGCTGTGGCGTCGACGGTCAATGAAATCGGAAGCGTGGCGCTCCAGCAGAGCCGGTACGACGAGGCGGCGGATGCGTACCGGCGGATGATCCGGATCTACCAGGCCGTGCACCGCGGCAGGCACTACATGATTGGTATTGCGCAGGGCAACCTCGCGAGCACGCTGATGGCGCAGAAGAAGAATCGGGAAGCGGAGCTGCTGTTCCGCGAGGCCCTGGCGATGTACGAGCAAACGCTCCCACCGACGAACACAAACATCGGCATTGGCCGGATCAAGCTCGGGCGCTCGTTGCTTCGTCAGGGCCGATTTGCGGAGGCGGAGAAGGAGACGCGCGCCGGCTACGACATCCTCGCGCCCCAGATGAATCCGACCGTCAGCTTCCTCGTGGCTGCGCGTTCGGACCTTGCGAGTGCCTACGACTCATTGCACCGCCCACAGGATGCGGCTCGCCTCCGTGCCGAGATCGCCGCGGTTGAGAAGCAGGCCGCGGCAGCAAAACCGAAGTAGTCGACGTTTTACATCCGCGATTGGGTCAGACCCACTTTTCAAACCGGGGTCGCACCACATCTTCCGAAGAGTCTTCCCTCAAGAGGTTCCCGTGCGCGCTCGTGCCATTCCTGTCCTCGCCGCTATCACGTTCAGCACCGCCGCAACGGCTCAAGCGCCGCGCCATCTCAATCCGGTGGTCGACCTGCTTTCCCAGAAAAAGGCGGTCTTCGGCCTGTACGCTCCGGCGAACCGTCGGCCTGGCCGCGGTGGAGGTGCCGGCGCGGCAACAGCCGACACCACTTCGGTGAAGACGCCCGCACAACTCGCCAAGGACGCGCTTGCCAATCAGACCGCCGACTACCTGTTTGACGGTACGATGGAAGGGAATTTCGAGCGCGGGTACGGCCCGTTTGTCGAGTTCATGAAGGGAATGGTCGACGGCGGCACGCTCGACGCAAAAACGAAGCAGTTCCACCTGCCGCTGTTCGTGAAGATGCACGAGATCGCGCCGGACCCCGCCCTCGCCGTCAAGAACATTTCGAAGCAGCTCAACCTGGGCGTCGCTGGAATCGTGTTCGTTGACGTGAAGAGCGCTGACGAAGTGAAGACGGGTCTGGCCGCGATGCGCTTTGCGTCGAAGGGTGGCACGCGCTCGGACGACGTTGGCACAGCTCCCCAGGTGTGGGGGATGACCGAGAAGGAGTACAAGGAGAAAGCCGATCTCTGGCCGCTGAATCCGAATGGAGAACTGGTCAACTTCACCATCGTCGAGAGCAAGGAAGGGCTCGAGAAGATTCGCGAGATCGCGGCGGTGAAGGGCGTCGGCGTTCTCTTCCCGGGCGCCGGCACACTGCGCGGCGTTTTCACCACCACCGATGCCGCTGGTCAGCGCGTCTTCGATGAACAGGGTTGGGAGGGCGCCATCCAGCAGGTACTCGCTGCATGCAAGGAGTTCAACGTCGCCTGCGGGTATCCGGCAAACGCGACCGACATCGAGAAGCGCATTCAGCAGGGCTTCAGCGTCTTCGTCATTGGTTGGGGGGAGCAGGGTTTTAAAGCAGTTGATGTCGGTAGAAAGGCGGTAGGACGCTAATAGGAAGCAGGAGGCAGGAAGCGGGAAGCAGGGAAGGAACGAAACGTTTTGTATCTTGAGGGCCGCAGGTGTCAGCCGCGGCCCCCAGTCATCCCCTGCTTCCTGCTTCCTGCCTCCTGCTTCCTCTCAGTCCATGACCACTGAGCCCCAGGCACGTCCGCTCCCGTTACTGCGCGCCATGGTCGATGCGCTCGACCACGAGCTGCTGCAGCTCGCCGCT
>Ga0209486_10000257_pt1 | contig 25222 bp, 18 predicted proteins | sample NCCompost_FD_187518 | JGI IMG/M metagenome (GOLD analysis project Ga0209486, IMG submission 187518) | Agricultural soil microbial communities from Utah to study Nitrogen management - NC Compost (SPAdes) (version 2) | ecosystem: Environmental > Terrestrial > Soil > Agricultural land | place...
CCAAAGGAAGAGACACAAAAAGGCACAAAAGAAGATCAAGATGAAAAGAATCGCGGTAATCCCCGGTGATGGAATCGGCCCGGAAGTCGTGCGCGAAGCTGTTCGCGTCATCCGGCATCTCCAACAGACAAAAGGCCTCGAAGTCGAGCTGGTAGATTTCGATTGGGGCGCCGACAAGTTTCTGCGCGATGGAGTGACGTTACCAGACGGCGCACTCGAAATGCTTTCAGCCGAGTTTCACGCGATCCTCGCGGGCGCATTTGGCGATCCGCGGGTGCCTACGAACAAACACGCGGAAGACATTTTGCTCGGCATGCGTCGCGGACTCGATCTCTACATCAATCTCCGTCCCGTGCGTTTGCTTCACGAACGACTAACGCCGCTCATCAATCGCAAGACTAACGAGATCGACTTCGTCGTCTTTCGTGAAAACACGGAGGGCGCGTACTGCGCGGCCGGTGGATTCTTGAAACACGGAACCGCGGACGAGATCGCGCTTCAGGATGAGATCAACACGCGACGCGGAGTGGAGCGGATCATCGTCGCGGCGTTTGAGTACGCGCGCGCAAACCACCGCACGCGCGTTACGATGGCTGACAAGTCGAACGTGCAGCGCTTCGGCGGCGATTTGTGGCAGCGCGTTTTCAAAGAGGTCGCCGCTGGTTATTCAGAGACAACTGCGAATCACCAGTACGTCGATGCGATGGCAATGCACATGGTGCTCGATCCGTCGCAGTATCAGGTGATCGTCACGAACAATTTATTTGGAGACATTTTGACCGACGTCGGCGCGGCGATTCAGGGCGGACTCGGGCTCGCTGCTTCAGGCAATATTCATCCCGGGAAAGTGTCGCTTTTCGAGCCAGTGCACGGCAGTGCGCCTCCATTGGCGGGAAAGGGAATTGCTAATCCAATTGGATCTATTCTGACTTTGGCGATGATGCTAGAATATCTGGGTTTCCAAAAGCTGAGTGACGACGTTGAAGAAGCGGTGCGGGCTGCAGTCTCGGACAACGAGACGACGCGAGATCTCGGCGGGAAACTTTCTACAGAACAAGCGGGCGCGGCGATTATCGCGCGCCTCGGGTAAAACTTCGGAAGCAATAAACCATTGGGTAGTGTCTTACGTTTGCCAGTATTCTCTGCGTCCCTCGGCGGTCTCTGCGACTCTGCGGTAAAAACCGCAAGACAGATAAAAACGCAGAGACGCGGAGGACCGCAGAGCAACGCAGAGAGAAAATTGAGACACCACCAACCATTGGCTACCTCATGAGCCGGGAAGCAATAGAAGTGGAGGCGTTATGACAAGTGCGGGAAAACTCACGACGAAGGCGATCGCGGTGATTGTGATAGTGGCGATGCTGGGTGCGGTGGGGCTTTCGCCGGTCATAATGGTGTTCTTCTTTGGAGTTATTTTGGTGATCTGGATCGTCGCCCGCCACACACAAACACGCGAAGTCGAGCGAATCTTCGACTTCTACGTCGCGGCGGACGCGATCCTGCGCGAAGAAGAACGACGCTGGTACGGGTTTGAGATCGCCGAGGTCATTGAACAAGGCGAATGCTTGCTCGAGATGATGCCGGACGCGCCGCCGTTGAATCACTTCGCAATCGGCGCGCTTTATCATCGCATGGGTAATCACCAGGCGACGGTCGAATACCTGTCGCGGTTGGTGGAAGACGAAAGTTACGACGAGGCATATCGTACCGCTCCGTCACCGCAACTGCGTCGTTACGTTTCGATGTTGCGCCAGATCGAATATCACCCGTCCACTGCGCCACAAACTTTAGCCGCCGTAAGGAGTCTCGAACGGGCGCGACAGAAGACTGCCGGCAAACTACTCATCGAAAGCCGCGGTGTACTCGAGAACGAAAGGCAAACCGTTGCGCCGCTTCGAGAAGCGGCAGCTTCGGAGAACCACGAGCCGACTCCGACTGAGACGAAGTTTGCGCCATCGGTGCCGTTGAGTTTTATCTCGCCGCCACCGCCAATTTCGACAGTGCTGCATGACGTCTATCCCGAAGAAACGTCGGTTACGAACTAACATTTCGCCTCCGCGAGATTCGCTTGTTTGAAACCCTGACAGCCGAAATCATCGCGATCGGGTCCGAACTCCTCGCGCCCGATCGCGCCGACACCAACAGTCTCTGGCTCACCGAGAAACTCAACCGGCTCGGTATCGAAGTCAAACTCAAGACGATCGTCGGCGACGACGACGCCCGCCTCGAAGAAGCAATCAAAGATGCTGTTCGACGATCGAAAGTCGTGATCACGACCGGAGGTCTTGGACCAACCGAAGACGACATCACACGCAAGATCACTGCCCGGGCGCTTGGGCGACGGTTGTTGCTCGACGAAGTTGTGCTCGCCGAGATCCGGCAGCGATTTCAGAGTTTTGGTGTGACGATGCCGGAGCGAAACTCGCGTCAGGCGATGGTAATCGAAGACGCTGAAGTGTTGCCGAATCCGAATGGCACCGCGCCCGGAATGTTTATCGATGACCAGGGGACGGCGATTGTGTTGTTGCCAGGGCCGCCGCGTGAGATGCGTCCGATGTTTGAGAATCACGTGAGTGAGAGGCTCGCCGGGCGTGCGGGGAGTTTGCGTGTTGTGCGACGGATGCTGCGTGTTGCGGGGATGGGCGAGTCGGCTGTTGATGAAAAGATCGCACCTGTCTACACGCAGTACGATAATCCGGTGACGACGATTCTGTTCAATCAGAGTGAGATCGAGATTCATCTGACGGCGCGAGGCCGCACGGAGAAGGAAGCAACGGATCTGCTTGATCGGTTGACGGGACAGATTGAGGAGCGTTTGGGTAATTCGATCTTCTCGTTTGCTGGCGAGACGATGGAAGAAGTTGTTGGCTTGAAGTTGTCAGTTGGTGGGTACACGTTGGCGGTTGCTGAGAGTTGCACTGGCGGATTGCTCGCGCAGCGTTTGACTGAAGTTCCGGGATCGTCGAAGTACTTTATTGAAGGTGTTGTCACGTATGCCAACGACGCGAAGACGCGAACGCTGGGCGTCGAGCCGATGCTGTTGATGGAGCATGGAGCGGTGAGTGCGCCCGTTGCGGAAGCGATGGCTGAGGGTATTCGCAAACGTGCCGAGACGGATTTTGGGTTATCGATCACCGGAGTTGCCGGACCCGGTGGTGGAACTGACGAAAAGCCGGTGGGAACAGTCTTCATTGCGTTGTCCGACGAAATTCAAACTCAACATCGCAAACTCCACCTGCCCGGCGACCGCCACCTCATCCGCTGGCGCGCCTCACAAGCCGCACTGGACATGTTGCGCAGACGATTAAGTTGAGCTTCTTTGCGCCTTTGCGTCTTTGCGGGATAGTTTTTGAACGAAAATCATCAAAGTCTCCCGCAAAGACGCAAAGGCGCAAAGAGGGCAATCTCAGGAGTTTCAGGTTTTAGCGCGACGGAGACTGGTGTTGCTTGCGCCAGTCTTCGACGAGGATGGCCCACCGTTCGTGGTCGCGCCAGCGGCCGGAGACTTTCAGGTAACGTCGCGAGTAGCCTTCCTTCACAAAGCCTGCACGTTTCACGAGTGCAATCGACGGCGCGTTTTCCGGTTGGATGTTTGCTTCCAGTCGGTGGAGTTTTAGCTTAATGAACGCGTAACGCAGCATGAGTTGTAGTGCTTCGGTCATGTATCCCTGACGCGAGAACTCTTCTCCGATCTGATATCCGACATATGCACTGCGAAACCCACCATGAAAGATCTGACTCAACGCGATCGATCCCATCACCGCACCATCCTGCACACGGCAGATCAGAAAACACGCGCCATCCGGTTTCGAATTCCTATTCATAAACGCTTCGAACTGCTTCATCGTCGTCGGCGGCGAGGCGAGCCCGCGATGAAACTTCGCGCTGCGACGGTTCACAGGGAGAAACTCCGCGCCATCACTCGTGACCGGCAGACGCAGCACAACACGCTTGCCCTTGATTATCGTTTTTTCGTTCGAACTTGCTTCCCGCATGTGATAACGTGATCTGCCATTCACAAATCTCAAGGTGCGATCTCAGTTGCGACTGTTACTCGTCGTCATTATTGCATACCTGATCGGATCGATTCCGTTTGGTTACCTGATCGTGCGCGCCAAAGGCGGCGGCGACGTGCGCGACACCGGTTCAGGAGGCACTGGCGCCACGAACGTCTCGCGACGAGCAGGTAAAGCCGCGGGCGTAGTTACACTGATACTCGACGCCCTCAAAGGTGCGATCGCGGTCATCATCGCGCAATTAATGTTGAAAGGGGACGATACGACGTGGCTCCCGGCCGCAGCAGCGATTGCCGTGATCGTGGGCCATGTATTTCCGGTGTGGCTCAAATTCCGCGGCGGCAAAGGCGTGGCGACGGGCGTTGGTGTTTTTCTAATGCTGGCTCCTTTGGCAGTTCTGTTTGCCGGCGTGATATTCGTCACTGTTGTTGCGCTGACGAAATACGTTTCGCTTGGATCGATCCTTGCGGCAGCGACGATCCCATTATTCGTGTGGTTGTTTGTCCTGGAAGTCGATTTGAAACCGTTGCTCGCGGCGTCGATTACAGGCGCTTTGTTGATTGTGTTCGCGCATCGCGGAAACATCGCGCGATTATTGAGCGGAACTGAGCCGCGCATTTCCGATCTGAAACGATGACAAAGCGAATAGCCATTATCGGCGCCGGTAGTTGGGGAACGGCGCTCGCGATTATTGCCGCCCGCGCCGGTCATGAGGTGACGATTTGGTCGCGCGATCCTCAGGTCGTGCACTCGATCAACGAAGAGCGCGTCAACGGCAGATACCTCACGTCAGCTTCAATCCCCGATCGAGTAACCGCAACAAACAACATCACCGCCGCACTTAATGAAGCATCGGTCGTGTTACTCGCCGCTCCTTCACACGCTGCTCGCGAACTTCTCACGCAGATGTCACCGGCGCTTGATGAATCGGCGATCATCGTGAGCGTTTCAAAAGGTATCGAGATCGAAACCGGCAAACGAATTTCAGAGATCGCGAAAGAAACGGTAGATGCTTCTCACCCGTTCGTATGTCTTTCTGGTCCATCGTTCGCGAAGGAGGTTGTAATAGGTCAGCCGACAGCCGTTGTGGCGGCGAGCAAGGACGCGATTGCGGCCCGAACAGTGCAGGCAGATCTGAGTTTTGAGAACCTGCGAATCTACACAAACACCGACGTCGTCGGAACCGAGCTTGGCGGTTCAGTGAAAAACGTAATGGCAATCGCGGCAGGCATGACTACCGGCTCAGGACTTGGCTCAAACAGCGTTGCGGCCCTCATCACGCGCGGACTCGCGGAGATCACTCGCCTGGCACGCCGCGAAGGCGCACAGATGGAAACGTTGATGGGACTCGCCGGCCTCGGCGATCTCGTGCTTACGTGCACCGGCAGTCTCTCGCGCAATCGTTTCGTCGGCGAGCAACTTGGAAAGGGAATTTCGCTGGATGAAATTTCAGCCGGCATGAACGAAGTCGCGGAAGGGATAAAGACAACGCTGGCAGTGAAGCAACTGGCGGATCGCGCTGGCCTGGAGTTGCCAATCACGAACGAAGTGAAAGCGGTGCTTTACGATGGAAAATCCGTGCCTGATGCGGTTTCTGAACTGATGAGCCGGCCATTACGCGAAGAAGTGTGAGCATTTTCCATTTTCCGTTTCTCATTTGTCATTTTCCATTCGAAAATCCGGCTTTGTTAAACGACAAATGATTAATGTCAAATGACAGATGGAAAATAAACAGGATCGCCGACGCGCACTTCACCCGGCGTTACAACGCTCGCATAGACACCAAAATTCTGCTTTGCATCTTTCACGATCGAACGCAGGATGCTCGCGTCCTTCGGCAAGTTCTTCTGCGCCTGGATCGTCATCCCACACCGCACGGTCGGAATCTCGCACCGTATTTCAACACTTCCAAGCCGAACCTTCCGCCCTCCCCATTCGCTTTCAATCAAGCCTTTAATCTGTGGTTCAGTTTCGATAAGAAAGTTTGGCCGAAACCGTCGCACGTCCCAGGTCGCCGTCGGGTTTACGTTGCGCATGACTTCAAGCGACGAAGTAGTGAGCGCATGAATCGGAAACGCACCGAAGTAGGTGCCGGGTGGCGAGGTGAACTCGAGTATCTCGGGCGGCAACGTTGAGATATCGGGAATCGGTTCGCCGGGTTCACGACTGAACGCTTCGCGCAACTCAGCATTCGCCTTTCCGAAGCTGGTCAGCGCCGGCATCGCTGCACGAAACGCGCGGTACCGAGCTAACTTCCCAAACACCTGCGCCAATTTCGATCTACGACGGTAGAACTCGAGATTCGTCGCGGGTTGACGAGGCCACAGTGACACCGATCTCCCAAGCATCTCCGAAAGACGCGCGTTCACGTCAGTCGAGTCACTCATCAATTCGACGCCATCCGGAAAACGCATCACGACGTGAGGAATGGCGCCGTCACTCGGCGACTCGCGATATCGCGCTTCACACTCCATCAACAGCGGAATGTACTTGCCGTTGGTAACCTCGCCCGTCGTGTCGTCGCGAATCGCCCATCCACGGTCGGCGCGAAGGCCGAGCGGCCCGACACTGCATGACTCGAGCGGTTCGCCGCCCATCGTTTTCACGGCGTAACGCCAAATTTGTTTGACGGTTCCGATTCGCATTTTCTATATTCGCACGCGCAAGCCAGCGTCCACTCAGTGACAAAAGTAAAGGAGCCTACCCAAATGTTCAAGACGTGGTGCGCGTCTCGTAAGAGTGTGATTCTCTGCCTGTTCGCTCTTTCCGCGATTTCGGTCTACGCACAAAACCCCACAACGCCACCCTCCGAGTCTGAGCGACTGCGGGCTTTCCAGTATCGCAGCATTGGACCATATCGCGGCGGTCGTTCAGCCGCGGTGGCGGGAGTTCCGTCGCAACCGTTCGTTTATTACTACGGCGGGACGGGTGGCGGAGTTTGGAAAACTACAGACGGCGGCATCAATTGGGAACCGATTAGCGACGGCTCGGTATTCGGCACCGGCTCCGTCGGCGCGATCGCCGTATCTGAATCCGATCCGAACGTGATTTACGTGGGCATGGGCGAGTCGCCGATTCGCGGAAATGTTTCGCACGGCGACGGAGTTTACAAATCAACTGACGCCGGCAAGACGTGGAAACGTATCGGACTCGAAGACTCGCGGCAGATCCCGCGTATTCGCATCCACCCGAAGAACCCGGACCTGGTTTACGTCGCGGCGTTGGGCCATATTTTTGGCCCAAACGATCAGCGCGGCGTGTTTCGTTCCAAAGACGGTGGCAAGACGTGGGAAAGGGTCTTCAACCGCGGCAACAAAGCCGGCGCCATCGATCTGGTTCTCGATCCGTCGAACCCGAACACGATGTACGCGGGTTTCTGGGAAGTTTATCGAAAGCCTTGGACGCTGGAGAGCGGTGGACCAGGCAGTGGCATCTTCAAGTCGGTTGACGGCGGCGACACGTGGACCGAGTTGACGCGTAATGCCGGTTTGCCGCGCGGCATGGTAGGCAAAGTCGGTATTACTGTTTCTCCTGCAAACCCCGAACGCGTGTGGGCCATCGTCGAAGCGGAAGACGGCGGCGTGTTTCGTTCAGACAACGCCGGCCGCACATGGACCAAGGTTAACGACGAACGCCGGCTGCGCCAGCGTGCCTGGTACTACACGCGCATCTACGCCGACACCAAAAACGCCGACACGGTTTACGTTTTGAACGTCCAGTTCTTCCGATCAAACGACGGTGGACGAACATACAGCACGATCGGTGTTCCTCACGGCGACAATCACGATCTCTGGATCGCGCCGGAAGATCCGAACCGCATGGTTCAAAGCAACGACGGCGGCGCAAACGTGTCGTTCAATGGAGGCCGCAGTTGGACCGAACAAGACCAGCCAACGGCGCAGTTTTATCGCGTCGCAATCGACAACGATTTTCCTTACAACATTTACGGCGCGCAGCAGGACAACTCGACGATAAAGATCGCGAGCCGCACGATGGGCAACGGGATTGACACGAGTGACTGGCACGATGTCGGTGGCGGTGAGTCAGGCTGGATCGCGCCGTCACCAAAAGACTCAAACATCGTCTTTGCAGGTTCCTACGGCGGGCTTACGACGCGCTACGATCACCGTACGCGTCAGGAGCGCAACGTCAGTCCCTATCCGAACAACCCGATGGGTTCAGGCGCTGATGCTTTGAAGTATCGTTTTCAGTGGAACTTCCCGATCGTCTTTTCACCACACGATCCCAACACGCTTTACGCTGCCGCGAATGTGCTTTTCAAGACCACGGATGAGGGTTCGAGTTGGCAGGTGATAAGTCCTGATTTAACGCGCAATGACAAGTCGAAGCAGGGCGCGTCGGGCGGTCCGATCACGAAAGACAACACGAGCGTTGAGTACTACGCGACGATCTTTGCGCTGATGGAGTCGCCGGTGCAGGCAGGAACGATTTGGGCAGGCAGCGACGATGGGCTGGTCCATCTGTCGCGCGACGGCGGTAAGAACTGGTCAAAGGTGACTCCGCCCGAGAGCATTATGCCAGAGTGGATCCAGATTAATTCGCTCGAGGCTTCGCCACACGATCCGGGCACGGCATATCTCGCCGGCACGATGTACAAGTGGGACGACAACAAACCGTACCTCTATCGCACCAGCGACTACGGCAAGACGTGGAAGAAGATCACAAACGGCATTCCCGACACCGCTTTCACGCGCGTCATTCGCGAAGACCCGAACAAACGCGGTCTGCTTTATGCGGGAACGGAAACGGGGATGTACGTATCGTTTGATAACGGTGAACGTTGGCAGTCGTTGCAACTCAATTTGCCGGTTGTGCCGATCACGGATCTCGCGGTGCATAAGCGTGAGAAAGAGCTGGTAGTCGCGACCCAGGGAAGATCGTTCTGGATCCTCGATGATCTGCCGTTGTTGCATCAAATCGTGGACGCCGGTGGATTCAACTCCGTCTCGAAAACGCAGCTCTTCAAACCGAAAGACAGTTATCGCACGCAGGGTGGTGGTGGGTTTCCGCTGCCTGCAACGGCGACCGTCGGCAGTAACCCGGCGAATGGAGTTGTTGTCTACTATTCGTTGAAAGCGAAGCCGACGACTGATCTCGAACTGGAATTCCTCGACACGGCCGGTAAATCGATTCAGAAATATACGGCCAGATTACCGAAGCCAGGTGAGGGGGCAGCAGCGGCGCCGGCGGCGGCTGCGGGCGGCGGAGGTGGTTTTGGTCCACCACCCACACCGCCACCGCCGACGAATGTTGGACTCAATCGTTTTGTTTGGGACATGAGATACGCGGATGCCGCTCGGTTCCCGAACCTGATTCTTTGGGCCGGCGAGATGCGCGGTCCAAAGCTGTCCCCCGGAACTTACAAGGTGAATTTGAAGGTCGACGGTCAAACGCTGACGCAGAGCTTCGAAATCAAAACCGATCCGCGTTTGAACATTACCGCCGCGGACTATGCAAAGCAGACCGAACTGGGTTTGAAGATCCGCGACAAGTTGACGGAAACGCATAACGCGATCGTCCAGATTCGCGAGGTACGACGGCAGGTTGAAGACTTATTGAAGCGCGTTGCCGGTCAGCCGCAATTCAAAACGGTGAACGATGCGGGTACGGCGTTGAATAAGAACCTGACCGCGATCGAGGAAACGCTGTATCAGACGAAGAACCAGAGCAACCAGGATCCGTTGAACTATCCGATCCGGCTCAACAACAAGCTGGCAGCGCTGGGAGGTGTTGTCGGTAGCGCGGAAGCGGCGCCGACAGCGCAGTCGTACGCGGTTTACGAGGAGCTGGTGACGCAGATCGACGCGCAGTTACAAAAGCTCGCGCAAGTGATGCGGACCGATGTCGCAGCGTTCAATCAACTGGTGCGCGATCAAAATATTCCCGCGGTGGTGGTAAAGTAATTTAGTGCTGATTGTCCGTACTCAGTGGTCAGTTGTCAGTGGTAATTCGCTGAGCACCGACGGACTACTGACTACGGACAACTGACCACTGACTAACCATGGATCAAAAACCAGTTACCACCAAACAACTTGCATTGTTAACGCAGGCGCAGTTGACTGGCGACGAAGCGATCGTCGTCACAGACGTGAGTCACGATTCGCGTCGGGCGGGAGCGGGCGCGCTGTTCGCCGCTGTCTCGGGCGCGGTGTTCGATGCGCACAAGTTTGTCCCGCAAGTGATGTCACAAGGCGCGGTCGGCGTGTTGTCTGAACGCCTCGCGCCGGAAGACTTCTCGGGCGTGTGGCTGCAAGTCGAAAACATCCGACGCGCGATGGCGCTTGTAGCGGCGGAAGTTCAACATCACCCCTCCCGCGAGCTTCAACTCGCAGGCATCACAGGCACAAACGGAAAAACAACGACAGCGTATCTAATCGCCTCGATTCCCGAAGCGGCCGGCGAACTCGTCGCGATGACAGGCACGGTCGAGTACCGGCTCGGGAAGGAAAGATTCAAAGCCGACCGCACCACGCCGGAAGCGCCTGACATGCAGCGATTGCTCCGCCAAGCGGTAACAATCGGCTGTCGCACAGCGGTGATGGAGTGTTCGTCGCAGGCAATGGATTTTCATCGTTGTGACGAACTCGAGTATGCGGTCGCGGTGTTTACAAACCTCACGCGCGACCATCTCGACTATCACCAAACGATGGAAAATTACTGGTACGCGAAACAGCGACTGTTCGACGGGCGTCTTGGCACACGCCCGCGCAACTCCGTGATCAATGTCGACGATCCATATGGCGTCGAGCTCGCAACTTCACTCGAAAAAGATGGACTAAGAGTCATTCGTTACGCTGTCAACGCTGCGGCCGACGTGTCGGCCCACGATGCGGAGTTTTCGTTAACGGGTATGCGCTTTCGACTGAAAACTCACGCCGGCGCGCGCGACTTTCGTTCGCCGCTCGTCGGTCCACCGCACATTTACAACACCCTCGCCGCGGTCGCGAGCGGGCTCGCATTGGGTTATTCCCTCGACGTGATTGCGACCGCACTCGAGAGTTGCACCGGCGCGCCAGGTCGTTTCGAACGCGTGGCTCACGATGGCGACTTCTCGGTCGTCGTTGATTACGCGCACAGTGACGATGCGCTATTGAACGTATTGCGCACGGCGCGACAGGTGGTCCGGGGAAAGATCATCACCGTGTTTGGCTGTGGCGGCGATCGTGATCGTTCGAAGCGCGCTCCGATGGGCGAGGCGGCGGGTAGTTTGAGCGATGTCGTAATTCTTACTTCCGATAATCCGCGCACAGAAGATCCTGAACAGATTCTGTGCGATGCGGAGGAGGGGATTCAGAAGACCCGCAAACCTTACCGAAAGATTGCCGATCGCACCGAAGCGATCAACCAGGCGATTTCAGAAGCCCGCAGCGGCGATCTCGTTCTGATCGCAGGCAAGGGCCACGAAGACTATCAAATCATCGGTCGTGAGGTGTTTCACTTCGACGACAAGGAAGTTGCCAGAAACGCACTGGCGCAAAGAGGCTAATCAGTGCACATCCTGGCTTTGATCGTTGTATCGGTTTTCCAGTTATACGGAACACCAACGACGATCGCGAATCTAAAAAATCTCGGCATCAACGAAAGCAGCGGTTTAGCTGCCTCTCGATCCAATCCTGGCATTTACTGGACGCACAACGACTCCGGCGACGAACCAATCGTGTACGCGTTCGACGCAACTGGTGTATCGCGCGGGGTCTTTCGTGTTACAGGCGCCCAGGCGCGTGATTGGGAAGACATGGCTGTTGGACCAGGACCGCGACGCGGTCAATCGTATCTCTACCTCGGCGACATCGGCGACAACGACAAAAAGCGCTCGGAAATCGTGGTCTACCGTGTTCCCGAACCGAAGCCCACGGCGGCTGACAAGGATTCGAGCAGACGTTTCCCGCAAACAACCGCAGCGAGCGACGCGATTCGTCTGCGATATCCGGATGGCAAGTTCGACGCCGAGACACTGATGGTCCATCCGACCAGCGGCAATCTTTACATCGTTACAAAAGTGATGCTCAAGAATGCGACGGTTTATGAAGCGCCCGCACCACTCGTTGCCGGAAGAGTGATCACAATGAAACGCATTGCTGATATCAATGTGCCGAGTCTTATTGGCGGCGCACTGACGGGAGGAACCATCTCTCCCGACGGTCGTCGTGTTGCGCTTTGCGATTACTTACAAGGCTACGAACTGGTCCTACCGCAGAGGAGTAAGAACTTCAACGACATCTGGAAACAGGCAGTTGCGCCGTTCAGATTGGGCCAGCGCGAACAAGGTGAGGCAATCACGTATCGCGCCGACGGCAGGGCATTATTGGCCACGAGCGAAGGAAAACACCCGCCAATGATTCAGGTCGAATTGCGTCTCGACAACAACCAGTAAACCGGCAACCCCAGCAGGATCAAACCGAGACCGATACCCGTTTCTCGCGGATGGTCTGAGATCGTCTGAAGGATCAACCACGCCGACACGAGGAGGAAGATGATCGGCACAAACGGGTAACCCCACACACGATAGGTGCGTTCAGCGTCCGGCAGTTTCCTGCGGAAGATGAAGACGGAACCGGCGACGAGAGCGTAAAAGAGCGTCAGTGCGAAGATGGCGTAGTTCGTCAACGTGTCGAACGAACCCGTTAACGCGAGCGCGCTCGCCCAGAACGCGAGAACGACGAGCGACTTGACGGGCACGTGTGTGCGCGGTGAAACCTCCGCGAGTCGCTTGAAGAACAGACCATCGCGCGCGAGAGCATAAGGCAGGCGAGCAGTCGCGAGTATCGACGCGTGTAATGCGCCGAATGATGACGTCATCATCGCCGCAGCCATCAACGTAACAACAACCGCACCCAACAGTCGCCTCACTACTTCGGCTGCAACTGACGACGATGCGGAGACGCTGGCTATCTCCGTTGGCGTGAGCACGTGGTAGTAACTCAGGTTCACGAAGAGGTAGAGGGCCATCACGAGCAGCATTCCGCCGATCAACGCGAGCGGCAAATTGCGACCGGGATTCTTAACCTCACCGGCCATGAACGTGATGTTGTTCCAACCGTCGTACGCCCAGAGCGCGCCGAGCATTCCCGCTGCAAACCCGGCCAGGCCCCCGGTCGTTATCGAAACGCCCTCGCAAGTGCCGCCCGAATTTACGAGCGACAAGTTGCCCCAATCACCGCCGCTATAGAAAAACGCACCGAACCCGACGGCCAGCAAAAGGAGAACTTTCAGTGCGGTGAGCACCGATGCAACACTGCCGCTGAAAGTCACCGCAGCACAGTTGATGAGCGTCGTGATGATGATCGCGCCGACGGCGACGAGTTGCAGACGATCGAAAGTAAGAACACTGCCCCACGGCAACGGCAGTTCAAACACGGTCATCTTGAGTCCGCCGCCGACTAGATCGTTGAGAAAGATCGCGAAACCCATCGCGAGCGCGGCTGCTGAAGCTGTGCGTGCGAGAAAGAATTGTGTCCAACCGTAAACGAATCCCATCGGCCGCCCGTAAGCGTCGCGAATAATGCCGTACTCACCTGCGGCGCGCGGCATCATCGCGAGCAACTCCGCGTATGTGAGTGCACCGGCGATTGACAGCAGGCCCGCGAACACCCAGATCGCCAACGCTTTTCCAGGACTGCCGACGTTACACGTAACTACCCGCGCTTTCAGAAAAACGCCGGTGCCAATGATGTTGGCGACGTTGACGGAGATGGCCGCGATCAGTCCCAGACCGCGGATCAATTGAGTGTGTTCAGTTTGCACAGTATTAGTCAGTGGTCAGTAGTCCGTGGTCAGTGGTTCGTAGCTGTTTGGAACGACTCACAATCGAGAACTGACAACTGACCACTGACCACTGACAAAGTTAATAACCAACGTCGTTTGCGATCAGATCTTCGTAGTTGTCGCGTCGTCTAATCGGTTCGGCCTTACCATCCTGCCGAATCAAAACTGCTGCGGGGAGAGGTCGCCCATTATAGTGAAACATCTGGGCCAATGAATATGCGCCGCAGTTCAACAACGCCAGGACTTCACCCGGCGCCACGTCGTCAGGCAGCTTGCGATAGTCAGGTAAACGACCTTCGCGTTCGATATCGAAATAAACGTCGCCGGAATCACACAATGGACCAGCCACCTTGTAATCGCGCGCATAAGGCTCGCCGGCCCGCGACGCGGAGATCAGGTGGTAGTACCACTTGTAATTGTTCATCGAGAGCATGATGTTGTAACCGGCGTCGGTTAGTAACCAAACGTCGCCGGTTTCAGGACGCCTCTTGATGTTGCGCACAGTCGTGAGTACGAGGCCGGCATCGGCGATGACACTGCGTCCCGGCTCGAGAACGATCGTGACCTTATCGAGCAGATGTTCGGCGTTTGCCGCGCGCGCCGATTCACGCGCGACTCGAAGCGCTTCCTTCAGCACCGCAGCAGGCTCGAGCTCCGCGCCCAGCATGTCGCGTTCGTGTTCGGGAAGCTGATCAGCCTGCGTACGGTCGCGCAAGTAATTCACGGGAATCCCGCCGCCGAGATTGATGTGTTCGAGCGTGTGTCCGGTCTCGTTGTGGATCCTGACAAGATGTTCCCACATGCTGCGAAATGCTTCGGCAAATGGTTCGACGTCCGGAGTTTGCGAGCCGACGTGAATGTGAATTCCGCAGACGTGGATCGTGTCTTGTTTTTCAAGTCCACGACGAAACGCGTCGAGCACTTCGCTTGACGAGATGCCGAACTTCGACGTCAACAACGCGGTCTGCAAACCGAGATGCGAACGTGTTCCGATCTCTGGTACGAGACGCAGCGTGACGCGCGCGGGTGGTACGTCTACGCCCTGCGCTCGTAAACGTTTTACCGAAGCGTCAACGAGATCGATCTCGTAAATGGAATCGACGTTGATCGCGTAGATTCCGGCGCGCACCGCGTCGTCGATTTCTTGATCTGACTTACTGGTGCCGTTGAAGATGATCTGATCCGGATGAAAGCCGACGCGCAGCGCTTTGAATAGCTCGCCGCCGCTGTTGACCTCGACGTCGATGCCCGCATCGAGCACGGTCTTGAGGATCGCCATGTTCGAGTTGGCTTTTGAGGCGTAGCAAAACTTGATGGGCCGATCGACGACGCTGGCTCCGTGTTGCAGGCGCGCGATGTTGTCGCGGATTCGAGGTTCGGAGAAAACAAAAAGCGGGGAATCGAACTGTCCTACGAGATCCAATGCGTCGGCGCCATTGATATTTAAATGGCCGTCGCGCACCTCCAGGTAGCCGGAGATGGACCAGGCAGGACACGAGATAGCCATATCAGTGCTGATCTGTGTCATCGGTGAATGGTTTATGTATGAACTGTTGTCTTAATTTGACTTAGTGAAATTGTAGCTAAGCGTTCCTGCAACCTTGACCGGTTCACCCATCAATGTAGTCGGAGAAAACCGGGCCAGCCGCGCAGCATTGACAGCCGCTGTTTGCAGGTGTTGCGGACCGGATACGGCTTTCGCTTCGATGACCGCTCCGTTTTCGTCAATCAGGACCTGGACCAACACCACTCCGGTCGCTTCGGCCGATGCGACTTCAGGATGCGGCAGATAGATCGCTTTTCCGTTCAACATGCCGCCATTGATTGGCTTCTTACCTTCCGGCAGCTTACCTTCAGGCTGCTTGTTGTTCGCGTTGTTGGCGGCGTTTTCGGTGGTGCCTTCGCTCCCCGCAGGTGCGTTTGGATCTAAAGTCTTTTCTTGCGCGTTCTCTCCGGTCTGTCCTTGTTGAGCATTCGGCTGCTCTCCGGCAGCGGCGATCTTCGGTTGTTCAACCTGTCGCTCCGGAAGCACGAACGAGGTGAAAAACTTCTCTTGCATCGCTTCGTCCTTCGGATTTAACGAGACGACAACGTAGAAGCGCTTTCGCGTCGCAAACGCGTGCGCGGTGCCGCTAAGCTCGCCAATTGAAACTTTGTACTGTCGTCCCGTGTGACCGTGAAACGGGCGGCTACTCACCAAAACAAGTTTCGTTAACGCAGTATCTTTCGTTCGCACCTTCGGTGGAAAGTAATCCTTAAAGGCATCGATATAAGAATTAAAGCGCGCGAAGTCGGAGTACTGTCCCGGTATCGACTTGATGCCGCTCAACGAGACAATCGCGAACACCGGTCCGCCGGCTTTCGTCGCGAGATACGAGCGCGCGTTCAGCTCCATCTTGTGATATGGAAACTTGGTGGTCTCTGTGGTCGGGTTTTTGGGCATCGAGACGGTGAATTCTTCGCCTTCGGGACTGATCGTTTCCCATTCAGCCCAGTCACCGGCGCTTTTTTGAACCTGTCCGGACACTGCGAACGCTGCCAGCATGACGACGGCAAGCGCCCAATGTAGACGACGGAAATACATGTCATTTACCTCCTCAGGTTTTTGCGTTTGACCACGTGGAAGTTTAATCCGTTTTTGGACTCTAGTCGTACCGATCGGCGGTGTCAAGAGGCTCCGCTTTTCTTGGCGCCTTTGCGCCTTTGCGCCTTTGCGGGAATCTCTTTACCCGCAAAGACGCAAAGACGCAAAGGGAGAACCCGTGAATCAAGTGCCGACGCTCTTCGCTCGATCAGTTTCCACGAGAACGCGCCGCAAAATCTTCCCGGATGCAGATTTCGGGATCGTATCGACAAATTCTACATATCGAATTCGCTTGTGCGGCGCGACCCGTTCGGCGACGAATTCCATGATCGCTTCGGGCTCGGAAGCCTGTCGCAACACGATGATCGCTTTCGGAACTTCACCAGCTTCTTCATCAGGGCAGGGAATCACCGCAGCGTCCGCAACACACGGATGAGTCACCAACACGGCTTCCAATTCCGCCGGCGCGACTTGCAAGCCTTTGTACTTAATCAGCTCCTTGGCGCGATCGACGATGAAGAAGTGCCCGTCTTCGTCTGCATATCCGATGTCGCCCGTGTGCAGCCAACCATCGGCGTCGATAGTCTGCGCGGTCGCGTCCGGGTTGTTCAGATAGCCCTTCATGATCTGCGGACCACGCACACACACTTCGCCTCGTTGTCCGGTCGGAAGCATTTCACCATTTTCGAGATCAATGATCTTGCATTCAGTGTTGGGAGCGGGCACACCGACTGAACCAAACTTGATGATGTGCGGCGGCGCTGGAGACGAATGCGTTACGGGGCTCGTTTCCGTCATGCCGTAACCCTGTCGCACGCTGCAACCGAGACGTTCCATGCAGGCTTTAGTTAAATCTTCGCCGAGCGGCGCGGCGCCGGAGAAGATTGTGCGCAACTTTGGCAGCCGGTAGTTGTCCACGACAGGATGTTTACTAAGTGCGAGCACGATTGGCGGTACGAGGTGCGCGAGACTTACGTCGTAGTCCTGCGCGGTCTTGAGGAACGACTCCAACTCGAATCGCGGCATCGTCACGATCGTCGCTCCGGTGTAAAGCCCCATGTTCAGCACGACGACGAGTCCGTAAATGTGGAACAACGGCAAAACGCAGATGAGCGTGTCCGTCTCGAAGAAGTAACAAAGACCTTCCATTTGACGGATGTTGGCGACCAGGTTGTGATGCGTGAGCATCACGCCTTTGGGCAGGCCCGTGGTGCCGCTCGAGTAGGGTAGCGTGACAAGATCTTCGTGCGGATCGATCTCGACTTGTTCGGCGCGCCCGTTGTCGACAAGCAGCGAAGAGTATGGCGTCGCGCCTTCCGCTTCGCCGAACACAAACAGTTCTTCGATGCCGGCTTCGTCCGCGGCTTCGCGCGCTTTCTGCATAAACATCGGGATCGTCACGAGGAAGCGTGCGCGGGCGTCTTTGAGTTGATGCGTGATCTCGTGTTTGGTGTAGAGCGGGTTGATTGGCGTTACGATTCCGCCGAGTGTCGCGACCGCGTGAAAGACGACCCCGTAGTCCGGGCAGTTCGGACTCAGTATTCCGAAGACTTCGCCTTTCTTGAAACCCCGTTGCTTCAGATTGTAAGCCACGATGGCGATTGAATCCGCCAGTTGCGAATAAGTAATCGTGCGGCCCGACGGACCATCGATGAGCGCAGGCTTATCAGGAAGTTCGTTAACTCTGCGTAAAACCAGAGGCGTCAGAGCGGTCTCGGGGATCTCGACGTCCGGGTAGGGGCCTTTGATTATCATGTCGCACAGATTACACAGATCCTTGTAATCTGTGAACCGGTATGAAATACATATTCGCATGACTCTTCCGCTCAACATTGTCTGCCTGGCGACCTATTTCAAAGGCGCCGACTTTATTCGCGAATGCAAGGCCCAGGGGTGTCATGTGGTCCTGGTTACAAAAGAGAAGATGCTGCGCGAGGACTGGCCGCGCGAGAGTCTGGACGATTTGATCGCCGTGCCGAACGATGCGGGTCCGGCGTTGTTTATCGATCTGCTCGCGTTTTTGGCGCGCAATCGCCGGATCGATCGTGTAATAGCGCTCGAAGAGTTTGACGTTGTAACGGCGGCGTTGATGCGCGAGCATCTTTGTTTGCCGGGATTGAGTAGTTCGCGGGCGAAAGTTTTTCGCGACAAACTTTCGATGGCAGTGCATGCGTCGCGTGCGGGGATCAATGTGCCGGAATTTGTGCCGCTCGTGAATCGTGAGGAAGTGACTGAGTTCATGGAGCGTGTTCCCGCGCCGTGGATCGTCAAGCCGCGGTCGGATGTGTCGGCCATTGGCATTCGCAAAGTGTTTGAAGCAGGCGACGTCATGCGCACGATGGATGAGATGAACGAGCGCGAGAACCTGCGCGAGCGTGCGTCTTATTATTTGCTGGCGCGGTTTGTCGCGGGCGAGGTGTTTCACGTTGATTCCGTAGTTAATGATGGGAAGGTCGTATTTGCGGGGACAAATCAGTACGGACGACCGCCGATGCAGGTGGCCCATCAGGGCGGTGCTTACATTTCGCGAACGCTGGAGCGAGGTTCGCATGATGAACGGGCGCTGCTCGATGCGAATAAGAAATTGGTGAAAGCGCTCGGATTGGAACGTGGCGCCACACACGCTGAGTTCATCAAGAGCGACGATGACGGCAAGTTCTATTTTCTAGAAATCGCAGCTCGCGTCGGTGGCGCGTACATCGCGGAAGTGCTTGAGGCTGCTTCGGGTGTGAACCTGTGGCGCGAGTGGGCCAGGTTGGAACTCTCAGACGGAAAACCCTCGACAAAGATCCGTCCAACGCACAAGGAATACGCCGGCATCATCCTCTCACTCGCAAAACAGGACCAACCCGACACGTCATCCTATGTTGACGGAGAGATCATTTATCGAATCAAGAAACGTCACCACGCAGGCTTAATCGTCCGCTCCCCGCAACTGGCCCGCGTCAACGATCTCCTCTCGTCTTATTCCCAACGCTTCGCGGACGACTTCGTCGCCGTCGCGCCGCCTCCGGAAAGGCCGGAGTGAAATGCTTAGCGCGGAAACCGCGCCTTAGACCGCTTTGCACAAATAAAGTCATGAGATCTCGACTTCTTCTCTGCGGCCCTCTGCGTATCTCTCGGCGGCCCTGCGTTGAAACTGACTTTACCGCAGAGATCGCCGAGGACCGCAGAGGACCGCAGAGATCGCCGACGATCGCTGGAGTGCGCCGAGACGCAGGAGGTTCCATGCCAGCACCAACCACCACCACTGTGACAGTCAACTCCTTAGCATTTTGCTTGTTGCTACTTCTCGTCACCTCCGCGTTTGCACAAACTTCCGCTCCGTCTGACGTTCACGTAAAACTAAGTCTGGCGAGTACGAAGAGCGTCTACCGAATGGGCGAGCCAATTAAGCTCATCATGGAGTTCACTGCCGATCGCGAAGGCTATATCGTTGAGATCCTGCCGGACGCTAAAGAGCCGGGGCAGGATACGGTTGTTATTTCACCTGAGTTTGGTGTCTCACATTGGCTTGATGAAATGAGGGCTGGGATTCGATACGCCAGGTGCGTTTTTTCCACACAGGATCTGTCTAAGGTACCGCAGCGTGTTGAGCTCATTCTCAACGATACTTTGAGATTCGAGACTGCTGGTCGTTACACAGTCAGTGTAACCACTCGCCGGGTTTCGAAACGCTCCTCCAATACATCTTCTCGACAATTTAGCGTCACAACCAATTCGATCACTTTCGAAGTTGAGCCAATGAGTGAGGCTGATGAGGCCGCAGAATTAAAGCGTCTCTCAGATCTGCTGGCTGCGAGTCACAACTGGCAGACGGACGAGGAAACTGCGAAGCAGTTGTCGTTTCTTACCGGTGACCCATCGACTCGCGAGAAAGTGCGGCGTTTCCTTAACCCGGAACAGCAAGGTGGAAACTACCGGTCGCACATTTGGTACGGATTGTTTATCGCTCGCAATCGTCAGTTGGTACTGAAACTCCTTGAATCGGGTTTGCGCGATCCTAACACGGCCGTGAGTTCGCAATTGCTCCACGCGGTAACAAAGCTGCGGATGTTAGTCACAGACGGCGTGAGAGATAAACCTGTCGTCGTGACTTCCATGCTGAGTCCGTCGGAGGAAGATCCTCGCGCTCGTGAAATTCGCGATGCGTATGTCATCGAGTTGTCATCGGGCCTGGCCAAGCGAAAAGATAAGGCTCTGACAACCACGGCCATAACCATCGTGTCCAATCCGCCCAAAGATCCTCAGGCGGCGAGCGCTGGTTCGCGTGAGGCGCGACGCATACTCATTCAACAGTACGACACGTTACATGAATACGATCAGGAATGGCTTTTGAGGCAGGACTGGGAGGAGTTGCGCGATCGTTCCATGATTCCTGTTTTCAAGCGGGCGCTTTCGACTGGTCCTGGTACCAATCAGAGGCCTTTCCACGAGGCCGCGCTCAAGTTACTAATTGAGGTTGCGCCGGAAGAAGTACGTCCATTCGTTGTCGCGGAAATACGCGATCCTAATTCGTTTGTCGATGTGAAGTTGTTGGGCAGTATCGAGGCTAAATCGCTGCCGGAAACCGATGCGGCTTTGCTCGAACAGATTCGACGCTTTGCCACCACGCCGAATAATCGCGGTTTTGTTCATCTGAAACAGAAAACATCTCTTCTGGTGCGATTTGGGACTGCCGGGATCTATCAAGAGTTGATGGAGCTTTATCAAACGGTAGGAGCGAAGCTCTATCCAGACAGCCGTGCAGGTCTGCTCGCTTACTTCGCAAAGCATAATGAACGAGAAGCTATTCCGCTGATAGAGCAAGCGCTGTCTGAGTTGAAGCCGGACCAGGAGCCTGCGCTGCTTCGCGAGCTGACTGCGTTGTATTACTCAGAGGCGATAGATGTTCTGGTGAAGCGGCGGTTGGCGACGGACGATGGCGCAGCAGCGAGTCTGGCGGCGTATCTGATTGGACTGCATGGATCCGCGGCGGACCAACAGGTGCTGGAAGCGCGACTAAAGCGATGGCACGACGAGTGGGGAAATCGAGTGGTAGAAGCGGACGCGCAACACCAGGGCCGAATCGAGCGCGAAATCATCTGGGCGTTGGTAAATGGTAAGTCGTGGAAGCTGTCTCCTGAGCGGGTGAGGGAATTGCAGATGAGTTGCGTTACGCAGCTGTGCAAACAGAGTAATCAGGTGCGGTGAGTTTGGCACTAGAGGTAAGGAATCGGTCGTTTCGGCAGAAGTGATCTAAATTTTTTGAACTCCTGCTCAAAGAGCGTGACGGCGTTCAGTAGCGCCTCTCTTGATTTCTTGGCCTGGGTGCCAAGCGCAATTGGAGGAAGTACCGGAAACTGTGATTGCCTCCCGTCTCCTACCCAAGTCAATAGGGCAAAAAGGGGCACTTCCGAATCATGTGCCGTCCTGGTTTTTGTGGAGTGAGGACGGAGGTCTTGACAAGTGGTATGCCGAGGATGGTGGACCACTGCGGCTCTGGCGATCGTTAACGACCGGGAGTTTTTCACTCTCCAGGTCGAGCCCCAGGCGATCATGCGATGCATCCGCGATGTCGACTAATCGATCAGTCATTCCCAAGACGAATATCACGGTGGCGATCACCCCGAACGAGACACCCGGATCTCCCTTCTAACCTTGACCAAGGTAGTGCGGCTAATCATGGCGCGCTGAGCCATCGTAATGGTTGAAATGCGGCGGCGCTTCCTTGCGTCAGCCAAATCGGCGCGCCTAGTTTTTTAAAGTGCGCTTGACTGGCAGCAGTAATTTTGATGATTGAGATCTCATAGTGTTCAGTTTCAGTTACACCACAGGCTCTAATGTACAGAATGCTGAACATTTTGACGGGGGGACGGCATTAACTCGGTGTTTGTGATGAGCTGGTTCTATCTCAGTTTGTCCAGGCGGGTCACAAGGTCAATGCGGAAGTCATTGGCCGTGCCTGGGACCCGATCATTTTGGACAGCTACCCGCCCGGAGATCGGCCCAACGACAACTTCAACCGGTACCTGTTGGAATTCAAAAAAGATGGTGGCAGCGTTTGGACCACTATTATCAACAGTACTACACGTGTTCCAAACATACTCCAAGCATTACCTCTTCCCGCTTTTCCCGGAGGCACAGGCGTGTTGGCTGCGTGGGACATCGTAGCCGCACTCGATGCGGGGCCGATGGCAGCTGGGCCAGTTCCGGATCCCTATCCGAAGATCTATCGAGGACAGCGATGCGCGTACGTGATCCAACTAACGGCGATCGATACAACACATGTTGGCGATGCAGGTGGTCCGCATCATGACGAGGACATGTTCCCGTTCTGCATCGTTAATGATCTGCCTGAGGACGTGACCGTTTTGCCCTTCCCGGTTCCGGCTTAGGAAGGTTGTAAGGTTATAAGCTGAGTGAGCCTCGGGACGAGCGAGACAACTTGGTTTCAGTTGTCTCGCTCATTTTTTTAACATCACTGAGCTGTTCGCGACGCTTAGGTTTGCAAGATGAAGTTCGTTCTAAAAATACTCGCTGGCCCGGCTGACTGAGTGTTACTTGCGGCGGCGCCAGTAGAACGGGCGGCGCTTTTGATTAGCAATAGCGAGGATGCGGATGTGGTCGGATTTGATTGTGAACATGATGCTGTAGGGAAATTTCCACACCAGTTTACGTCGTACTTGTTGTCGGATGATCGGTGAGGCTTCGGGATGTTCTTTGATGTGAGCTACAGCCTTTTCAACTGCCGAAAGGAAGCGGACACCTAATCCCGCAGTTTTGCTTTCAAAAAACGCGGCCGCGTCATTCAACTCGAATTCGGCGAGTTCATGAAAGCTTGCTCTCTTGTTCATGTAAGACGAGATCGAGCATCACGAAACACATCCTCGGCATCTCGCAAAGACGCAGCACCGGAATCGATTTCCGCATCTCTGCCAAGAGCCTCTTCCGCCCAAAGCTGCTCAATCTCCTTCTCTGAGAGTTCATCCAGACTACGGAGAAGCTTCTCGGCGAGCTTCGCCCGCGCTTGAGGGTCGAGTTTCAGTGCTTCGGTCTCAACTTGTTCAATCGTCATCCTTGTATGTCTCCTGCCGACCAATTATAGGCACGCGCATCACTCCGTCGTGCGCGAGGTCGGCTGTAAATACTTGTCGACCCAGTCCAGAATCGTGTTGAACCAGAGTTGCAGGTTCTGCGGTTTGAGGACCCAGTGGCCCTCGTCCGGGAAAATCAGGATCTTGGAGTCGATTCCTTTGCGCTGCACCGCCGTGAACAGTTGCATTCCTTCACTAATCGGGACGCGGTAGTCGAGCTCACCGTGAATTAGCAGTATCGGCGTGTTGAAGTTCTGTACGAACTTGTGCGGCGACCACCGGTTGTACATCGCCGGGTTGGACCACGGAGTTCCTTTAAACTCCCACTCCGGAAACCACAACTCCTCAGTTCCGCCGTACATGCTTTCAAGGTTGTAAACACCGTCGTGCGAGACGAGCACTTTGAAGCGGAAACGCGGATCGTTGTTGTGGCCCAGGATCCAGTTGACCATGTAACCACCGTAACTCGCGCCGGCAGCTCCGATCCGATTGCGATCCAAATACGGATTGCGACGCAGTACGTCGGCAACGCCATTCATGATGTCGACGTAAACTTTCCCCGCCCAGTCGCCGCTGATCTCGTTCACAAACTGTTGCCCGTATCCGATCGATCCGCGCGGGTTCGGCGCAAAAACGACGTATCCTGCGTTAGCAAAGACCTGCGGGTTCCAGCGATAGCTCCAGTTGTCGTACCAAGCGCTCTGTGGTCCACCGTGAATCAGCACCAGCAACGGATACTTTTTCGATGGATCAAATCCAGCCGGCTTAACGATAAATCCGTGGACCTTCTTGCCCATCGCTCCCGTCCACTCAACATCTTCAGCGGCTTTCAGATTTTCCGGACCGAGTAACTCCTTATTGACAGTCGTGAGGGCCATCAATCCGCTGCCATCCGTGTTGACCGAATAAACCTCCGGCGCCGCAATCATCGAACTGCCGAGAAACACAAGCTTGCGTCCATCCGCCGTAATCCGAAGACCCGAAGCAAAAACGTTAGGCACAACGCGAACAGGCACACCGCCGCTGGACGCGACACGGAAGATCGGATGCTTGCCATGTTCCCCGGCGGTGAAATAGATCTGACTACCATCCGGCGACATCACAACATCTTCAACCTGCTGATCGAATCGCTGTGTTAACTCAACACTCGCGCCGGTAGCACGGTTGTACTGCATCAGCCGCCATCGATCAGCTTCGAAACCAGCCGTTGCCTGCGATCGATAAATAATGTATTTGCCATCGCGCGTGTAGATTGGACCAGCATCGTAACCACGATTGCGAATAGTGATGTTCTTCTCGGCGCCGCCTGACAGCGGCATTATGAAGATGTCGCTGTTAGTCGAAATCGCTTCAACCTTGTCGGGATTCCGAAGAAATGCAATCTCGGTCGAGTCAGGCGAGAACGCATAGTCAACTCCGGTCGCCGCCGCATACGGAGGCGAATCGAAATCCCCGGTCGTCATCTGACGAGCCGTTCCGCCATTGCTCGAAACAACAAACACATGCGTGCGTTTGACGTCGCGCCACTCATCCCAATGCTTGTAGAGCAGTCGCGAGACGATGTGCGCTTTGACTTTGCTGCCTTCAGCCTGTTCATCTTTCTTCTTGTTGCACTCGTCGTCTTTGCAATCGGGATAGACGTCCGAGGTGAACGCGATCCACTTACCATCAGGCGACCACTCCGGACCTCCCGCCCCGCTCGAGATCTTTGTCACCTGTTCTTTATCGCCACCGTCATCACTGTCCATCGTCCAAATCTG
>Ga0209486_10000258_pt1 | contig 25173 bp, 26 predicted proteins | sample NCCompost_FD_187518 | JGI IMG/M metagenome (GOLD analysis project Ga0209486, IMG submission 187518) | Agricultural soil microbial communities from Utah to study Nitrogen management - NC Compost (SPAdes) (version 2) | ecosystem: Environmental > Terrestrial > Soil > Agricultural land | place...
GCAAGACAGGTACGGGCAGCGTCCACGACCGACGGCACGCGCCCGCCGCGCGAGTTGCGTACGGTCGCGATCTTGTTGACGTTGACGGAGAGTTTGATCATGAAATGCAAAATGCAAAATTCAAAATGCAAACCTCACGCTGGTGCACGGTGCTCTTTTGCATCCTGCATTTTGCATTTTGAATTACACCGCAGTTCCGACGTGTTCACGGACCGCGTCAATGATCTCCTGCCCAAGCGTGCGGATTTCCGCCTCGTCGCGCCCTTCCAGCATGACGCGCAGCAGCGGTTCGGTACCCGAGTACCGCACGAGGAGCCGGCCTTGCCCGTCGAGACGCTGTTCGACGCGCGCAATGACCGCGGCGACTTCCGGAATCGTCTTGAGGTCCACCTTCTGCTGAACACGCAGGTTCATGAGGACCTGCGGATACGTCGTCAGATCGGACGCCAGGTCGGCCAGCGAACGTCCCGACGCGGCCATCGTCCGAAGCACGTTGAGCGATGTGGCAAGTCCATCGCCGGTAAACAGGTAATCGGAAAAGATCACGTGGCCCGACTGTTCACCGCCCAGTACCAGCCCCCGGCGCAGCATCTCTTCCATCACGTACTTGTCGCCAACCTGGCAGCGTACGAGGCCGATGCCGCCCTCACGAAGGGCGATCTCCAGGCCGATGTTGCTCATCACCGTGGCAACAATCGCGTCGCCGTTCAGCCGGCCTTCCGCCTTCATCTGCTTCGCGCACATCAGCATCACCGCGTCGCCGTCGACGATGCGTCCGCGTGCGTCCACGAGAATCGCCCGATCACCGTCGCCGTCGTACGCGATCCCAAGGTCGTACTGTCCTGACACGACGGTCGCGGCGAGTCCTTCGGGCGCCGTCGATCCGCAGCGCAGGTTGATATTGCGGCCGTCTGGCGAACATCCGATGCAGCGTGTCTCGAGTTCCAGCTCGGCGAACACGCGTGGTGCGACCGTCGTGGTGGCGCCGTTCGCGCAATCGATGACGACGCGCATCTCCTGGCGCCGAAGAGCGGGCGGCAGAATCTCGAGTAGATGGCCCACGTACGCGGACCGATAGTCGATTTCTTCAACCGCGCCCGCGTCACCGTCTGGAACGGCCCATGAACCATCGGCAACGATCTCTTCGACGCGTTGCTCGAGAGCCTCGGTGAACTTCGCTCCGGCTCCCGAAAACACCTTGATGCCGTTGTCTTCGAACGGGTTATGCGAGGCCGAAATCACCACGCCGGCGGTATATCCCATTCGTGGCGTGAGATAGGCAATGGCCGGTGTGGGGATCACACCGGCAGTCGACAGGATTCCGCGCTGGGAACGGATTCCGAAGGCGAGCTCGCGCTCGATCCAGCCACCCGACTCGCGGGTGTCGCGGCCCGCCAGAAACCGGACGGTCCCTTCACCCTCCCGCAGTGCGCGCGCCAGTGCCGCACCGAGCCGCCGCACCGTCGCCGGATCGAGCGGGTATTCGCCGGCCTTGCCCCGTACGCCGTCCGTTCCGAACAACCGCCCCATGATTCTCCTATTGGATTCGCACGCGTACTTCAGCCGGCTCGATTCGCGTCCATCCAACGCGCGGCGGAATCACGATTCGTACGGGCAACTCGTAGACGCCGGGCTTCAGCCCGGCAACGTCGACGGAGGCGTCGAACGACCGCGCGTCCGCCCCCATCGCATCGCGCGGTCCGCGCACGTGGATGGTCACCATTGCCGGCGACACCGTCGCCCGGCCGGCCGCATTCAGGACTTTAACGGCCACGCCATTGACCGCCCACTGAAGCTGCGCCGGCTTCACGTTCACCGTGACACGAACGGGAACCGCGCTCCTGAGCCTGACGGTCGGATCGGAGACACCCACGCTCACCGTCTCCACCACCGTGGACGACGCGCCTTCGACGGATACCGGTTCCGTGATGGCCGACGTCATTGCGGCAACCGCGCTTTGCGGGCCGACGACGTCAACCGTCGCCGGATCAGCGGCACGCGTGGCGATCTCGAATCCCGGGGCCGGTTCTCCTTCGACTTCCGGCACCACAGGGAGGGATTTCGTGGCCGACGGCTCGAACGTCATGTACAGGCTCGCCGGAGCCACCTGCAGCACCTCCACGCCGAATGGGGCGCGCACGTCGGCGTTGGTGACGTGAAACAGGCGCTGTCCCGGCCGGGCACCCTGCAAATCGACGACGGCCACGACCTCGCCTGCGGCAATCCTGCTCAGCCGTCCGGACGAGCCGCGAATACGCACATCAACGACGTTGGGCGGCTCGCCCACCGGCTCGAGGTGCTGCGGCATGTTCGTGAACTCCAACGGGATCCGGAACGGGCGCTCGACGATCTGCTCACCGGAGACAGCGAGCCACAGCAGCGCGGCCAGCGCAATCGACATCAGCTTCAGTCCGGTGTGCCGTAATCCAACGACAGCCATCACACGAGAGAGTCCCGCGGCGTCGTCCGCCTGAGCCGGCCGCGGCGGCCGCCAAGCAATGCGCGGAGGCGGAGTCGCAGCGCGTCGGCGGTGACGCCGCGCTCCAGGTCTCCGGCAATCGCGACAGAGATGTTGCCGGTCTCCTCCGACACCACGATGGCCACAGCGTCGTTCTCTTCGGTGAGGCCGATCGCCGCGCGATGACGCGTCCCGAGCTCACGGCTGACGCGCGGGTTTACCGACAGCGGCAGAAAACACGCGGCGGCGGCCACGCGATCGCCCTGGACGATGGTCGCGCCATCGTGCAGAGGCGATCCCGGCTGGAAGATCGTCGCCATCAGATCGTAGGTGACGGTGGCGTCCAACGGAATCCCGCCCTCAATGTAATTTCGCAGGCCAATCTGCCGCTCCACGACCATGATCGCGCCGATGCGGCGGGCCGAGAGCGTCGTGGCGGCGGTCACCAGCTCCTCGAGCGTTTCGTCCGTGCTGGTCGCACGCTCGAAGTAGCGGAAAAACGGCGCCCGCCCGAAGTGCGCGAGGGCGCGACGAATGTCCGACTGGAACAGCACGATGATCGCAACGACGACGTAGGCGGCCAGATTGCGGATCAGCCAATTCACTGTTTCGAGCTGCAGCCACTCGGAGAGAAAAAACAGGCCGATGAGAAAGCCGCCGCTGAGCGCCATCTGCACCGCGCGCGTGCCGCGGATGAGGAGCAGCAGCTCGTAAATCAGAAACGAGACGAGCGCGATGTCGAGCACGTCCCGCCAGGACAGCGTCGGCCGGCTGAGGAGTTCGGCGAGCGAATCCACTAGCTAGTGGCCCGTATCAACTGGAGGAGTAGCAGTCACGGGTACGTTCCGACCGCGAAATGCTGGCCGCGACATCGGCGCGGCCAGTCGTGATGTGGGAGGGACATACCACCGAAATCCTCGTGAGGGTGACGGGCTCCACTCGATCAGCCGCGATGATACTTCCGAATTTCGTCGCTGACCCGCGCCACCTGCGTCATCTCGCGGACCGCATGTACGCGGACGATGTGGGCGCCGGCGAGGACCGCGGCCGTAACCGCCGCGGCTGTCGCCCACTCACGCTCCGCCGCCGGGAGATCGGCACCCAGCGGACGGTTCAGGAACCGCTTCCGCGACGGTCCAACCAGCAGCGGGCGCCCAAGTTCGCTGAACTCGTCGAGGCGCGCCAGCACTTCGTAGGTGTGGACGGCTTCCTTGGCAAAGCCCAGCCCGGGGTCGATGATGATGCGCTCGGGGGCAACGCCGGCACCCGTCGCGAAGGCCATGCTCTCGCGCAGCTCGTCGAGCACCTCGTCAACGACCTCGTTGTAGACGGCTTCCTTGTACATCTCGCGCGACCGCCCGCGTGTGTGCATGAGGACGATCGCCGCGCGATGCCGGGCGGCGACCGTCGCAAGCTCCGGGGCGTAGCGGAGGCCGCTGATGTCGTTCACCAGCGAGGCTCCGGCGCCAAGCGCCGCATCGGCGACCGCGGGCTTGTAGGTATCGATCGAGATGGGAACCGTGACGCGCGCGGCGAGCTCCTCAATCACCGGCAGCACCCGCTGCAGTTCATCCTTTTCGCCAACGGCATCGGCGCCCGGGCGCGTGGATTCGCCGCCGACGTCGAGCACGTCCGCGCCGTCCGCCACCATCCGGACACCGGCGGCGATCGCGCGCTGCGGATCGTCGAGGCGGCCGCCGTCGGAAAAGGAATCGGGCGTCACGTTGATGATGCCCATGATGAGTGTGCGCTCGCCAAGCGCGAGCGTCCGCCCGTCAGCGAGCGGCAGCGAGAAACGACGGCGGGGATGCACGAACCAACTATAGGTTCAGAAGGTTCCGAGAGTGCAGTAGGTTCCGAGAGTGCAGTAGGTTCAGAGGGTGCAGTAGGTCCAATAGGTTCAGAGGGGCCACAGCGTCCAGCGTTCTGAACCCATTGAACCCATTGAACCCATTGAACCCTTTGAACCTCTTGAACCTGCTGAACCTATTCTTGAGTCACAGGCCGCGGCGGCGGCGTGAGCGGCGGCACGATCGACGTGCTCGGGCGCTCCTTGGCCGGTTTGGCTTCGCGTGGCGGCGGCGGCACGGCCGCCGGTCCCGCCGACGGATCGTCGAGCGGCAGCCCGGCGCAGATGCGCCTGACCTGCTCCGCGTCGAGCGTCTCTCGCGTCAACAGCGCATCCGCCATGTCGAGCAGACGCTGCTTGTGCTCGGTCAGCAGCGACTGTGCGCGCGAATAGTTGTCGGTCACGAAGCGCTTGACCTCCTGGTCGATTCGCAGCGCCGTGTCCTCGCTGTAGTCCTGATGCTGCGAGATCTCCCGGCCCAGGAAAATCTGTTCCTCCTTCTTGCCGAAGGTGAGCGGCCCCATCGCGTGGCTCATGCCCCACTCGCAGACCATGCGCCGGGCCAGATCGGTGGCGCGCTCGAGGTCGTTGCCGGCCCCCGTCGTGATGCTGCCGAGAGTGATCTCCTCGGCGATGCGGCCGCCGAGCAGGATCGCGATCTGATCCTCGAGGTGCTCGCGCGAGTAGTTGTGCTTCTCGTCAATCGGCAGCTGCTGCGTCAACCCGAGCGCCATCCCGCGCGGGATGATCGTGACCTTGTGGATCGGATCGGCGTGCGGCAGCACGACCGTCAGCAGCGCGTGGCCGGCCTCGTGGATGGCCGTGACGCGCTTCTCGCTCTCGCTGATGATCATCGACCGCCGCTCGGCGCCCATCAGCACCTTGTCCTTCGCGAACTCGAAGTCGAGCATGCGGACGGCCTTCTGGTTGTAACGGGCCGCATTGAGCGCCGCCTCGTTGACCAGATTGGCCAGGTCTGCGCCGGAGAAGCCCGACGTGCCGCGTGCGAGGATCGCCACATCGACGTCTTCCGACATCGGGATTTTCTTCGTATGGACCGAGAGAATCCCCTCGCGCCCCTTCACATCCGGCCGATTGACGACGATGCGCCGATCGAAACGTCCCGGACGGAGCAGCGCCGGATCGAGGACGTCCGGGCGGTTCGTCGCCGCGACGAGGATCACCCCCTCGTTCGACTCGAACCCGTCCATCTCGACGAGCAGCTGGTTCAGCGTCTGCTCGCGTTCGTCGTGGCCGCCACCGAGGCCGGCGCCACGATGCCGCCCGACGGCGTCGATCTCGTCGATGAAGACGATGCACGGCGCGTTCTTCTTCCCCTGCTCGAAAAGGTCGCGGACGCGAGAAGCGCCGACGCCGACGAACATCTCCACGAAATCGGAGCCGCTGATGGAGAAGAACGGCACGTTTGCCTCGCCGGCGACGGCGCGCGCCATCAGCGTCTTGCCGGTTCCCGGCGGGCCCATGAGCAGGACGCCCTTCGGGATCCGTCCGCCCAGCTTCTGGAACTTCTGCGGCTCGCGGAGGAAGTCGATGATCTCCTGGAGCTCGTCCTTCGCTTCGTCGACGCCGGCCACGTCCTTGAACGTGACCTTCTTCTGGGCGCTCGACGACAGCTTCGCCTTGCTCTTGCCGAACGACAGCGCTTTGTTGCCGCCGCTCTGCATCTGCCGCATGATGAAAATCCAGAAGGCGATCATCAGCAGGATTGGAGCGTAGGCGAGGAAAAAGTCCGCCCAGGGACTGTCGGAAATCGGCTTGACGGTTATCCCGACGTGCTTCGCGCGCAGGTCGGCGGCGAGCGAGTCGTACTGCAGCGGCGCAACGGTCCGGAAGCCCTTCCCGTCGTCATCCTTGAGGGTTCCGGTAATCTCGTCCCTGGCGATGGTGACTTCGGCAACCTGGCCGGCGTCAACCTTATCCATGAACTGGGTGAACGTGAGGACCGTGGCCGGCTTCTTCAGCGTCGTCGACAGGTGCCACACGAGGGCCCCGATGACGACAAGGACCATCCAGAAGACCAGGCTCCTTAGAGTCGAATTCAAAACCACCCTCCCCACGCCCCCTGTTTCGCCTCATTTCGGGGCGAAAACAGGTCAAAGACCAAGATTACCATCTCACCGCTTTCTTACTAAGACCAGTTTTCCGCGGCGAAGTTCCAGACGCGCGGCCGGGAGGTCGGCTCCTGCAGAGCTCCCACTCAGGATGTCGGCTGCGGCGTCGACATGCTCCAGTGCCACCTCGCGCACGCCTGCGACGTCCCGTAACGCCTTGAGCAGCAAACGGCGCCGGATGGGGCCGGGCTCTGCCGCGAGCTCGGCAGCGGAAAAACTGACGCCCTGATCATCAATACTGGCCAACTCGCGATATCGCTTATCGGCCAGCTCGGAAAGCCATCCCCCATCCTCCCTGGCCAGACCGGCGGCCCGGGCAATCGAGGCGGCCGTCGGCCCGCCGTATGCCGCGTCGAGTTCGGGGATGACCCGGTGACGAACCCTGCTCCTGGCGTTGGTCAAGGCGGCGTTCGATTCGTCCTCGACCCACGCTTCCCCGCGCGTCCCGAGGTACTCCCGCAGATCGGCGCGCGAGACGTCGAGGAGCGGTCGCACCAGCGCATCGCGTCGCGGATAGATCCCGCCCAGGCCGGTCAGTCCGGCGCCGCGAATCAGCTTGAGCAGGAACGTTTCGGCCTGATCGTCGCGCGTATGACCCAGGGCGATCCGGTCGGCACCCAGGTCGGCCGCGCTTCGATGCAGGAAGGCGTACCGCGCGCGGCGCGCCGCGTCCTCGATGCCAAGCCGCTCGGACGCCGCATACTCGCGGACGTCGGCGCCGCCAGCCACGAATGGGAGCTCGATTCGATCGGCCAGCGCGCGGCAAAACAGCTCGTCGCGATCCGCGGTGGGACGAAGGTGATGGTTGAAGTGCGCGAGTCCCGCAATCGAAAAAGAACCCGCCAGCTCACGGAGGATGAATGTGAGCGCCACCGAGTCCGAGCCACCGGACACGGCGACGAGCAGACGCGTGCCGGGCGGACACAGGTCATGCCGCCGAATCGTCCGCCGCACTTGCTGGAGGAGGGCTGACAAAAAATGAGTGCCGGAGGGCGGACTCGAACCGCCGACCCCGCGCTTATGAGACGCGTGCTCTAACCGGCTGAGCTACTCCGGCAGGAATCCTTGATTGTAGCAGGCTAAACACATAGCTTTTGGGCGCCAATGAACATTCGCGACGAGCGGAGGGAGGACGCGGAGAGCGTCCGGGCCGTCAACCTGGCTGCCTTTGAAACGGCCGTCGAAGCCGACCTCGTCGACGTTCTGCGGGATCAGGCCGCGCCGATTGTGTCCCTCGTTGCCGAAGACGCCGCGACGATCGTCGGGCACATCCTGTTCTCTCCGGTCACGCTTGTGAACGGACCACGTCTCCCGATGATGGGACTGGCACCGATGGCCGTCGTCCCGGACCGGCAGCGCGAGGGCATCGGGTCGCGCCTCGTGCTCGAAGGGCTCGAGCGATGCCGCCGCTCAGGCGTCGCGGCCGTGGTCGTCGTCGGCCACGCCGCGTACTACCCACGCTTTGGCTTCGTGCCCGGCTCTCGATTTGGTATCGGCTGCGAGTACGACGTGCCGGACGACGTGTTCCTGATCCGCGAGCTGCACCAGGATGCGCTTCGTGGTCTCAGTGGAACGGTCCGATACCATCCCGCGTTCGCAGCCTAGGCAGGCGCGTCCTCTATGTCAATCACGGCGGCGGCAATCAACGGAATGAGAATCTCGTGGTGCCCCACCAGTGAGATGCCGACACCGTTCGTCCCGGCGACCGGCCGCGTGACTACGTTCGTCTGCGGCCGGTACATGCGCATGAAATCGATGTTGACCGTGGTCAGACGGTCGAGATCGACGCCCCGGTTCCGAGCAAGTGCGACGGCCTTGAGGAAGACTTCCGGCAGCACCACGGCGGATCCGCAGTTGATGTAGACGCCGCCCTGCAGCCGCGCGACGCACGAGGTGAAGTAGCGGAAGTCCCGCAGGCTGACGTCTCCGATCGCCGCCCCGGATGCCTGCGGGTGCATGTGAATGATGTCCGTGCCGAGCGCCACGTGCACGGTGACGGGCACGCCCAGTTCCTGCGCGACTGCCGTCAGACTGCGCTCTCCATGCGGCGGCTTCGCCCCCGACAGATATCGGCCAACAGCCTGGCCGAGTCCCAGTCCCTCTTTTGCCCCCTCCGCGATGATCTGATTCAGAAGACGGCCGGTCTCTTCAGCCATCCCGAAGCGGCCGGGGCCAAGCGCCTCGTCAACGTCTTCGGAGGTCGCGCCGGCAAGTGCGACCTCGAAATCGTGAATGATGCCCGCGCCGTTCATCGCCAGCGCCGAGACGTAACCGCGCCGCATCAGTTCGATCAGGACGGGCGACACCCCGGTCTTGACGACATGGGCGCCGATGCCCCAGATGATCCCGGCCCCGCGGCGCCGGGCGGCGATCATCGCGTCGACAACGCGGCGGACGTCCCGTGCGCCAAGAATCGCCGGCAGCGAGTCGAACCATTCCCTGAACGTGGCGCGGGGTGTAACGGGCCGTGCGAAGTCTTCGATCTTTGCCTTGCTCCTGCGGCTGTCGAGTGGGTAGGTGCGAACGTCCGAGAGATCGAATTCCTCGTAAGGAAACGGCACGGCCATACGTTACACGATCAGCATTGCGTCGCCATAGCTGTAGAAACGGTATCCGGCCGCGATCGCGTGACGATACGCGGCGAGTACGTTCTCGCGCCCGGCGAAGGAGGCGACGAGCATCAGCAGCGATGAACGCGGCAGGTGGAAGTTCGTGATCATGCCGCTGACGATCCGGAACTCGTGCCCGGGCCTGATGAACAGATCGGTCTGGCCTGCGGCCGGCAGCACACGGCCGTCTTCGATGTGCAGCGATTCCAGCGCGCGAGTCGTGGTGGTGCCCACGGCAACAACCCGACGACGATCGTGAAGCGCAGCCGTCAGCGCGCCGGCCACGTTCGCATCGACGGTGAACGCTTCCGCATCGACGACATGATCGTCGACCCTGTCGGCACGTACCGGTTTGAAGGTGCCGTAGCCAACGTGCAACGTGATCTCCGCAATCTCCACGCCGCGCCCGCGAAGCGTGCTGAGTATTGCATCGGTAAAGTGCAGTCCCGCGGTCGGTGCGGCGACGGAACCACGGTCGCGGGCGTACACGGTCTGATATCGCTCGCGGTCCGCCGGACGATCTCCACGTTTGATGTACGGAGGCAGCGGCGTGTGGCCGAGGCGCTCGACCGCCGTTTGCACATCCACGCCGCCGTCCGTCCACAGCCGAACCGTGCGTTGCCCAAAGAAGCGACGCTCGAGGACTTCGCCGCGAAGCGTCACAACGGCGTCGTCGAACACGACGCGTGCGCCCGGCTTCAGCTTCTGTCCGGGGTGCATCAGCGCCTGCCACACCTCAGAGTCGTGTGAGAACTGCGACTCGGGCTCCGGCCGTTTTGCGATGAGCAGGCACTCGACCTCTCCGCCGCTCGGGTCACGACGGCCGAGCAGACGGGCGGGGAATACGCGCGTGTTGTTGAGGACGAGCAGGTCGCCGTCTCCGAAGTACCTCGTGATGTCGGCGAATGTCGCATCCTCGAGGTCACCGCCGGTACGGCTGAGTTTGAGCAGCCGTGAACCGCCCCGCTCAGGTGGCGGTTCCTGAGCGATCAATTCCTCAGGTAGCTCGAAGTCGAAGTCGGCGACATCCATACGAGCAAAAAGCCGAACCGAAGGCTATCAGTTGAGACTGGCCGTGCGCTTGCACTGCAGAGGCACCGAGGTCCGCTCGAAGGCGGATAGGAATGTACGAAGTCGTTATCGTCGGCGGCGGCCCTGCGGGGCTGAGCGCAGCGCTCATCCTGGGCCGTTGCCGGCGGCGTGTGCTCCTCTGCGACGCGGGCGCGCCGCGCAACGCCGCCGCGGCTGCGCTCCACGGCTATCTGACCCGCGACGGCACCCCGCCGCTCGAATTGCTCGAAATGGGCCGAAAGGAGCTTGGCCCTTACGGAATCGACGTGCGCAACGCGTCCGTTACCGGCATCGAGCGAGGCGGAGAGCATTTCGAAGTCACCATCGGCGAAGCCGAGCGCGTGCGGGCGCATGCGCTGCTCCTCGCAACGGGCATCTGCGATCGGCTGCCGGAGATACCGGGCGTCAGGGAGTGCTACGGCACGAGCGTCCATCACTGTCCGTATTGCGACGGGTGGGAACACCGCGACGAAGCGCTGGCGGTCATCGGTCGCGGCAGCGGTTCCGTCGGGCTGTCGTTGTCGATGAAGACGTGGACGTCGCGCGTCACTCTCTGCACAAACGGCGGAGCTCTGTCCCGCTCGCAGCGCGATCAGCTTGCGGCACACCGGGTCGCAATTCGATCGGACCGCGTGCTTCGCCTCGAGCATCAGGACGGCCGCGCGACACGGCTGATCTTCAGCCGCGGAGAACCGGTGGAATGCCAGGGCCTGTTCGTCTCGCCGTCGCAGGAGCAGCAGTCCGACTTTGCCAGGCGCCTCGGCTGCGAGTTCACGCGCAAAGGAACGGTCAAAACCGATCACCTGGGCGAAACGTGCATCCCCGGCGTGTATGTTGTCGGCGACGCCTCCCACGACGTCCAGTTCGCCGTCGTCGCCGCTGCCGAGGGCGCCAAAGCGGGCGTCGCCATCAACAAGGCGCTGCAGTCGCGCGCGGGTCTCGCGCTTACCGTGGAAGGCTGAACGTGGCTGAACCGATTCGTCGCATCGGATCCCGTCGCGACACGTCGCACACACATGCGTCGACGATCGAGTCGAACATCAGTGTCCGCAGCGTCGCGCTGACGATTCTGGCGGTCGCGGCAACGATGTATCTGCTCCACTGGGCGCGCGAGGCCTTCATCCCGATCGTGCTCAGCATCCTGATCAGCTACGCCCTCGAGCCGATTGTCGCGATGTTCACCCGCATTCACGTCCACCGCGTTCTCGCCGCCGCGGTGGTCGTCACGATGATGGGTGGCGCGCTCGTCTACGGTGTCTACTCGTTGTCGGACGATGTGGCGGCCATCGTCGCGCAACTGCCCGAGGCAGCGCAGCGGCTCCGTCGTACGATGCAGCGGGACGGCAGCAACGGCCCACTCGACCAGGTGAAGAAGGCCGCCGAGGAACTGCAGAAGACCGCCGATCAGGCCGCCGGCGGCCCGAATGCGGTGCCGGAAAACGTCAGACGGGTACAGATCGAAGAACCGGCGATCAACGTCAAGGAGTACATCACCTGGGGTTCTACCGGCCTCATCGCGTTCGCCGGGCAGGCCACCCTCGTCTTCTTTTTCGTCTTCTTCCTTCTCGCCTCCGGCGATCTCGTCAAGCGGAAACTCGTGAAGCTCGCCGGACCGTCGCTGGAGAGAAAGAAGATCACGGTTCAGATCCTGGACGACATCAACCATCAGATCGCCAGGTTCCTCTTCGTCCGCATCGTCACCAGCGTCGTCGTCGGAATAGCGACGTGGATCGCGTTCAGGATGATCGGGCTGGAGCAGGCGGCATTGTGGGGCGCGGCAGCGGGCGTCTTCAATACGGTCCCGTACTTTGGACCGTTAATCGTCGCGGCGGCGACCGCGATCATTGCGTTCCTGCAATTCGGAACGGTGGCCATGGCCACTTACGTCGCCGGGATCTCGCTCGTGATCACCAGCATCGAAGGATGGCTGCTGACGCCGTGGCTGACCAGCCGCACCGCGCGGACGAATGAAGTGGCGATCTTCATCGGGCTGATCTTCTGGAGTTTCGTGTGGGGGATCTGGGGAACGCTGCTGGCTGTCCCGATGCTGGTCGCGGTCAAGGCGTACTGCGATCACATCGAAGATCTCAAGCCCGTTGGCGAGCTCCTCGGGGAGTGAGAAACGTCTTCAGGTCCGTTCGGCCCTTCGCGGCCAGAAGCGGCTTCCATAAATCGCCGACGCGCGCGATCCGCTTGCGAACGTTATCAAGCCGGAAGTCTTCGATGCGGGCACCAGCCGCGACTTCCTTCCATGCCAGCGGAGTCGACACGGTTGCCTCCGGCCGCGGCCGCACCGAGTAGATGCTGGCAAGGGTGCGGCCCCACGCGTTCTGGTTGTAATCGACGAGGACCCGGCCGCGGGGACGTTTCGCCACGCGATATTCAGACGTCATCAGCGACGCGTTGCGTGCGGAGAGCTCGACCGCCAGCGCTTTTGCGAACGTCCAGACGTCCTTCTGAACCGGACCGCGGACGATCGGTACGTAGACGTGGAGACCTTTGGAGCCGCTCGTTTTCACGAGCGGCTTCATCCGCAGCGCCTCCAAGGCGTCGCGCACGATAAGCGCGCACTCCCGGACCTGGTCGAACGTCGCGCCTGCCCCCGGATCGAGATCGAAATGCACGTAGTCCGGGCGATCGACGTCGTCGCACGTCGCGTACCACTGGTTGAGATCGATGCATCCCAGGTTGATCACCCACAGCAGCGACGGCACGTCGTCGATCACGGGAAAGTCGATGACGTTGCCGGAGCCGTGCCCGATCGCGCACGTACGGATCCACGCGGGGCGCGGCACGGGCGCGCGCTTCATGAAGAAGAACGGTCCCGCGGCGCCGTGCGGATACCTCTTCATCACCATCGCCCGGTCGGCAATGTGAGGCAGAAGAACAGGAGCAACATCAGCGTAGTACTGGATCAAGGCGCCCTTCGTAATTCCGAGCGCGGGCCAGAACAGTTTCCGCAGGTTCGTCAGCCGGACCTCGCGCTCGGCGACCGTCATCGTGACGTTCTCGGTATCTGTTGGAATCCGTACTGCCGGTACCTTGGCCACGTCAGCGTTTCTTGGCGCCCTTGAAAGGGCGCCCTACGTGGTCGTCGGGCACCGCTTGAGCGGCGCCACTGCCCAGAATCCCCTTGATCGGCGCGAGCTTCGGCGGACGTTCACCGTGACGGGTGGCACCGGCGACCGGCGCGTAGTCGAGCTCCATGCCCGCCAGCACGCAGCGCAGCAGCAGGCCGCCTCGGCTCATGTCGCCGCGGCCGACAAACGCCGGAGGAAATACGAGGCGGGCACCGAAGATCGGCTGCAGCACCTCGACGTACTTACCTGATGCAATGCTGCCCAGCAGCACAACGTCGCACTCCGGCCCGACGGCGTCGCGCAGCGCCCTGGCCCCGCGTTCAAGCGGGCGGCGATACGACGCATTGGCAAGGTCGATTGACACAGCCGCAAAGGCCTCGAGCGATTTCAGGGTGATCGGAGTGTCCGCGGACCGCAAGCCGGCGTTGGGTGTGATCACGAGCACGCCGCCGCCGGCGACCGGATCGGACGGATCCGGCGGCCTGGCAAACCGGCGCGCGTATGCGAGCTTGCCCCGGAAGTACAGGCCGCTGACGAAGCTGAAGACGTCGCCGAGCGAGGTTCCCTCCGCCGAACGCAGCTGACGCGCCAGAGCAAATTGGGCGGCCGGCGACATCACCATCCGCGCACGCACGCCGCCGCAGTTGGCGGGCGAAAGGAGGAACACGCGCGGCCTGGTCTTCCGCGGCACGTCAGCGGAACAGACCGGCAATCAGATCGATCGCCCAGCCAAGAAGGAGAAACGGCACCGCCGCGATCACCACCAGCAGCGCCACGCACACCGCGACAAACGCCCAGTCGCCGGCGGACGGTGTGTGCTCCTCATACGCATGACGCTCGAGGAGCGCCAGGTTGCGGTTATTTGCCTTCCAGGCGAAGTCGAAGAGATCGCCAATGAGCGGAACGAATCCGATGAGCACGTCGATGGCCACATTGAAGATCATCCGCAGCTGCACGACTCGCGGGACGCCAAGGTCCCGCGCCTGAAAAAGCATCCCCAGGGTGAACAGCGGCGACACGAGGTCACCCAGGCCCGGAATCAGGCCGAGGATGGGATCGAGTCCGAAGCGGAACGAGGTGCCGGGAACCGGCAGCGCCGAATCCAGCATCCGCGCCACGCGTCGAAGCAACTCGAGCCGCTGCTCCTGGCCGGGCGTCAACCGTCGAAGGCGAGTGACCGGAGACTTCATTGGGATTTGGGGTTTGGGATTTGGGATTTGGGATTTACTCCTTGAGACCCCACCTCAACAGAAGCGAGCCAACCGTAAAGCCAGCACCCACCGAGACCATCAGCAGCAGATCGCCGCGCTTCAGCCGCTTGTCGGCAACGGCGTCGTTGAGTGCCAGCGGAATCGTCGCCGCGGTGGTGTTGCCGAATCGCTCGATGTTGATGACGACCTTTTCCTCCGGCACGCCGAGCTTTTCAGCAGCCGACAGGATGATTCGACGGTTGGCCTGATGCGACACCAGCAGGTCGATGTCGTGGGGACGGACCCCATTCCGGTCGAGGATGCGCCGGCACGCCTCTTCGGTGTTGCGGACGGCGAACTTGAACACCGCCTGGCCATCCTGCTTCACGTAATGCATGCGCCTGGCAACGGTGTCCACAGACGCCGGCTGACGGCTGCCGCCGGCAGGCATGCACAACGCGTGGCCACCGCTCCCGTCGACGTAATTCTCGAAATCGATGATGCCGATTCCCGGGTCGTCACTCGCCTCGACGACCGCCGCGCCGGCGCCGTCGCCAAAAATCACGCACGTGGTTCGATCGGTGTAGTCGATGATGCTCGACATCACATCGGCGCCGATGACGAGCGCGTGCTTGCTGCCTCCGGCGGAGACGAGCTGCGCGGCAGTCGTCAGCGCATAGGTGAACCCGGAGCAGGCGGCAAAAAGGTCGTACCCCCACGCGTGATTTGCCCCGAGGCGTTCCTGCACCAGGCACGCGGTGCTGGGAAAGAGCATGTCCGGCGTCGTCGTGCCGACAACGATGAAGTCGATGTCGTCGGGCGTCAGATTCGCGCGCTCGATCGCCGCCCTGGCGGCTTCGACGGCCAAATCCGACGTCGCCACGCCCGCATCGACGATATGCCGCTCGCGGATACCGGTGCGCTGCAGGATCCATTCATCGCTGGTGTCAACCATGCGCTCGAGGTCAGCGTTGGTGAGTACCCGCGGTGGAACGTACGTGGCCAGGCTCGAAATGCGCGCACGGCACAGCGTGCGCGACGAGGGAGTTACCACAATCGCGAATCCTTCTTCGGAGGTGTGAGGCCGAAATATTCGTACGCCCGGGCCGTCGCCACGCGGCCGCGCGGTGTGCGATCGAGAAACCCGGCCTGAATCAGGAACGGCTCGTAAATATCCTCGATCGCGTCCTTTTCTTCGTGAATCGCGGCGGCCAGGCTGTTGACGCCGACGGGACCGCCGTTGAACTTGTCGATGATCGTCCGCAGCAGCTTGCGATCGACCTCGTCGAAGCCCCGCTCGTCCACTTCCAGAAGCTTGAGCGCGTCGTGCGCCACCGACGCGGTGATGCGTCCCTGCGCACGAACCTGGGCGTAATCGCGGACGCGGCGCAGCAGACGGTTCGCAATACGCGGCGTGCCGCGCGACCGGCGCGCGAGCTCGACCGACGCATCGTCGTCCAATGTCACGTTGAGAATCCGCGCCGAACGCCGCACGATCTCTTCGATGTCGTGGGCGGTGTAGAAGTCCAGGCGATGGACGATGCCGAACCGGGTACGCAGGGGCGATGTCAGCAGTCCGGCTCTCGTCGTCGCTCCGATGAGGGTGAACTTCTGCAGCGGCACTTTCACCGAGCGCGCGCCCGGTCCCTGGCCAATGACAATGTCCAGCTCGTAGTCCTCCATCGCGGGATACAGGATTTCCTCGATGGCCGGCGACAGACGGTGGATTTCGTCGATGAAGAGAACGCCATGCTCGGGCAGATCGGTCAGCATCCCGGCCAGATCGCCTGATTTCTCGATCACCGGACCGGCGGTGCCCCGCACGGGGACGCCCATCTCGTTGCCGATGACGTGTGCAAGCGTGGTTTTTCCCAGTCCCGGCGGGCCGTAGAGCAGCACGTGATCGAGCGCTTCGCGGCGCTGGCGCGCGGCCGCTATGGCGACGTGCAGATTGTCGCGGATGCGATCCTGGCCGATGTATTCATCGAGCAGCCGCGGCCGGAGGCCGGCGTCGAACTGCGCATCCTCCTCGACGCGAACGGAAGCGACCAGACGGCTCGTCCCGTCGTACCCGTTCGGCGAAGCGGGAGCAGTCATCGCATCAGTTCCCGGAGCGCGGCCTTCAGCGCCTGCTCGAATGTCGGATCGGACATGGTTTGCAGCGTCGCGTCGATGGCCTTCTCGGCCTGAGGCCGATGATAGCCGAGGTTCTGAAGGGCAGACAGCAGATCGCCGCGAACGCGATCCGCGCCGTTGGTCGAAACGGCTTCGACCGCAACGGCACCAGGCAGCTGCGCGAGGCGATCCTTGAGCTCGAGGACGATGCGCTCGGACGTCTTCTTGCCGACGCCGGGAATCGATGTCAGCCTCGCGACGTCGCCACGCTGGACCGAGAGGAGCAGATCGCGCGGATCCATGCCGGAGAGCACGGCGATCGCCAGCTTCGGTCCGATGCCGCTGATGCCAATGAGCCGCTCGAACAGCTGACGCTCCAGTTCGGTCAGAAAGCCGTACAGCTGCAGCGCGTCTTCGCGCACGTGCGTGTAAATACGCAGAGTGATGTCCGCGCCTGCCTCGCCGGCGTCGTAAAACGTCGACAGCGGAACGTGGACCTCGTAGCCAACGCCCTGGACGTCGACGATCAATCTGTTCGGTTGCTTGTCTGCGATGCGGCCGCGGAGAAATCCGATCATCCGTGGGCGGGTGGTCGATACTGGCGCCAGGTCCTCGATCGTGTGGGAGACGCCATGGGGCGAGCCTTGTCAGGCTCGCCCAGGCGGACCTTATCAGATCCGCCCCACGCGCTCTTGGAATGCAGGTGGCAGATCGCCACTGCCAGCGCGTCGGCGGCGTCATGCGGCGCGGGGGCCTTGGGCAGTCCCAGCAGCAGCTTGATCATCTGCTGCACCTGATGTTTTTCCGCCCGCCCGTAGCCGACAACGGCCCGTTTGATCTCAGCCGGCGTGTACTCGACCACGTCGCATCCGGCCTCGACGGCTGCCAGGATTGCGACGCCGCGAGCATGGCCCAGTTTGAGCGCACTGCGTGCGTTGACGGCGTGAAAGATGCTTTCGACGGCAACGCAATCCGGCCGGTGCGACGCGAGCAGCGTCGCCAGCTCTCGATGGATCCGGGCCAGGCGATGCGGGAACGAATCGCCGGCGGCCATCGTGATGGCTCCGCAGGCGATGAGGCAATGGCGGCGTCCGTCCGTTTCGACGCAACCGTAGCCGGTGCGCGTCGACCCGGGGTCGATGCCGAAGATTCTCACGCGAGTGAGGCCTCGATCTCCTTTTCCTCGATGTCGAAGTTCGCCCAGACGTGCTGCACGTCGTCGTGGTCGTCGATCGCCTCGAACAGCTTCAGCATCTGCTGCGCTTCCTTGCCCTGCAGCTTCACGTAGTTCTGCGGGATCATCGCGACCTCGGCGCTTGCCGGCTCGACGCCGAGCGCCTTGACCGCGTCGCGCACTTTCTCGAAGCTTTCCGGCGCGCAGATGATCTCCCATGCGCTGCCGTCGTCGTTCATATCGTCGGCGCCGGCATCCAGCGCGGCGTTGAGCAGCGCCTCTTCGTCCGCCTTCGACTTCTCGACGATCAGCTGACCCTTGCGGCTGAACATCCAGGCGACACTGTTCTCCGCCGCGAGGTTGCCCGCGTGTTTCGAGAACGTGTGGCGGATTTCGCCGACCGTGCGGTTCTTGTTGTCGGTCAGCGTCTGCACGAGCAGCGCGACGCCGCCGGGCCCGTAGCCCTCGTACCAGATTTCCTCGTACGACACGCCAGGCTCCTCGCCGGTGCCCCGGCGAATGGCGCGCTCGATGTTCTCGCGCGGCATGTTGTTCGCCTTCGCTTCCGCGACAATCGTGCGCAGGCGTGGATTCATGTCCGGGTCGCCGCCGCCAGCCCGCGCGGCGACGGTCAGTTCCTTGATGAGGCGCGTGAAGATCTTGCCGCGCTTGGCGTCAGCGGCACCTTTCTTGTGCTTGATGGTGTGCCACTTGGAATGGCCTGACATGAGAAAAACCCCCGGAAATACGAGAAAATCGACCGGTCATTTTACCACGGGCTTTCTCGCCAGAATGATCCAGACCTCAGCGCGCGCGTCCCACTGGCCGCCGCGGTAGTCGCCGAGAAGCGCGGCGATCTCGAAGCCGGCGCGCTCGAGCCGGCGGGTCATCTGCGGCACTGACAGGGTGCGGAAGGCCAGCGAGAACCGGTGCACTTTCGCCTGCCGTCCCCTCCGTTCGGTGAACTCCTGATCGAAGATCGTCCGGCGACGCGCCGGATCCTGGCGAACGGTCTCGATCAGGGTGACGTGCGAGCCGCCGCGACGGCCACGCCAGCCTTTCAGGCTCACACGCTTCTGGTACTCCTCCCACGACGGAAGGTCCGCGACCAGCTCGAGGCCGAACGTGCCGTTCGGCTGCAGCACGCGATGGACCTCGGCAAGTGTCCGTGCGAGATCGCGCTCGTAGAGCAGCGACTGGAGAATCCCGTACGGCGCCATCACCATCGCGAGGCTGTCGCGTCGTCGCGTTCGTCCCGCCGGCGAGGCGGATGGAAACGGGAGGTGACGAATGTCCGCCTGGACCAGGCGAAGCCGACGCTGGAGTTGGTCCCGTCGTATGCGACGCCGCGCAAACGCGAGCATGGCGGCGGATCGATCCACGCCAACGAGGGGAACACCCGCGCGAGCGAGAGGCAAGGATATCCGGCCGGTGCCGCAGCCGAGCTCGAGCACCGATCCGCCGGCGTTCAACGCAAGGTTCCGCCAGAACGGGACGTCGCGGCGTCCCAGCGTCTGTGCGTTTTCCCAGTCATAGAACGGCGCGTAGTCGTCCCAGCCTTCGAATCCTTCCACTACGTCTTCTGTCCTACGGCTGCAAAAAGCATCGTGTGCTGAATCTCGACGAAGCCGGCGCCGGCCGACGCGGCGTCCGACTCGTACGTGGAAAGCGCGTGCAGCAGCTCGCGGCCGAGCTCACGGACATCCTTGCGGCTGAAGCGTTCGATGACGCGCTGGATGGCGTCGCGCCGTTCTTTCCATTCCTCCGGCGATGGCGGCGCCAGCCTGCTGTACGACACGGGAAACATGCGGACGTCGATGGTCTCGATGCCGTGCGCGGCAAACAGCGTTGGCAGCTTCGGCCCGATGCGATCGTCGGTGCGCTCACCTTTGGCATCGGCGGCGGCAGCGAAGAACTGCTTGGCAAGTTCGAACGCATGGCTGCCGGAGGCGACCGAGCTGAAGAGATAGCGCGCGGCGTTGTCGGGCTCGACAGCCATGATCCGGCCGTTTTGCGCGGTCGCGCGCGCGAACTCAGCGACGGCGGCGTTGGCGTCGACGATGTGCTGGAGGACCGCGACGCAGAAGAGGGAGTCGAAAGCTCCGTCGATGAACGGCAGCCTGCTCGCGTCTGCCGCCGCAAAGCCGACCCGCTGGTTGTGCGCTTTCGTTTCACGAAGCGCCGCAATCACCTTTCTGACCACCAGGTCGATTCCGACGAGCCGTACCTGGGAGATGTGCAGCCGGCCAAGACTGACTTCCGCCAACCCCTCGCCGCAACCCACATCGAGGATGCGATTACCGGGTCGCGGCCGCAGCGTCTCGGCCAGAAACTCCGTGAAGTCGGCGGTCCACCAACGCTCGCGCAGATCCTTGAGCGTGGGGGACGTGAACCCGTCGATCGGCGCAGTCATTAGTCGGAAACGGCGAGCTCGCCGGGAACGATCGGCCGGGTGCGCGGCAGTACACCCAGGCGCGCCAGGTTCCCGACGAAAACGAGAATGCCGACGAACACAATCAGCTTGGTGACATCAGCCACCGTCGTCCTCGGCAGGATCTTCCACAACAACCACAGGACCGGCTGGGCGACGGCGACGGCCCACACCGATCCGTAGAAGTACCGCCGCTCGTGTCCTTCTCCTTTCGTGGAGCGCTTCACTCGCGGAAGCTGACCCAGTGCGCCGAGCATCCAGAACGTTCCGGCGATCGGAAAATACGCGACCTCGTACATCTGCTTCAGACGCCACTCGCCGGTCAGCGAGGCATACGCCAGGCCGGCGATGTTCAGAACGGCAAATGCCACGACCTCGCCCCACGCCATCGTGTAGCACACACGCCGGTAGAGCGGATTGGGTCGATCCTCGGTAAACCTGATGATGTATGGCGCGGCCTCACAGCCCGGCAGCCGTCCCCGCAGGCCGGCTAGCCCGGTGGCCACGAGCACGATCCCCAGCCAGACGAGCATGCGGGTATCGAATCCGCGCTCGAACAGATCGAACGTCAGAGGACCCGGCGCGATGAAGAACACGAGAATCCAGATCGGCCAGTGATTGAACCGGTAATGGAGCTTGTTGCGATACCTGATCCTGCGCTCGCTATCGCGCTCGATGTATCGGGCGTGGGTGTTGAGCACGTGGTCGGGAGTCCCCATTATTACAGCACCTGCTGTGGCCGGCCGTCCTGGACGACGTGCCCGTCGTGCATCACCAGCACGCGGTCCACGCATGCGGACGCGAACGGCGCGTCGTGGGTGGAGATGAGAATCGTCGTGCCATCCGCAGACAGATCGCGGATGGTTGCCGCCAGGTCGTCGCGACGGGTCGGATCGAGTGAAGCGGTCGGCTCGTCCATGAGGAGCAGCAGCGGCTTCATCGCCAATGCTCGTGCGATGGCGACGCGCTGCGCTTCGCCGCCCGACAGTTCGTGCGGCCGTGCGTGCACGCGGTGGCCGACCCCGAGCTGCTCGAGCAGCGCGGTGCCCTGCCGTTCAGCGTCGTGACGCGGCACGCCCCCGACGTGAACCGGCGCCAGGCACACGTTGTCGAGGGCGGTGAGGTGTTCGAACAGGTTGTGAAACTGGAACACCATCCCGATTCGGGGCGTCCGCTCGACCTGTTGGATATCGCGCCGATCGGCAACGGAGAAAACGTCAGGCCGGCACACGCTGACTGCACCGCCAATCTGCGGCTCGAGTCCGGCGATCGCCCGCAACACTGTCGTCTTGCCCGCCCCCGATGCACCCATCAGCGCGACACGCTCGCCACGGAACGCGTGAAATGTCACGCCGTGCACGACCGGCTGCCCCTTTCTCATCACGTACAGATCCTCGACCTCCAGGACAGGCGTCATTGGTGCCAGCCCTTCTCGAGCCGGCGCGCAAAGCGGGCCAGCGGCAGCGACATCGCGAGGTACATCACGGCGCACATTGCACCAGGGACCACCCAGCTGCCGATGTTCGCCGCAAAGATGGACGTCTGTTTCGTCAGCTCGACGACTGTGATGACGGAGACCAGCGAACTGTCCTTCAACAGCGCCACGAAATCGTTGGTCATCGGAGCCAGTGCCAGCCGCAACGCCTGAGGAGCGCGCACCAGCCGCAGCGTCTGCATCCTGCTGAAGCCGAGAACGCGCGCGGCCTCGAGCTGACCGCCTGGAACCGCCTGCAGCGCACCACGGTAGATCTCGCTTTCATAGGCGGCGTAGTTGATGCCCAGTCCAAGCAGCGCGGCGAGAAACGCGGGTAGTTGCACGACAGTTGCCAGGCCAAAGTAGATGACAAACAGCTGCAGCAGCAGCGGCGTTCCTCGTATCAGCTCGACCCACGCGGTCAGCGCGATTTCTATCGGTTTCGGTCCATACACGCGGCCGGTCGCGATGGCGGCGCCAAGGAGAACCGCCAGCGCCATTGAGAGGGCCGAGAGCAGCAGACTGATGCCCGCGGCCTTCACCAACGATGGTAGATAGCGTAACGCGGAGTCCCACGTCGAGGTGGGCGCAGCGGTGCTCGCGACAACGGGAGCCGCATCACCTCCGCTCGTGATCCGGGAATAGAGCGCTGGCTGATCGTCGTTCCACATTTCCCATCTGCGGAAGATCGCTTCCAGCCGGCCATTGGCCATCGCCCGGCGCAGAATGTCGTTCACCCGATCGCGCAGCGCGGCATTCTGCGGCGCGAGAATGCCGACGTAGTGCCCCACGCCCACGGGCGTTGTCTGACTCGTCAACCCGGGATTCCGGCGGACTCCGCGCTTCGCCAGCACCTCGTCCAGCAGCACCGCGTCGACGCGGCCGAGCGCCAGGTCGCTGTACGGATGCACGTCGTCTTCGTAGGTGACGGGGACAACACCGTGATCCCTTTCGGCCAAGAGCAGGAGGTCGTAGGCGAGCGTCGCGCCGAGCGTGGCGACGCGGCGGCCGGCCAGGTCCGCCAGCGTCCGGAACCGGGCGCCGTCGGCGGTGCGGACCGTGAGAATCTCCCGGAACTCGTAATACGGAATCGTGACCGCCAGCCTGGAACGGCGCGCGGCACTGTCCTCGATACCGCTCAGCCCGATCTCGAAATCACCTCGTGCGGCTGCCGCATCCAGACTCGTGAAACCGACCTGGACGAACCGTGCCCGCCGGCCCAGACCGCCGGCGAGCAGTTGCGCCACGTCTACTTCGAATCCGACGATGCGAGCGGGATCGGTGGGATCGGCCTCGACAAACGGAGCTCCACCCTCGGCGTCGCCACCCCAGCGGAGTTCCCCTGAAGACTGCGACCAGGCCGATGACGACACCAGCAGGAACAGCACGAACGGGGCCGCCCATCGCCGCACGGGGCTCATGATACGAGCGTCAGCCCCGCCGCCGGCGTTCGAGTTCTTCGAGCGTGCGTGGCCAGTCTTCACGAAGCAGACGCGACAGCGCCCGATCGGCGAGCAGGCGGCCGCCGGTCTGGCAGTCCGGGCAGTAGTTGGCCTCGTTCGCTGCGTAGACGATCCGCTGAACCGGACCACCGCAATCCGGGCACGGCAGCCCGTAGCGCCCATGAACAGCCATCCCTTCACGGAAGGCGGTGACTTTTTCCGGAAACTCCTCGCCCGCCTCCTCCTGAAGCAGGGTGATCCAGCGCGTAAGCGTCTTGTTCGTTGCCTCGTAGAGCCGCCGCAGTTCTTCGTCGGTCAACGACGCCGTCTGCTTGAACGGAGAGAGGCGCGCCGCGTGGAGAATCTCGTCGGAGTACGCGTTGCCGATGCCGCTGAACAAATGCGGATCGGTCAGGGCGCGTTTGAGCGTGTGGTTGTCCTGCCGAAGCGCGGTGGCAAAGGCGAGGAACCCGGCTTCGAGGACGTTGATCCCGCCAGGATCGTGCTGCTGCAGCGCCTCGAGTCCGGCGACAACATGCAGCGACGCCTGCCGTTTGGTCCCTGCCTCTGTAAGCACAAGCGTGCCGTGGCTGAAGTCGAACGCGAGCAACCCGACCTTGCCGGGAATTTTCGCTCCTCGTTCCTTCCAACGGAGCCTGCCGGCAATCATTAAATGCAGGACGAGAAAGAGCTCACCCTCCAGCTCGAAGACAATCCTCTTGCCAAGACGATTCAACGCGACGACGGTTTTTCCCTCAACCGCGGACAACGGCGGATCAATCGAGCGCAGGAGAAATGGCGAAGCCAGCCGGATGCGTTCGATTCGATGACCGACCACACGCGGCGCGAGCGCATGCAGGTAGAGCAGGATGTCGGGAAGCTCTGGCACTGCCTTTCAGATTACCTGACCAAAATCGAAGCCTCGGGAATGCGTCCGCGGCTCGCGGACGCGGATCATGACAGGCCTGGCGCTGGCGAGCGAGCATGAACAAGAGAGTCGGCTGCGCAGCGTCGAGGCGGGACTGGACGTCTAGCGCCGAGCGGAACGTTTCAGCCGCGAAATCGGACGGGTGTGCTTCTCGACGAACGTGCACTCGTCGTGAGTACGGCGCCGACGACGTGGGCACCGGCGCTTCGTAACGTCGCTACCAGTTCCTCGCCGACATCGGCCCGCGTCTGGTTGGCGTTCACGACCACGATCACGGCATCAACTCCCCGTGCGAGCGGCACGAAGTCTTCCGCCCGAAGTGCGGTGGCGTTAACGATGACGAAAGCGAAGGAGGACTGCAGGTGAGAGATATCAGAGTGCGCGCCAGCTGCGTCGAGATCGGACCGGCCGATGCGCGTAATCAGTTCATTACCACCGCCAGGCGTCGGCACCACACTATCGGCGGCGTCATCGACAAACGCAATGCGGCGGCCTGACTGGGCCGCCAGGATCTCCGCGGCCTGCCACGCCACATCACACACGGAGTCGCCAGGCACGGTGCAAAACAACACGGAGCGGATCTGGGTGCCGCGAGAACCAAGGAAAATGCGGTGGACAGCTGCAGCCAACTCCGAGTGATGCAGTTCGACGTCTCCTCGTCCGCGCCGTCGCGCGTCGGTGGTCCCGCTGCGACCTTCGTCGAAGGCCGAAGAAAGTTCCGCCCGTAAGCGTTTTAGTACGTCGTGAAAGTCATCGCCCGCCGGGTACTTCTCCCCGGATCCAGATCGGTGTGGGCCGAGGTGGGCATCGCTGCGCTGCACCGCGTCGCCGTGTTCGTCATGCCGGTCGCTAGATGCAGCCGCTGCAGGCTCGATGACCTGCGTGCTGACGTTCAGCTCGGTGTGCCGCGGTCTTGGCGCAACCGGTAGGTCGGATTGGAAACGACCCGACGGCGGACGGGCCGCCTCCGGCGCCGTACCGTTCAAGTGGGCCTCAGCGGCCGCGCGCTCAGCATCCCACTCCGCGGAGTTCTCCTCCGGCAGTGAGCGGCCAGCACGCGCAAACGCGTCCGCGATCCGGCTCACCGCACCCTCCGGTGGCCGATTGGAATCGGCCCGAATCGAACCGGCTCCGTCGGTGCAGATGTGGCCGGCGGCGTTTTGCCTTCGCCAGGCCGCGGTCCCTCGTCACGAGAGGTCTCGGGATGGCCAGCGGCCGTG
>Ga0209486_10000260_pt1 | contig 25109 bp, 18 predicted proteins | sample NCCompost_FD_187518 | JGI IMG/M metagenome (GOLD analysis project Ga0209486, IMG submission 187518) | Agricultural soil microbial communities from Utah to study Nitrogen management - NC Compost (SPAdes) (version 2) | ecosystem: Environmental > Terrestrial > Soil > Agricultural land | place...
TGCCGGTGAGCTGGAACTTGCCGATGGTCCGGTTGTCGATCGCCATCTGGCGCTCGCCCTGGAGCACGTGGATCTCCACCGTGGTCTGGTTGTCCTCGGCGGTGGAGAACACCTCCGACTTCCGGGTAGGGATGGTGGTGTTCCGGGGGATGAGCACCGTGGTCACACCGCCCAGGGTCTCGATGCCGAGCGACAGGGGGGTGACGTCGAGCAGCAGCACATCCTTCACCTCGCCGCCCAGCACGCCGCCCTGAATCGCGGCGCCGATCGCCACCACCTCGTCGGGATTCACCGACTTGTTGGGCTCCTTGCCGAAGAAGCCCTTCACGATCTCCTGGATCTTGGGAATCCGGGTCGAGCCGCCGACCAGGATGACCTCGTCGATCTGCTTGGGATCGAGCCCGGCGTCCTTGAGCGCCTGCTGCATCGGCGGAATGGTGCGGTTGATCAGGTCGTCCACCAGCTGCTCGAACTTGGCCCGGGTCAGGCTCAGGTTGAGGTGCTTGGGCCCCGACTGGTCCGCGGTGATGAAGGGCAGATTGATGTCGGTCTGCTGGGTGCTGGACAGCTCCATCTTGGCCTTTTCCGCGGCCTCCTTGAGGCGCTGGAGGGCCATGGCGTCCTTGGACAGGTCGATGCCCTGGTCCTTTTTGAATTCGGTCACCAGCCAGTCGATCAGCCGCTGGTCGAAATCGTCGCCGCCCAGGTGGGTGTCGCCGTTGGTGCTCTTGACCTCGAACACCCCTTCGGCGAGCTCCAGCACCGAGATGTCGTAGGTGCCGCCGCCCAGGTCGAAGACCGCGATCTTCTCTTCCTTCTTCTTGTCGAGTCCGTAGGCCAGCGCCGCGGCGGTGGGCTCGTTGATGATCCGGAGCACTTCCAGCCCGGCGATCTTGCCGGCGTCCTTGGTGGCCTGACGCTGGGCGTCGTTGAAGTAGGCCGGCACGGTGATGACTGCCCGGTCCACCGTGAAGCCGAGGTAGTCCTCGGCGGTCTGCTTCATCTTCTGGAGGATCATCGCGGAGATCTCGGGCGGGGTGTACTTCTTCCCGGCGATCTCCACCGCGGCGAGCCCGTTGGGGCCGGACTCGACCTTGTAGGGCACCCGCTTCAGTTCTTCCTTGATCTCGTCCATCCGGCGGCCCATGAACCGCTTGATGGAGAAGATGGTCTGCTTGGGATTGGTCACCGCCTGGCGCTTGGCCACCTGGCCCACCAGGCGCTCTCCGTCCTTGGTGAAGGCCACGACCGAGGGCGTGGTACGACCCCCTTCGGCGTTGGGGATCACGACGGGGTCGCCGCCCTCCATGACGGCTACGACGGAATTCGTCGTGCCCAGGTCGATACCGATGATTTTCGAGGCCATTCCGCGGGGCTCCCCGTGAAAGTGTGTGGACGACTCGGTGAGACGTGAGAGGGTTGGTTCCGTCTCACATCTCACATCTCACCTCTCACGGCCCCTCGGGCATATGGCGTACCGACATTTTCTGCCATTTTGGCAGGTTTTTGGCAGGTTTGCCCAGCAACGCTTTCCCGGTGGTGTCCGGAGTCGAGCCTTGCGACAGGATTGGCGAGCGCTAACTTCGGCTTAAGATGCTGCCTTCCTCCAGTCACACCGAACTGGACACCGTCCCGATTTCGCCTAAACCGCGCGACGAAGATCTCGATTTTTTCGGCCTGACCCATCAGGGGCTGGTCCGCAAGGACAATCAGGATCATTTCCTGGTGACTACGCTGCACAAGACCATGCGGGTCATCTCGACCAGTCTGGCGAATCCGGAGCTGCTCGAGATTCCGAGCCAGCGCATCGCCTCCATGGGTCTGGTGTGCGACGGGGTCGGTGGGCATTCGGCCGGGGAGGAAGCCAGCCGGTCGGCGGTGGAGGCCATCGCCGATTACGTGACCAACACCATGCAGTGCTTCTTCGCGACCGACACCCACGACGATACCGCGCTGGTCGAGTCGCTGCGGGAGGCCGCCACCAAGAGTCACGAGCTGATCGCGGACCGGGCCCGGGACAGCGGCGAGCGGAAAGGCATGGCCACCACCCTGACGATGTACGTCGCGGTGTGGCCGATGCTGTACATCCTGCAGGTCGGGGACAGCCGGTGCTATCTCTTCCGCGACGGGAAACTGGAGCAGCTCACCCGGGACCAGACCATGGCCCAGGACCTGGTGGATTCCGGGGTGATGCAGCCGGAGCAGGCCAAGAGGAGTCCCTACGCCCACGTGCTGTCCAGCTCGCTGGGGGGAAGCACCTGGTCGCCCGAGGTGTCACGCTTCATCCTCCAGCAGGGCGACAAGCTCCTGCTCTGCACCGACGGGCTCACCAAGCATGTGCCCGATGAGCGCATCGGGGACACGATCGCGAACATGACTTCGTCGGAGCAGGCCGCCCGATCGCTGGTGGACGACACCCTCAAGGCCGGCGCCACCGACAACGTCACGGTGCTGATGCTGCAAACGGTGAGCCGCAAGACGTGAAATGTGAGATGTGAGACGTGAGACGTACACACCCTCTTACGTCTCACATCTCACGTCTCACTTTACTACCAGCTTCCTCCTCATGAACGGTCGCCGGAGATTGCCGGCGGACAGGCTGTATTCGCCCGGTTCGGGAATCCATTCGAAATCGAAGGTCTCGCCCACCCCGACGTACTGGTTGGCAGGCCGCATGGTCGCCTGAGCCGGGGGCAGATCCGCTCCATCCCGCGCCAGCGCCCGCCAGCGGACCAGAGCCGAATCCCGGCGAATGGCGAAACGGCCACCGGTGGCAGCTCCGATCCCCACAAACCGGAAGCGATGCGCGACTCCAGCCGCCAGCTCGAGCGGGGGGGGCGTGCTGTCCCCGTTGACAAGGGTGCGGGAAAGTCCATCCCAGCCCGCAACGAAGACGTGGTCCCGGGTGGAGTCGAAGCGTTCGCCGGGCGGCAGCACCACGATCGCCCCGTACAGGCCCGAGGTAATCTGCTCGATGTCGTTCATGTGGGTGTGGTAGATGAAGGTGCCGGGACGAGGCAGGGTGAGCCGGGCCACGAAGGAATCGCCCGGCGCGATGGAGGGGGCCAGCCGCTGCATCGCACCGCTCCACCCCGGCACGCCGTCGGAGTAGCTCTCCAGCTCGATCCCGTGCCAGTGGATCGCCGCGGTTTCCTTGAGCCGGTTGATGACAGTGACGTCGGTCGGCTGATGCTGGGTGAGCACCAGGACACTCCCCGGAATCTCCACCGAATCCGCAGCCGGCAACCGCTGGTCCCGCTGCAGCACGAATCCGAGCGCGCGAGGGGCATTGAACCGCTTGGCGCCCTCCTGGACGAAGAGTCGCAGGGCGCGGGTGCCCGCCCGTTCCGGTTCCTTCCACCCGGGGGAGGGTTTGACCTCGATGCCGAGGATCAGCCCCGCCATGTGCACGGCGGGATCGTGGGCGCTGCGGTCCGAATGCTGGTGGGGCGGTGGGTTGAGCCGAGCGTCGGGAACCACGTGGAAACCGATGTGACAATGAAACAGCCAGTTGCCGGGACGATCGGGACCCCAGACGATCTGCATGGTTGTTCCCGGCTGCATGCTGTGCGTCACCGCGAGAAGTCGCCGGTCCCCGGCGTACGACGAGTCGCGGAGCGCGTTCCCCGTCCCCTCGATCCGGAAATAGAACCCGTGGAGGTGCATGGGATGATCCCGCGCGCTGGCATTGATCCAGCGCCAGCGCAGGGTATCGCCCACGGTGGCGGGGATCCGCTCGGTGTGGGGCCAGGACAGTCCGTTGATCGCGAGGGCGTTGCGGTAGACCGTGGAATCGCCCGGCTTCACATCGCCCCAGATATTGATCACGAAGATCCGGTCGTCGGGGCGGTGGCCGACGGAATCCACCACCAGGGCGCCGGCCAGTTGCTGGCGCTCCACCAGGGAGTCCCCAGCCACGACGCTGGCGGAGTAGAGGTAGGTGCCCGGCGCCCCGGCCGCGAATCGAATCGCGCGGGTTTCGCCCGGCGGGATCCGGATTGAATCGTGTTTCGCCGCCGGCCGGGTCATGAAGCCGAGCAGGGTGATGGTGGAGTCCGGAAGGGTGTTGGTCACCGTGGCCTCGATCATGGTCCCGGTTGGCACCCGGATCAGCGGGCCCGGCACCTGGGGCGCCTTGCCCACTTCCGCGAAGACCGGAGCGACCACCGAGTCCCCCCGGGGGCCCTCGGGGTGCCAGACCCCGGTCCGGACCTCCAGCCGGAGGGTGAGCACGCCGTCCCTCAGGGAGCCGGCGGCACGCCGATTGTCGTTGGGAATGACGTGCACCAGGTCGGGAGCCGGCCCGGGGGGAGAGGCGAACAGAACCGCACCCAGCAGGGCCATTCGGGGTAACAGGCTCATCGGGGACGGGCTCCTCGCATGATGGTCCGCAGCTCGGTGAGGAAGTTCTGCACCACGACCAGGTCGCCGGACTCGTCGCCCCGGCCCTGGCGATTCAGCAGGAAGCGCTGCCCGTCGCGGCTCACCTCGAACATCCGGCCATTGAGGCCATTGGTCTCGAACCACGCATCGGCGGGCAGGGAAAACAGCGTGCGAGAGCTGGCATCGCTGGGGCCGCGCGACATGTCGGCCGCCTGGACCGTCCTGCCGTCGGCGCTTCGAAAGTATATCTCACGGCCGTCGGCGCTCCACTGCACCCCATCCGCGCCCGCCGAGGAAATCTGCCACTTGCCCGCGGAAATCTCGGGGAACGGCCGCACGAAGACCTCGGGCGTACCCGTCTCCATGGAGACATAGGCCAGCCAGGTTCCGTCCGGTGACAACGCCGGCAGGGCCTCGTGGTAGGACTCGTTCAGGAGCGGCGTTGCCACCGTGTCCTCGCCCGGCCGCAGGACAAAGATGTCCAGGGAGGACGGCCCGTCTACCACGAGCAGCAGCCTCTTGCCGTCCCTGGACCAGCGAATGTCTCCGACAGCGCCTTCGAGCCTGGTGATCAGCTCCTCAGGACCGACCCCATCGGCTCGCCGGCGCCAGACACTGGATTTTCCGCCTTCAACCGTTGTATAGCCGATGTACTTCCCGTCGGGCGTCCAGGATGGGTGGTTTTTGTCTACCCCCCCAAAGGTCAATCGGGACCTGGGTCCCCGATCGAGCTGCTTGATCCAGATGTCCTGCCGATCGGTGCCCACCGTCACGGCGAGCCGGGTGCCGTCGGGGGAAAGCTGAAACTCCTCGAATTCCGGATCGGTCCACGCGGGATCCACCACCGTGAGCTGCCCGCTGCGGGAGATCCAGACGAAGTCCTCGGGAGCATTGGTCCCGGTGCTCACGTAGGCCAGGGTGCCGCTGGCCGCGAGAACCAGGTCGGTGTGACCCTCGAATCGCACGTCCACGCCGGTGACTAGGGGCACCGGCTGTCCCCGAGGCGACAGGGTCTTCCGGTCGAACTCGACCCCCATGAGGGTGCCGTCATAGGTGAGGTAGACCAGGTGGCCGGTGGCGGTCACCGCGCCGGCGACGCCCTGGAGTCTCTCACCGCGCCGCCCGCTCTTGAGGTCGACCGCGTAGAGGTCATATCCCGACGGGTCAGCCCGATTGATCCCGACCCCCATCACCAGGGCGGTCGCACCATCCGGGAGCAGATTGAGGTAGGAGAATGCTTTGGTGGAATCGGCGCCGCCGGGGCGAAGCACATCCTGCACCGGCCCACCGCCGGCCGGAACCCGGCGAATGGTTCGCCCCGTCTCGTCGAAGAAATAGACGTGGCGATCGGGCCCCCACACCGGTCCGCTTCCGAATCCACCCCGCGCCACCACGACAGGCAGTCCGCCGTGCAGCGATCCCACCTTCAGGACGGGCCCCTCGCCGACCCGGTTGGTGACGAAGGCCAACTGGGTTCCGTCGGGCGAAATCGCCGGCGCAACGGCCGCTTCGGTGCCCTGCAGCACCTGGGTGTCGAGCCGGTCGAGCCGCCGGAGAAAGAGCCCCTGACTTCTGCGGCCGCCGCGGTTCCCTCCCGCATACACCAGCGTGCGCCCGTCGGGGGAGATCGCCAAGCGCGGCGGCTGGGTGATGGTGCCTGAATACGTCAGCGAAGCTGCCGAATCGTCGAGCACCAGGCCGAAGCGGGTGACCGGGGCCTCCGACGGCGGCCGGATCTGCGCCCAGAGGGCCAGCCCCGCCGCGGCAATGGCAACTGCGCACGCGGTCAGGGCTCCCCTGCGCCAGCGCCGGACCACCGGGTCGGCTCCCGGGAGCGCCATCGTCGCGGTCGTGCGGGTCGTCAGCAGGCCTGGCGCGGCCAGCGCCTCTCCGAATTGGGCCGCGCCGGCGAATCGGTCCGCCGGGAGCTTGCTCAACGCGACCATCACCGCCATCTCGACATGGGGCGGAATCGTCTTGCGCTGGATCGTGAGGGACCGCGGCTCTTCGGTGAGCACTCGGGCGACGATCGCCTGCGCGGTGGGACCGGTGAAGGGGGGCTCTCCCGTCAGCATTTCATAGACCACGCAGGCCAGCGCGTACACATCACTCCGGGCGGTGATCTCCCGCTCCCCCATGGCCTGCTCGGGACTCATGTAGTGCGGCGTGCCGAGCGACATGCCGGTTTCGGTCATCCGGGTGCTGCCGCCCGCGCTGCTCACGGCGAGCGCGATGCCGAAGTCCGCTACCAGGGCGCGTCCATCATGGAGGAGAATGTTCTCCGGCTTGACGTCGCGATGGATGACCCCATGGCGATGGGCGTAGCTCAGGGCGTCGGCGACTTCCCGGCCGATTCGGATTGCTTCGTCCACCGGAAGCTGTTTTTCCCGGACCAGGCGGGCGCGGAGGGATTCGCCCTCGATGTACGGCATGACGTAGTACACCACGCCGTCCACTTCGCCCGAATCAAACAGCGAGAGGATGTGCGGATGCTGCAGATTGGCGGTGGTCTTTATTTCCTTGAGGAACCGGTCGCCGCCCAGGATGGCGGCAAGCTCGGGGCGGAGCACCTTGAGCGCAACGCGGCGGTCGTGGCGCAGGTCGTGCGCCAGATAGACGGTGGCCATCCCGCCCTGACCGACCTCCCGCTCGATGCGGTACCGTGATGACAGGGCCGAGGTGACTCGTTCCAGACTCATCGCTCAATATCTCCAGCTCAGCGTATCCACTCCGGCGGGATGATTACGGCGGATCTGATCCATGATCCGGGGAATGAACATCTGGGCGTAGCGGAGCCGCGAAATCGCGTTTGGCCTGGTGTGATCCCCGTTCCAGCAGTGCTCGGCCCGATCGCCGTAGTCCACTTCGGCGTCGGCCGGTGGATCGGTGGCCGTTTTCAGGAACTCCTCCACCAGGTACACCGCGTTGTTGAGGTAATAGTTGTCCATGTCGCCGACGTAGATCCTGAGCTTGCCCCGCACCTTGGGGCCCAGGGTCTTCCAGTCCCGCCGGAGGATGTGCCCCAGGTCGTAATGCTCCCGCCAGTACGCCGCGACCGAGGTATCGATCGCGCCGGTGAGCTTGTCCCAGATAGGCTTGGGATAGCCGTCCTCCGCCACCGGCGAATACACCGCCTGCCAGATGTCCCACTGATCACCGGAGCGACCCCGGGTGCCCAGCGCGAGCTCGCGGTGGTTGCTCTCCTCGACGGTGGACTGGACCTGGCCCAGGTAGTTCCGGTGGGCCGGGCGGGGGGTCCGTTTCCATCGACTGTCGAGGAAGTACGCATTCTTGTCCTGGTACAGGTTGAAATTGGTGTATTGCCGGAAATCGATAGGATCGGGACAAGCGATCCAGGCCCCGTTGAAATCGTCGGGGTAGAACATCTGCACCGCCATCGCCTCCCACCCGCCGGTCGAGCCGCCGTAGGTGAATCGGGCGTAGCCCTGTCCGATCCCGCGGAAACGGCGCTCGATCTCCGGGACCAGCTCCCGCATGATCGCGTCACCGTAGGGGCCGTTGTTGGCGGAGTTCACCGCGTAGGAGTCGTCGTAATACGGGGTGGGATGCTGGATCTCCACCAGGAGTACCCGGGGAAATCCGGGACCGGTCCAGTCCTTGTAGAACTGGTGGGCCTGCTCCTGCTGGATCCGGTTGTAGCCCGCCAGATTGAACCGGGCACTGAAATCAGGCTTCAGGTTCGGGTCGGGAGGCTCGGGGCGAAACCCGCCGATGTCGGCGGGGAAGTGACCGTGATTGATGACCAGCGGGTAGCGCGCCTCGGGATGGGTATCGAATCCTTCGGGCAGCAGCACGTGTGCGCCCAGGAACATCGGAGTTCCCCAGAACGCCGAGAGCAGCTTGCTCTCGATCCGGATGTGCTTGATGTATTTGGTGTCGGCCGGCGGGGCGATCGGCGGGATTTCCTGGTCCAGGGTAACCCGGTTGAGGATCCGGAGCCTCGGGTCGAGCTGCATCCAGCGGGGCCGGCTGTAGAGATTCCCCGGCTTGGCGTTCCACTGCTGGCCCTCGCCCATGTCGGGGGGCAGCTTGACCACCTTCCCGTCGCTCCGCCGGAAGGTCTGGTAGCGGTTGAGCACCGCCTGCACCCAGTAGCGTCCCGGGGGAAGCGCGGCCAGGCTCCGCACCGGATATCCGAACGCGGAACCATCCACCCACACGTCCGCTCCGGGCGCCCACCCATTCACATCGGTCCCGAAGACCAGCTGGGTCTCCGGCCCGTCGGCAATCTGGCGCCTGGGCTCGGCCGTCGAATCGGTGGAGATCAGAAAGAGGAGCCGGCCGTCGAGCGGGGTGGCGCTCCGTTCTCTCGGGAAATTGACCGCGATGCGCACCGAAGGCGCCTGGCTCCCGCTGTGCGCGCCGAGCCCGAGCGGCAGCGCCACCAGGGCTGCAATGAGCCGGGCGGTCATGCGGACTCCATTGTCGGGGATGATCAAGCATAAACCAGAATCGGCCGCTTCGCTGTCCTCGGCGGGTTACGCCAGCTCCAGGAGACCGAGCTCCGAGTGGTGAATCCGGTCGCCTCGAAGGTACACCCATCCCCCGCCGCCGCTCCAAGCCAGCTGCCCGGCCCGCCGGAGCCGGTCCGGCTGCATTTCGTTTACTACCAGCTCGAAGCCGATCCGGGCGCCGGGGACCTCGAGTGCCAGCCCCGGGGGGGCCAGCCGAAGCGTCATCAGATAGCCGTCTTCGGTGGGCGCCCACCGTCCGGTCGGGTCGAGCTCATCGCTCCCGGCAGTTACTCCGCGTATGGCGACGGTGCCGTCGGCGAGGGGGACCGCAAGAATCCCCTGAGGCTCGCCCCCGAGTTGCAGATAGACCTGCACCCCGTCGGAATGAATGTCTTCCGGCTCGTTGTCCAGCTCGAGCGGCTCGGCCCCGGGATCCCGGAAGATCAGCTCCGGCTTGGTGACCGCGATCGCAAGGTAGAGCGCCTCGCCGTCCCAGTTGGCCCAGGCCTCGGCGCGAAACCGCTCCGGATCGTAAGGCTCTTCGCTCCGGCGGTACTGGTGGTCTCCGTCCAGGAGGATCGGCTCCTCCAGCTCGAATCCCTCGAGGGTACCGTCGAGGGCGGGAGGATCGGCAACCCGCGTCGCCCGCGCCTCCGCGTCGGGTACCGGGCGATTCTCGAGCATGGGACGATGCCGCGCCGGTGCGCCACGCAAACCGCCCAGCGTCCGCGTGGTACCTCCCGCCTCGAGGCTCAGTCCCGCGGCAACCGGCTGGCAGCGGACCACACCGCTCCCGGTCTCGAGCTCGATCACTTCTCCGTTGACCCTGAGCGCGGTGATCGCTCCGGCCGCCGAGAGCTCGAGTGCGGTGACCCAGCGGACCCCGGTGTCGCGCGCGCGGAACAGCAGGAACGGCTGCACCGTCCCGGTGCCCGGCAGCCCGGGGGCGGAGGCGCGGATCAGCTCCGCGCCGGGCGCCGCGATGAAGGCGCGGAGCGATGCACCGGGACGCTCGATCCGGATCACGATCGGCTCCGCGGAATCGGAGACAAAGCGCTCGGCGCCGGTGACGAAGGGCTCGCTCCAGTCCGAGGGTGTCCAGCGCCCGGGCGATTCGACCACGATGTCCCCGCCCAAGTGCCAGGGAAGGTCGATCCAGCTGCTTACTCCCGGCTCGATTTCGACCAGGTCGAGCAGGTGATCGGGTCCCGTCACCAGGGTCCGTTTCGCTTTCGCGGCCCGGGCGCGACACCAGCTCCATTCGGCACCGGGGTCGAAGGCATCGCACCAGGCTTCCCGGTCGCCGGGATTGTCGCCATTGATCCGGGGTGCATTGTGGGCCAGCGCGGAGCGGTACCAGGCCAGCTCGGGCTCGACGTAGGAGCCGGTGCCCGGATCGGGGAGCCAGTGGGCTCCGCCGGCAAACAGGGTGAGATGCAAGCTGTCGGGATGCCCGTGTCCGCCTACCCGCGGACCGCACTCCACGCTGGCGTAGCGGGCCTCGGCGCGGAGAATCGCGAGCCCCTGATCGGCCAGCAGGATGCTCGCCGGCCGCCAGGGTTCGGCGTCGGCGGGGAGGGGCGGGCCCATGACGGCGAGCGCCCACCAGGAGAGACTCCCCCGCTCAGGCCGGTCCTGCGGCGGACGGCCGGCGTCGTGAAGCCAGGCATCGTAGAGCAGCCTCGGGGATTTGCTCCGGGGCGCCTGGTAGAGTGCGGCGAGCCAGGAATCGATTTCGGGGTCGGGCGGGAGCAGTGCGCGCCCCGCTTCGAAAATCTCCAGCGAGGCCGGCTCCGCCAGCGACACGCCGTAGCGGGAATCCCGGCGGGCGGGATAGGTGAAATCGGGGAGGGCGGAGCGTGCCGGCGCGAGCAACGCGGCGCGGAAATGGTCCCGCACCCCGGGGTCCTCCAGCAGATCGTAGCCGATCGCGCCGGCCCAGTGGAGTCCGTGGATCAGCCCGCGGATCGCGAAGAGATGGTAGTTCTCGCCTTCCCACCAGCCACCGTCGTTTCCGAACCCGTCGGCCAGGTGCCCCAGCAGCCCGGTGCGGGATTCCACCGTGTTATGGGCCAGCTCCTCGTCGCCGAACCACGCCGCAATGGCGGTGAGGGCAGTGGCGTGCCAGGTCTGCCGATTGGAGAGTCCTTCGTTGAATTCGGCGATCAGCGCGGCCGCTTCGTCGGCCACCCGGTTGACCCCTTCGATCCGCTCCTCCGGCATCCGGCCCGATTCCCGGAGAATGAACGCCCCCGCCAGATAGCTGGTGAGCCAGAGCGATTCGAGGTAGGTGGAAAAAAAGAGGTGGGAAGGACCCAGCACGTTGTCGCGGTTGGGGAGCTCGAAATAGAGCTCGTCGTAGCTGGCGTAGAGCTCGAGCGCTCGGGCTTCGGCGGCGGCGTCTTCGGTGAGCGCCGCGAGCAGCGACAGCTCGGCCATGCGCTCCGCCAGCCAGAGATGCTGGGCCCGGGCCCAGTGGCGGTGGTGCCGCTCGCCGGTGAACACCCGGCCGCAGCGGCTGCAGGTGTGCTGATCCGCACTCCAGGGGTCGAAGCGAAGCGGTGCGCCGTCATCGGGGCAGACCCCGCCGTTCCGGGAGAGCAGCGCCTTGACCCGGGGCATCAGGGGTGGTCGGGCGAGCAGGGGGGCCGCACGTTCGCGCAAGCTATCGAGCAGCCGGGTGCGATCGGGATCGGCCGGCAGGGCGGCGGCGAGGGCGGCGAGGTGCTCCGGGGTCAGCATGGCGCGATTATAGTAATTCATGCCGAGCGATGCCGCCCTCGAAGAGCTGCTGTCGCGTCCCACCGCCGCCGTGGTGGAGGCGATGCGCGGAGTGGGCGATGGACTCCTGATCCTGGGCGCCGGAGGCAAGATGGGGCCGAGCCTCGCCCGGCTGGCCCGGCGCGCGTCCCGGGAAGCCGCGGTGGAGTGCCGGGTGGTCGCGGTGGCGCGCTTCACCGCTCCGGGGCTGGAGCAGGCGCTGCGCGCCGACGGGATCGAGACGATCCGCTGCGATCTCTTCGATGCCGCCCAGGTGGCCGCGCTGCCCGATCTCCCCCATGTCGTGTTCATGGCGGGTCAGAAGTTCGGCACCTCGGATAACGCTCCCCAGACCTGGGCGGTCAACGCCTACCTGCCCGGGGTGATTGCGACCCGGTTCCCGTCCGCGCGACTGGTGGCTTACTCCACCGGCAACGTGTATCCGCTCTCCGATGCACGAGGCGAAGGCCCGGTCGAGACCGACCCGGTCGGTCCAGTGGGCGAGTATGCCCAGTCGGCGCTGGCGCGGGAGCGGGTGCTGGATTTCTTCTCCCGGACTCAACCCACCAGGATGGCAATCCTCCGGCTCAACTACGCCATCGAACCCCGCTACGGGGTGCTGCGCGACCTTGCCGACCGGATCGTGGCCGGGCAGCCGATCGACCTGATGATGGGCCGGGTCAACCTGATCTGGCAGCGGGACGCCAACGCGATTGCGCTCAGGGCGTTCGCGCATTGCGGTTCGCCCCCGCTGGTGCTGAATCTGACCGGGCGTCCCGCGCACGGAGTGCGGTGGCTGGCCGAGGAGCTGGGGCGGCGGCTCGGCGTCGAGCCCAGATTTACCGGGGAGGAAGCGGAGACCGCCCTCCTGAGCGACCCCAGCCGCTGCGAGGCCTTGTTCGGTCCGCCCGAGATCGAGATTTCCGGAATGCTCGACCTGGTGGCGGAGTGGGTGGCGCAGGGCGGCCGGTCGCTGGGCCGCCCGACCCACTACGAGAGCAGGGAGGGGAGGTTCTGACCCCTAGGGCTCCTTATCGTAGACCAGGGTGAAGCCCTGAAAGAGCTGGGTGAGCCGAAGCTGTCCGTCCCAGGTCATCGTGTAGTTGCCGGAGCCGTCGTTGGGCACGAAGGTCACGGTAGAGCCGCTGACCGTCCAGGTGCCCTGGGTCGACACCACCTCGGTCGTCACCACGCCGCCTTCGGTGATTCGGAGCTCGGTCACGTCTCCGAAGGTGCCATCTTCATCGAGGGTGACCGTGCCCATCGTGATTTCCGCCTTGTCTTCGCCGATCTGTTCCACGATGACTGGAAGGGAAGCGCCGTCGATGGTGATCAGGTCGTACGATCCCACGAGGTCGTCGCTGTCGGGGCCGGTCGAGTCGCCGCACGCCGCCAACGCGACGGCGATCACCCCCGCCCGCATGGTGTTGCGAAGAAAATGCGCCATGATCAGAAGTCTCCGGTTGCGGGTTCTGGGGGGAGACGAGTCCATGAGACCGCGCGGGCACAGTTGAGCCGGTTTCCCGGTGCCGCGCTCCGCCGGGGCATGGTGATTCCGGCCCACCCGCTCGCCCTCACCGCGGCGCGGAAGCTCGACGAGCGGCGCCAGCGGGCGCTGACCCGGTATTACCTCGACGCCGGCGCCGGCGGCATCGCGGTCGGAGTGCACACCACCCAGTTCGCCATCCGGCGCCCCGGGGTGGGACTCTACCGGCCGGTGCTTGAGCTTGCCGCGGAGACGGCGGTGGAATGGGAAGCGGGGAGCGGGAAGCGGATAGCGAGGGTCGCTGGGGTAATCGGTCCAACCGGCCAAGCTTTGAGTGAAGCAGAGATAGCGGCGGAGCTCGGGTACCACCTGGGACTGCTCGGACTCGGCGCCCTGGCCGATGCGAGCGACGCGAGGCTGATTGCTCACGCCCGCGCGGTGGGCGAGGTCATCCCGCTGATGGGCTTCTATCTCCAGCCGGCGGTGGGCGGCCGAATCCTCTCCTATCGGTTCTGGCGGCGTTTCGTCGAGCTGCCCAGCGTCATCGCGATCAAGATTGCCCCGTTCAACCGGTATCAGACCCTGGACGTGGTGCGGGCGGTGGCGGATGCCGGGCGCGCCGGGGAGATCGCGCTCTATACCGGCAACGACGACAATATCCTGCTCGACCTGCTCACCCCCTGGCCCGGCGGCGTCCGGATGGTGGGTGGGCTGCTGGGGCATTGGGCCTTCTGGACCCGGAACGCCGTGAAACATCTCGGCCGGGCCCACCGAGCTACCCGGGCAAAGTCAGTTCCTTTGCCTCTTTGCCACCTTGCCACCGAGATCACCGATGCCAACGGCGCCATCTTCGACGCCGCCAACGGCTTCCGGGGCTGCATTCCGGGAATTCACGAGATCCTGCGTCGGCAAGGGCTGTTGCGGGGACGATGGTGCCTGGATCCGAAGGAAGAGCTTTCCCCCGGCCAGGCGCGGGATATCGACCGGGTATGCCGGGCATACCCTCATCTGGCAGATGATGAATTCGTCAGGGAAAGGCTGGATGGATGGATGAGGTGAGACGTGAGACGTGAGACGTGAGAGGTGAGACGTGAGAGGGTAGCGCTATTCCGTCTCACCTCTCACCTCTCACTTCTCACTTCAAGAATGCCCGCAGATTCTCCGACTCAATCCGTCCCCGTTCCTCCTCGGAGAGGTCCAGCAAGTCGAGCTTGGCCACGCTGGTCTCCGGGATGCGCAGCGGCATTCCGGTGCCGAAGACAAATCGCTCCGCGCCCATCGTTTCGATCAGCAGGGCGAGATGATCCTCTGGAGGTCCCCAGATCCAGCAGATGTCCCAGAGAATCCGCGCGGCTTCTGCCGGGGTGGAGCCGAAGTGGGCCTGCTCGATGAATTCGCGATCGGCGTGGGTGATCAGCAGCCGGACGCCGGAGTGGGCACGAATCAGGGCCCGGACGGCGTGGGAGGAGAGCTCGTCGGCGCGGTCGTTGGGATGCCGCTGCCTTCCATCCTCGAACCGGACCGCCAGCATCAGCGGCAATCCCGCCTCGGCGCATCCGGCGGCCAGCTCCAGCATCGCGCCGCCGGCCGGATCGGTGCCATAGAAGGTCGGATCGCTCCGGACCACGGGAGCTCCCCGCTCCCGGGCTTCGGCCAGCACGTCTTTCCAGTTGGCCAGTCCGGGATGGACCGCCGGAACCGGCCGGAGCCTCGGGTGATGCTCGACCGCGGAATAGAGCAGCGGGTTGCCTTCGGTGGGATCCCTCCAGAACACCGCGGACAGATTGGAGAGCCAGGCCTGCTCGACCCCGACGCGGTCCATGGCCGCGAGCAGCGCCTGGGGCGAGCCGCCGGGGGCGTGGCGAAAGGGATAGCGGCCGAGGAAAGCGTTGACGTCGATACGCATGGGGGTGATCATCGTCAGGTGCAGGATGAGGGAATTGCCGATTAAGGGTATCCTGATGCCTACCATCGAGGAAGCGTGCGATTGTCTCCTCCTTGCCTGATCGGCCTGCCCTACGACGCCAGCTCCTCCCACCTCCGCGGCGCGGCCCAGGCCCCCCGGCGCATCCGCGAGGTATTGAATTCCCCGGCCGGGAACTCCTGGACCGAGGGCCTGCGTGATCTCGCCGCAGAGGGCGGGCTGGAAGACGCCGGCGACTTGGAGCTCCCGGCGACCGGCGAGGCTCGCGGGCTGATCGAGGCCGGTATCTCGGACCTTCTCGCCACCGGCCGTCGCCCCATTGCGCTGGGCGGCGATCATTCGGTCACCTACCCGGTGCTTCGGGCGGTGAGTCGAGCCCATCCCGGAGTAGCCATCCTCCATGTCGATGCCCACGGCGATCTGTATGATGAGTTCGACGGCGATCGGTACTCCCACGCCTGTCCGTTCGCCCGAATTCTCGAGGAAGGCCTGGCCGCCCGGCTGGTGCAGGTCGGGATTCGCACCATGAACGGGCACCAGCGGCAGCAGGCGGACCGATTCGGGGTCGAGGTCATCGACATGCGGGCCTGGGCCGGGGGAAAGCGGCCCAGCCTCGGAGGTCCGGTCTACCTGTCGATCGACCTGGACGGGATCGATCCGGCTTTCGCTCCGGGCGTCTCCCATCGTGAGCCTGGAGGATTGACGGTGCGGGAAGTGCTGGAGCTGATTCGAACGGTCGCGGGCCGGTTGGTCGGAGCGGACATCGTCGAGTTCAACCCGCTCCAGGACACCGGCGACTGCACCGCCCATGTGGCCGCGAAACTCGCCAAGGAGATCGCGGGCCGCATGCTGGAAGAGGCTGCCGACTGATGCCAGGCGGGAGACGGCACCTTTTCCTCGCGATGCTGGTCCTGCCAGCAGGAGCGGCAGGACAGGTAGCCGTGGTCCCGCCGGGCGTCTCGTGCACGGCCGCCCAGCTCGAGGCTGGGGCGAAGCCGGACACGAATCAGACTCACGGGATCATTCCCCCGGTGAACGAGCGGCCTTTCGCGCGACCTCGGCTGGCGCTGTCTCCCTTGGCCGGTCCCGACACCACTCTGCTCAAATTCGTGGTCGACACTACTGGTGAGATCGACCCCTGCAGCGTGCGGGTCCTCCGGGAATCCTCCCGTCAGTGGACCGAGAGCGTCATAGAGGCAATCCTGGAGGGGCGATTCCTGCCGGCCAGGTCCCGGGGTCGCCCGATCCGATACGTCACCACCTTTCAGTACAGGCACCAGTGAGCCCCGAAGCGGTTCCCCTTTGTCAGGAGTCCATCGCTATGAAGCGGTCCGCGCTCGCCACGCTACTCTGGGGCATGGGCCTCGGCGCGCTGATCCTGGGCGTCGGTGGGCGGATTTCGATGCGACTGATTTCAGAGGCGACGACGGGAACCGGCAGCTTTTCGCTGGGTGGAACGTTGACCGTCGTATTCCTGGGCGTGGTGAGCGGCGCACTGGGCGCCCTGATTCTGCTGGCGGCCAGGGCGTTCCTGCGGCGGTGGTCCCCTGCGCCGAGCCTGCTCTACTGGGCGGCATTGCTGGCGATCTCGCTGCGCGGACTTCGGCCGGTGGACCAGCTCCGGGCGATCCTCTTCCTTCCCCTGATCGCCGCCTTCGGCGCCCTCTTGCAGTGGCGGACCTGGCGCTACCGGAGGGCCTCCTAGTCATCGCGAGGGCCCGAAGGGCCCGTGGCGATCCCGACAGGATTGCTTCGCTGCGCTCGCAATGACCCGCTCACCGCTCACCGCTCACCGTCTCAAAGCTCCCGGGTGGAAAGATGTCCCGGGCATTCCCGCAGCGCACCCGCTCCAGCTCCGCTGCGGGAACCAGGTGCTCCAGGTAGCGGAGCTTGGCCCAGCCGGTACAGAGCGTGACGTCCGCGCCCCAGAGCAGCCGGGCCGAGCCCACCGAGGCAATGCAGGCCTCCAGCATGCCTCCGTCCACCCCGCTGCCCGACAGATCCACATAGACGTTCTCCAGCCGGCGCACCGCGTGAAGCGAGTGGAGCCAGTCGCCTCCGCCGCCAATGTGGGCCAGGATGAAGACGACCCCGGGGTGGCGGCGCGCCAGTCGGCCCAGTTCCACCGCATCGGAGGCTTCCTGTCCGGGCCATTCCCGGCGGCGGTGCTGCCACACATGATGGAGAATCGGGACCTTGTGCCGGGCCGCGGCCTCGCAGATCGGATCGAGCAGGACATCGTCGGCGCGACGGCTGGCCGCGAGCTTGATTCCGATCATGCCGGTGGCCAGCCGATGATCGATCTCGCCCAGAGCATGCTCGGTGTAGTTGGGGTTGACGCAGACGTAGCCGAGGATGCGGCCGGGGCTTTCTCCCTGGAGACCGAGCAGCGCCTGGTTCCCCGCGGTGACATCGGCCGGGGAAGGGAAGTAGGTCGGTGAAGTGCGGCCCCAGCTCCCCAGAATCGAGGCCAGGTGCCAGGTGATGCCGATGCGCTCGCCGGCCCGGAGCCGGCTGGCATTCCGCTCGGCCCAGTCGGCACGGGGGCCGGCGGGATGATGGAAGTGGGCGTGCACGTCGATCAGCATGTCTGCATTACTTCCTCCAGAGTCCCTAGCGCAGCTTCGATGTCCTGGGTCCGATGGGCCAGCGACACGAAGTTGTAGGCGTTCCGCTTGAACAGGAGGCCCCTCCGGGCGCACTCCCGCGCTACCCGGCCGGAGAGCTCCTCGGTGGCCCACTCCAGGTAGCACATCTCCGGTATCCCGCGCGCCCCGGTGGCGAGCCTGGGGAACCGATGCGCCAGCCGTTCCAGTCCTGCCAGCAGGGAGCCACCCCGGTCGGCGAGGACGCCGGGCACGTCCTCGTCCACCACGACGTCGAGGGTGGCGCGGGCCGCGGCCAGCGCCACAAAGTCGGTGGCCATGGTAGAAGAGACCCAGGTTCGGGCGATGCCCCCCATCACCACGGCGCTTCCGCCCACTGCCGCGAGGGGAAACCCGTTGGCAAGCGCCTTGCCGATGACGACCAGGTCCGGCTCGCCGCCCCATCGCCCCGCGGCCCCGCTCAGCCCGACCCGGAAGGCGGTCTTGATTTCGTCGAAGACCAGCAGCGCTCCGGATTTGCGGGTCTCTTCGCGAAGGGCTTCGAGCCATTCCTTCGAAGGCGCGGCGTCCACCACCGGCTCGATCACTACGCATGCGAGCCCGTCGCCGGCCTCGCGGATCATCGCCTTGCCCTGCTCGATGTCGTTGAAGGGGAGCTCGCCATAGAGCGACTGGGTCGCCGCGGGAACCCCGCCGCTCCGGCTGCACCAGTCGAGCCAGCCGTGGTAGCCGCAGCCCAGCACCCGGTCGCGCCCGGTGTGGACCCTGGCGAGCCGCACCGCCGCCGCAACGGCCTCGGCGCCGGTCTTGAGGAAACGCACCGCTTCGAGACCTGGCATGAGCCGGCCCAGCTCTTCGGCCAGCGCCGCCTCTTCCACCGGGGGCAAGGGGCCGATAGCGCCGCGCTCCACCGCTTCGATCACGGCCTGGTTGACACGGGGATGGGCGTAACCCAGCGCCACGGCGCCGAGCGCCATGACGAAATCGAGATACTCGGTTCCGGCTTCGTCCCACACCCGGCTTCCGGCGCTTCGCACCATCCGGAGCGGGGGTCCGTCGTAGTCCGCCCCGAAGAGCGCGTCGGGACGCTTGCTCCCGGTCGAGGTGATCCCGGCGACGGACGTCCGCTTCACCAGACCTTCACTCCTTCCGCCGACCAGGCAACCGGCAGCACCCGGGCTCCCGCCTCGTGCGCCGCGCTCAATGCAATCGCCGGCTCCTTCACCAGGAAGAACATGCAGCCGCCCGCGCCGGCACCTGCCGCCTTGCAGCCCAGAACCCCGGCTTCTGCCATGGTGGACTCGAGCGCCGCCATTTCGGCGGTGCGCATGTCGGGGTCGAGCCGCTGCTGGAGAATCCAGTTCTCGCTCAGCAGCCGGCCGATGCGCTCGAGGTCCTGGGTCACGAAGGCGTCAGCCATGCGAACCGCCACGTCGGCCAGGCCCCGGAGGGCCCCGACGACCTGGCTGTCTCCCCGCCGGTAGGCATCCACCACCCGCTCGATCGCCCGGGAAGAAATCCTCGACACCCCGGTGTAACAGACCACAATCCGGCCGGCGAGCTCTCCGGCAAATCCGGGATCGATCGGGAGAGGATGCACCGTCACCCGGCCGTGATCGAACTCGAAGCGGTGGAACCCGCCCAGGGCGGCGGCGTACTGGTCCTGCCGGCCGCCGGGAAATCCCGCCTCGACCGATTCGAGCGCGAAGGCTTCCTCCGCCAGCTCCAGCGGGGAGCGGCGGATGTCCCGTGCCGCGTCGAGCACGGCCGCCAGCGCGACGTCCAGCGCGCCTGAGCTTCCCAGGCCGGATCCGGCCGGTGCGGCGCAGCGGGTCCGAAGCTCGGCGGCTCCTAACCCGGAGCGGCGCAGCGCGGCCTTGAGCAGGTCGAGGCGGCCGTCGGGGGCGAGGGCTTCGGGGCCGCGCAGATGCAGGGAATCCTTGAGATCGTCGGACTGGAGCAGGAACCCTTCGCCGCCGGTCCGAACCTCGGCTTCGGCGCGGAGGTCGATGGCCGCGTTCACCACCATTCCCCGTTCCTCGAGAGCAAAGGGGGCGACATCGGTCCACCCGCCGGCAAAATCGAGTCGGACCGGCGCCGATGCGTTGAAGACCGGGGTGCTGGGTGCAGGAGGCTGGGTGCTGGTCACTGCCCTACCCACCATTGAGACAGGGTGACCAGCTCCCCGCGCAAATCCATGGTGATTCCCTTGACTCTGCGGTTTACGCCCTGAACACCCCGGGCATGATACAGAAACGCCGCGGCGACGGAATCCTGAATCCTGGCGGCCAGCTCCTCCGGGACTCCCTCGGCCGACAATCCCGCGATGCCGAGTATTCTGGCCAGGTGACCCAGGGCGAGATCGCCCGAGATTCCCAGCACCGCCGCGTCGAACTCGCGGGCACGCCCTTCCACCCGATCGAGAAAGGTGGAGAGCTCGAGCTGGCGAATCTCGGCGGTGATGCCGTGTGCCGAGAGCTGGGATTGCAGCATCTGTTCGAGCGCCGCCTCGCCGCTGCCGACAGTGAGCATCTCGAAGCGAAGCGGCGTTGTCACCCCGAGCCGGAGGCGAGGGGGCGATACCTCGCCCGAGAGACTTTCCTGGGGCGTCAGCGCGGGCGGAAGCGGGCCGGCGGCCGGGGTGCCGAACCCGAACAGCACGCCATCCACCACCGCCTGGCGATCCAGGCCATCGGTCACCCGCTGCCGCGCCTCCGGCCGATCGAACGGTGGCTTCCGGGTATTGAAGATGAGGGCATAGCTGAACAGGAGCGGGTAGTCGAGCACCGCGAGCCGGGGATTCTTGCGCACGAATTCGGCGTGGGCAGGGTTGATCCCGGCCAAATCGAGCTCGCCGGAGGTGAGCGCGGCGAGCTTGGTGGTCGGCTCATCTACCACGGCCACCACGAAGCGGTCGAGGCGGGGAGGCCCGCCCAGGCCCGGCGGAAAATCGGGATTGGCTTCGAAGACCCAGCGCCGGTTGGCCTCGTAGGCCACGAACCGGAAGGGGCCGTTGCCCACCGGCCGCCGGTTCCATGCGGCTCGACGCAGCCCGCCGCTCCGGACCGCGGTGTCGAGCAGATGGCGGGGCAGAAGGGCGAGATCGGTCAGCACATCGGGAATTCTCGAAGCAGGCCGGCCGAACCGCAGCAGCAAGGTGGAATCGTCCGGAGCGGCCACGGCAATCAGGCCGGCGAGATCGCGCCGCCGCGGATACTCCCCGGCGCTGTCACGGGCGGCGTCGAGGGTCCATTGCGCGTCCCCCGCCGTGGTGGGCGTTCCGTCGTGCCAGGCGAGGCCGCTGAAGAGTCGCATGGTGAGCACGGTGCTGTCGGCCGACCAGGTCCAGGACCGGGCGAGATATGGCACCGGCGTCAGCGTGCTGTCGTAACGCACCAGCGTGACCAGGAGGGCATAGCGCTGAATCTGCCGGGCCAGCGGGTGCGTGGTCAGCAGGGGATTGGCGCTCTGGAGATCCGCTCCCGAAGCGAGGATCACCGTATTTCCCCGCCGGGGCGCACTGGAACATGCCAGAGCAAGGAGCGCGAGGCAGGCGGCCGGAAGGTGCACCCCCAAGTGTACACCCGGGGCTAGATTCTCGGCATGCTGCACGGAATGCTCACCGCGCTCCTGCGCGGCCTGGCCGTGGTGCTCGGCGTGGTGACGCTGACCTTCTTTCTGCTGCACCTGGCCCCGGGCGATCCGGTGCGCCGTCTCCTGGGCCCCGCCGCCGAGCCGGCCCAGATCGAAGCCGCCCGCCATACCCTGGGACTCGACCGGCCACTCCCGGCGCAGTATCTCGACTGGATCGGTCGGGCCGGGCGGGGAGATTTCGGATCCAGCATCGCCCATGGCCGTCCGGCCGCGGAGCTGCTGGGCGAAGCCTGGCCCGCCACCGCGCTGCTGGTGCTGCTCTCGATCCTGCTGAGCTGGACCCTGGGCATCGTGATCGGCGCGCTGCAGGCCAACACCCGCCGCCCCGGTCTCGACGGCCTGACCTCGGCGCTCACCGTGGCGCTCAATGCCATGCCGGGATACTGGCTCGGGATGGTGCTGGTGATGGTCTTCACCTATCAGCTCGGCTGGCTCCCTGCCTTCGGCGCCGCGGGCGTGGACGCCGAGTTTCTGAGTGCCGGCGGCCGCCTGACCGACCGGCTCCGCCATCTGGCGCTGCCGCTCCTCACCCTCACCCTGATCGGCCTCGGAGGAACGGCCCGGTTCTCCCGCGCGGCCATGCGCGAGCTGCGGGATGCACCCTTTCTCCTGGCGGCGCGGGGCCGGGGGCTCCGGGAAACGCGGGTGGTGATGCGGCACCAGCTTCGCAACGCGCTGGTTCCGGTAGTGACCCTGCTCGGGCTCTCGCTGCCGGCCTTGTTTTCCGGCGCGGTGTTCGTCGAAGCGATCTTCGCCTGGCCGGGGGTCGGGCAGGTGCTGGTGCAGGCGGTTCAGGCCCGCGATTACCCGGTGGTGATGGCCGCGGCCACGATCAGCGCGGTGCTGGTGGTGGCGGGGAATCTGCTGGCCGAGTTCCTGGTGACCGTGGCCGATCCGAGGACCCGCGATGCGGCGCGCTAGCACAGTCTGGCGCCGGCTGGACCTTCGCAGCCGGATCGGGCTCGGCCTGCTCATCCTGGTGATTGTTGCCGCGCTCCTGGCGCCGCTGCTCACCACCATCGGTCCCGACGTCCAGCGCGACGTGGCAAAGACCCGGTTCCTCGCCCCGTTCACCTCCGATATTCACCAGGTGTTCCACCCCCTGGGCACCGACCGGCTGGGACGGGATGTGTGGGCCAGGCTGGTCCACGGAGCGCGGGTGTCTCTTCTCGTCGGGGTCATGGCGATGACGGTTTCGCTGCTGATCGGGGTGATCGTGGGCTCGGCCGCCGCGGCCGGCTCGCGCCTGGCGAGGTCAGTGCTTCTCGGGGTCACCGATTTCGGCCTGGGGATTCCGAGGGTGGTGCTGCTCCTGCTGCTCGCCTCGCTCTGGCAGCCCAGCGCCACGCTGGTGGTGATGGTACTCGGCCTCACCGGGTGGATGCCGGTCGCGCGACTGGTGTACGCCGAAACCCGTTCCCAGCTCGCCCGGCCCTTCGTCGAGGCCTCGGCGGCGCTGGGCGCCGGCCGGCTTCGCATTCTGCTCCGCCACGCCCTGCCCAACGGCATGGCGCCGGTCATGGCGCTGGCCACGCTCGGAGTGGGGAATGCGATCACCCTGGAGGCGGGGCTCTCGTTTCTCGGGCTCGGGGTGCAGCCGCCCACCGCCTCGTGGGGCACGATGATCGCCTCGGGACGCGACACCGTGGTGAATGCGCCGTGGGTCGGCCTGGCTCCGGGCATCGCCCTGGTGCTGGTGGTAATCGGGTGCACCCTGGTCGCCGACGGCGTCAGGGAAAGACGGTGAGACGTAAGACGTGAGACGTAAGACGTGAGATGTGGTTCCGTCTCACTTCTCACGTCTCACTTCTCACCTAAACAAACATGGCCTGGATGGGCAGGTAGCACTCCTCCCACATTCTCTCCAGCCCCTCGATATCGGTGAGCGGCGCGACGGCCAGGAGAACGGTGTGTCTTCCCGGTTCCTGGGCGTCGGGCGTCGCCGTTGGCCAGGCCGCGTGGCCGGGACGCTCGGGCAGATCGTTCCGGGAAAGCTCGCCCACCGCACGGAGCAGGGTCACCGAGACCGCTTTCGCATGGCTCCATTCGTACTCGAAGAAATCGGGGGACAGCACCGCGAGTCCGCGTGCCCGGGTGCCCGCGGCGACGTAGCGGTGCGCCGGTGCGGTCGGAACCTGCCACTCCACTTCAGCGGCCCCATCCGCCGGCGCGGGAACCGGCCGCCGCACTGTGCCGAACGCGGTTCCCGCGATACTCTCCTCTCCCGCCCCGACCGGAAACCTGGCCCGCAGCCGATGATCGACCGCGCCATTGTCGAGATCGAGCCGGACCTTCACGACCGGGGAGCCGGCCTCGAGCACGACCAGCTGTCTCACCCCGATTTCCCCCTCGCCCGCGGAGCGCATGGACCAGCGGGTCTCGATGGCGCCGATCAGCGGACCGGCGCACACGATGGTTTGGGACATCGTCCGTCCGCCCCGCACCGACCGTCCCGGGCCCCGCGAAAAGGTGTAGAGATCCCCGCGGTCCGCCTCATCCTCCAGGTCGCAGAGCTCGGTGTACCGCTCTCCGGTGCGATGATCCTCCAGCGCGAGGATGCCGCTCCGCGATACCCGAACGCTGACCAGGCCATTGGCGAGCTGCCCATGCTCGACCGCGACGCCGGATTCTTCCACCAGCTGTTCCCCGGCCCGGGGAGAGAGCGACCGGAGGCCGAGGGCGGCGACGGCGGGAGCGCGGAAGGCGATCCAGACTCGGTCCACTTCGTCCTGGTCGGGGTAGTGACGCATTCCGGCCGAGCGGCTCTCACCTGCCCGGGTCGCGAGTACCTGCACCGGTATCATTCCGCCATCGCCCGCCTGCAGGACGAAGGGGCGATAGCCGCCGCCAATCCGGGGAGCCGGCAGGGGTGGCGGCCCGATCGGGACATCCTTTCTGAAGAAGGTCACCTCCGCAGTCATCAGTCCCGACCGGGTGCGGGAGGAAGGGTTCCACAAGACCAGGCGGGGTGGATGCTCGGCAGGGCGCTCGCGGGCCAGGTCGGGATCGTGCCCGGTGAGCTCGGAGAGGCTCGTTGCGGCGACTTCCGCGGCCAGCGTGTCCACCGTGTCGAGGCGCACCAGCTGTTCGCGCTGCACCGCGTCGCTGGTGGTGCCGGCCAGGGTATCGTGAAACTGGCACTGGAGCAGGGTCTTCCAGGCCAGCTGCACCAGGCCCGCGCGATCGACGCCGCCCCGCTCGGCCGAAAGCCGGGACAGCGGCTCGGCGATCCGCGAGAGCATCCACTCGGCCCGGGAGTGCCGCCGCTTGATCCGGGCACGAGCCGAGTGGACGCCCTGGAGCACCCAGGTGTGTCCGTCACTCTGCCGGAGCTCGCCCCGGAGCACGGGTGGGTGGGGGCGCAGCTTCTCCAGCGCCGCGAAGTATTCGGTCAATCCGCTGATCCGCACTTCGTGACCCTGTTCCAGCGCCTGGAGCCGGGCGCGGAGGCCGGCCAGGTCGCGAACCATCGCGTGGTGATCGGCGCCCAGATACACCGCGATCTGGGTGGTTACCGCCCGGCCGGTCACCTCCTGGCGCACCGCCGCCCACCGCGCCTCCAGCTCGTCCGAACCGGCCAGTCCGATTGCGAGGTCATACCCGCCGGCGGGAAGGTGATACACCAGCAGGTTCTTCCCTCCAGGGCCTTCCCAGCGGAAAAGATCTCGATCCTCTCCGCCGGGGCGACCGAGACCGCGGCGCACCACGGCCCGCCGAAGGTTGAACTCCGCGGCCAGCGCCGGCAGCTCGGCGGGATGCCCGAACGCATCGGGGCTGTAGAGCACCTCGAGCCGCTTCCCGAAGCGCGCCGCGTCGCCCGC
>Ga0209486_10000261_pt1 | contig 25054 bp, 25 predicted proteins | sample NCCompost_FD_187518 | JGI IMG/M metagenome (GOLD analysis project Ga0209486, IMG submission 187518) | Agricultural soil microbial communities from Utah to study Nitrogen management - NC Compost (SPAdes) (version 2) | ecosystem: Environmental > Terrestrial > Soil > Agricultural land | place...
CGCCGGGGCAGGCTTTCATCGGCGTGATCCACGAGGAGCTGACGCGCGTCATGGGCGAGCCGGGCCGCGGGCTCAACCTGCACGCGACGCCGCCGGTCGTGGTGCTGCTCGCGGGCCTGCAGGGCGCCGGCAAGACGACGACGGCCGCGAAGCTCGCGCGCCACCTGATCGAAAGGCAGAAGCGCAAGGTGCTCCTCGCGAGCACGGACGTGTACCGCCCGGCTGCGATGACGCAGCTCGAGCGGCTCGCGGAACAGGTCGGCGCGTTCTGGTTCGCGCCGCCCGCGGGCGCGCAGCCGGTCGCGATCGCGGAATCCGCGGTCGACCATGCGCGCCGCCACCAGCATGACGTCGTGATCGTCGACACGGCCGGCCGCCTCCACGTCGACGAGGCGATGATGAACGAAGTGCAGGCGATCGATCGCGCCGTCGGCGCCACCGAGCGCCTGTTCGTGGTGGACAGCATGGCGGGGCAGGATGCCGTGCGCGCGGCACAGAGCTTCAATGCGGCGCTCGACCTGACCGGCGTCGTGCTCACCAAGGCGGACGGCGACGCGCGCGGTGGCGCGGCGCTTTCGGTCCGCCAGGTGACGGGCAAGCCGATCCTGTTCGTCGGCGTCGGCGAGAAGACGGACGCCCTCGAGACTTTCCACCCGGAGCGCATCGCTTCGCGCATCCTCGGCATGGGCGACGTCGTCTCGCTGATCGAGCAGGTGCGGGACACGGCGGACCACGAGAAGGCCGCGAAGCTTGCCGACAAGCTGTCTAAGGGCAAGGGTTTCGACTTCACGGACCTGCGCGAGCAACTCTCCGAGTTCAACCGCATGGGCGGCATCCAGGCGCTCGCGTCGAAACTGCCGAACCAGGCGCTGCCGCCCGGGACGCTCGCCCAGGTGGACGACCGCATGATCCGCCGCCAGCTCGGCATCATCGATGCCATGACCCCGGGCGAGCGGCGCCGTCCGGCCATCATCGCCGCCTCCCGCAAGCGGCGGATCGCCGCCGGGGCGGGGGTCCAGGTCCAGGAAGTGAACCGCCTCCTCAAGCAATTCATGCAGATGGAGAAAGTCATGAAGAAGATGCGCGGAGGCGGGCTCGCCAAGATGATGCGCAGCCTCAAGGGCTCGTTTCCGGGCGGTCTCGGGCCGCGCTAGGGTCGGCCCGTTGCCCCGAGGGCTAAGCCTTTCATTCAACGGGTGATTTGAGTAGAATGCGCGGCTCTTTGATGGGGCCCGAACCCCCTTTTTCGCTGACGCAGCGAGGCTGCGAGGAATTCAATCGATGGTCACGATCCGACTGACGCGCCGCGGCGGCAAGAACTCGCCCTTCTATCACGTCGTCGTCACCGACAGCCGCAAGCGGCAGGGTGGCACCGTGCTCGAGCAGGTGGGGTACTTCAACCCGGTCGCGCGCGGCAAGGACAAGAAGCTCGAGCTCGACCTTCCCCGCATCACGCACTGGACGGGCACGGGCGCGACGATGTCGGATCGCGTGCGCACGCTCGTCTCCGCCGCGAGGAAGCAGGCGGCGGCCTGAAGGCGGCCGCCCGCGCGATTCCGTTGACACGGGTCGTGCTCGGTCGCATTTCCGGGCCTTTCGGCGTCCGGGGCTGGGTCAAGCTCCACTCGTTCACCGAACCCCCCGGCCAGATCCTCGAGTTTCCGCGCTGGCACGCGGACGCGCCGGGACGCGCGACGCGCGAGCTCCGGGTTGCGGAGGGCAAGGCCCACGGCAAGGGCTGGGTCGTGCGGCTCGAAGGGATCGACGATCGCGACGCGGCGATCGCGCTCGGCAAGCCCGAGCTGTGGGTGGAGCGGGAAGAACTGCCGGCCTTGAAGGCCGGCGAGCACTACCGGGAGGACCTCGTCGGGTTCGAGGTGGTGAACCTCGCGGGCGCGTCGCTCGGCCGCGTGGACGGGTTCATCGACCTGCCGGCGAACGCCGTGATGGTCGTGGCGGGTGAGCGCGAACGCTGGCTGCCGGCCGGACCGGGCCAGTTGCTGCGGGTGGATACGGTGCAAAAGCGCGTCACGGTCGATTGGGACCCGGAGTTCTGACCGATGCGCATCGAGGTCGTGACCCTCTTCCCGCCGCTGGTGGAGGCGGGGCTCGCGGCCGGCGTGCTCGGGCGGGCGGTGACGCAGGGCCGGGTCCGGATCGGCCTCGAAAACCCGCGCAGTCACGCGGAGGATGCGCACCGGACCGTGGACGACCGGCCCTTTGGCGGCGGCCCCGGCATGGTGTTGAAGGCAGAACCGCTCGCGCGCGCGGTCGCCGCCGTGAAAGGGCGCTTGCCGGCGAACGCTCCGGTGATCGGCCTGTCTGCCCAGGGCCGGCTGTTCGACCAGGCGGCAGCGCGCCGGCTATCGGGCCTGCCGGGCTTTGCCTTGGTGGCCGGGCGCTATGAGGGCATCGACCAGCGGGTGACCGACGCGCTGGTCGACGAGGAATTGTCGATCGGCGACTATGTGCTGTCGGGCGGTGAGTTTCCGGCGCTCATCGTCATCGACGCGGTCGTGCGGCTCCTGCCTGGCGTGCTGGGCGATGAGGCCTCGGCGCTGGAGGACTCGTTCGGCGAGGACCTGCTCGACTGGCCGCACTACACTCGGCCGGAAGTGTGGGACGGGCGGCCGGTACCGCCGGTGCTGCTGGGCGGCAACCATGCCGCCATCCGGCGCTGGCGGTTGATGCAGGCGCTCGGACGCACGTGGCAGCGGCGGCCCGACCTCCTGGCTCGGCGCGGGCTGACGCCGGACGAGCAGTCGCTGCTCGAGGAATTTTGCAAGGCGGCAGGCGTCGAGCCGCCGCGTGGTACGGGTTGACGGCATTGGGGACAGAGTCATGAACAAGCTGATGCAGGAACTGGAATCGCGCTCGCTGAAGCGCAAGCTGCCGGACTTCGGTCCCGGCGACACCGTCGTAGTGCAGGTCAAGGTGCGCGAGGGCGACCGCGAGCGCGTGCAGGCCTACGAGGGCGTCGTGATCGCGTGCAAGAACCGCGGCCTCAACAGCTCGTTCACGGTGCGCAAGGTGTCGCACGGAGAGGGCGTCGAGCGCGTGTTCCAGACGCACAGCCCGTCGATCGCCGAGATCGAGGTCAAGCGCCGCGGCAAGGTCCGCCGCGCCAAGCTCTATTTCCTCCGCGACCGTTCCGGCAAGTCCGCGCGCATCGAGGAAAAGCTCGGAGGCTAGGGCAGAGTCGCCCTAGAGGCACATGCCCGTGCTCCACTCGCTCTGGTCCATCGTCAAGGGCGTCTGGTTCGCCCTCGACGGCCTGCGCAAGTTCCTGCACCTCGTCCTGCTGCTCGTGCTGTTCGGGCTGCTCATCGCGGCCAGCCAGTCCGAGCTGCCCTATGTCCCGGATCGCGCGGCGCTCGTGCTCTCGCCCCAGGGACAACTCGTGGAAGAGCTGTCCGGCGACCCGCTCGAACGCGCGCTGTCCCGGGCGAGCGGCGAGTTCCACGCCGAGACGCGCATACGCGACCTCGTGGACGTCGTGGACCTCGCGCGCGACGACGACCGCGTAAAGGCTCTCGTGCTCGACCTCGACGGCCTCGACTCCGCGGGCCTGCCGATGCTGCAGGACCTCGGCCAGTCGATCCGCTGGTTCCGCGAGAGCGGCAAGAAAGTCTACGCGTATGCGGAGTCCTACTCCCAGCGCCAGTATTACCTCGCCGCCCAGGCCGACGAGGTCTACCTCGACCCGATGGGCTACATCCTGATCGAGGGCTTCGGCTATTTCCGCACCTACTTCCGCGGCACCCTCGACAAGCTGGCCGTGGACATCAACGTGTTCAAGGCGGGCAGTCACAAGTCGGCGCCGGACGAATGGTTGCGGGCGGACATGTCGCCCGAGGATCGCGCGGACGCCGAAGTCTGGGTCGGCGCGCTCTGGGACGCGTACAAGGCCGACGTCGGCGCCGCACGCAACCTCGATCCGGAGCTCATCCAGGCCTATGCCGACGAGGCGGCGGCCGGCATCCGGGCGACCGGTGGCGACATCGCGCAGTACGCGCTCGCGCGCGGCCTGGTGGACGGGCTCAAGACGCGCCAGGAATTCGAGGCGATCATCGCGGAGGTCGCAGGCAAGGACGAGGAGAACGGTTTCTCCGCGATCGAATGGGGGGGATACCTGCCGTACGTCCGCTCGGAGGATGCGCTTCACGGCGATGGCGACGAGACGATCGGCGTCGTGGTGGCCTCCGGCGAAATCCTCGACGGCGAACGGGCACCCGGCCTCATCGGCGGCGATTCGCTGGCGCAGGTCCTGCGCGACGTACGCCACGACGAGGACATCGCCGCCGTCGTCCTCAGGATCGACAGTCCGGGCGGCAGCATCATGGCCTCCGAGGTGATCCGTCGCGAAATAGCGGCGCTCAAGGCGGCCGGCAAGCCGGTCGTCGCCTCGATGAGCACGGTTGCGGCCTCGGGTGGCTACTACATCGCGATGGATGCCGACCGCATACTGGCTGCGCCGACGACGATCACGGGATCGATCGGCGTGTTCGCCGTGATACCGACCTTCCAGCGCACGCTCGACAAGATCGGCATCACGAACGACGGGTTCGGGACCACGCGGCTTTCCGGGCAGACCGACCTCGACCGCGGCCTCGGTCCCGAAGCGAAGGAAATCCTGCAGGCGTCGGTCGAGCGCCACTATCGCACGTTCGTCGAGGGCGTCGCGACGGCGCGCAAGCGCCGCCCCGAGGAAATCGACAGCCTCGCGCAGGGACGCGTGTGGACCGGAGCGGACGCGAAGGCCGCAGGCATCGTGGACGACCTCGGCGGGGTCGACGACGCCATCGCGGCGGCGGCGGGGCTTGCGGGCCTCGACGAAGACGAGTACGGCGTGCGCTGGATCGAGCAGGAGCACACCTGGCGCGACGCGCTCGCCTGGCGCCTGCGCGGCGGCGCCGCCTGGGTAATCGACGCCGTCCTGCCGCGCCGCGAGAACCTGCCGCAGGTGGCTTTTGCGCTCGAGCGCGCGCGGGCGCTGCTGGCGCTCGCCGCCGAGGGGCGGCCGGTTTACCTGTGCTCGTGCCGGGTGGAGTAGGGAGTAGGTAGCAGGGACAGGAGGAGGGGACAGTCCCCTTTGCCGCAAAGCCGGCAAAGGTGACAGTCCCCTAGGCCGCCCAATCGAGGATTACCTTGCCGGACTGTCCGCCGCCCATCGTCTCGAAGGCGCGGGCGTATTCGGAAGCCGGGAAGCGGTGCGTGATGACGCCGCTCACATCGAGCCCGCTCTGCAGCATCGCGGCCATCTTGTACCAGGTCTCGAACATCTCGCGCCCGTAGATGCCCTTGAGCACGAGCCCCTTGAAAATGACATGGTTCCAGTCGATCGGGACCTCGCCGGGCGGGATGCCGAGCATGGCGATGCTGCCGCCATGGTGCATCACGCGCAGCATGTCGCGGAACGCCGAGGCATTCCCCGACATCTCGAGGCCGACGTCGAATCCTTCCTCCATGCCGAGCTCGCGCATCGCCTCGTCGATGCTGTCGGTCTTTACGTTGAGCGCGCGGGTTGCGCCCATGCGGCGGGCGAGGTCGAGCCGATAGTCGTTGACGTCCGTGATCACGACGTGGCGCGCGCCGATGAAGCGCAGGATGGCGACGGCCATGATGCCGATCGGCCCCGCTCCGGTGACCAGCACGTCCTCGCCGACCACGTTGAACGACAGCGCCGCGTGAGTCGCGTTGCCGAGCGGGTCGAGTATCGAGGCGATCTCGTCGGAGATGGCCTCCGGCAGGCGGAACACGTTCGAGGCCGGCAACACCATGTATTCCGCGAAGCAGCCCGGCCGGTTCACGCCGACGCCCTGGGTGTTGCGGCACAGGTGGCGGCGGCCGGCGCGGCAGTTGCGGCAATGACCGCAGGTGATGTGGCCCTCGCCGGAGACGCGGTCGCCGACCGCAAGCCCGCGCACCTCGCTGCCCATGGCGACGATCTCGCCGCAGTACTCATGGCCGACCTGCATCGGCACCGGGATCGTGCGCTGTGCCCAGTCATCCCACTGCCAGATGTGGATGTCGGTGCCGCAGATTGCGGTCTTGCGCATGCGGATCAGCACGTCGTTCGGCCCCGGAACGGGGTTCGGCAGCTCGCCGAGCCAGATCCCGGGTTCCGGTCGCGACTTGATCAGGGCCTGCATGGTTCTCTCACTTGCCGGTCACGCCGAGCTCGCGCCCGGCCTGGACAAAGGCCTTCGCCGCGGTTTCGAGCATCGCGCGCGTGTGGCTCGCGCACATCTGCGTGCGGATGCGCGCCTTGCCCATCGGCACGACCGGGTACGAGAAGCCGATGGCGTACACGCCGAGCTCGAGCAGGCGGTCCGCCATGCGCACGGCGAGCGCGGCGTCGCCGATCATCACCGGTATGATCGGGTGCTCGCCGGGCAGCAGCCGGAATCCCGCGGCCGCGAGCTGCGCCCGGAACCAGGCCGCGTTCACCGCGAGCTGCTCGCGCGGGCCGGCCGAGGACTCGAGGAGGTCGAGCACGGCGAGCGTCGTCGCGGCGACCACCGGAGCGATGGAGTTCGAGAAGAGATAGGGCCGCGATCGCTGTCGAAGCCAGGCGACGATCGAGGCGCGCCCGGACACGTAGCCGCCGCTGGCGCCGCCGAGCGCCTTGCCGAGCGTGCCGGTCAGCACGTCGACGCGTCCCATGACTCCGCAATGCTCGTGCGTGCCACGGCCGCCCGCGCCCATGAACCCGGTTGCGTGCGAGTCGTCGACGACGACAGTCGCGCCGTAGCGGTCGGCGAGCTCGCAGATTCCGGGCAGCGGCGCGATGCTGCCGTCCATCGAGAACACCCCGTCGGTCACGACCAGGCGCGCGCGCGAACCCTCGGCCTCTCGCAGCCTGGCTTCGAGCTGGCCGAGGTCGCCGTTGTCGTAGCGCAGGCGCTTCGCCTTCGACAGCCGGATGCCGTCGATGATGCTGGCGTGATTGAGCGCGTCCGAGATGATCGCGTCCTCCTCGCCGGTCAGCGTCTCGAACAGGCCGCCGTTGGCATCGAAGCAGGACGAGTAGAGGATGGTGTCCTCGGTGCCGAGGAAGGCCGAGAGCCGGCGCTCGAGCTCGCGGTGCACGGTCTGTGTCCCGCAGATGAAGCGCACCGAGGCCATGCCGTAACCATAGCGGTCGAGCGCGGCGTGGGCCGCGGACACGATCGCCGGATGGTGCGCGAGCCCGAGGTAGTTGTTGGCGCAGAAGTTCAGCACCTCGCGGCCGTCCTCGAGGCGGATCACCGGGTCCTGGGGCGAGGCGATGACGCGCTCGCGCTTGAAGAGCCCTGCGCCCGCGAGCTCCGCCGTCTGGGATTCGAGCCGATCAAGCAGGGCCTTGTCCATGCATGCGCCCTTCGTAACCAACCGCGGATTATACCGGTCGCGCGTTCGGCCCCTCGTATAATCGCCGCCGGGAGGCAGCATGAGTCGAACCGAGCGCGCCGGGCCGCCGGGCGCGGTCCCCACGAACATTGCAGCCGTAGTCATTGCCTCGCGCGAGGCGCGGCTGTTCGTTGCGCTCACCGGGCTCTTCGTCACCAACGCCCTGATCGCCGAGTTCGTCGGCGTCAAGATCTTCGCGCTCGAGGACACGCTCGGCCTCGCGCCTTTCGACTGGCGGCTGTTCGGTAGAAGCGGGTCGCTGTCCTTCACCGCCGGCGTGATGCTCTGGCCCGTCGTCTTCATCATGACCGACGTCATCAACGAGCATTTCGGCGTGCGCGGCGTGCGGCTCATCTCCTGGCTCGCGGTCGCCTTCATCGTCTACGCCTTCGTGTTCGCCTACCTTGCCATCGGGCTCGCCCCGGCGGACTGGTGGGTCCGGGTCGGGGCGGAGCGCGGCGTGCCCGACATGCAGGCCGCATTCGCGAGCGTCTTCGGGCAGGGGCTGTGGACGATCGGGGGCTCGGTCGTCGCGTTCCTGGTCGGCCAGCTCGTCGACGTCGCCGTGTTCCAGCGCATTCGCGCGGCCACGGGCGAGCGCTGGGTCTGGTTGCGGGCGACCGGTTCGACGGCCGTGTCCCAGCTCATCGACAGCTTCATCGTCCTCTACATCGCCTTCGTCCTCGGCCCGCAGCAGTGGCCGATTCCGCTCTTCCTCGCGGTCGGCACGGTCAACTACGCTTACAAGATGGCGATGGCGATCGCACTCATTCCCCTGCTTTACCTCGGCCGGCGCCTGATCCGAGCCTACCTCGCGCGGCCGGCCGCGGGCGCCGCCTGATGCCGCGGCCGCGCACGCCGGAAGTGACGGTCGACCTCGTGATCGAGCTCGAGGACCGTCCCGGCCGGCCCGTCGTGCTGATCCGGCGCGATCATCCCCCGACCGGGCACGCGCTGCCGGGCGGCTTCGTGGACGTCGGGGAGACGGTCGAGCAGGCAGCGATTCGAGAGGCGCGCGAAGAAACGGGGCTGGAGGTCACGCTCCGCGAGCTGCTCGGCGTGTACTCGGACCCTGCGCGCGATCCGCGCGGGCACACGGTGACGATCGTGTACTTGGCGCGCGCCCGAGGCGAGCCCGTCGCCGGCGATGACGCGGCAGGCATCCTGGTGACCGATCCCGCCTCGCCGCCGCCGCTCGCCTTCGATCACGGGCGCATCCTCGCCGACTACCTGGCGCGGCGTCGGGCTGGCTCCCACGGCTAGAATCCCGGGATGAGAAAATACTCCGCACCCCGTTTCCTGCGTGCCGACGACGGTGAGTTCGAGTCCCCAACGGGTATTGCGATCAACGCCCGCTATCTCGCCGACGAGAAGACGGTCGTATCCGAGCTGCTCACGCTCGCGCGGCTGCCCGACGGCGAGCGCGAAGCAATCCGGCGGGACGCCGTCGCACTCGTCGTCGCCGCCCGGGCGCGCCGCGAGGGCAAGTCGGGCATCGAGTCGTTCCTCCAGCAGTACGGCCTCGCTTCGCAGGAGGGCGTCGTGCTGATGTGCCTCGCCGAGGCCTTGCTGCGCATCCCCGATGCGGAGACTGCCGACAAGCTGATCGCCGACAAGATCGCGATCGGCCAGTGGTCGGACTATCTCGGCGAGGCGGATTCACTGTTCGTGAATGCGTCAACCTGGGGGCTGATGCTGACGGGAAAGCTCGTGCGCGAATCGGAACTCGAGGTGCGCGACCCGGTATCGTTCCTTCGCCGCCTCGTCGCGCGGCTCGGCGAGCCGGTGGTGCGCACGGCCTTCCGTCACGCGATGCGGATCATGGGCCGCCAGTTCGTGATGGGCCGAGACATCGGCGAGGCGCTCGCGCGCGCGGAAACCGAGGAAGGCGCGCGCTACCGGCACACCTACGACATGCTGGGCGAGTCGGCGCTGACCGAGCGCGATGCACTGCGCTATCTCGACGCCTATCGCGCGGCGATCGAGGCGGTCGGGCGCTCGGTGCGCCAGGGTCGCCCGCCCGCCGCATGGCCGAGCGTTTCGGTCAAGCTGTCGGCGCTGCATCCGCGCTACGAGTACGGACGCGCGCGCCAGGTCGTCGAGGAGCTCGGGCCGCGGCTCGAGGCGCTTGCGCTCGCGGCCAAGTCCGCAGGGATCGCGCTCACCGTGGACGCGGAGGAGGCGGAACGGCTCGAGCTCTCGCTGCAGCTCGTCGACCGCCTGCTCGCGGTGCCCGCGCTCGCCGGCTGGGACGGGCTCGGGCTCGCCGTGCAGGCGTACTCCAAGCGCACGCCGGACGTACTGCGTTACCTGCAGCAGCGCGCCGACGCGACGTCACGAGTGCTGAATCTTCGTCTCGTAAAAGGCGCTTACTGGGACAGCGAGGTCAAGCGCGCGCAGGAACGCGGCCTGCCCGGCTACCCGGTCTACACGCGCAAGGCCAACACCGACGTCGCCTACCTCGCCTGTGCGCGCATGCTGCTCGAAGGCACGCGGCGCATCTATCCGCAGTTCGCGACGCACAACGCGCACACCGCGGCTTCCGTCATCCACCTCGCGCGGGCGAATGACCGCGAGTTCGAGTTCCAGCGGCTGCACGGCATGGGCGAGGAGCTCTACGGCGAACTCACCGACCCGGCGGGGCGCGGCCTGCCGTGCCGCGTCTATGCGCCGGTCGGCTCGCACGAGGAACTGCTGCCGTACCTGGTGCGCCGCCTGCTCGAGAACGGCGCCAACACGTCGTTCGTGAACCGCATCGTGGACGAGTCGCTGCCGGTCGAGGAAGTGGTCGGCGACCCGGTTGCCGACGTCGAGCGCGCGGCGAGCGGTCCGCATCCGCACATTCCGCTCCCGAGCGGCCTGTTCGGGCCCGAGCGGCGAAACTCCGCCGGAGTCAACCTGCTGGACGGCGGCGCGCAGCGCCGGCTTGCGGCAGGCTGCAGCAAAGCGCTCGAGCGGCGCCTGCACGCGCGGCCGATCGTGGGCGGCGAGGAGCAGGACGGCGAAACCCGCGAATGCCGCTCGCCGGCGAATCTCGAGCACGTCGTCGGCGATGCGGCCGATGCCGACGCGGCGCTCGCGACTCGCGCGATCGAGCTTGCCGCGGCGGCGCAACCCGAGTGGGACCGCGTGCCGGCCGCGACGCGCGCGCGCATGCTGCGCGACGCGGCAGACCGCCTCGAGCGCGAGACCGCCCGGTTCGTCGGGATCTGCGTCGCCGAAGCCGGCAAGACGGTGCCGGACTCGATCGCCGAGGTGCGCGAGGCCGTGGACTTCCTGCGCTACTACGCGGCGCGTGCGGAGGAGGAGTTCGGCAGGCCCCTGATGCTCCCCGGGCCGACCGGCGAGTCGAACCGACTGGGCCTGCGCGGCCGCGGCGTGTTCGCCTGCATCAGTCCCTGGAACTTCCCACTCGCGATCTTCACCGGGCAGGTGGCGGCGGCGCTTGCCGCCGGCAACAGCGTGATCGCGAAGCCCGCCGAGCAGACGCGGCTCGTCGCGGCCGCGATGGTCCGGCTGCTGCACGCCGCCGGCATTCCCGGCGACGTGCTGAACCTCGTGCCCGGGCGCGGCTCGCGGATCGGGCCGGCACTCACGGGCGATCCGCGGGTCGCGGGCGTTGTATTCACCGGCTCGACCGAGACGGCGCGGCTCATCAACCGCTCACTCGCCGCCCACGACGGGCCGCTCGCCGTCCTGATCGCCGAGACCGGCGGCCAGAACGCCATGCTCGTCGACAGTTCGGCGCTGCCGGAGCAGGTCGTGAACGACGCCGTGACCTCGGCCTTCAACGCGGCCGGCCAGCGCTGCTCGGCGCTGCGCGTGCTGTTCGTGCAGGAGGACATCGCGCCGCGCGTGCTGGAGCTGCTCGCGGGCGTCATGGACACGCTATCGATCGGCGACCCCGCGCTGCTCGCCACCGACGTCGGCCCGGTAATCGACGAGGACGCACTGGCGACGCTCGACGCGCACGCGCGTGCGATCGTCGCGGGCAGCCCCTGGCATCACCGCGCGCGGCTGCCGGCCGGCCTCGCACGGGGACACTTCTTCGCGCCGCTGGCGGTCGAGATCGACGGCATCGCGCGGCTCGAGCGCGAGGTGTTCGGCCCGATCCTTCACGTTGTGCGGTTCCACGGCTCGCGCATCGACGAAGTCGTCGACGAGATCAATGCGAGCGGCTTCGGGCTGACGCTCGGGGTGCACACGCGCATCGACAGCGTCGCGCGGCGGGTTGCCGCGCGCGCGCGCGTCGGCAACGTCTACGTGAACCGGAACATGATCGGCGCGGTCGTCGGCGTGCAACCATTCGGCGGCTGCGGGCTCTCGGGCACGGGCCCGAAGGCCGGCGGGCCGCACTACCTGCCGCGGTTTGCAACCGAGCAAACGGTGACCATCAATACTGCCGCTGTTGGTGGTAACGCAACCCTGCTGTCATTGGGAGAGAGTTGAAGGGCGGCGGTCCGGGGCCCCTTCCGGGATCGTGCGCGCCATGGATGGCGCGCCCGAAGCCTACAGGGACGTATTCACGGCGGTCCCGGAAGGGGCCCCGGACCGCCGCTCTTTACATCATTCCCGTCTGCAGGCGCGCGGCCTCGGACATCATCGAATGGTTCCACGGCGGGTCGAAGACGAGCTCGACGTCGACATTGCCGATCGTCGGAACCAGCTTGAGCTTGTCACGCACGTCGGCGACGAGGACCTCGCCCATGCCGCATCCGGGAGCTGTGAGCGTCATCTTGATGGCGATGTCGCGCGTGCCGTCAGCGCCGGGCGTGATGCGGCAGTCGTAGACGAGGCCGAGGTCGACGATGTTGATCGGGATCTCCGGGTCGTAGCAGGTGCGCAGCTGGTCCCAGACCACGCGGTTCACGTCCTCGTCCGACGCGCCGGCCGGGAGCGCCGGCGGCTCGATCGTCTCCTTGCCGATCGCGTCTCCGTCGACGCCGGCGATGCGGAACAGGTTGCCCTCGACGTAGATCGTGTAGCTGCCACCGAGCGCCTGCGTGATCGTGCCGACGGTGCCCGGCCGCAGCTTCACCTCGACGCCCGCGGGCACGATGACGGCGCGCACGTCGCGGTTGACGACGACTGGCTCCTGGGCGGATCGGCGCATGTTCACTCCGTCGTGACCGGATCGTGCCCGCCCGCGAGCGCCGCATTCAGCGTGTGCCAGCAGAGGCTCGCGCACTTGACCCGCGCCGGGAACTCGCGCACGCCCGCGAGCGCGGCCAGCTTGCCGAGGCGCCCGGCGTCTGCGAGCTCCCCGGTCAGCATTCGGTGCACGGAGCCGAAGATCTCGGCCGCTTCCGCGCGCGTGCGGCCCTTGACCGCCTCGCTCATCAGCGAAGCCGAGGCGGTCGAGATCGCACAGCCGCTGCCCTCGAACCGCAGGTCCCGGATCACGTCGCCCTCCAGCTCGACGTCGAGCCTGAGGCGGTCGCCGCACAACGGGTTGTCGCCCTCGGCATGGTGGGTCGCGGCGGGCAGCTTGCCGCGGTTGCGCGGGCTCCGATTGTGGTCGACGATCACGTCGCGGTAGAGCTGGGCGAGGTCCATCAGCGCAGCATCCGGATCGCGTCGCCGAGGGCGTCGACCAGCGCGTCGACTTCGGCGGACGTGTTGTAGAGGCCGAAGGAAGCGCGCGTCGTCGCCGGGACGCCGAAGAATTCCATGACCGGCATTGCGCAGTGATGGCCCGTGCGAACTGCGACGCCGCGCGAATCGAGCACCGTGCCGAGGTCGTGCGGATGGATGCCCTCGACCGTGAAGGACACGAGGCTGGACTTGACCGGCGCCGTGCCGACGAGCGTGAGGCCGTCCACCGTGGCGAGCTTTCCGGTGGCGTACTCGAGCAGGCGGTCCTCGTGGGCCGCGATCCGCTCGATGCCGATCCGGCCGAGATAGTCGATCGCGGCACCGAGGCCGACCGCGCCGCCGATGTTCGGCGTGCCGGCCTCGAAGCGGTGCGGCAGGTGGTTCCAGGTCGAGCCCTCGAAGGACACGGAGAGGATCATGTCGCCTCCGCCCTGCCACGGCGGCATTCCGGCCAGCACGGATTCGCGCGCATAGAGCACGCCGATGCCGGTCGGGCCGTACATCTTGTGCGCGGAAAACGCGTAGAAGTCGCAGCCGAGCGACTGCACGTCCACGGCCAGGTGCGGAACCGCCTGCGCGCCGTCGACCACGGTCGCGATTCCGCGCTCGCGGGCCGCGGCGACGAAATCCGCGAGCGGCAGCACCGTGCCGAGCGCGTTCGAAACATGGGCGAGGGCGACGATTCGCGTGCGCGGGCCGAGGAGCCCCAGGTAGGCCTCGAAGTCGACGACTCCGCGCCGGTCGATCGGCGCCACGCGCAGCGACGCGCCCGCCTGCGCGGCCAGAAGCTGCCAGGGCACGATGTTCGAGTGATGCTCGAGGCGGGTTACGACAATCTCGTCGCCTGCGGCGAGCCGCGGGCGCCCGTAGGACTGGGCGACGAGGTTGATCGCCTCGGTCGTCCCGCGGACGAAGACGATTTCCGCGGTCGAGGCCGCGTTCACGAACCGGCGCGCCTTCTCGCGCGCGCCCTCGAACAGCGCGGTCGCCTCCTGCGAAAGCGTGTGCACGCCGCGGTGGACGTTCGCGTGATGGGCGCGCGCGTAGTCCGCGACCGCGTCGATCACCGCCGCCGGCTGCTGCGACGAGGCGGCATTGTCGAGGTAGGCGAGCGGATGGCCGTTGACCCGGCGCGCGAGCGCGGGAAAGTCGGCACGCACGCGGGCGACATCGAGTGCCACCGCGGCTTCCCGCGCGGCAGCCATCAGACGGCGCCCCGGATCAGCTCGCGGTCCGGCAGGACGCCCGCGACGAGCGCCTCCGCGGCCTCGCGCACGGCTGCGAGCGGAACGCGGCCGATCACGTCGCGGCAGAACGCGAAGGTGAGCAGCGCGCGGGCGGCGGCCTCGTCGAGGCCGCGCGAGCGTAGGTAGAAGAGGTGATCGTCGTCGAGCGTCCCGGTGGTCGCGCCATGGCGGCACTGGACGTCGTCGACGTTGATCTCGAGCTGCGGCCGCGTGTTGATCTCGGCGAGCGGAGACAGCAAGAGGTTGCGGCTCGTCTGGCTGGCGTTCGACCCGCGCGCGGAGGCCTCGACCGTAACGCGGCCGTTGAAGGCGCCGCGGCCGCGCGCGGCGGCGATGCCCCGGTACTCCTGCACGGTCTCCGTGGCCGCGCCGCGGTGGGTGATCTTCGTCAGCAGGTCGACCTGCCGCTCGCCGTCGGCGAGGAAGAGTCCGTCCAGCCGGCAGGTCGCGTGAGCGCCCTCGAGCACGAGGTCAAGGTTCGAGCGCAGCAGGCGCCCACCGAGTGCGAGCAGGTGTTGCTCGTACCGGCTGCGCGCCGCGGCGCGCACGAACCAGGTTTCGACCTGGGCGGCGGCCGGGCCATGCTGGTGCAGGCGCAGGTGGCTGACCGCGGAGCCCTCGCCGAGCGCGAGTTCGGCCGCGAGGTTGCCGAGCGCCGCCGCCTCGCCCAGGGCGACGAAATGCTCGAACAGCGTGAATCGTGAGCCGGCGCCGGCGTCGACGACGACGCGCGCCTGGTGGATCGCGGGCGAGCCGGCGGTCGCTACGTGCGCGAGGTACACCGGTTCCGCGACCTCGCAGCCAGGCGCGACGCGGATGAGCACGCCGCCCGCGGCGAATGCGTCGGCGAGGAGCGCAAAGCGGTCGTCGGCGCTGTCTCCCGGTGCGCGCAGCAGCGAGTTCGCCGCTTCGGGGTCGCGCTCGATCAGTGCCGCGATGTCGATCACCTCGAGGCCCGCGGGCAGGGCAGGCGTCGAGAGCGGCGCCGAAAAGCGGCCGTCCAGCAGCACGACGCGGTGCGCCGCCGGGATCCCGAGGAGCCGGGCGTTGACCGACGCCGGCTCCGGGCGCGCGGCCGGCTCGGCGTCGAACGCGTATTCGCCGATGCGCGCGTGGTCGAGGTACTTCCAGTTCTCGTCGCGGCGGTCAGGGAGTCCGCGCTCGACGAGCCGGCCGAGCGCCGCATGGCGCCGGCCTGCCCAGGCAGCGCCGCCGCCGAGCCGGTGCGCGAGCCGGGCATGGGCGGCGCTGATGCGCTCGATGGGACTTGCCGCGCTCATGCGGCCGCCGTCCCCGGTCGCAGCCAGTCGTAGCCGCGGCGCTCGAGCTCGAGCGCAAGCTCGCGCCCGCCGCTCTTGACGATGCGGCCGCCCGCGAGCACGTGCACCTGGTCCGGCACGACGTGGTCGAGGAGGCGCTGGTAGTGGGTCACGAGCACGATGGCGCGCGACGGCGCGCGCATCGCATTGACGCCTTCCGCGACGACCTTGAGGGCGTCGATGTCGAGGCCCGAGTCGGTCTCGTCGAGGAGCGCGAGCGTCGGCTCGAGCAGGCTCATCTGCATGATCTCGTTGCGCTTCTTCTCGCCGCCCGAGAAGCCCTCGTTGACGCCGCGGTTCAGGAGTGTCTCGTCCATGCGCATGGAGGCGAGCTTCGCCCGCACGAGGTTCAGGAACTCGAAGGCATCGAGCTCAGGCAGACCGCGATGCTTGCGCTGCGCGTTCAGCGCGGCCTTCAGCAGGTAGACGTTGTTGACGCCCGGGATCTCGACGGGGTACTGGAAGGCGAGGAAGAGGCCCTCGCGCGCGCGCAGCTCGGGTGCCATCGCCAACAGGTCGCGGCCGAGGTAGGTGGCGCTGCCGGAGACGACCTCGAACCCGGGACGGCCGGCGAGGACGCCGGTGAGCGTGCTCTTGCCCGAGCCGTTCGGCCCCATGATCGCGTGCACCTCGCCCGCGCGCACGGCGAGCGAGAGCCCGTCGAGGATGAGCCTGTCTCCGGCCCGCACGACGAGGTCGCGCACCTCGAGGATCAACTGTCCGTCGTCGCTCATCCGACCGCTCCTTCGAGGCTGACCGCCAACAGGTTCTGCGCTTCAACGGCGAACTCCATCGGCAATTCCCGGAAGACTTCGCGGCAGAAGCCGTTCACGATCATGTTGACGGCGTCTTCGGCCGAGATGCCGCGCTGCAGGCAGTAGAAAAGCTGGTCGTCCGAGATCTTGGAGGTCGTCGCCTCGTGCTCGACCACGGCCGTCGGGTTCCTGACCTCGATGTACGGGAACGTGTGCGCGCCGCAGTCCGGCCCCATCAGCAGCGAGTCACACTGCGTGTGGTTGCGCGCGCCGTCGGCGCCCGGCAGCACCTTCACGAGGCCGCGGTACGCGTTCTGGCCGTGGCCCGCGGAGATGCCCTTCGAGATGATCGTGGAGCTGGTGTTCCGGCCCATGTGGATCATCTTGGTGCCGGTGTCGGCCTGCTGGCGGTGGTTGGCGAGCGCGACCGAGTGGAACTCGCCGACCGAGCCGTCGCCACGCAGGATGCAGCTCGGGTACTTCCAGGTGATCGCGGAGCCGGTCTCGACCTGGGTCCAGGAGATCTTGGAGTTGCGGCCGCGGCAGTCACCGCGCTTGGTCACGAAGTTGTAGATGCCGCCGACGCCGTGCTCGTCGCCGGGATACCAGTTCTGCACGGTCGAGTACTTGATCTGGGCGTCTTCGAGCGCGACGAGCTCGACGACCGCGGCGTGGAGCTGGTTTTCGTCGCGCTGCGGGGCAGTGCAACCTTCAAGATATGACACGTATGTAGCCTCTTCCGCGATGATCAGCGTGCGCTCGAACTGCCCCGTCTTGGCGGCATTGATGCGGAAATAGGTCGACAGCTCCATCGGGCAGCGCACGCCCTTCGGAACGAACACGAAGGAGCCGTCGGTGAACACGGCCGAGTTCAGCGCAGCGTAGAAGTTGTCGCCGACCGGCACCACGCTGCCGAGGTACTTCTCGACGATCGCGGGATGGTTCTGCACGGCCTCCGAGAACGGGCAGAAGATCACGCCGGCCTCGGCCAGGCGTTCCTTGAATGTAGTCGCGACCGAGACGCTGTCGAAAACGGCATCCACCGCGACACCCGCAAGCCGGGCGCGCTCGTGCAGCGGGATGCCGAGCTTGTCGTAGGTCTCGAGCAGCTTCGGGTCCACTTCGGCCAGCGACTTCGGGCCGTCCTTGCCCTGCTTCGGCGCCGAGAAGTACGAGATCGCCTGGAAGTCGATGGGCGGGTAGTGCACATGCGCCCAGGCTGGCTCGGTCATACGCATCCACCGCCGGTACGCCTTGAGCCGCCAGTCGAGCATGAAGGCCGGCTCGTTCTTCTTCGCCGAGATCAGGCGGATCACGTCCTCGTCGAGCCCCGGCGCGACCGTGTCGCTCGCAATGTCCGTCACGAAGCCGTGGCGGTACTTGCGGGCGACCAGGGTCTCGAGCTCGGGCTGCTTTGCGGACATGGCTTGCTCAGCCGCGCGCCGGCGTGCGAGCTGGCACCGCCGTGCGTGAAAAGTCCGGCGGCGCGAAAACCGCGTCGCGCCGCGCCAGCGCCTCGAGGCTCACGTCGGCGAGCGCGCGGCGGATGGACCGGCTGATGCGCTGCCAGCCGTGACCGACGAGGCAGGTGGTCTCGATGTCGCAGTAGCCAACGCCGCCCGCGCATTCCGTGAGCGCGACCGGTCCCTCGACCGCGTCGATGATGTCGGCGGCGCTGATCGAGGCCGCCGGGCGGGCCAGCTGGTAGCCGCCGTGGGCGCCGCGCACCGAACGCACGAGCCCCGCACGCTGCAGTTCCTTGAGCAGCTTGCTCACGGTCGGCGGGCCGATGTGCGTGCGCTCGGCGATGTCGGCCGCGCTCGCGAGGGCGCCGCCCGCGAGGCTTGCCAGGATTACGGTCGCGTAGTCCGTCAGACGGCTGATGCGCAGCATCGGTTTGGCCTCCGGTGGCCCGTCATCAAACAGGACAATTTTAGTACTATTAAGCCTTCGGCGGTAGGGGGCGGCAGCGCTCTGGTATCCTTCGCGCCCTGCATTCGGAGGGTCGATAAGCTATGGACATCAAGGCACTGGACAGCAATGCGAAGGCGATGGTCGCCCCCGGCAAGGGCATCCTGGCGGCCGACGAATCCACCGGTACGATCAAGAAGCGCTTCGACAAGATCGGGCTCGAGTCGAGCTTCGAATCGCGCCGCGCCTACCGCGAGCTGCTGTTCACCACAGCCGGTGCCGAGAAGCACATTTCGGGCGTGATCCTGTACGACGAGACCCTCCGCCAGCAGGCCGCCGACGGCCAGCCATTCCCGAAGCTGCTCGCCGCCTGCGGCATCATCCCCGGCATCAAGGTCGACGCGGGCGCGAAGGCGCTCGCCGGCTTCCCGGGAGAGACAGTGACCGAGGGCCTCGACGGCTTGCGCGAGCGGCTCGCCGAATACCACGGTCTCGGGGCGCGCTTCGCCAAGTGGCGCGCGGTCATCGACATCGGCGCCGGCATCCCGACCGCCGGCTGCATCGCCGCGAATGCCGAGGCGCTCGCGCGCTATGCGGCCCTGTGCCAGGAGGCCTCGATCGTCCCGATCGTCGAGCCCGAGGTATTGATGGACGGCGACCACAGCCTCGAGCGCTGCGAGGAAGTGACGGACGCGACGCTCGAGAGCGTCTTCGACGCACTGTTCCTGCACCGCGTGCGCCTCGAGGGCATGGTCCTGAAGCCCAACATGGTCATCGCCGGCAAGAAATGCGCGAAGCAGGCAACGGCCGCTCAGGTCGCCGATGCCACCGTGCGCTGCCTGCTGCGGCGGGTTCCCGCGGCGGTCCCGGGCATCGCCTTCCTGTCGGGCGGGCAGAGCGAATCCGAGGCGACGCTGCACCTGTCGCTCATGAACCGCTCGCGCGAGCTTCCGTGGGAGCTGTCCTTCAGTTACGGCCGCGCGCTACAGCAGAGCACGCTCGATGCCTGGAAGGGCAAGGCCTCGAACGTTGCCTCCGCGCAGAAGGCATTCCTCAAGCGCGCCAAGCTGAACGGGCTCGCGCGGGACGGCAGTTACGAAGCAGTGATGGAGCAGGCCGCGGCCTGAGGCCGCTGCCGCGGAACCGGGCTTGGGTGCCGAAGGCAGTCGCGGGTCCGGCGCGATCGTTCGCGTCCGCGGGCTGCACTACAGGGCGGGCGGCCGCGAGATCTTCTCCGGCGTCGACCTCGACTTCCCGCGCGGGGCGGTCACGGCGGTCATGGGCCCGAGCGGCAGCGGCAAGACGACGCTGCTCAGGCTCATCACGGGACAGGCCCACCCGGACCGGGGCCTCGTCGAGTTCGACGGCCTGGAAGTCGCGCAACTGTCGCGCGCGGCGCTGTACCGGACCCGCCGCCGGATGGGCATGCTGTTCCAGAACGGCGCGCTGCTGACCGATCTCGACGTCTACGAGAACATCGCGTTCCCGCTGCGGGAGCACGCGCGGCTGCCGGAGCGCCTGGTGCGCCACCTGGTGCTGACCAAGCTGCAGGCCGTCGGGCTGCGCGGCGCGGCCCGGCTGATGCCTTCGGAGCTTTCGGGCGGCATGGCGCGCCGCGTTGCGCTCGCGCGCGCGATCGTGATGGATCCCGAGCTCCTCGTGTACGACGAGCCGTTCGTCGGTCTCGACCCGATCTCGATGGGCGTGGTGCTGCGGCTCATACGGCGCCTCAACGACACGCTCGGCGTCAGCAGCATCGTCGTCTCGCACGACGTTCGTGAGATCACCGCGGTCGCGGACCACTGCCACCTGCTTTCCGCGGGCCGCATCATCGCGAGCGGCCCGCCCGCGGAAGTCGCCGGCAGCGAAAGCGAGGACGTGCGCCAGTTCATGCACGGGCTGCCGGACGGCCCGGTTCCCTTCCATTACCCGGCGCCCGGCTACGACGACCAGGCGCGGCGGGTGACCTGAATGGCCCTTGGCATCCTGCGCGAGCTCGCGGACAGTGCCGCGGACACGCTGCGCGCCCTCGGCCGCTACACGTTGTTCGCGGGGCGCCTCGCAGCCGAGACGCCGCGCGCGCTGCTGCGCTTCCGCCTGGTGGTAGAACAGGTCCACAACGCCGGCGCGCTGTCGCTCGTGATCATCATGCTGTCGGGACTCTTCGTCGGCATGGTGCTCGGCCTGCAGGGCTTCGACCTGCTCGAGCGCTTCGGCTCGGAGGAATCGCTAGGCACGGCGGCAGCGCTCGGGCTCCTCAAGGAACTCGGGCCCGTGGTGACCGCGCTCCTGTTCGCCGGGCGCGCGGGCACCGCGCTCGCGTCGGAGTTGGGGCTGATGCGCGCGACCGACCAGATCTCGGCGATCGAGATGATGGCCGTGGACCCGGTCCGCCGCGTCGTCATGCCCCGATTCCTCGGCGGCGTCATCGCGATGCCGCTGCTCGCCGCGATCTTCAGCATGATCGGGCTGTACGGCGCGCAGCTCGTGGGCGTGCAGCTCATGGGCGTCGACCAGGGACAGTTCTGGTCGCAGATGCGCGGCGCGGTCGAGTTCGGCGACGTGATGGAGGGCGTGCTCAAGAGCGCCGTGTTCGGCGTCGCCTGCAGCCTGGTCGCGGTCTACGAAGGCTATCATTCGGTGCCGACCGCCGAGGGCGTGGGACGCGCCACGACGCGGACGGTCGTGATTTCTTCGGTCAGCGTGCTCCTGCTCGACTACATGCTGACCGCGGTGATGCTGTGAGGAGAATTGCATGAGACCGACGCGCGCCATCGAACTCGGGACCGGGCTGTTCGTGCTGCTCGGCTTCGCCGCGCTCTTCTTCCTGGTCACGCAGATCACGAGCCGCGAGTTCGGCCTCGGGGAGGGCGGCTACCGGGTGACGGCGTCGTTCGACCAGGTGGGCGGGCTCAAGCCCGGCGCGCCCGTGTCCATGTCCGGCGTCACGATCGGCCGCGTCGAGTCGATCGCCTACGACTTCGACCAGTATCGCGCGCGCGTCGTGCTGCGCATCGGGCCGTCCTACGACAAGATCCCGGACGACAGCGACGCCAGCATCCTGACGGCCGGCCTGCTCGGCGGCCAGTACGTCGGGGTCGGGCCCGGCGCCTCGGAAACCTTTTTCAAGGACGGGGATCAAATACAGTTCACGCAGTCGGCCATCGTGCTCGAGAACCTGATCAGCAAGTTCCTGTTCTCGAAGGCCGCGGAACAACAACCGGCGGATGGATCCGCCCAGGAAGCCCAGCCATGACCCGACGTCTTGCACTCATGTTCGCGTCGCTGCTCTTGCCGGCTGTCCTTGCCGCCGCCGAGCAAGCTGCCGAAAGCGTGCCGGGGCCGGCGCCGCAGGAACTCATCGAGACGACGGCGAAGAAGCTGCTCGCGGCGCTGGATGCCGACCGCGCGCTCGCGAAGAAGGACCCGGCCCGCGTGCGCACGCTCGTGGACGAGATCCTGCTGCCGCACTTCGACACCGATTATTCTGCGCGGCTCGTGCTCGGCAAGCACTGGCGGAACGCCACGCCCGAGCAGCAGAAGCGCTTCATCGACGCGTTCTACAAGTCCCTGCTCAAGAACTACGGCTCGGCGCTCGCCGAGTTCACCGGCGACCGCCTGAAGGTCCTGCCGTTCCGCGGCGACCTGGCGAGCGGCCAGGCGATCGTGCGAACCGAGGTCAAGCGCAGCAATGGCCAGCGGGTGCCGGTCAACTACACGCTGCGTTCGACGCCCGAAGGCTGGAAGGCGTGGGACGTCACGATCGAGGGCATCTCCTACGTGCGCAACTTCAGGAACGACGTCGGCACCGAAGTTGACCAGACCGGGCTCGACGCGGTGATCGCGCGGCTCGAGAAGGAGAACCAGGGTGGCGCAGCCGCCCCCGGGCGCTGACGGCGCGGCGACGCCCGGCGTCCTGGCCGCTGCGGGCTCCGGCCGCTTCGAGTTGTCCGGGGACGTCGGCTTCGCCAACGCGGCGCGCCTGCTCGACGAGGGTGACACCGCATTCGCCGGACTGGAACGGGTCGAAGTGGACCTGGCCCGCGTCGCGCGGGTGGACAGCGCGGGTCTCGCGCTGCTGCTCGAATGGTCGCTCTCTTCCCGCGCCGCGGGCCGCACGCTCCGCTACCAGAACATCCCGCCGGCAGTTGCCTCGCTCGCCGGGATCAGCGAAGTGGCGGAGTTGCTCGCGCCGTCCTCGGGCGGCTGAGTCGCGGCAGGCGGTTCGTCCGTGGGCAGGTCCACCGGCTCCGGCGGTTCTTCCGATTCCGCCGGGTCCTCGAGTTCCTCGAGTTCATCGAGCGGAATGTCGTCCGGGACGTCGCCGTCCTTGACCTGGTACTCGCGCCGCTGGAGCCACGCGTTGCGGATGAAGGCATACCGGTCATACGCAGCGTCGAACTGCGCGTCGAAAGGCAGGAGCTCGGAGCGGCGGTGCACCAGCGATATGCCGGCCAGTGTCCACTCCACTTTGTTGTCGATGTGCAGCGCGACCCGCAGGTCCGTCTGCCCGTCGACGTAGAGCGACGGAGCGTCGCGCACCGACGACGGCCCCAAGAACGGCACCACCACGTAAGGGCCCGACGGAACTCCCCAGCGGCCGAGGGTTTGGCCGAAATCCTCGTCGTTCTTCGGGATGCCGAAGTGGGATGCCGGATCCAGCAGCCCCCCCAGTCCGAGCGTGGTGTTGACCGTGAACCGGCCGAGGTCCACCAGCGTGTCCTTGATCTTGAGCTGCAGCAGGTCGTTCACGATCGTCGTCGGGAACGCGAGGTTCTCGAGGAAATTGTCGATGCCCTGCTGGACCACCTGCGGCACGTGGTTGAGGTAGGCGGTCGCGACTGGCCGCAGCACGGCGCGGTCAATGGAGTGGTTGAAGCGGTACGTCGCGCGGTTCATGCGCTCGAGCGGGTCGCCCGGCGTGCCCATGTTGGTCGTCGCGCAACCTGCCAGCGACGCAATCAGGAAGGCGCCAGCGCAGGCGCGGATCAATGCGAGCATCGGCAGATTCCTAGCCGTGAAACCGGGCGCGATTCTAACCGTTGCCGCCGCCGTCCGGCTCCGGTCCCTTCGGTTCGGCGACTTCCCGGGCGCGCCGGCCCTTCGGCAGGTATTCCTGGAGCTCGCGGATGCGTGCGTCGAACCGTTCGCGCTGCACGGCATTGTTGCCGGGCACGGCCTGCGCGAGCCTCAGCTGGTTGATTGCGAGCGTGAGGTCTCCGCTGATCACGTGGTACTCCGACATGTAATAGTACGAGTCAGCGATGTCGCCGGCGGCGTTCGCGGCGATGGCCGTGAAGCGCGCCTGTTCGGCAGTCGGCGGGACGTTGTTGAAGAGGTCGAGCAGGACGGCGTGGGCCCTCTTGGGGTCGCCCGCGCGCAGCAGCGTCTCGGCGTAGCGCACGGTGACCGGCACGCTGCGGGGAAAGAGGCGCATCGCCTGCTCGAGCGTCTCGCGCGAGGCGTCGATGCGTCCCGCGGCGAGTTCGGCCTGCCCGAGCGCCGTGTGGTAGAGCGTGACGTCCGGACGCCGGGCGCGCAGTGCTTGCAGCATCGTGATCGCCTGGGCTGCATCTCCGATGTGCACCAGCGCGAGGGCGCGGCCGTATTGCTCGGCGTCGGTAGAAGGATAGTCGGCGCTCTTCGCCGCACCGAACTGGTCGAGAATGGAGGACTCGGCCGGGAGCGTTTCCAGCAGGAGGCGGTCGCGGATCAGCCCGTACCCCGTGCTGTCCGGTGTGCGCGGCCGGTTCATGCGGCTCGCGCGGTCGCGCGTCTCGGCAATTCGCTCGCTGGTGACCGGGTGCGTGCGCAGCAGGTCCGGGATGTTGCGGCCCGCGCCGCCGGAGCGTTGCTGCATCGTGCCGAAGAATTCCGGCATGGCCACCGGATCGAAGCCGGTGGCCGAGAGGATGCCGATGCCGACGCGGTCGGCCTCGGCCTCGTTGGCGCGCGTGAAGCTGATCTGACTCTGGGCTGCGAGACCCTGCGCCGCCGTCACGCCGCCGAGCACCGCGTCGCTCGGGACGCCGGTGGTCGCGCCGATCAGGATCGCTGCGAGCATCGCGGCCATCGAAGCCATGTTCGCGCGACCGGCGTTCTGCAGCGAGCGCGCGATGTGGCGCTGCGTGACATGCGCGATCTCGTGCGCGAGCACGCCGGCCAGCTCGGCTTCGCTGCGCGTCGCCGTGACGAGGCCGGCGTTCACGCCGATGAACCCGCCGGGCAGGGCGAAGGCGTTGATTGCCGAGTCGCGCACGGCGAAGAATGTGAAGCGGTGCGCGCCCTCGTGCGCCTGGCTCGACAGGCGCATGCCGAGCGCCTGCAGGTACTCGTTGATCTCCGGGTCCTCGACGATCTGGCCGGCCTCCCGCAGCTGCCGCACGATCATGAGCCCGATCTTGTACTCGTCCGCGAGCGACAGCGTCGTGCTGGCGGGCGTGCCGATGTCCGGCAGCTCGCTGCCCGTGGTCTGCGCGCGCGCCGCGGGCAGGAGGGCTGCGAGCTGCAGAACGAGGACGGTCATCAGCGCGCGCATCGGGCACTTCCTGGCGGGAATCCCGTTTCGACCGTGCGCCGCGCGCATGGTTCGCTCAGAGCGCTTCGGAGGCGAAATCGGCAAGCCGCGAGCGCTCGCCGCGCACCAGCGTGACGTGGCCCGCGTGCTGCCAGCCGCGGAAGCGGTTGACGACGTAGGTCAGTCCGGACGTCGTCTCGGTGAGGTAGGGCGTGTCGATCTGCGCGATGTTGCCGAGGCACACGAGCTTGGTGCCGGGCCCTGCGCGCGTGACGAGAGCCTTCATCTGCTTCGACGTGAGGTTCTGCGCCTCGTCGA
>Ga0209486_10000263_pt1 | contig 25027 bp, 18 predicted proteins | sample NCCompost_FD_187518 | JGI IMG/M metagenome (GOLD analysis project Ga0209486, IMG submission 187518) | Agricultural soil microbial communities from Utah to study Nitrogen management - NC Compost (SPAdes) (version 2) | ecosystem: Environmental > Terrestrial > Soil > Agricultural land | place...
GCGACGTCATCGTAACTCCGGGACAACGTCGCCACCTTCGGGGAGAACCCGCGGCGGCTGGTCCCGGTGGTATGCTCGGTTCCGTCGAGTCCCGACAGCGCGGCGGGATACACCTCGTGCGATGAGGTCGACATGCCGTTGGCGCGGCCGAACTGGGCCACACGTCGCGCCTGGAGGTCGGGCATGCGTACATACGCTTTCAAGACATCGTGGCCTAACGCCTTCGCGCGCTGCAGCTCGAGCTCGAGGTGCGCCGAGTCCCTGATGGCAACCGCCATCTTGTAGTAGACGCGCTGCCATTCCATGAGGTAGCCGGCGGCGACGACGCGCGGGCCGATGCGGACGCCTGCGTCGACGGCCTCCTTGTCCTCGACGCCCTCATACGGTGTGCTGCCGGGACTGCGCACCGTCGTTATGCCGAATGCCAGCGCGGCGCGCTCGTGCGCCTCGCCGAGGTCCTTCTGCATATGCGAGTGATACTCGATGAGACCGGGCATCACCGTCTGGCTCGTGGCGTCTATTACTCGGGTATTCTGATGCAGGCGATCGGCGTGCGGCATCACAGACGCGATCAGGTTGCCGTTGATCACGATATCCATGTTCTCGCGCGCGATGTCCGACTTCATGTCGACCAGCCGGCCAGCATGGATCACGTAGCGCTCGGTTGGCGTCGCCGACGTGTACGTGAGATTGAGCGGAATCGTCCGGGCGACGCCGGTCGCCACGTTGATCATTCGCAGCCGGTCGTTCGACTGGTACAGGATCGATTTCGAATCGGCAGTCCATGTGGGCATGTAGGCGATTTCACTCGTGAGGCGACGAGGTGGCCCCGTGGGCGCGCCCGAGGGTGATACGGGAATGAGCGAGAGTTTTCCTTCATACACGACCGCCATGCGCGAGCCATCCGGCGAAATCGTCGGACCATTTCCCACCCGTGAATCGATCGGCTGGTGCGGGATCGGCGTGTACCAGGCGGAGTCGCCACCCGCGACGGCGATTGAAAGCAACTGATTGGTACCTTCCCGGAAGCGACCGGAATACGCAGTCAACGCGGCGATGATGACCCGCTGACCGTCCTTCGACCACGTCGGATTTCCCGGGCCGAACAACGGGGCGTGGATCTGTCGGACTTCGCCTGTGGCGACATCGACAACGTTCACACTGGCTCGGCGCCACACGCCGTCGACGTTGAGGAACGCGATCCGTTTTCCATCGGGGGACCAGGCGGCGCCCATCGCTGACCCTTCGGTGCTCGTCAGGCGGCGCTTGGTCGCGGTTTTCATATCATAAAGCCAGATGTCCAGCAGCTGGCCGGCGCGATCGGTCGACCAGGCGAGGTAGCGGCCGTCGGGAGACCAGGCGGGTTCGGTATCGAGAAAGCGGTCGCTGGTGATGTTGTCCGACTTGGCGCCTAACGTGTAGACGTAGAGGTCGTTGAGGGCGGCAAACGCGAGGTGCTTTCCGTCGGGGGAAATTGCGGGGCTCAGGACTCCCTTGACTGGATGGCGGAGGTGGGATGTGGGAGGTGGGAGGACCCGGGATCTGCTTTGCGCTGTTTCTTTCGGGGGGCTTGCTGCTCTTACGGGAAGCGTGGCGGAGAACTCGATTGTGCGACTGGCGCTGCCATCCAGCGTCCGCCGCCGGATCTTGCCGTCGCTGACATAGACGATCTCCGTGGCCGACGCCCACGACGCACGGAACGGGAAGGCGTTCTCTTCTGCCGTTAGGCCGGCGCCGTCAACCGCCAGCTGACTGCCGTTCCCCGCGGTCGAATGGTACACGATCTTGCCGCCCGGCCCCCACGACGGGGCGTCAGCGCGCACACCTTCGGCCGACACGCGGCGCTCCGCGCCTGACGAGACGTTGAGCGCCCAGATGGTCTGCCCGCCGGCCCGCGTCGAGATGAACGCGATCTCGGAATCGTCAGGCGACCACGTCGGCATGAAATCGTCGGCGCGGTCCTTCGTGACCTGCGTCAATTGCCCGTTGCGCGTGTCGATGATCCAGATGTTGTAGTTGCCGATGCCGGCGGACGTCTGGCCGGCACTGATCGATTCGCCGCGATCGGAGGAGAAGGCCACGCGCGTGCCGTCGTGCGACCAGGCGGGCTCGCGATCATCGAATGGGCCACGAGTCAACTGGCGTTGATTGGTGCCATCCACCTGCACGGCCCAGATGTCGTATGTCCCGGCACGGTACCCCTGGAATGCAATCGTCTTGCCGTCAGGCGAAAACGTCGGATGGCGCGCGTCGTTATAGAAGTCGGTGATCGCTTTCGCGGCGCCACCGGTTGACGGAAGGGTCCAGACGGTACCCTGCAGATCGATCGCCAGCGTGCGTCCGTCGGGTGTGATCGAGACGGACATCGAGGTGCCTTCGCTCACGACAACAGACGCGGTCTGGTTCTGCGTGCCGCTGAAAGCCACCAGCGTGGCAACCAGCACGATTCCTCGAGTCATGTCTCAATCCTCGGTAAAACCCGGGAACTGCGATTCAGACTGATGAAAAACGAATTCAGACGGATACGTACTGAGTCGTTTCTGATCCGATTTAATTCGACGGTTTCCGTTTGAATCCGTATCCCCAGGTGTACGGCGTAAATCGTACTGCATGGGACAAGGAGACGCACGGCTAATACGTACGAGCGTTAGTTTCTGGCTGATGCTGAAACGCGCTCTCGCCTCGATCGCTGTGCTGGCCGGATGTGCCGATCCATCGGGGCCGAGTACGCACCTGCATCCGCAGCGAGTGCTCATCGCCGGAACGGAAGAAGGCGCGGTGGTTGTGGACCTCGACTGGCGCGGCATTATCCGTCGCAGCGGACCTCGGTTTGTCGTGCAGGGACCTTCAGCGCTCAATGGCCGCGGCACGCTATTGACCGTCGGCCGCATCCAGGGCGACGCCACCGTGATGGCTGGCCTCGACGTCGAGACAGGGCTCGAACTCTGGAGAACGGCCATCAGCCAGGGAACGACTCCACAAACAGTCGATGGCGTTGGCCTCGGCGCCACCATGATCGCCGCAAACCCATCGCGATCCGAGGTCTTTCTGTGGCGTTCGGTTCAGAATGGCGTGTCCGGAATTGCCGGATACGATTACGATCGGCGACGCATTACGAGGTTCATCGGTCCGGTCGGCAACCGGTTGCGATCCATCGCGGTAACCCCGGCGAGCAGTGAACACCCTGATGGCTGCGTCGTTCTTGCGCTCGACAGCGGCGGGGGACTGAGCACGCGCGCCTACCTCCATGTCGTCTGTGGTACGACGTACGCCGAGCGTGATTCGATTGCGATTGCACTGCCGTCCCGGGTTGTGGTCCAGATGGAATTGGCTCCGAACGGCCGCGAACTGGTGTTGATGACTGATCTGGAGCTGATCACGATCGACGCTGCTTCACGCGCCGTGAAGCTCAAAGCCATCCGTCCACTCATCGCCCCGTTTTTCATTTCACGCGCCACGGGACACCTCATTATCCCCGATGTCGGTTCGTCGGTCGTCGCCAGCACAGGGATCGTGTACCTGCTCGACGAAAACCTGGAGTTGTCGACGATCATCGACCTTCGCATCCTCCCGTTCGGTGAACGCCCGCTCGGGATCCTGAGCGCTGAGGAGAGTCTCGACGGGAAATGGCTCTACATCATTGGCGGAGTGCCGCGCGACGGGCCCCTGTACGGTCCGGAGCAGACGCACATCCTCGTGATCGACAAGGCCACCGGCACGGTGGTCGACACGGTGAACCTGGAGACGTTCGGAGGCGTGCGCGCCGTTCTGGTGCCCTGATGTCCCCGTGAGTTGTTGACGGGGCCCGTCCCGAACGGGAACGTCCGTTGGTGCGTAAAGCCATCGACGCACTGAGGAAGCCGCAACAATTCATGAACCATTCATGAATCACCCTCCCACCACTCGGTTCCCCATGCATAACCACGTCATCCGCCTGGCGGGGCGGACGCTGCTGGCCATCCCCCTCGTAGCCGCGCTGGCTGCGGCGCAAGGAGGAGGTCAGGCGGCTGCTGTAACGCCGATGATCAACCAGTCCACCGATCCCCTGTTGCGATCGTTCCGGTTCCGGAGCATCGGGCCGGCGAGCATGGGTGGGCGCATCGACGACATCGAAGTTTCGGAGAGCAACCCCAACATCATTTACATCGGCTACGCCACGTCCGGTATCTGGAAGTCGGTGAACAACGGCACGACGTTCGAGCCGGTGTTCGACACGTACGAGGTCTCGGGATTTGGTGACCTCGCGATTCATCCGACGAATCCGGACATCGTGTACGCCGGATCGGGCGAAGCGAACAACCGTCAGTCGTCGTCGTATGGTGGTGGCATCTACAAGACCACCGACGGCGGCAAGACGTGGACGCTGATGGGACTTCGCGAGACGCAGACGATCTCGCGTGTGGTCCTCGATCCACGGAATCCGGAAACGGTGTACGTGGCGGCCAACGGCTCTCTCTTTGGACCGAGTGAAGACCGCGGCATCTACAAGAGCACGAACGGCGGTCGCGCGTGGACCAAGGTGAAGTACATCGACGAGAACACGGGCTTCACCGATCTCGCGATCGACCACTCCAACCCCAGTGTGCTGTACGCGGCGAGCTATCAGCGTCGCCGCACCAACTGCTGCTTCAATGGCGGCGGTCCAGGGAGTGGTATCTGGAAGTCGACGAATGGCGGCCAGACCTGGACGAAGCTCACCGGCAGCGGATTACCGCCTGGCACCTACGGCCGCATCGCGCTCGACGTCTCTCGCTCCAACCCGGGCATCGTGATGGCCCAGATCGAAGCCGGCGCGGTTGGACAAGTCATCCAGCCCGGACAAGGCCGGGGCGGCGGTGGTGGCTTCGGCGGTGGCGGTGGATACAACTGGTGCAACAACGCCGGACCGGGTCGAGGATTCGGCGGCGGCGGTGGCGGTGGTCGGGCAGGAGCAGCACAACCGGCTCAGCCACAGACAGTTCCCGCGCTCAATCCGGCGCAGGGCGGAATCTTCAAGTCCACGAACAACGGTGGATCGTGGACGCACGTGAGCAACTGCAACGCGCGCCCGATGTATTTCAGCCAGATCCGCATCGATGCGCAGAACCCGAACAATGTCTACGTCGCAGGTCTGCCGATCGCGAAGTCACTCGACGGCGGCCGCACCTTCGCAACGCTCGATGAAGCCGGCGGTCATGGCGACCCAGGCCACGTTGACGTGCATGCGATCTGGATCAACCCCAAGAACTCCAACCACATCATGAACGGCAACGATGGTGGGTTGGACATCAGCTACGACCAGGGGAAGAACTGGATCTCGGTGAAGTCGATGGCGGCCGGTTATTTCTACGCCATCTCGTACGATATGCGCCGTCCGTATTGGGTCTGCGGTGGCTTGCAGGACAACGGCAGCTGGTGCGGCCCGAGCTCGAAGCGTTCCAACGTCGGCATCCTGAATTCCGACTGGTTCCGCATCGGCGGTGGCGACGGCTTCTTCACGGCGCAGGACCCGGAAGACTACAACATCGTGTACGCCGAATCGCAGAACGGGAACACGAACCGCATCAATCTGCGGACAGGGCAGGGCGGGAGCATCCGCCCGAGCGCTCCTCCGCCTCCGCCGCAGGTCGACGTGCCGTCGGCAGCGGGTCGTGGCGGCGCTGCTGGGGCCGGCGGCGGTGGCGGAGGCCGAGGCGGGACGCCTAACGTGATCAACGGCGCGCCAGGCGAGCAGTACCGCTATAACTGGAACACGCCGTATTACATCTCCAACCACAACAACTCGGTCGTCGTCCTCGGCGGCAACCGCGTGTTCAAGTCGTACGACAAGGGTACAACCTGGATCGCCAGCACGGACCTGACGAAAAATTACGACCGGAACACCGCGAACATCATGGGGCAGATGGGGAACGTGACCATGCTGTCCAAGAACGACGGCTTGTCGCAGTACAGCACCGTGATCACGGTGTCGGAGTCTCCGATCACCCCAGCGATCATCTGGGCGGGTACTGACGACGGCAACCTGCAGGTGACGCGCGACAACATGACGACGTTCACCAATGTCACGCGAAACCTGCCGGGTCTTCCCGCGGATCACATGTACTGGGTCGCCCGCGTGGTGGCGTCGGCGCATGATACGGCTCGCGCGTACGTCGCGGTCGATGGTCACCGCAACAACGACATGAAGCCGTACGCGTTCATGACGAACGACTTCGGTCGCACGTTCGTGAGCATCAGCGGCAACCTGCCGCAATACGGCAACCTGCAGACGATCGCCGAGGATCCGAAGAATCCCGATTTGCTGTACGCAGGTACGGAATTCGGTCTCTACATCTCGCTCAATCGCGGCCAGTCGTGGCAGAAGTTCATGAACAACTATCCGACGGTCCGCACCGACGACATTCGCGTGCATCCGCGCGATGGTGACCTGATCGTGGGAAGCCATGGCCGCTCGGTCTGGATCGCGGATGACATCACGCCGTTGCAGCAGATGACACCCGCAGTCATGAATGCGGATGCGCACCTGTTCGATATCCGTCCAGCCGTTGCGTGGCTGACCGATCGGAAACTTGCGCAGCAGGTGACGGGTCAGAACGTCTTCATCGGTGAAAACGCACCGGCTGGAACGTCGATCAATTACTGGCTCAAGTCGGCGGCATCGGGGCCGGTGAAGATCAGCATCACCGACATCTCCGGTCGCGTAGTGCGTGAGCTCGAGGGCTCAGCCCAGCAGGGCATCAACCGTGTACAGTGGAACCTCGCTCCGACGCCACAGCCGGGTGCAGGTGGTCGTGGGGGCGGTGGCGGTGGTGGCGGATTTGGTGGGGGCGGAGCCGTTCCGCCGGGCACCTATCGCGTGACGCTCACCGCCGGTGCCGCAACACAATCGAAGATGGTGACTGTCCTGGAAGATCGGTGGATGGAGGAGCGATAGAACTAGAGGAAGCAGGAAGCAGGGATGGAATGAGGGCCCGAGGCTGATCGCCTTCGGGCCCTCAAGATTTCAACCGTTTCGTTCCTTCCCTGTTTCCTGCTTCCTGCTTCCTGCTTCCTCGTTCCTCGTCTTTACGGCTTCACGACAACATACCGCTCGAGCCGGGCCACTTCCTTTGCATTCCAATATTTCCCCATCTCGCGGCGGAACTTCTCGATGTTCGGATAGGGACGATACTCCTTGAACTCTCGAAGCACCCTCGGTCCTGAGCCTGGAATTGAGAGAATGGCCGAGTCCGAGGCAGTGTTCAGGTCAATCGGGATGAAGGTGTACTGCTCGAGGTGCGCGACTTCCTGCTCGTTCACGTACTTCCCGATTTCTCTCCGGAATTGTGCGTAGCCGCCGGTATAAGGCTTGTACTCGTCGAACTCGCGAGCCATTCTCGCACCGGCCCGCGGGATGAGCAGGATCTCGGCGCGCGGAGCAACGTTCAGGTTCACGTGAATGAACATCTTGCCATAGGCCTCGTTCAGCTTCTCCTGCGTGAGACCCTGGCTCAAAAGCCACGTGTTCAACTCGACGATGTTCATGAACGGCCGCTTTGCCATCAATTCTTTCACGATGGGGGCGGTCATGTTCGGCACGGCGAGCAGCTGCGCTTCGGTGGCCACGTTAGGGTCGATCAAGCCCATCTGGCGGCCGAGTTGCGCGGCGGCGGGTATGGGTGCCGCGAGTACGGCGGCAAGAACGAGTCGACGAACGGTCGTGCGGATCATGTGCTACTCCTCGAGAGATTGTGCGTCTGGTGCGGTCTTGAAGGCCGGGTGGCGGAATGTCCACGCCAGGCCTACGAGTCCGATCTGGAGCATCGCGCCCGGTGCCAGTGCCGGCGTTGCCCCCATCATTGCGTCCTTGAAAAGCTTCCACCCGGACAGGTCGGGGTACATCTCCAGCTCGAACTCTACATTTCCCTTGTAGTGCAGCAGGAGCCCGATCAATCCGCTGGCCATAGAGAGGACCATCAGGCCACGCAGAACGTTAAGGCTCGCCGCGCCCCGTTCCAATCCGTGCCAGCCCAATACCACGAGCGCCGCCGCCAGAAGCCCGATGGGCGCCCACTGCCATGCGTCCTCGAAGTGCTCCAGCAACAGGAGTTCCACCAGCGTTCCAACAGTGCTCACCAACAGCGTGAGGAGAAGCAGCTTTCGCAGTACGAAGGGCAAGGGCGGCAGGTGACGGGTTGGATAGAAACGTATCGCGTGGCCTGGTGTACCGCCGGGGCCGCTTAATTATGGAATCGTGATATTGGCCAATCTTACAGGACGGCTACCTGTACCCCTGCTTCGCGCATTCCTGATACGGGGAATCGTGCTCTGGCTGCTGTCGCGCGTCATGGGGAAGGTCGTCTTTGCCATGGCCAACATGACCCCGTCCGGCGACCTGCTGTTTCCCGCGTGGATTGTCGTCATGGCCGGATGCCTGATGGTCGCTGACCTGCATCGCCGGAAGGAGTTGATGCTCCTCTACAACCTGGGGATTCCCGCCTGGCGCGCCGCTGCGGTGGCCATGATACCGGGGCTCGTGATGGAATCAATCCTCGTTATGCTCCTTCCATGAGGGAGGTGCTCGTCGCGGATTGTGTGGGGAAGAGGTTCAATGACCGCTGGGTGCTGCATTCCGCCTCGTTGCGGGCGACTCGCGGCGAACTCCGTGCGTTGTTAGGCAGGAATGGGGCGGGGAAGTCCACGCTCTTCAGGATTGCCGCCGGGCTGATGCAACCGGATGGAGGGAGCGTGCGGTTCAACGGCGCCTACGTCGAGCGGGCAAGGCTTCCACGCCTCGCTCGTGCGGGTTTGTGCGTCATCCCCGATCACGACCTGCTCTCGAACGCATTCACGATCCGCGAACACTACCAGTTCATGGCGCCTCGCGATGACCAGGCGCGGATCGAGCCGATCGCGGACCGGCTGGGCATCAGCCACCTGCTGGACTCACGACCGTTCGCCCTGTCGAGCGGCGAACGCCGCCGCGCCGAGGTGGGATTTGCGCTGGTGCGCCGGCCTTCCTGCCTGCTGGCGGACGAACCCCTGCGGAACATCTCCCCCATCGACGCCGATGCGTTGCTGCAGGTCTTCAGGGAAATTGCACACAACGGCTGCGGCGTCGTGATCACTGGCCACGAAGTGCCGGCCTTGATGGCTGCCGTGGATCATGTGACCTGGTGCACCGCCGGCACGACCTACGAAATGGGTCCGCCTTTCATGGCGCGGACCAATGACCGTTTCGTGCGGGACTATCTGGGTCCGTCCGGGGGCTGAGGCGCCACGTCACTGTTGTCGGAGACGCGAGCGACGACGATATCGTCGTACTCGTGGTGACGCTTCAACCATGCCGTGACAAAGGGACACTTCACGATGACCTGCAGACTCGCGTTTCGCGCCTCATCGAGGGCGTGCCGGGCAAGCACACCGCCATACCCACGCCCGCGGAAGGCATCCGGCACCTCGGTATGCGCGAGCAGGATGTGATCGTCACGACGACGGTAGCCGAGGAACGCGACCTCGCCATCAACAGCGAGCTCGTATCGGTTCAGCTCGGGGCGGTCGGTAACGGTGAGCGACTGGTCCGTCATGCTCAGCTCATCGCGTTAGGCCTGGCCAGACGCGCCAGCTCGGGAGCTGGCAGCCGGGCACCCGGGTACGACGGAACGTCGCCGAATCGACGCTGCAACTCCCAATCCTCGCGATACTGGGCGATCTCCTCGGGAGTCCGCGCCACGAAGTTCCACCACATCAGGATCCGTTCGGCAAAGGGGGGCCCACCGATAAGCATGACGCGGCCTCCCGAGCGGCTGGCAAAGCACACGCTGCGGCGATTCCCGCCGAGGTAATACAGCGTCCGCGGCTGCAGCGCTTCCCCTTCGATCGAGCAGTCGCCATCCAGCACGAGCACAGCATGCTCGAAGTGCGCGTGCAATTCATGCTCGACCTCCGCCGCGGGGTGCAGTTGGAGATCGGCGCCGACAAGCTCGGAGAAGTGCCGACCGGGCGATGCAACGCCCGCCAGTGACCCGGCGAATACCTGGGTGATTCCACCGGCAGCTTCAATCAGCGGAACACGCTCGATCCCGTCGAAGGACGGTTCCACGTGCCGGTGCTCGTCAGGCAGCGCGACCCACAGTTGCGCGCCGTTCAGCCGTCCGCTGTGCTGCCGGGGCGTCTGTTCAGCGTGGGAGATGCCCCGGCCGGAGGTCATCACGTTGACGCCACCGGGGCGCGCCGTGGCTTCGCATCCCAGGCTGTCGTCGTGCAGCACTTCGCCTTCGAGAAGCCACGTCACCGTTTGCAACCCGGTGTGCGGATGTGGCGCGACGTCCATCGGTTTGTCGTCGCCAAAAGACAACGGCCCAAAGCGATCGAGGAAACACCACGGACCAATCATCCGCCGGTCGCGAATGGGCAACACGCGCGTGACGGTGAGCGTTCCCAGGCTCACATCGCGGTTCGGATAGGCCTCGAGTGTCCCCTGCGTGGCGCCGAGCGCCATGCATTCTTCGGCAGCAACGGTTCTGCTCATCTGACCCTCTCTCAGTCGGCCAGTTCAAGATAGGCACGCTTACGTTCGTGCGCTCGCGCTCGCGCGGAACGGAACGCCATGTAGCTTAGTGACGCGCCTTACCCATTACGCTCAATGACCGAGTCCTGCCCGCATCTCGAGGCAATTACGACCATTCGCGGACCCAGCGCCCGTGAGTGTGAAGACTGCGTGAAGTCTGGCGGCTGGTGGATTCATCTCCGTACCTGCCAGGCGTGTGGCGGCACGCGGTGCTGTGACCAGTCTCCAAACCGGCACGCGCGCAAACATGCCAAAAGCAGCTCGCACGGCGTCATCGCATCCGCCGAGCCCGATGAACGCTGGCTGTACTGCTTCGAGGATGATGCCTTTCTCGAGTATTGAGCCAGTGAGCGTAACCAGGTGAACTGGAGATCGCCGACGCTGCAGGTGGCGACCGCTCTCGTGGCGGGATTCGTCGCCGGCATGCTGTTACGCGCGACGGATGTTCCGCGCTACATCGAACCGCTTGGCACGTTGTGGATCAACGCGATCCGGATGCCGGTGTTGCCCCTGATCGTGACGATGCTGATCGCGTCGATCGCCGGATCGTCCGATACACGACAGATCGGGACGCTGGGTGGCAGGACGCTGGCGGTAATGATTACGATGCTCTCACTCTTTGCCGTGGTGATGATGCCACTGGCGAAGTTCCTGCTCGGCGGCCTCACCTTCGACCCCGAAAGCACCGCGGCACTTCGTGAGGCGGCGCGATTCGATCCCGCGTTGTTGCAGCAGGTGTCCCTGCGCGAGTGGCTGCTGGCACTGGTGCCGAACAATCCCATACGGGCCGCTGCGGACGGGGCGTTGCTGCCGCTGGTGATCTTCAGTCTCGGATATGGGCTGGCGTTATCGCGCGTATCCGAGAAAAATCGCGAGACTCATGTGCGCTTCTTTCAGGGCGTGGCGGATGCCATGTCGACCATCATCCGCTGGGTGGTCATCGCGGCGCCGATCGGTGTGTTCGCGCTGGCGGTCTCGGTCGGCGCGCGCCTGGGAGCGGCCGCCGCCGGCGCGATCATCGTGTACATCCTCGCCTGCGTGATCTGCCTGTCGGTGGCGATAGTGCTGTTGTACGTCGTGACCTCGCGCCTGGGGCATGTCCCGCTTCGCACGCTGGCGCCGGCACTGCTCCCCGCGCAAACCATCGCCTTCACTTCGCGCTCGTCGCTGGCGGCGCTACCCGTGCTCCTGACCGACGCGCAACGGAAGCTGGGCGTGACTCCGACCGTCGCCGGATTTGTCCTGCCGCTTTGTGCGTCGATCTTCAAGCCGAATTCGCCGATCACGTGGCCGTTAGGCGCCGTGCTGGTGGCGCAGCTATATGGCGTCGACTTCGCCGGAACGAACCTGGTAATCTTTGCCATCGGCTGCGTAATCCTCTCCTTGACGGTGCCGGGAATCCCCAGTGGCGGATTTTTCGTCCAGGCTCCGCTGTATATCGCGGTGGGACTTCCGCCTGAGGGGCTGGGCATCCTCATCGCGATCGACTTCATCCCCGACCTGTTCAAGACGCTTCTGAACCTGACGAGTTATGCTTCGGCAGCGCTGTTGGTGAAGAGGGTGAAGCCGGAGGAAGCAGGAAGCAGGAGGCTGGACACAGGGAATGTCTGAGGACGCTCGCTGTGCTCGCATCCTCGAGTTTGATGCGCCTCGAGACGTTATTTGGTCGAGGTCTTCCCGAATGAACGTTTCGAATCCTTCCCTGCTTCCTGCTTCCTCCTTCCTGCTTCCGCTCGTGAAGCATGGATAACGTCTGCCATACGCTTGTCGGCGCCGCTCTCGCCGAAGCAGGACTCAAGCGGAAGACGGCGCTCGGGACGGCGACGCTGATGATCGCCGCCAACTTCCCGGATATCGACGTCATCGCTGTCCCGTTAGGCCACAGCCTCGGCTTTCGTCGTGGGATTACACATGGTCTGCCGGCGCTGGCGCTGCTGCCGATCGTGCTCACCGTGATCATGGTGGCGTGGCACCGGTGGCGGCGGCCCGAGACAACGCCGCCAGATCCACGCTGGCTCCTGATTCTTTCCGCCATCGGGATCCTGACGCATCCGTTTCTCGACTGGATGAACACCTATGGGATGCGCTGGCTGATGCCCATCAGCGGGCAGTGGTCGTATGCCGATACGCTGTTCATCGTCGATCCGTGGATCTGGCTGGCGTTAGGCGCCGGTATCTGGATTGCGCGACGGCGCCGCCAACCGCTCCCCGCGCGCAGCGCGCTGGCCTTTGTGGCGATGTACATCGCGGCGATGGCAGTCCTGACGAGTGTTTCACGTCGCCGGGTGCGGGCGGCGCTCACCGCGCAGGGAGTGACCGCGGACACGGTCGTCGTGGAGCCGGTGCCTGCCAATCCGTTGAGTCGACGGGTCATCTACCACTGGCAGGGCGCATATCATCTCGCAACGTATGGCGTGGTCGACGCGAAGCTTTCTGCACCCTGGTTCAGCATCCCGTTGAATGACGGTCACCCGGCGGTGCCAACGGCGAACCAGACCCCGCAGGGTCGCGAGTATCATTCGTGGGCGAGATTGCCGTACTACGTGATCGAGGAAACGAAGGACACGTCGTGGGTCACGATCGCCGACGCGCGCTACACGCTCGATGGACGCAGCTCCTGGGCGGTTACACGTATTCCAATATTGAATCGCACGGTCAGTTCCGAAAAACACTGAAACCACAGGGAACACAGTGAACACGGGGAAGTTGCTGGACTCGTTAGGATGTTGCGCGTGACGTCAGCTTTAGGGCGGCTGTGTTCCCTGTGTTCCCTGTGTTCCCTGTGGTTCATTGGTGTTATGGTAGTTGTGTATGTATGAAGAACGTTCCGGCTCGCTCGGAGGCTGAAATGCGGATGACTGTCGCACTGGCGTTAGGCCTGACATCGACATCGATGGCTGTCGCGCAGGAGGTGCGACCGCGGGCGCGCGATATCGGTGTCGCACCAGGAGTGTTTCAGCCTGGTCCCCTGAATGCGATCACTGACGTCGGCGGCGTGCGCGTTGGCCAGACGACGATCGTCGAGGGCGATTCCGTGCGGACCGGGATCACCGCGATCCTCCAGCACGGGGAGAATCCGTACTTCGAGCGCGTGCCGGCTGCGCTCCATGTCGGCAACGGATTCGGCAAGCTGCTCGGCGTGACGCAACTGGCGGAGCTCGGCGAACTGGAGACGCCAATCCTGCTGACGTGCACGTTATGCGTGTGGCGCGCCGCGGACGCGATGGTCGAATGGCTGCTCGCCAGGCAGGGCATGCAGAACGTGCAGTCGATCAATCCAGTAGTTGGCGAGACCAACGATGGGTCGCTTAATGCCATTCGCTCCCGGCCGGTCCGCCCCGAACACGTCAGGCAGGCTCTCGAGGGTGCTCAGTCCGGTCCGGTGGCTGAGGGCGCCGTGGGCGCGGGTGCCGGCACGGTTGCGTTCGGCTTCAAAGGTGGAATTGGCACGTCATCTCGTGTCATCCCGGCGAGCTTAGGCGGGTACACGATAGGCGTACTCGTGCAATCCAATTTCGGTGGCGTGCTCCAGGTACTGGGGGCGCCGGTCGGAAAAGAACTCGGCCGTTATGCGTTTCGTGGTGATGTAGAACGCGGCCGTGGAGGAGCAGCCGGGTCAACATTATATGACGCCGGGGATGGGTCGATCATGATTGTCGTAGCGACGGATGCGCCGCTGTCGGACCGGAACCTGAAGCGTGTGGCGGCGCGAGCAATCATGGGACTGTCCCGGACGGGTTCGTCGGCGTCGAACGGCAGTGGTGACTATGTGCTGGCGTTCTCAACGTCACCAAACGTTCGGCGGCGCGTCGTACAGAGTGACGGTGGGCGGGGACAAGGCGGAGGACCAGCTTCTCAGGTCAGGCAGGTTGAGGACCTGGGCAACGACGCGATGTCCGCGCTGTTCCAGGGAGTGGTCGAGGCTACGGAAGAGGCCATTTACAACTCCCTGTTCAAGGCGACCACGGTGACAAGCCGAGGGCGCACGATCGAAGCGCTGCCATTGGATCGGCTGCGCGAGATCCTGGCGAAGTATGGAGTGACTACCAGGTGAGGTGACCCATGGGACGGAAACGGTTGCTCGCACCATTGATGTGCCTGACGAGTGCCCTGTTGTTGGGCAGTTCGTCCGCGGCGAGTGCCCAGACCGGTTTGAGTTTGTGGGCGGGCATAGGCGGGTCGCGTGATTCGGGCGTTTCGACATTCGCAAGGGACGCGAAGCAGTTGGGTGCGCAGCTGACGCTGCCGGTCATCCCGCTTGCGCTGCGCGCCGACGCACTCTTGATAGGCAACAAGGTCGACACGGACTATCTGTCGTATAACGTGAACGCGGTAGCGGTCATGCAGCTGCCAATCATCCAGCCGTATGGCATTGCGGGCCGCGGACGATACGTGCTGTCGCCGGATGCGCCAAAGGAATTTGGCTGGAACTACGGCGCCGGTGTCCGCGTCGGTGTCGCACGACTTGGGGCGTTCGTGGAAATGCGGAGGCACGATCCGCTGAAGCGGACGATTATGACGTTGGGGATTACGTTTTAAAACGGGTAAACGGGTAAACGGGTAAACGGGTAAACGAGTCGGGGCAGAGAGTCTCCAAAGAGTCTCTCTGCCCCTGTTGCGTTCCTACCCGTATACCCGTATACCCGTATACCCGCTTACCCGTGTACCCGAGCGCCTTATTTATTCGTCTCAAGCACCGCCTTCCGTTCCAACCACGTCACGCCATCCTTCATCCACTTCGGCGCCGGCTCACCCTTGAGGTAGTGGCCGAACCACTCGTTGATGCGCCGGTGGTAGTCGATCTGGTTTTCCTTCTTGCGAAGACCGTGGTCCTCTCCGGGATAGACGAGCAGGATGAAATCCTTGCGACCGGCGCGACGCGCGAAGTTGTAGAACTCGATGCCCTGATGCCAATCGACCGTGCCGTCGGCATCGCCGACTTCCATGAGAATCGGCGTGCGCAACTCGTGCACTTTGGCCGCCGGTGAGTTCCGGAGGTACGCCTCCATGTCTTCCCAGAACGGGACGTCCATGCGTGCCTGACCGGTTTCCCAGTGGTCGAACTCCGCGATGCCGGGAGTCCAGTGAATCGCGCCGGCGAAACTCAGGAAGTTCGTGATTGGCGCACCGGCGACTGTCGCCGCGAAGATGTGCGTGCGCGTGGGGAGGAACGTGGCTTCATAACCGCCCCACGAGTGGCCGACATGCCCAACGCGCGCCGAGTCGACCAGGCCTCGAGCGATGATGGTTTTGACTGCGGGCACCACGGCTTCGAGTACCGAGATACCCGGATCACGACCGCGAAACACGATGTCCGGCTGCAGCACGAAGTATCCGTTCGCGGTCCAGACAGCCGTGTTGTAATAACTGCGCTCTGATGGAACCGGATATTGGTGGACGTTCTGCGAGAGCAGTTCATACGTGTACACTATCATCGGATACTTCTTCGATGGATCGTAGTTGGCCGGGTAATACAGCGCCGCTTGCAGCGGACGTTCGGCGGCGCTGGTGAAATCGACCAGTTCCGACTTGCCCCAGGCAAAACCGGCCTGGAACGCATTGAAGTTCGTCACCTGCTGCGGATCGCGAAGCAGCGGGCCGCCAACGTACCAGTCGGGCGCATCGTTGAACCGTTCACGCGTGAACGCCAGCACCTCCGCGCTGTCGGCCTTCATGAGGCGGATGACGCGTGCACTGTCGTACACGAGTCGTTCGACACTCTTCCCACTAGTCAGGCGGCCGTACCCCGACTTTTTCGACAACTTGCCCGTCAACGAGAGATACACGGGTGCGAGCAGGTCGACGCCCTCGTCGGTTGCGCCAAGTCGGACGATGCGGTGCACCGTGCCATCGGTGGTTCCGGACGTCAGCTTGGTCGCGGTTTTTCCATCGGCTGCCAGCAGCCAGATGTCGTGCGTGTCATACGCAAGAAATCCCTTCTCGTCTTTCGTCCAGCCCGCATTTCCCTCCGGAGGCGTCATGTCGCCCGGAAAATCCCAGTCGACATCGGCAAACGATGTTTTCGCAACAGCGGACAGGTTTGTGCGAGCGCCGGTGGCGATGTCATAGCTCCAGTAGTTGGTCCCGTCGTACCAGGCGAGCTTCTTTCCGCTCGGACTCGGCCCATAGAAATACCGGACCTTCTCGAGCGCCTTCGTTCGTTGACCGGAGCGCACGTCGACGAGCCAGATGTCCTGGTACGGTCGGCCGAACATCGTACCGAAGTCGTACGACGACCGGTCGTATTCGACGGCGTGTTTGCCACCAGCGAGGATGCGAGTCGTTTCCTGCTGCTCGCGTGAAATGGGGACGACCTTGTTATCGGCAACGTGCCACGCCGCAACGAGCGTGCGCTGCAGGTCCTGCGATTCCTGCGCCTTCTGCATCGGCATGATGCGCACGTCCTGCGAGTGCCAGACCTGAACATCGGAGGTTTTCGCTGCTGTTCCTCCCGCCCGCCCGCGAGCTGTGTCCGCGGCGGCTTCACGCGTGCGCAGTCCGATGAATACCGTTGTGCCGTCGTCCGTCCATTCCGGTCGGCGCGCATCGGCGATGCGCAGCCCTGTCGCAATACCGGCACCTTTCGACGGGTCCAGCACCCGGCGTGGTGCCGAAGCACTCGTCGCATTCGCCCACGTCAGGACCGCGTGGGTGGTATCGCGAAATCCCTTTTCGGCGACAGTGCGCAACGCCGCCAGGTCCTCGCTTTTCTTCCGCCAGGCGAGACCGCGATAGATCGATGGAGAAGATTCGAGGACGCGGACGGTCTGCGAGACGGCGTCGTATACCTGGACGGCGTTCCCCGCGCCACCTTCGGTTTCGATCGTGAGCGCGAGAACGGGGCGGCGGTCAGTCCACGCAAAATCGCCGACGTTCCCGAACGTCATGCGCGCTCCGGTCGTCATGCTCTGAACAATCAGCTCTGCCACTCGCTTTCCTTCCGCAGGATAGCGACGCATCGCGATGAATCGCCCGTCGGCGCTGAACCGGAACGACGCGATCTCGCCAACGCTGTCCGTGCGTCCGGTTGCCAGGTCACGAAAGCCCAGCGCCGTGCGGACGGGTTTGCGTTCCCGTTCCAGTCGCTCGCGCGTCGCGGGGGAGACGCCGATGAGATACGCGACCCAGCGCGAATCGGCGCCAAATGTCGCCGATGTCCCGTTAGGCACGACGAACGCCGTATCGCGGTCGAGTGGCCGGATCCGGAGCTCGTTCTCCTCGTTCACGCGCGTCACGCCGTAAACGAGCCAGCGGCCGTTCGGGGATAACGCTGCGGGACCTGGTGATTCCCACTTGCCGTAATCGGCCGGCTTTACGGTGGGGAGTGAAGACTGGGCGAAGGCCTGGGCCACTGGAAAGAAGAGCAGCGTCAGGGCAAAGGCGATGCGACGAGACATGGCTGAAGGAGATGTGAGACGTGAGACGACTTCTTTACGGATTCCGAGGTAATCCGACCTTGAAAGTAATCTCCCATCTCCCATCTCCCATCTCCCATCTCCCATCTCCCATCTCCCATCTCGACAGTTACCTGAGTGGAGCAGTGATGGTTGACACCATATCTTTCCCCGCCTCTCCTCCACCACGGACCCCATGAAACGCTGGCTTCCGGCCACTGGCCTCGTTGTGTTGTCGGTCGCGTGTGATGCCTCCGCGCAAACGGTTGCTGACCGCTATCGCGACGCCGCGTCGCGCATCATCACCCGGGCCACAAAAGACAGCGCGGCCTGGAACCGCCTCGCGGTGCTCACGGAGACTTTTGGTCATCGATTCTCCGGCTCGGAGTCGCTCGAGCGCGCAATCGATTGGACGCTGGCGGAAATGCGGAAAGACGCGCTCGATGGCGTGCGTGGTGAGCCGGTCATGGTCCCACGCTGGGTTCGCGGGACGGAATCGGTTGAACTCATATCCCCCCGCCGGCAGGTGCTGCCCATGCTGGGTCTCGGCGGGAGCGTCGCAACGCCGGCGCAGGGAATTACGGCCGATATCATGGTCGTGAAGAGTTACGACGACCTGCGCGCGCGAGCGAGCGAAGCCAGGGGGAAGATCGTGCTGTTCAATGTGCCGTTCACCGCGTACGGCCAGACGGTGGCGTACCGGAGCGGTGGAGCGGTCGCCGCAGCTCGTGTCGGCGCGGTTGCGTCCCTCGTCCGCTCCATTACGCCGTACTCGATGCGAACGCCGCACACGGGCGGCATGGCCTACAACGACAGCGTGCCGAAGATTCCGCACGCCGCGATCACGCCCGAAGACGCCGATATGATCGCGCGCATGATCGAACGCGGTGAGCGCGTCCAGGTGAAGCTCACCATGACGGCGCGGATGATGCCTGACGCGCAGTCACGCAACGTGATCGCGGAACTTCGCGGGACGACGTCGCCTGACGAGGTCGTCGTCATGGGCGGCCACATCGACTCGTGGGACGTGGGACGCGGCGCGATGGACGACGCCGGCGGCGTCGTGGTGGCATGGGAAGCGATTCGCATCCTCAAGGAACTCGGGCTCCGCCCTCGACGGACAATCCGCGTCGTGGGTTGGACGAATGAGGAGAACGGGCTGCGCGGCGGTAACGCCTATCGCGACGCGCATCGCGCGGAACTGGACAAGCACATCGCGGCTATCGAGAGCGACGCAGGCGTCTTCAAGCCCCTCGGCTTCGGATTCACCGGATCCGACTCGGCGTTCGCGATCGTCAGGCAGATCGGGAGCCTGTTGGCGGGCATTGGAGCCGGTGAGATCGCGCGCGGCGGTGGCGGCGCCGACATCGGCCCCATCATGGCGCTCGGCGTTCCCGGACTCGGACTCAATGTCGACGGCACGAAGTACTTCTGGTATCACCACACCGACGCCGACACAGTCGACAAGCTCGACCAGCGCGAGGTCGCGCTGTGCGTGGCGGTGATGGCCGTCATGGCGTACGTGCTCGCTGACATGCCTGACCGGTTGCCACGATGAACGAGGCCAGAGGCCACGGGCCAGAGGCCAGCGGTACGTGAACCGATCGCTGCCCGGCACGCCGTTCCACGCTCGGACCGCTCCGTTAGTAGAAGGGCAGACCTGGCGGCGGTGGGCGGGCTACGTCGTTGCCAGCTCGTACGAGTTGCACCACGATCGCGAGTACCACGCCATTCGCAGCAGCGCGGCGCTGTTCGACGTGTCGCCGCTGTTCAAGTACCACGTGCGAGGGCCTGACGCGGTGCGGTTGATGGACCGCGTCGTCACGCGCGACGTCGCGAAGGCGAAGGTGGGGCAGGTGTTGTACACGCCCTGGTGCGACGGGGCGGGGAAGGTGCTCGATGACGGGACCGTCTCCGTCCTTTCACCTGAATTCCTCCGCCTAACGTCAGCCGAGCCAAACTATCGGTGGTTGTGTGAAAACGCGCGCGGGCTGAAGGTGACGATCGAGGACACGAGCGACGGCATCGCGGCGCTGGCGCTGCAGGGACCGAACTCGCGCCTGATCCTCGAGCATGCCGCGGGCACCAGCCTGGCCAACGTCAAGTTCTTCCGGCTCACCAATGCGCTGATTCGCGGTGTTCCCGTCACCATCACCCGGACCGGCTACACGGGTGATCTCGGCTATGAGATCTGGATGGATGCTGAACACGCGCTTCCCGTATGGGACGCGCTCATCGCCGCGGGCGCGCCGTATGGAATCACGCCGGCAGGAATACTCGCACTGGATGTGGCCCGCATCGAAGCGGGCCTGCTGCTGCTCGATGTCGATTATGTTCCCGCGCGCAAGGCACTGATCGAGCAGCAGAAGTCATCGCCGATCGAGCTTGGGCTCGACTGGACGATTGGTTTCGACAAGCCCGCGTTTGTCGGGCACGACGCACTGCTGGCGGAGCGCGAACGACCCGCTGAGTGGAAATTCGTTGGTGTTGAGGTGCACTGGGAACCGCTCGAGGCCCTGTACACCGATCTCGGTCTCGCCCCGCGCCTGCCGACGACAGCCTGGCGCACGAGTGTCCCGTTATACGCCGCCGATAGCGACCGTCAGGTGGGGTACGCCTCGAGCGGATGCTGGTCGCCGCTGTTGAAGAAGTACCTGACCCTCGCGCATCTCGAGGCGGGTTCCGCCGACGTGGGGACGGAGCTCGACATGGAAATCACCGTTGAGCATCGCCGGAAGCGTGCGCGCGCACACGTGCGCCCGACGCCGTTCTTCAATCCGGAACGGAAGCGCGCATGACACGCTCGAACGGCCGCTACGACGCCATCGTGATTGGTGGTGGCCACAACGGACTCGTGACGGCGGCGTACCTGGCGCGCGCAGGAAAAAAAGTCGTGGTGCTCGAGCGGCGCCACCTCGTCGGCGGCGCCGCGGTGACCGAAGAGGTCATTCCTGGCTTCAAGTTCTCGGTCTTCTCGTACGTCGTGAGCCTGTTACGGCCGGAGATCATCCGTGACCTGGAGCTCCCGTCACATGGCCTGGAGATCCTGCCGCTGGAAAGCACGGTCACGCCGATGTTCAGCGGTGATTACCTCGCGACCTGGCCCGACGCGGACCAGACGCGCCGAGAAATCGCGCGGCACTCGTTGAAGGATGCCGAGGCGTATGAGGAGTACAGCCGGCTGATGGGACTGATGGCGATGGCGGTGAAGCCGATCATCAGCATGATACCGCCTGACCCGACGTCGCTGTCGCCGCGCGACCTGCGTGGCCTGCTCAAGGTAGGGACGCATTTCCAGTCCCTGAGCGAAAAGCACTTTCACCTGCTGTACAAGCTCATGACGATGAGCTCGGCCGACTTTCTGGACGAATGGTTCGAGACGGACGTGCTCAAGGCGACGAAATCGGCGAGCGGGATCATCGGCACCTTCATGGGTCCGCGGACCCCTGGGTCCGCATATGTCCTGTTGCATCACTACATGGGGGAGATCGATGGCGCATTTCGCGCGTGGGGTTTTGCGCGAGGGGGCACCGGCGCGATCTCGGAATCGATCAAGCGGGCGGCGAAGGCGTTAGGCGCCGAAGTCCGCCTGGATGCGGAAGTGACGAAGGTACGGACGAAGGATGGTCGTGCCACCGGCGTGGTCCTGGTGAACGGCGACGAGCTGGAGGCACCGGTCGTGGTCTCGTCGCTCGACCCGAAGCGCACGTTCCTCACCCTGGTGAACGAGGCTGATCTTCCGGCGGAGTTCGTCAGTGACATGCGTCGCTTCAAGATCCGAGGCTCGTCAGGCAAGGTAAACCTGGCGTTGTCAGGCCTGCCGGATTTCACCTGCCTCCCTGGCGTCGGCCCGCATTTGCGCGGTGCGATGTCGATTTCGCCGTCGCTCGAATACGTCGAGCGGGCGTACGACGATGCGAAGTACGGATCGTTCTCCCAGCGCCCGTACATGGACATCATCCTGCCGTCGATGATCGATCCGGGAATGGCGCCGCCGGGCAAACACGTGATGTCGGTGTTCGTGCAATACGCGCCGTCGACCATCACCGGCGGATGGGACAACTTCAAGCGTGACGCATTCGGCAACGCGGTCATCGATGCGATCGCGCAGTTCGCGCCCAGCATCCGGAACATCATCGTCGAGAAGCAGGTCCTGACCCCGGCGGACATCGAGCGCATCACCGGACTGACCGAGGGAAACATCTTCCAGGGTGAGCTGGCGCTGCACCAGCTGTTCTTCCTGCGGCCGTCGCCGGGGTGGGCCCAGTATCGCACCCCGGTTCGCGGCCTGTGGCAGTGTGGCTCGGGCACCCATCCGGGCGGTGGCATCATGGGCGCCGGCGGGCGGCTGGCGGCGCTGGAGATCCTCGGAGCCGCGTCATGAATCGCTATGACGCGATCGTCATCGGCGCCGGCGCGAACGGTCTCGCCACCGCAACGCTGCTGGCGCGCAGGAACCGGCGGGTCCTGGTGCTCGAGCGGCGCGACGTGGCGGGTGGCACGAATGCCACCGAGGAGTTCCATCCGGGCTTCCGGGTCAGCGCCTGCCGCGACGACGTGGGGTGGATCCCGGAATCACTCGTCAGGCAGTTGCAACTGGAGCGTCACGGCCTGCAGTGGATCCAGCCGTCGGCCGGACTCGTCGCCATCGGTGCGGATGCACCGCCGGTGGCGACGTATCCCGACGTTGCCCGCACGATCGACGGGTTGAAGGGCGTATCGGCGGCCGATGCGGCGCGGTGGAATGCGTTCACGACTTTCGTGGGCCAGGTGGCGGGTTTTCTCGAGGCGGCGTATGCCATCCGGGCGCCTCGCGTACAGTCTCGCGCGTTAGGCGACCTGGTGGCGCTGGCGGGACTGGGCCGGCGGCTCCGGAAGCTGGGGCGTCGCGAGATGATGGAAGTGCTGCGCGTCGTGCCGATGCCGGTATCGGACCTGGCCGAAGAATGGTTTGCGCATGAGTCGCTCCGCGCGATGCTGGCAGTGGCGGGCACGCGTGACGTGATGCACGGACCGATGTCGGGCGGAACCGCCCTCGTGTTCCTCCACCAGCAGGTGGGTCAACCGGAATCGGCGATCGGGGTGCGGCGAACGCTGCGGGGTGGCTCGGGGGCGCTCACGGCGGCGCTGGCGTCGGCCGCGCGGGAAGCAGGCGTTGAAATCCGGTTGGGCGCGGAAGTCAGCGAAGTGATGGTCGAGCGGTCGCGTGTGACGGGTGTGCGACTGAACACCGGTGAAGAGCTGGGTGCATCGAACGTGGTTTCCAGCGCGGACCCGCGTCGCTCGTTTGCGTGGATCGATCCGATGTGGCTCGACCCCGACTTCCTGCGTGCGGTCGACAACATCAGGATGCGCGGATCCACGGCACGGGTTCATTTCGCCCTCGATGCATTGCCGAAATTCCAGGCCGGCGGCGTGGAGGTTCCGCGCGATGCGTTGGGTGGCACGCTGGTCATGGCGCGCTCCGTGGCTGACGTCGAGCGTTCCTATGACGCGGCGAAGTTCGGGTACATGCCCGAGTCACCGGCACTCACGCTTACCGTGCCGACGCTGGCCGACCCGACGCTTGCTCCGGACCGGAAACACATCCTCTCCGTGACGGTGCATCACGCTCCGTTTGCGCTCCGCGCCGGCTGGACCAAAGCCAGCGCCGACTCGTTAGGGGACCATGTGGCGGCCATGGTTGCGCAGGTCGCGCCAGATCTCAGCGAGCGCACGGTTCAGCGGTGGGTCCTGACGCCCACGGACCTCGAGTCGCGGTACGGGTGCACCGAAGGAAGCCTCTCGCATGGCGAGCTGGCGCTGGACCAGTTCCTGTTCATGCGACCGGTTCCGTCGTGCAGTCGTTATGCGTCGCCGCTCGACGGATTCTGGCTCTGTGGCACTGGGACGCATCCCGTGAATTCCGGCGGCGCAGCGGCGTCGCTCGTCGCGCGGGAAGTGGATCGCACCCGAAAGGTTGCGGTACGCTGAGCCTTCGGCTGGCCGCGGTCCGGAAGCTCTTCGTCCCTCCCGGTATCTGAGCGCGTACGAAGGCGCCCCAAAGCCCATGTGCAGCGCCAGCTTCACAGTCGGGGTCAGAGTCGGAACCGGAGTCGGGGTCAGAGTCGGACTCTGACCCCGACTCCGACCCCGACTCCGACCCCGACTCTGACCCCGACTCCCTGAAGGATCAATCGATGTTCACCATGACCAAGCCGTTTCTACTCGTGGGACTACTCCTTGCGATTCTCCCGGCCAACGAGCGCCTCATGCGTGAATTGCGCCAGGGAACTCCGTTGGGTGCCTCGCGCACCGCGCTGGCGCGGGGAACTCTCGCAATTCGAAATGTCACTGTCATTTCGATGGCTTCGCCGGCGCCGATGGCCGGCGCGACTGTGCTGGTCCGCGATGGACGAATCGCCACTGTAGGCACGACCGTCGCGGTGCCAGCAGGCACGACGATCATCGACGGAACGGGGAAATACCTCATCCCCGGCCTCTCGGACATGCACACGCATCTCCTGTCCGACGGCGGCGAGGTCCACGACTCGGCCGGACCGGCAGAGATCGGCGTCATGCTTGCCAACGGCATAACGACTGCGCGCCTGATGATCGGGACCCCGGAACAACTCGTGCTGCGACGAGCGGTTACACAGGGCAGCGTCGTGGGTCCGCAGCTCTGGGTGGCAAGTCCGCAATTCACCGGCCGAGCTTCGGAGAATTCGCATGTCGTCACCATGGCCGAAGAAGCACGCATCGCTGTGCAGAGGGCCGCCGACGCCGGCTATGACTTCGTGAAGATCACGCTGTTCATAACGAAACCGGTCTACGATGCGATCATCGACGAGGCGAGGAAGCGCTCGATTCGCGTCGTCGGTCACGTGGAGCCGGTGGTCGGCCTGCGCGCCGCCACCTCGGCAAACCAGCAGATCGAGCACCTCGACTCGTTCTTCGAGGAGGCGCTCGCTGATTCGGCGCCAATGCGTGAGTCAGTGACGCAGGGTGGCGTCTTCGCGAACCGGAACTGGGTCAGCCTCGACCACGTCGACAACCGGAAGCTCGACTCGATCGCCGGTGCGGTGGCGCGATCGGGTGCTTTCGTCGGGCCGACGCAAAACGTGTT
>Ga0209486_10000264_pt1 | contig 24844 bp, 10 predicted proteins | sample NCCompost_FD_187518 | JGI IMG/M metagenome (GOLD analysis project Ga0209486, IMG submission 187518) | Agricultural soil microbial communities from Utah to study Nitrogen management - NC Compost (SPAdes) (version 2) | ecosystem: Environmental > Terrestrial > Soil > Agricultural land | place...
TACTCTGGCTCCGATTCCTCGCACCTTGATCGCTGACGATCAACCTGACGTGGCGATCGCGCTGCGCCTGCTCCTGAAGGAAGCCGGCTATCAGACGGAAGCGGTGAACTCACCTGCCGCAGTCCTCGAAGCACTCAAACGCGAGAATTTCGATCTGGTCCTGATGGACCTTAACTACGCCCGCGATACCACCTCCGGACAGGAGGGCCTGGACCTAATCACCAGTATTCGGCATATCGATAATCTGTTGCCGGTAGTTGTTATCACTGGTTGGGCCACGGTGGAGCTGGCGGTCGAAGCGATGCACCGCGGTGTACGCGACTTTGTGCAGAAACCCTGGGACAACAGCACGCTGCTTCACACATTGCGGACGCAGATTGAATGGGGCCGCCGCCGACGTCAACGGAAAGGTCTGGAAAAAGCGAACCGAAAAGTTTCGAAACGCCTCGAACGGGATCTCGGCGACGCTGAAGAAATACAACGAGCGTTACTACCCAAACAGTTGCCGTCAGTGAAGGGTTTTGAACTGGCCGTCGCATGGGAACCCGCGAATGCAGTGAGCGGCGACTACTTCGACGTACTCACTCTCGACGAACATCACACCGGTATCTGCGTGGCCGACGTTGCCGGCAAAGGCATGTCTGCCGCGCTTCTGATGTCGAACCTGCAAGCAGCGCTGAAGTCGAACGCCAACGCGAGCATTACTCCCGGAGAGCTGATGACGCGTTTGAACAGCTTAATTTGCGAAAACATTGTTCCGCACCGGTTCATTAGCTGCGTCTACGCATCGCTCGATACGCGCACCCAAAAACTTACTTACTCCAACGCCGGACATTACGCGCCCATGCTCATTCGCGAATCGCGTTGCGTTCGGCTGACCGAAAGTAGCGCGGTGTTTGGTGTCTTCCCGTCCGAGCAATATCAGCAGGCAGAGATTCAACTACAAACCGGCGATGTGCTCGCGTTGTTTACGGATGGAGTAACCGAAGTACAAAACGCCGCGGGCGAGGAGTTTGGTGAAGAGCGACTGCAACAGTTGCTGATGGACCAGAGTCTTACGGCGGCGGAGTTGCGAAACAAAGTTATGTCAGCGGTGAAAGAATTTGGCAGCGGAACCTTTGATGACGACGTGACGTTGCTGGTGTTGAAGGCAGTTTGAAGTTTTCGAGTCCCTGGTGGCTGACTAACGAGGATGGGGAGGATCTGATGAATATTATTTCTTCGCGTGCTGCGCAGAGATTCATGTTGTTGATGCTATTGGCGCCATTTCTGCTTCTGGCTGACCAGACCGCGGCACAAACGCCGGCAGTTGAGAAACGTAGTCGCATCACATGGGAGTGGAGTGACGATGGGTGGAAACGACGACTGGAGATCCAGGGCAAGGCAGAATTTACTGAAGACTATTCCGACATCAGTAGTGTGACTGAGGGGAGTGTGGTTCGCATTGAGGAGGATCAACGTGGCCAGTCCAGAAAGCTCGAAGTAACGCGTGACGCGGGTGGTCAATTGTCTCGTCGATATTTTGTAAACGGCGAATTACGTTCCCTGGACGATGCAGGCAGGAAGTGGCTGACTGGACTACTGCTTATCGCTGTTCGGCAGGGTGCTTTCGACGCCGACAATCGCGCGCGAAAAATCTTCCAGAAACATGGGGTGGAAGGGGTGCTTGCTGAGATTAGGCAGATCACGGGCGAGTATGCGAAACGTGTTTACTTCCAGGCACTTTTGAAAAATGAAAACCTGGAAAGTTCCGATGTTCCCAAAATCCTTCAGGCTCTCAGCACCCAAATCTCGTCCGATCACGAGAAGGCAAACATTCTAAAAAGCTCAGCGGAATTGTTTCTCTACGACGCCACGCTGAGCAACGCTTTCTTTCACGCCATACGCACAGTCGGTTCCGATCACGAACGTCGACGCACGTTGTCTTCATTGTTAAGCGCGAAGAACCTGCGCGAAGAGATTTGGTTGCAGATGCTGGAGACTGCAGCTTCAATTTCATCAGATCACGAAAAAGCCACATTCCTTCTGGAAGCTTCAAGAATATTCGACGGAAACACGCGCGTGCGCGGCGCATTCCTTAGGACAGTCGAGACAATTAAGTCTGACCACGAGCGCGGACGCGTACTAAGCGCCTTGTTGAGGAACAAGCAGCTCGGCTGAGCCAACGAATCGGGAGGCAAAATGTCTACAGTGCTAAGAGACTTGCGATACGGCGTTCGAATGTTGGCAAGGACGCCCGCCTTTACCGCGGTAGCGATTCTCTCATTGGCGTTAGGTATAGGTGCTAACGCAACCGTATTCAGCTTGATGGACGCGGTCATGTTGCGAGCGCTGCCAGTTCAAAATCCTGATCAGATTGTTCTAGTCGCTACTGGCGTGCCCGGTCAGCCACCTCACACAGACTTTTCATATCCGCTCTACACATCACTGCGCGACAACAACCAGTCCGTCTCTCTTATCGGTTATGCCGAGACAAACTTTGGAATAGCCGCGGGAGACAGAACTGATCGGATCCATGGCGAGATGGTGAGCGCAAACTACTTCGACGTACTCGGAGTTGCGCCGGCGATGGGTTCCGCATTTGCCCCGTCCGATGAAGTGCCCGGTGCGCCGCGGGCCGCTGTAATCAGTGACGCACTTTGGACCAGGCTGCTTGGGCGCGATCCAGCCGTGTTGCACAAGACGATAATGCTCAACGGCCGCAACTTTTCCGTTGTGGGTGTTGCGCCAAAAGAGTTCTCCGGACTGGTCAGAGGAATGCCAACCGATGTGTGGGTCACTCTGCCACATAACGCAGAGTTTGAAGGTCGCCCGCAGCTTCTCAGCACGCCAACGATGAGTTGGATGAGCATAGCCGGAAGGCTTAAACCGGGCGTGTCGGTTGAGCAGGCGACTTCACAACTCAGCGCGTTAATTCGCGCCGTTAGTACCGACGTAGAAGAGAACTCAAACTGGGGTGTCATTCTTACCCCCGCCGCCGGTGGCAACAGTGTATATGTCGAGGACTTCTCCAATCGCTTGACGATGCTGTTTCTGGCCGTCGTTTTGATTCTCGCTATTGCTTGCGCCAATGTCGCGAGTCTGCTGCTGGCGCGCTCCCAAGCACGAGGCAAAGAAATTAGCGTTCGCCTGGCACTTGGCGCCACGCGTTTTCGAATCGTTCGTCAACTTCTCACCGAAGGTTTGCTGCTCTCGTTAGCCGGTGGCGCACTGGGTCTGCTAATCGCCTACTGGACGTCAGGCCTGGCATCTGCCGTAGTGAACACAGCGTCAGGTTCGCTTTCCTTTGACGTTACTCCAAACACCAGAGTCCTGGTCTTTACGTTAATCGCCTCCATCATCACCGTGCTCTTGTTTGGAGTCGTTCCGGCGCTGAAGTCGGCTCGCGTAGATCTGGTGCGAACTCTCAAAGACGGCAATGCAAGCTCACCGATGTTTGGTCGTGGCCCATCGCTGCAATCACTGCTGGTTGTCACCCAGGTCAGCCTGTCGCTCATTCTGTTAACGGCTGCCGGATTGTTTGTGCGTAGTCTCTGGAAGCTGCAGGCGATCGACAAGGGTTTCGCCGGACAAAACGTCATGGCGATGTCGATGAACATGGGTCTGCAGGGCTTCGACTCCAAGCGTGGCGCTAACTTTTATGCAGCGGCAGTGCAGGACCTGGCGTCTCTGCCGGGCACTGAGGCGGTAACGCTCGCCAGCAGTCTGCCGCTAACTGCCGGTGGAACCCGAATGGAGTTGCCTCCAAACGCCACCAAGCCCGCCGTCAATCAAGGGGTCTCTATCGATATTGTGACGGTCGCCCCGCGCTTCTTTGAAACAACCGGACTTCCGTTAGTGCTGGGCAGAGACTTCAGGGCAATCGACACGGAAAAGTCGACGAAGGTGCTCGTTGTGAATGAAACGATGGCGCGCACGTTTTGGCCCAACGAAGAAGCAGTTGGACGCAGCTTCAGCGATGGGCGAGAGACGTTCGAAATTATCGGAGTAGCTCGCGACACCAAGTACCGAAATCTTCGCGAAGCTCCACGCCTGACGATGTACCGGCCGCTGGCGCAGGCGTACGTTCCCTCGATGAACCTGGTCGCGCGCACTTCGGGCAATCCTGCCAATGCTGCGCCTGCGATTCAGCGGCAACTGCAAGCAATTGAGCCAACACTCGCGGTTTACAACCTTCGAAGTCTGACCGACCACGTCGGACGCGCCGTTTATGGCGAACGGATGCTGAGCTTGACGTTGGGATCGTTAGGCGTGGTTGCGTTGATCCTGACTGCGATTGGTATTTACGGAGTGATCGCTTATTCCGTGGCCCAACGTACGCGTGAAATTGGAATCCGCATTGCGGTTGGTGCGCAGAGAAGCGATGTCTTCAAGATGGTTCTGGTGAAGGGTCTGGTGCTCGCAGCGTGGGGATCTGTTATCGGACTTGTTGCGTGCTACTGGCTATCACGTTTCATCGCGAGCCAGCTTTACGGCGTCCCTCCTTACGATCCGCTAACGCTCGTAAGTGTGGCCGCCATTCTGTCGGCAGTCGCCGTGTTCGCGAGTTTTGTTCCCGCGAGACGCGCCACAAAAGTTAATCCGTTGATCGCACTTAGATACGAGTAAGACTCGTAACGCAAACTGTTAGTTTGCGTTTACGTTGAGGCGCTCAAGACATCGCAAACTAACAGTTTGCGTTACGTGGAAAAACCATGGAAGTACTGTTAACTGAAATCCGATACGCTGTCCGGAGTCTATTAAAGCATCCCGGGTTCACAGCCATTGCTGTTGTGACTCTCGCCCTGGGTATCAGCGCCAATACCACGATCTTCAGTACAGTCGACTCTCTGCTGCTTCATCCCTTCTCGTTCCCCAACAAGGACCGACTGGTCGTCGTGTTTGAACAGAATCGCGCGACCGGCATGATGCGCGGCTCGGTAGCTCCGGGAAACTTCGTCGAGTGGCGCGACCAGAACCAGACTTATGAAGAACTGGTTGCCATCCAGCAGCGCGCTTTCGACGTCGCCGATGGATCAACTCCCGAACGCATACCGGGCTATCAGGTTAGCGACGGATTTTTCCAGGCGATCGGCGTTAAGGCCGCACTGGGCCGGACTTTGCTTTCGGAAGATAGCGAGCCGGGACGAGAGCAGGTGACTGTGCTCAAGCATAGTTTTTGGCAGCAACACTTTGCCGGCGATCCGGAGATCGTGGGCAAGACAGTCAATCTAAATCGGAAGCAGTTCACGATCGTGGGCGTCATGCCCGCAGACTTCAATTACCCATACAACACCGGCGAGATGTGGGTGCCGCTGGTCTTCACGCAGGAAGAAAAAACGGACCGGGGCAACCATTACCTGAGAATTATCGGTTTGTTGAAACCAGGGGTTTCGCTGGTCCAGGCGCAGTCTGACTTGAGCTCCGTTGCCCAGAGAGCGCAACAGCAGTTTCCGGAAACCAACAGCGGTAGAGGCGTTAACACCTTCACGATCATCGAGGACGCAGTAAGAGGCGCGCGATCAGGCGTGCCGATCGCCATGGGTGCAGTTGTGCTTGTGTTGCTAATCGCATGCGCCAACGTGGCCAATTTACTGTTGGTGCGCTCCGCTTCGCGTAAGCGCGAGACGGCTTTGCGCCTGGCCCTGGGCGCCAGCCGTTCGCGAATAATGATTCAGGCACTCACTGAGAGCGCTCTGCTTGGTTTGGCAGGAGGTGCGCTGGGACTTTTGATTTCGATCTGGGCCATTGATGCCCTCGCCCGTGGAATTCCGGAAGGCTTCTCACGATTTATTCCCGGATGGAGTCAGCTTGGCATCAACTTCACCGTGTTGGCTTTTACTTTCGGAGTATCGATGACTGCCGGTTTGCTCGCCGGTCTGGCACCCGTCTGGCATTCAATGCGGACAAACCTCAACGACGCACTTAAGGCCGGTGGCAGAAGTGATTCCGGCGCGGCTGGTCACAATCGACTTAAGAGCGTCCTGATTGTTTCTGAAGTGGCCCTGACTTTGGTGCTGCTGGTCGGCGCAGGTCTGCTGGTTCGCAGTTTCGTCGAAATTCAACGCGCGGATTTGGGAATAGAACCCGAAAATGTTTTGGCGCTGCAGATTTCATTGCCTCGCGACACCTACGCAGAAGAGAGTAAGCGGCTCAATCTTTACCAACAGCTACTAGCTCGCGTCGGAGCGTCGCCCGGCGTGATAAAAGCCGGAGCTGTCAACATCGTTCCATTCAGCTCCACAGATAGCAGCAGCAGTTTTCAAATCGCCGGCCGGCCACCTTTCCCGAATGGTGAGGAACCAGACGCACAAATCCGCTTTACTACGCCTGAGTACTTTGAGGCCATCGGGACAGGGTTACGCCGCGGACGTCTCTATACCGCTCAAGACAATGCAGACACCACCCGGGTGGTTTTGATCAACGAAGAATTTGCGAAGAGATTCTTCCAGGGACAAGACCCGGTTGGACAACGACTTAACTTTGGCGGTGGCGAAAAGCAAACGCAGCAGATCATTGGGGTAGTTGCGGACGTCACTAACGACGATTTGGATAACGAAGTTGACCCGACTGCTTATGCGCCGTACGCACAAAATCCGTCCTTCACGATGAATCTAATCATTCGCGGCACTCACGATCCGGCGCAGCTGGCGGCCGCAGCTCGCAGCGAGGTTCAGTCGCTGGATCCTTATCTTCCGGTGTCAAACGTTAAGCCGCTCCGTCAAATGATTCACGAAAGAAGTTCTCCCAAAAGGCTGATGGCCTATTTGATGGGAGTGTTCGGTGTTGTGGCTTTGTTGCTGGCTTCGGTCGGGATCTACGGCGTGATGTCTTATGCCGTTACTCAAAGGACCCAGGAAATCGGCGTTCGTATGGCGTTGGGTGCGCAGGCGTTGGACGTTCTGAAATTAGTTGTGGGCAACGGCATGACCATCGCGCTGATCGGTGTGGTGATAGGCCTCGGCGGTGCGTACGCGTTGACGCGTCTCCTTTCGAGCATGTTGTTCAAAGTAAGTCCTACAGATCTGGTGACGTTTGGGGTCGTGTCGATCTCTCTGATCGTCGTGGCGCTGATCGCCTGCTATCTACCCGCGCGCCGCGCGACGAAAGTCGATCCGCTGGTGGCATTGAGGCATGAGTGAAAGCGGGGAATGCTATGGGAACATTTTTGCACGACGTTCGATACGGTATTCGAAGCCTTCTTAAGCAACCGGCTTTCACGGCCATCGCAATTGCGACACTCGCGCTCGGCATTGGCGCTAATACCGCTGTCTTCAGCGTGGTCAACGCCGTACTTCTTCGTCCTCTGCCCTACGACGATCCGTCAAGACTGGTGACGATCTGGGAGCAGAGCCCACAACGTGACATGTATGAAATGCCTGTGTCGCTGGCGAACTTACGCGATTGGGTAGATCAGAACAGCACCTTCGAGCAGATCGCGGCATACACCTTCACGGAATTAAACCTTACTGGTAATGGCGAGCCGGCGCGTCTGCTGGCGGTTAGATCGTCCGCAAATTTGTTTCCCCTCGTCGGTGGTCGAACAGTCCTGGGAAGAACTTTCCAGGCGGAGGAAGACAAGGAAGGCGCAGATCGCGTTGTCATTATAAGTAACGCGGTGTGGCGCAGCCGTTTCGGGTCTGATCCCCAAATCGTCGGCCGTTCATTGACGCTTAACAATCAAAGCTACTCGGTCGTCGGAGTCATGTCGCCGGGTTTTCAGTTTCCCGTGGGCTTTGGCTATATGGGCAAAGTCTTAAATGAGCCGGTTGATATGTACGTCCCTATCGTTCCGGGTAGCAATGAATTACGACGGGGTAATTATTCATTCTTCGCGATCGGTCGCCTTAAACCCGGAGTTTCGATTGAACAAGCGCGGGCAGACATGACGGCAATCGAAAGCCGGCTTGAACAGCAATACCCGGAAGGTAATACAGGCATCGGCGTCAGTTTGGTGCCAACGTATGAACAGACCGTAAAAGAAGTGCGGCCGGCTCTGCTGGTGCTCGTGGGCGCAGTTGGGTTTTTGCTGCTGATTGCATGCGCGAATATCGCCAACTTGATGTTGGCGCGGACTGCTTCCAGAGAAAGAGAGATCGCGATTCGCCTGGCGCTCGGAGCCAGCCGCCTCCGTGTCTTGCGATTGTTGTTGGGTGAAAGTCTTTTGCTATCGCTGGCCGGGGGTTTTTTGGGATTGTTGCTGGCACTTTGGGGTACCGATGCGCTGATCGCACTCGCACCGGACACCATTCCCCGCTTGAATGAAGTTGGCATCGATGTCCGCGTGTTTGGTTTCACTCTGATAGTCGCCCTCATTACCGGTGTCATCTTTGGGGTGATTCCGGCTCTGCAATCCGCGAAACCCGACCTAAACGAAGCACTAAAAGAAGGCACGAGAGGTTCCACGGGGGGCATTGCAGGAAAGCGGACTCGAAGCACACTGGTTGCTGTTGAAGTAGCGCTTTCGCTGGTCCTATTAATTGGCGCCGGCTTGATGATTAAGAGTTTCGTGCGATTGCAGCAGGTCAACCTTGGGTTTAATCCGGACCAGTTGGTAACGACGAGCCTATCCCTTTCGAGGTCGAAGTATGGCGAGGCTCGGCAGCAAGCGGCGTTTTACCAGGATGCGTTGCAACGTTTGCAATCGCTGCCGGGAGTGCATTCTGCCGCTGCCACAACCGCCTTGCCGTTGACATTGTCGGTTTCCGGTTCTGATTTCCGCATTGAGGGTCATCCCGATCCGCAACCGGGTCAGGAAATGGTCATCAACACCAGCAGCGTCAGCCCTGATTATTTCCGCACTCTGGGAGTGTCAATACTCAAGGGTCGGGAGTTCTCAGATCGAGACACCACTGACGCACCGTTGGCCGCCGTCATCAACAACGATCTCGCCCGCACTTACTTCCCAAACGAAGATCCGGTTGGAAAGCGAATCACATTCGACGATGGAGAGTCGTGGATTTCGATCGTTGGTGTCGCCGGAGACGTAAGACGATTTGGTCTCGACTCCAGTGCGAAGCCTGAGGTCTTTCTTCCTTATCTTCAGCGGCCCTCCCGTTCGATGAGCCTGGTGGTTCGTTCATCAACAGATTCCTTAAGCATGGGCGCGGCAATTAAGACGGTGATTCAAACCATCGATAAAGATCTGCCTCTCGAAGACACGAAGACCATGCAGGAGCTGCTCGCTGAGTCGAACTCAGGCAGGCGCTTCAACATGCTCCTGCTGAGTCTGTTTGCCGGCGTGGCCTTACTGATGGCGATTGTCGGTATCTATGGCGTGATGTCTTACACCGTCGCGCAACGTACAAAGGAAATTGGTATTCGCGTGGCGGTGGGCGCCCAGGCCGGCGACGTTTTCCGCATGGTGATTGGCCAGGGAATGATGCTGGCTTTAATCGGAATCGCTTTGGGACTTGCAGCAGCGTTCGGTGTAACCCGTTTGATGACGTCAATGCTGTTTGGCGTTGAAGCAACCGATCCGACAACGTTCATTGGAATCGCGTTACTGCTGGCGGTGGTTGCGCTGGTCGCTTGCTACATACCCGGACGCAGAGCCATGAAGGTCGACCCGTTAATCGCGCTGAGATACGAGTGACTCGGTACTCGGTTAGTGAGTTACGAGTAGTTTTCCCTTGGCTCAGCAGCCAGTAGAACAATGGAAGCCTTATTCAAAGACATTCGTTACGGCGCACGGACCTTGTTGAAGTCTCCCGGCTTCACAGCGGTAGCGGTTCTGACACTGGCACTCGGTATCGGTGCGAACACTGCAATTTTTAGTTTGCTGCATGCCGTGCTGGTCAGGCCCTTGCCATTTAATCAGCCGGACGAGTTGGTCCAGGTTTATGAAGACGCTTCCGCAATTGGCTTTCCTCGCGGAGATGTGGCCGGCGGCAACTACCACGAATGGAGGCGAGACCAAACCGTTTTCACCGACATGGCAGCGCTCGGTATGCGCAGCTTCAGTCTGACGGGCGACGGTGACCCTGAAAGAGTGCTGGCTCATTCCGCAACCGCCAACATTTTCTCTCTGCTGGGAGTAAGCCCGGTGCTGGGACGCGCGTTCCTGGCCGAGGACGATAAACCCGGCGCTCAAAAAGTAGCGCTTTTGACATACGGTCTATGGCAACGCCGCTATGCGAGTGCGACTGACGTAATTAATCGCGACGTCTTACTCGATGGCGAGAAATACAAAGTAATTGGTGTGTTGCCCGAGCGGTTTCAATACCTTTCAGATGCGATCGCCCTTTGGGTGCCAATGGCTTTCACGTCCGAACAACTTGCCGATCATGGCAATAGTAATTACAGCGTGGTGGCCCGACTTAAACCAGGAGTTTCCGTCTCACAAGCCGACGCGGAGTTGCAAACTATTTCGCAGCGAATTGAGCGCGACAATCCGGACACTGCGCAAGGTTTGAAGTCGGTGGTCGAGCCACTCAAAGAGGAAATCCTTTTGGACGTACGCCGCCCCCTGTTAATGCTGGGCGCCGGAGCGGCGCTGATACTTCTAATTACCTGCGCAAATATCGCCAGCCTCCAACTGTCCCGCGCCACGACGCGAACCCAGGAGATGGCCGTGCGTTCTGCCCTTGGAGCATCGCGAGCGCAGATCATTCGCCAGCTCCTGATTGAAAGCATTCTGCTGTCGCTCGCAGGGGGTGTCATCGGACTACTAGTCGCTCTTTGGAGCTTCACCATACTGAAGCAACTAATACCACCCGGACTGACACTTTCCACAAAGCTAACCATCGATCTGCAAGTCTTTGGTTTTGCCGTAATTATTTCTTTTTTCACCGGCATTCTTTTCGGACTCGCGCCGGCGCTACAGGCTTCACGAGTTGAGCTGGGCCAAGCGCTAAAGCAGGGGGCTGGCCGAGCCACTTCGAGTGTAGGCAGCGGGCTCCGCGGCGCTTTTGTCGTCTGTCAGGTAGCCCTCGCTGTGGTGTTGCTTATTTGTGCAGGGTTGATGATTCAAACAATCCGCAACATGGTGAACCAGTACTCTTTCTTCGCACCCGAAAGGATTCTTACGCTTAGGACGCTGCTGCCTGATTCAAAATTCCGCGACCTTGAAGAGTATCAGACTAAAGAACACGCAAAACGAGTGGCTTTTTTCGAGCAGGTCCTGGAACGCGTGAAGGCACTACCGGACGTAAGTGCCGCCGGGTATACGACGGCAGTTCCGCTCAACTGGAAGGGCGGAGCAAACGGAGTTGAAATCGAAACGCGACAGAATGAAGAGGGCCGCAATCCAAACGCCATCCACCGGCAGGTAAGCGATGGCTATTTTCAAACGCTCGGAATCCGACTGATTGCAGGAAGATTTTTTAACAGCTCCGATCGTGCGGCGTCTTCGCCCGTCGCAATAATCAACGAATCCCTCGCCCGCGAATGGCGCGGTGACGATCCGGTTGGCAAGCGCTTCAAGTTAGGTACACCTAACGCTCCCTGGCTCACGGTTGTCGGCATAGTTGCCGATGTCAGACAGATGGGTATGGACGTTCCTGTGAAGTCCGAGATGTATGTGCCTTATAGACAAATAGCGACTCATCCCTGGTTTGGCCCACGGGATCTGGTGGTTCGCACTGAAGGCAACCCCGCAGATTTAGTCGCGGCCGTCAGGCGAGAGATTCATGCGGTGGAGCCTACGCAAGCAATTTCGCACGTCAGGACGATGGAGGAATTACTAGTCAAGGAAACTGGCAGCCGACGTTTGGGAATGATTCTGCTGACATCATTCGCTGGACTTGCGTTGCTGCTGGCAGCGCTCGGCATTTACGGAGTGCTCTCCTTCTTCGTGGCCCAACACACAAGAGAAATCGGGGTGAGGCTGGCACTCGGTGCGCAGCTTCGCGATGTGATGAGTTTGGTTTTGCAAAAAGGGCTGGTCTGGACCATATGCGGAATCGCGATCGGCCTGATCGCTGCTTTTGCGCTATCGAGATTGGTAGCGAGCTTGCTTTTTGGAGTTAGCGCCACCGATCCCGTTACGTTCATCGGCGTAGCGGTCTGTTTGTTCAGTGTCGCATTGGTCGCATGTTACTTGCCGGCGAGACGCGCCACCAAAGTAGATCCGCTGATCGCGCTTAGATACGAGTAGGAACCCGGGGGATTTATGGAAACACTCATACATGATCTGCGGTACGGCGTTCGGATGCTGCTGAAGAAACCAGTGTTTTCCCTGATCGCCGTGGCCACGCTGGCCCTCGGCATCGGCGCGAACACCGCCATCTTCAGTGTGGTTAACACTGTCTTGCTGCGTTCCTTGCCGTATCACAAATCGAACCAGCTCGTAGTTCTCTCATCAACTAATGCAGCCGGTGAACGTAATGGTTTGTCCTTCCCGGAAGTGCAGGACTTCCAGGCCCGGATGCAATCGCTGGAGGACCTAACTGCCTTCCAGTCTCAAAGCGTAAATGTGACTGGCGGCGATCGACCGGACCGTTTGCGCGGCGGCTTTGTAACCGCCAACTTTTTCAAAGTCTTCAATCTAAATACGGTGTTGGGCCGGACGTTTGCAGATGGCGAAGACAAGCAAGGCGCCGAAAGGCTGGTTGTTGTTAACGAAAGAGTGTGGCGAGAACGACTAAAAGCTGAATCAAACCTTGCTAACCAGAAGTTGATTCTTAATGGCGAACCTTACAGCGTTATCGGTGTAGTCACGGACAAGTTCAAACAGCCTGTCGATCCGGAGGTCGAACTGTGGATGCCAGTTTCACATTTCCCCGGCAACCCGAATGAACGCGAGTCGCGCTTTCTGATGGCGATCGGCCATCTCAGGGATGGTGTCGCTATGGACCAGGCACAGTCGGAAGCCACTCTGGTCGCGAGTCAGTTGGCCCAGTCGTATCCAAAAGAGAACACGGGGCGCGGCGCCAGAGTCGAAGACCTGCGCGAGCTTGTGGTCGGCCGTGTTCGGCCCATGCTCTGGCTGCTGTTTGCCGCAGTTGGCGTGACTCTGCTAATTGCCTGCGCAAACCTTGCAAATCTTTTGTTGGCTCGGGGGATCGCCCGGCAAAAAGAAGTTGCTGTGCGCGCGGCTTTGGGCGCGGGTCGCTGGCGACTTATCCGCCAATTGCTGACGGAAACTACGCTGATCGCATTGGTCGGAGGAGTCGGCGGACTGTTGCTCGCGCATTGGGGTTTGTATGCCCTGCTCAAGTTACCGCAAAACTTCATCAACCCACAGGATGCCGCGCTGGATACTCGCGTTCTTCTGTTTGCGCTGGCGGTCTCACTAATTACCGGTTGGTTATTTGGCTTGGTGCCGGCGCTGCAACTTGTACGACCTCAGCTGCAATCCTTTTTGCGTGAAGGAGCTCGCGGCGGCGGCGAAGGCTCGAGGTGGAATCGAGTGCGTGGCGCTTTTGTCGTCGCCCAGGTGGCTTTATCGCTGCTCCTGCTGGTTAGCGCCGGACTGCTTCTCAAGAGTTTCGACAAGCTTCTGCGTGTTGATGTGGGATTCAAGACGGAACGACTGCTGACCCTCGAATATCGACTACCGCGCAACAAGTACCGCGAGGAAGCAACTCAGTCGAACTTTCATCACCAGGTCATCGACCGTATGAAAGAAATTCCAGGAGTCGAGTCCGCTTCGCTCGTTCGTGCACTTCCATTCAGTGGCAACGGCGTAACTGTCGGGATTAGCCTGCCGGACCGTGAACTTATGGCGCAGGGTACGGAACCGGAGGTTCTGTTCAATACCGCAATGCCCAATTACTTCGACACGATGGGAATGCCTTTATTAAAAGGACGGACTTTTGGAAGTGAAGACCAAATAAACACCCCCCGCGTGCTGGTGATTAACGAAACCATGGCCAACAGATTCTGGCCTAACCAGGATCCTTTGGGAAAACAAATCAAGCTCATTAGAGACGGTGAGACAGCGACGGTAGTCGGCGTAGTAGGCGATGCGAAGCAGTTTTACCTGGATGAAGACAAAATTCCGCAGGTCTATGACACCTACAGTCAGGATCCTGGCCTGTTTGCCACCGCGGTCATACGTACTTTCGTCGAACCTACAGGTTTGACTGAGCCGTTACGGCAAGCAATCTGGAAAGTAGATCCCGATCAGCCGATGTGGAAGATTCGAACCGTTGAGTTCCTCGTGGATCGAAACACCGCCGACCGTAAATTTCTGATGGCCTTAATGGGAATATTCGCGACGCTGGCGCTGGTACTAACCATTATCGGGCTCTACGGCGTAGTCAGCTACCTCGTAAATCAACGAACACAGGAGATTGGTATTCGGATGGCGCTGGGCGCGCAAGCCGCTGACATCATGCGCATGATCCTGAAGCAGGGAATGGTGATGGTTTTGACTGGTGTTGCATTAGGACTGGCTGCGGCGTGGATGCTGACGAGGCTGATGTCACGTTTGCTTTACCAGGTGAGTGCAACCGATCCGGCGACGTTCAGCAGCATTGCTGTGTTGCTGATCGCGGTCGCCCTTTTCGCGTGCTTTATTCCAGCGCGGCGGGCCACCAGGGTCGATCCACTTCAGGCGCTGCGATACGAATAGCTAAGCCTTTGGTGCCTTGGGATACGAGCAAAAAGGTGTAGTGACTAATACGATGGACACACTTCTACAAGACCTTCGATACGGCCTTAGAAGCATGGCAAAACGCCCCAGCTTTGCGGTCGTCGCGGTGCTTTCACTTGCTCTGGGGATTGGCGTAAACACCACCATTTTCAGCTTCATAAACGCCGCGATGTTTCGGCCGCTGCCGTTTATTGAGCCCGATCAGTTGGTCCGCGTGTGGGATGGCAACGCCGCTTCCTATACCGACTATGTCGCATATCGAAACGAAAGCGGAGCTCTCTTAAGCCTGGCGGCATATGCACAGCGACCGATGAGTCTAGTTGTAAACGGACAACCGGAACGCATCACCGGTGAATTTGTATCGGGCAATTATTTTGACGTCTTAAAAACCAATCCAATTCTGGGAAGAGCGTTCCTGCCGGAAGAAGATGTCAGCTCCGGAACCAGTCCGGTTGTGGTAATCAGCAATTCGCTTTGGCGGCAGCGTTTCAATTCTGATCCCTCCATCGTCGGCAAAACTGTCAGTCTCAACCAACAATCGTTCAGTGTCGTCGGAGTAATGCCTGAGAAGTTTGGCGGTGCAACCGTCTTCACCCCTCCTGACCTTTGGGTGCCCATGATGATGGAGCCCATCGTCGAACGCGGTTCTCGTTCACTAGCCAATCCCGACGAAGGTTGGTTGAGGATGTTGGGACGCTTGCGCCCGGACGCCACCCGCGAGGGAACTCAAGCCGCAGTCGAAACTACGGCTGCGCGGCTTCACCATGAGCGGCGTGAACGCAAATCCGGACCAGAGGAAGTTGGCGGTCGCACGGTAGCGGTGGTCCCGGCACGTGGCCTGATGATGCATCCGCAGGCGCGCGTGCCCGCACTCGTAGTCGCCGGAATCTTGATGACTATCGTCAGCCTGGTGCTCTTAGTTGCATGCGCGAACGTCGCCAACATGTTAATGGCCCGGGCAATCCACCGCCGCAAAGAGATTGCCGTCCGCCTGGCCCTCGGAGCTGGCCGGTGGCGCATAGCGCGACAGATGTTGACCGAAAGCGTGCTGCTTTCGGTCATGGGTGGGCTCGCCGGCTTATTGTTCGCCTGGTGGGGCACAGATCTACTTGTCAAATTAATTCCGGAAGCCAGCGGAGGGAACATCGTTGATCTGAATGTGACGCCCGATTTGAGGGTGCTCCTTTACACCTTAGCCCTTTCGTTGATTACAGGCGTTATCTTCGGACTACTTCCGGCGTTGCAGAGTTCGAAGTCAAACGTCGTAGCTGCTTTAAAGGGCGAAAAGATACGAATAGGGCGTACAGGCCGTCCGCTTACTCTTCGAAATGTTTTAGTGGTTACTCAAATCGCTGTGTCAGTACTGCTGTTGGTCACGGCAGGTCTGTTTATCCGTAACCTTAGAAATACGCAACACGCCGACCCTGGTTTTGAGATCGACAACGGTGTGATTGCAAGTTTCGACCTCGCTATCGCAGGTTACAACAAAGACCGCGGCAAATTGTTTGAGCAGCAACTGCTGGATCGCCTGCGGGGGTCGGCGCAAATTCGATCTGCCGCCTTAGCCGAGTTTGTTCCGTTGGGGAGTGGCGGAAACGTCTCGCCGCTATACGTCGAGGGCGAGGTGGTTTCCCCAAGCGACGAGATTGACGAAAGCTCGATGCTTAACCACTCCGCGGTGAGCACGGATTATTTCAAGACGCTGGGAATACCTCTGCTAAGCGGACGAGACTTCACCGACCGCGATAACGAGTCAAGTCCGGCCGTAATCATCGTCAACGAGACACTCGCACGGCGCCTCGCTCCCGATGGAAATGCGGTTGGCAAGCGACTACGAATGGATTCGCAGGGGAACTTCCTCGAGGTGGTAGGAGTCGCAAAGGACATCAAATATGAACAACTGGGCGAGGAGCCGCTGTTCTTTGGATATAGACCACTGGGCCAACGATACCAGCCAGTGTTGACACTGCACGTGCGAACCCTCGGCGATCCCGCCGGCGCAATTAGTCAGGTGCGCGCCGAAGTCAAAACGCTCGATCCAAATCTTCCATTGACGAATGTAATGACGATGCAAGAGCACATGCGACTGCCGCTGGCGCCGGCGAAGTTGTTTGCCTGGTTGTCGAGTGCTTTCGCCGTACTCACCGTCCTGCTCGCCGGTGTTGGATTGTATGGAGTTATGGCTTACCTGGTGAGCACGCGCACCCACGAGATTGGCATTCGCATGGCTCTTGGTGCGCAAACCGCAGGTATTCGCAGGCTGATTCTGGGGCAGGGAATGCGATTGACATTCACCGGGATCGCGTTCGGCCTGATCGCTGCGTTTGCGTTCACCAGAATTCTATCCAGTTTGTTGTATGGGGTAAGCGCCACCGATCCCGCTACGTTCATCGGCGTAGTGGTCTGTTTGGTCGGTGTCGCATTGGTGGCGTGTTATGTCCCGTCGCGACGCGCCACCAAAGTAGATCCGTTAATCGCTCTTAGATACGAATAGGTGATTGTTTGCGCAACTTCAAAAACCAGACGGAGGGATAATGCACAGCTTCTTTCACGACGTGCGCTACTCAGCGCGGATGTTGTTTAAGAGCCCGGCTTTCACAGTCGTGGCAGTTGTTTCCATCGCGCTGGGTATCGGCGCTAACTCCCTCGTGTTTAGCGTAGTCAATGCAGTGTTATTGAAGTCGCTTCCTTACAACGATCCCAGTTCACTGGTGTTGATCTGGGGCGACTCGGAAACGTCTGCTTCGCTTAAAGGGCGCAACCAGGTTTCCGCGACCGACGTGGCTGACTATCGCGCACAGTCGACCAGCTTCGAAGAAGTTTCGACGTACACGGGCTGGTACCCAATCATGTCCGGCGACGGATCGCAGGGACAGGCTGAGAGAGTTGCCGGCATACAGGTCGGCGATGGTTTTTTCAAAGTAATGAAAGCCCAGCCGATGCTCGGGCGCGTATTCGATGCTGAGGAACAGAAAGAGGGACAAGACCGCGTCATCATTCTTGGTCACTCACTTTGGACCACCAGATTTGGCAGTGATCCAAATGTCATCGGGCGAACCATCCAACTGAATAGCCGGCCGTACACGATTGTCGGCGTTCTGGGCCCCGATGCTCGTCCCTTACCTACCACCCTCGTCGAGCCTGAAGGCCAGTTCTACAGACCTGTCGCGGAAGCGTATGACGATTCCGAGCGCAGCTCCCGTCATTTGCGCAGTATCGCTCGTCTTAAACCGGGCGTCTCCATCGAGCAGGCAAAAGCTGAGATGGCCGGCATCGCGAAACGTTTAGAACAGGAATATCCGACCACGAACAGGAACTACGGCGTCAATGTGGTTTCCATAACCGAAGACACAGTCGGTGGTTTGAGGGGAACTCTGGCGATGGTATTTGGCGCTGTGTTTTTCGTCCTGCTGGTAGCCTGCGCCAATGTGGCCAACTTGCTGCTTGCGCGTTCAACTGCAAGACGGAAAGAGATAAGTATTCGAGCGGCCATCGGTGCCGGACGCTGGCAACTGGTGCGTCAGTTACTTATCGAAAGTTTGTTGTTGTCAGTTCTCGGCGGAGTGATTGGTCTACTGATCGCCACCTGGGGCCTCACCGTTATTGAGACTCTAGGTGCGAAGCTTAATCCGATGTTCACAGACCTTCATGTCGATCTGCGAACCCTCGGTTTCACCTTTGGACTCTCAATCCTGACGGCGCTGATCTTCGGTTTAGTTCCCGCCCTTCAGTTATCGAAGCCTGATTTAACTAACTCGTTGAAAGACGGCGGGCGCGGTTCAGGGCCATCCGGAATTCGCAATCGGCTGCGCAGCGGCCTGGTAGTTTCTGAAATTGCCATGACGCTGATCCTGCTTGTCTGCGCCGGACTGTTGATTAAGACGGTTCTGCGAATTACGAAAGTCGAAAAGGGCTTCAACTCGGACAACATTCTCACCATGAATATTGGGTTACCAGGAGCGCGGTATCCCAATTCAGTAGATTGGATCCGCTTCTATCGACAAACCACGGACCGCATTGCAGCCATTCCTGGCGTTAAAGCGGCTGCGATTACCAGCGTAATGCCGCTCACCTCAAACTTTGATGGGCGGGGCCTGGCAGTCGAAGATCATCCGCGCCCTCGGGGCGAGGAGTTCACCGTCGACCTCTACGTCATGACACCCGGCTACCTCAACGCGATGGAAATTCAATTGTTAAGGGGCCGTCCGTTAACGGAAGAGGATCGAGAGAAGTCTGAGAAGGTAGCACTGATCAATAACAGCATGGCCCAGACACTATGGCCGGGAACTGATCCGCTCGGCAGGCGCATCAGGTTTGCAGGAGACGACGGCAGCGAAGCGCAGCAATGGCGGACCATCGTCGGCGTAGTCAACGATGTGTCTCAATATGCCCTGGATAAAAAACCGCCGATGCAGATCTATCTGCCTCACGTACAGTTTCCAACGTCCTTCAACACAATCGTCGTTAAAACAACCGGCGACCCGAAGGCCTTAACCGGTGCAGTTAAGAACGCAATATTGGCTATCGACAAGGACCAGGCCGTGTACAGCGTTGCCACGCTCGATGAACTGCTTGGCGACTCGATAGTTGTGCGGCGCTTCCTGATGTTGTTGCTGATGGTCTTCGCTGCCATTGCGTTGATATTGGCTGCAATCGGGATCTATGGAGTGATGTCATTTGTGGTTACGCAGCGCACCAGAGAAATAGGAATTCGCATGGCGCTCGGAGCACAGGCGCGCGATGTGCTGGCAATGGTCCTGAAAAACGGAATCGCCCTGGCGGCTATTGGAGTGGCAGCTGGACTCGTAGCTGCATTCGTCCTCACGCGCCTGTTAAGAAGTTTGTTGTTCGGCGTTACAGCAACCGACGCCGCAACTTTCGCGCTCGTACCGGTGGGAGTTACCGCAGTGGTCATGCTCGCGTGCTATTTGCCGGCTCGGCGGGCGTCAAAGGTTAATCCGTTAGTAGCACTACGGACTGAATAGATTCGTCAGTGATGCAAAGGAGGGAGCCATGAACTCGTTTTGGCAGGATATGCGTTTCGGATTTCGACTGCTTATCAAGAACCCTATCTTTGCGCTGGTTGCAATCGTAACTCTCGCACTGGGCATAGGCGCCAACACCGCCATCTTCAGTGTGGTTGATGCAGTCTTGCTTCGACCTCTTCCGTATCCGGAAGCTGAACGTTTGGTGTTTCTGTGGGAAACGATGGCATCGCAAGGAATCGCCCAGTCGGGCAGCGCGCTGCCGAATTACCATGGTTGGCGCGACCAGAACCAATCGTTTGAAGGTCTGGCCGGTTTCTATTACGGCGACTTCACCCTCGCCTCCAGCGGCAGCACACCAGAAATGATTAAGGGTGCTTATATAACGCCAAATCTATTTCAGGTTCTCAAAGTAGATCCCATCCTCGGACGGATGTTTACTAACGAGGAAGAACAGTTTGGCAAACATCGCGTCGTCGTCTTAAGTCACGGACTCTGGCAGCGTCGATTCGCAGGCGACCGAAATGTTCTTGGTAAACAGCTGGCGGTTGCAGGCGAGCAATACAGCGTAGTGGGAGTTATGCCGCAGGGCATGCCGTTCTTCGACAACCTGCCTGAAACGGATCTTTGGACGCCTATGTCGTTCGCGCCCGGAGACAACAGCGCGACGCGAAACAATCACTTCATCAATCTGGTTGGGCGGCTCAAGCCGGGCGTGACTGCACAACAAGCGCAGGCAGATGTGAGTGCCATTGCGCAACGCATGGAACAGGAAACCGGAAACTCCGGTGTCGGCGCGAAGATTGTGCCGATGCAGGAACAGTTAACCAGCGATTCTCGTCAGGGTTTGTTTATTTTGCTGGGAGCAGTGGCGTTTGTTTTGCTGGTCGCCTGCGTAAACGTTGCGAACCTCTTGCTGGCTCGCGCCTCGGCACGCGAAAGAGAGCTAGCGATTCGCTCCAGTCTGGGAGCCAGCCGTGCGCGCGTGATGCGGCAGGTAATTATCGAGTGCCTGCCCTTGGGAGTTATTGGGACAATCCTGGGTGTGATCCTCGCGATATGGGGAATCGATCTGCTGTCGTCGCTATTACCCGCAACGCTGCCTCGTGGTAATGCAATCACTGTGAACGGACGCGTTTTGCTATTTACTGCGGGCGCAGCATTGCTAGCGATTCTGATGTTTGCGTTGTTACCTGCATTGCATGCAGGTAAGGCCGACCTGAGAGGTTCGCTTAACGAGGGTGGCCGTAGCGGAATGGGAAGTCGCAGGCAGGGACGGGTTCGCCGGCTGCTGGTCGTCACTGAAGTTGCGCTCGCACTGGTGCTCCTCATCGGTTCGGGACTGATGGTCCGCAGCTTCCTCAAGCTACGCGAGGTAGACACCGGTGTTACTGCCCGCAATGTGTTAACGATGCGCGTTCCACTACCAGACGCCAGATATCCGAGTCCAATAAACGCAGAAGACCGGTCGGAGCCGGCTGGTCTGGGTTTTTATCAGCAAGTTGTAGAGCGGGTTAAGTCTTTGCCAGGAGTTGAATCAGCAAGTGTAGGTTCAGGTATTCCCTTAAGCGCAAGTGGATTTTGGGGAAAGTTTTTTACGGTTGAGGGACGTGAAGCGACTTCAATTGAGCGCGTACCGCTGGTCAACTTTGTGCTGGTCAGTCCCGATTATTTTGAGTCGTTTGGAATTAATGTGAATCGTGGACGTGCTTTCACCGAGCAGGACACAGGGGCCTCACAACAAGTGGCGATCATAAATGAGACGCTCGCGAAGCGCTTCTTCCCAAATGAAGATCCGATCGGCAAGACCATCTTCATGGGGCCACCCGAACATCTGGTTCCGCGGGACAACCAACAACCGGATTTCCGTTTCCCGCGACGAATCGTTGTAGGAGTGGTTTCCGATGTCAAGAACGTCGGCCTCAACGTTGCCGCCTCGCAGCAGGTCTATGCGCCATTCACTCAATATCGCAACGAAGGGTGGAGCAACGATCTCACGCTGGCTGTGCGAACCACCTCCGCACCGCAAGCCTTAACCTCGCCTGTTCGTAATCAGGTTCTGGCTTTGGATCCTGACCAGGCCGTCACCAACATTAGAACGATGGATGAGTTGATGGCACGCACGCTCTCGGAATCAAAGTTTGCTCTGTTGCTGTTCGGTTTGTTCGCGGCGTTGGCCGTGATTTTGGCCGCCATCGGGATTTACGGGGTGATGGCGACGGCGGTTGTCCAACGAACACATGAAATTGGTTTACGAATGGCGCTGGGCGCGCAAAAGCGTGACGTACTGCGACTGATTATTGGGCAGGCGATGGCGCTGGTGGTCGTCGGCATGGTTGCAGGTCTACTGGCTGCCACCGCACTTACCAGATTGATGGCGAGCATGTTGTTCAACGTGAGTGCTACTGATCCGATCACCTATGTCTTGATTGCATCTTTCTTCGCGATAGTTGCGTTAATCGCGTCCTACATTCCTGCGTGGCGCGCGACCCAGGTTGATCCGTTAGTCGCACTACGTAACGAGTAGCTTTTGGATTGAAGTTGAGACCGAACCGTTGAGGGAAGGGGAATGGACACATTTATCAAAGACATACGTCACGGAGCGCGTAGCTTACTGAGACGGCCCGGCTTTAGCGCGATTGCGATCTTAACTCTGGCTCTGGGTATAGGAGCCTGCACTGCAATTTTTAGTGTAGTTGATGGCGTCCTGTTGCGTCCGTTGCCTTATCCCAATGCTGAGCGAATGGTCCAGTTGCGCGAAGTTACCGAGAAAGGCGCGCGTATCCCTTTTGCGGAACCTAATTTTCTCGATCTCAAGATACGCAGTCAGACGCTTGATGGCATGGCCCAGTATGCCGGAGGAGTGACCACGGTAACTGGAGGAAGCGAACCGGTACGCGCGAGAGCATTCTCAGTTTCCGTGGACTTCTTCCGCGTCCTCGGGACACAGCCAGCCATCGGTCGAACCTTCACGAGCGAAGACAGCAGGATTGGAGCTGCGCCGACCGTGGTCGTGAGCCATGGATTCTGGCAGCGCATGTTCGGGGGCAGGCCGGAGCTATCTTCGGCCACGGTGCAGTTGCGCGACCTGAACTTTACGGTGATCGGTGTGATGCCGGTCCGCTTTTCCTTTCCTCAGGACGCGGATTTGTGGTTACCGAGCGAGCTCTTCCCGTCTCGCGCAACTCGCACTGGCCATAACTGGTCCGTCATCGCCAGTGTTCGGCCCGGCTTTACATTTGAACAGGCCCGTGCCGAACTCAGCGGCATCGCCAGCCAACTTAAACAAGAGCACGGCCAAGCCACGGATGCGGTCGACTTCGCTGTAATTCCACAACAGGAATATCTCGTCGGGGACGTGAGGCCAGGATTAATGATCATCCTCGGGGCAGTTGCATTGTTACTTGCCATAGCGTGCGCCAACGTGGCCAACCTTCTGCTGGCGCAGGTAACAGCCCGGCAGCGCGAGTTTGCGGTGCGTTCGGCATTAGGAGCAACACGCTTCCGATTGGCCCGTCAATTCGTGACCGAAAACATGTTGTTGGCGCTGGCGGCAGCCGGGTTAGGCGTACTCCTTTCTTACTGGGGCGTCGATTTACTGCTCGGTCTCAACGAAGAAAGTCTGCCGCGAATAAATGAGATCGGTGTGGATGGACGCGCGATAACTTTCACCGTGGGTCTCGCGATGTTGGTCGCCGTAGTGCTCGGGCTGGTTCCACTGTTTCGTTTTTCAGGCCAGAACCTGGAAACAACGCTAAGAGAAACCGGCCGAGGTCAGCCCGGACATTCGGGCAAGCGCTTACGAAGTCTACTAATAGTTGGACAGATGGCCCTGACTGTGATGCTGCTAATCGGCGCAGGTCTGTTGGGCAAGAGTTTCTACCGGCTGTTGATGATCGACCCCGGCTTCAGAACGGAGAGCGCGGTGGCAATGCAGGTTTCAATGCAGGGCCAGAGCGGCAACGCGGAGCGTTTCACTCAGTTCATCGACTCATTCAAGCGGTTGAAGGAACAGGGCATCGCTCCAAATGCACAAATCAAATTTACTGCGGAAGAGAACCAGCAAATTATGTTTCAGGAACAACTGCTCGGGCGGTTGCGTTCGCTGCCAGGCGTTGTTGCGGCGGGAAGCATCAATCGATTGCCATTGACCGGAAGCGCTTCCAGTGGAACGTTTCTCATAAACAATAATCCAGCGCGCGAAGGTTCAGCCGATTATCGTGTGGCCAGTTCAGATTACTTCACTGCCATGGGAATCCCGGTGCTGCGCGGTAGGTCATTTGATCAAACTGACAAACGGGAAGCACCCAACGCCGCCGTTATTAGCCATTCCCTCGCAAGCAAATACTGGCCAAATGAGGAACCGATTGGCCAAACAATTCAATTCGGAAACATGGATGGCGACCTGCGACTGTTGCACATCGTTGGCGTAGTTGGCGATGTACACGATCGAGGTGTAGACGCCGCTCCAACTTCGACGATCTACGGAAATGCTCTTCAACGTCTCCCATCATCGTCATTGTCAGTGGTAGTGCGAGCACAGGTGGCGCCTGATGCTTTAGTGCCCGCCATGCGTGACGCGGTGAGATCGCTTGATCCTCAGCTGCCCGTCAACTTCCTGACCCTCAACGAAGTTTTCTCCTCGTCTTTGGACCAGCGCCGCTTCAGCCTGGTGATCTTCGGCGTGTTCGGTGGCGTGGCCTTGCTGTTGGCGGCAATGGGAATCTACGGGCTCACCACCTATTCGGTCACACAACGTACCCAGGAGATAGGTATTCGCATGGCTCTTGGCGCGCAGGCAGGAGACGTTTTGAAGCTCATATTGCGAAACGGAATGGTGTTGTCTCTGATCGGTCTGGCAATTGGCCTGGTTGCGGCATGGGGACTGACAAGGTTGATGGAGAGTTTGTTATTTGGCGTCACTCCAACCGACGCCACCACCTTCGCGTCAGTGTCGACGCTCTTAATACTGGTGGTCCTGGCATCGTGTTACCTGCCTGCACGACGCGCCACACACGTTGATCCGTTAATAGCACTAAGGAACGAATAAGGTAGCAGGGAAACAAACATGGAAACGTTACTAAAAGATCTGAAATACGGGGTTCGAGGGTTGGTCAAACGACCGGGCTTTTCGGCGATCGCGATCATTACGCTGGCGTTGGGCATCGGCGCCAACACAGCGATCTTCAGTGTCGTGAATGCTGTGTTGTTGCGGCCTCTGCCCTTTGCTGATCCAAATCGGCTGGCGATGGTCTGGGAAGATGCGTCATTCGCCGGTTTCCCGAAAAACACTCCCGCGCCGGCAAACTACGTCGACATTAAAAATCAAAATCAGGTCTTC
>Ga0209486_10000266_pt1 | contig 24794 bp, 18 predicted proteins | sample NCCompost_FD_187518 | JGI IMG/M metagenome (GOLD analysis project Ga0209486, IMG submission 187518) | Agricultural soil microbial communities from Utah to study Nitrogen management - NC Compost (SPAdes) (version 2) | ecosystem: Environmental > Terrestrial > Soil > Agricultural land | place...
ATCGGCCACCGCTCCGCGCGGGCTCACCGACGCGTCGGCCTGGGCCAACACGGCGCGCGCCGCGTCGCCGAAGTCCGCGTGGCTCGAGGCGAGCTCCTGCAGCGACGCCAGCCGCGCTTCAGCGGCCGCGGCCTCCTGCTCGCGCGTCCGGATCTCGCGCAGCCGCCCCTCGTGCTCGGCGCGCAGCGTGGCCAGCTCGAGCTCGCGCGCCTGGCGCGCCGCGACGGTACGGGCCAGGGCCTCGCGCGTGCCGCCGGCAGCCTCCAGCGCCTGCGCGCGCTCGGCGTCAACCGACTCGGTTTCGCGGCGCAGGTCGTCGCGCTCGACGTCGAGCTTCGACAGCGTGGCCCCGACGCGCTCGATTTGATCGACCGCGTGCGAAATGGCGTGGCGCAGCGCCGTGGCCGTGTTCGAGTGCGAGAACACCTCGGCGCGCACGGTATCCACGTCGCCTTCGAGCGCGTCGATCGCGCGCTGAGCGCCGGCGTGATCCTCGGTGGCCGCCGCCAGCCGTGCCGCGGCCTCGTCCCTATCGCGCTCCGCGCCCGCCGCCGCGGCGCGCCGCGACTCCAGCGCGATGCGCGCCGGCTCGCGCCGCGCCTCGAGATCGCCAATCTCGTCCTCGATGTCGGTGGCGCGACCCGCCAGGCTTTCCGCCTGCTGCTTGCTGAACTCCTGCTGGTGCTGGCGCGCCGTGACGTCCAGCTCGCGCGCGTGGGCGTCCTCGCGGAGCGTGGACGCCCGCTGATCGGCTTCGGCCAGCTCGATGCGGAGCCGCGCGAGGTCCGACTCGAGCTCGGCGAGGCGCGCGGCCGACGCGGCTTCCCGCTCGCGCGCCTGCGCGAGGCGGGCACGGGCCCCGTCGATCGCGGCGGCGAGCTCGCGATACCGGCGCGCGAAGAGCACCTTCTCCCACCGGCGCAGCTCGTCACGCAGCCGCTTGTAGCGGCGGGCCTTGGCGGCCTGGCGCTTCAGCGTTCCGCGCTGCTTCTCGACCTCGAAGACGATGTCGTCGATGCGCGTGAGGTTCTGCTGCGCCGCCTCGAGCTTGAGCTCGGCGGCGCGCCGCCGCGATTTGTACCTCGTGATGCCCGCGGCTTCCTCGATCAGCTGGCGCCGGTCGGCCGGACGTGAACTGAGGATCATGCCGATCTTGCCCTGCTCGATGATCGAGTACGCCTTGGCGCCGAGCCCGGTGTCCATGAGCAGCTCGTGGACGTCGCGCAGGCGGCACACTTCGCCGTCGATCAGGTACTCGCTGTCACCCGAACGGTACAGACGCCGCGTCACCTCGACGTCGCGCGTGAAGATGCGCGCGAAGTCCTCGAGCGCCTCGACGCCCAGCGTCGGGCTGACGAGCAGCGGCACCGGCGGCGCCGCATGGCCGTCGCTGGACTCGACGTCCGCGTGGCCGTTGCCGTTGGCGTGCGCGTGTCCGTTGCCGTTCCCATTGCCATGCCCGTTGGTCGCCGACTCCTCGTGCCCCGGCACCGACTCGGGCGCATCGAGGCGGAACGGCTCCGTGGCCGCGGTGCGGGCCGGTGTGTCGGGGAGCGGCTTCGGGGGGATAGGCAGCCCGCTCAGGCGGAGCCGGACCTCGGCGGCTCCCCCGGGCTTCCGGGCGTCGCTGCCGGAGAAGATGACGTCCTCCATCTTGTCGCCGCGCAGGCTCTTGGCGCTCTGCTCGCCCAGCACCCAGGTGATGGCGTCGGCGACATTGCTCTTGCCGCAGCCATTGGGGCCGACGATGGCGGTCACACCTTCGTCGAAGGCCAGTTCGGCGCGGTCTGAGAAGGACTTAAACCCTGAAATTTCAAGACGTTCGAGGCGCATGCGGTTGGATCCTGACGGTCGGGTTGGAAAACCGCGCCAGTGTAACAACGCCTAGACCTTGGGGCAAGGGCTAAGTGGACCCCAATATTTTGGGGAGGCAGGCCTAAAGGCCTGCAGCCACGGGTCGTGGGGGCGCGGGCCGCCTGAAGGCGGCCCAACACCTACCTACCGCTGGGCGACACGGCTGCTCGTCTGGTTCCGGCGTCCCAGGTTGAGGAGCTGCTCGGCCTCGCCAAAGAAGCCCATCGCGAACTGCAGCTGCGGATCGACCTTGGCGAGATTCTCCGAGGCCACCGCGACCCCGAACAGGTCGGAATCGATCTCGAAGCGCACCATGGCCCGGATGAACGCCAGGTCCTGCTGCCACCCGGCCTCGTCGACCTTGAGGCCGGTGCCCTTCAGGTGCTCCTTGAACTCGGCGAGCATCGCGTCGGTCACCACGAACTCGGGCCCGAGCTCGCGCGCGGTCGGCCCCGCGGCAATGCGCGTGTCGCCCTTGCGCGAAAAGCGCTGCGCGAAGCTGTCGAAGATGTTGCGGGCGTAAAGCGCGCGTCCGAACTTGGTCGGATTGAAGCCCTGCACGGGACCGTCGAACCGGCGGTCCGGCTCGACGCCGCCGCCGCTGTACACCTTGCGGCCGCCGTCGGTGTATTTCAGGTCCTCGGGCTTGTGCGCCTTGCTGGCGTCCTGCTCGCGCAGCGTGTACGTGAGGTACTCGTCGAAGGTGCCGTCCCACGGACGCTGAATGAGCCGGCCGCTCGGCGTGTAGTAGCGCGCCGTCGTGATGGCCGCCCCGGCGCTCTGGTTCACGCGGTAGACCGACTGCACGAGCGCCTTGCCGAAGGTGGTCTCGCCGACGATCAGCGAGCGATCGTGATCCTGCAGCGCGCCCGACACGATCTCCGACGCGCTCGCGCTGCTGCGGTTGACGAGCGTAATCATCGGGAGGCGCAGGTAGTCGCTGCGCTCCGTGGCGCGGTATTCCTGGTCGGAATTCTGCACACGGCCCTTCGTGGACACGACGAGATCGCCGCGGGGCAGGAAGCGGTTGGACACCTTGATCGCCTGATCGAGCGCGCCGCCCGGGTTGGTGCGCAGGTCGAACACGAGGCGCTTCATGCCGCGCTTGGTGAGGGCCTGCAGCGCGTTGCCCAGCTCCTGGTCGGTGTTCTCGCCGAAGTCCGAGATGCGCACGTACCCCGTGCTCGCGTCGAGCATGAACACCGCGGGCACGGTGGGCATGTGGATCTCGTCGCGGGTCACCTTGATGTCGATCAGCTTGTCGTAGCCGGCGCGGCGCAGCGCGATGGCCACCGCCGTGCCGCGCGGCCCGCGCAGCCGGCCCACGGCCTGGTCGCTCGTCCAGCCCTTGGTGTCGTCGGTCTCGATCCTGGCGATGACGTCACCGCGGCGCATGCCCCGCTGATACGCCGGCGAGCCCTCGAACACGTTGACGACCGTGACGTCGCCGCCCACCACCTGGATGGAGATCCCGAGCCCGTAGTAGCGCCCTTCCTGGCGTTCCCGCATCTGGGCGTAGCTCTTCGGGTCCATGAAGCTCGAATGCGGATCGAGCGTCTGGAGCATCCCCGAAATGGCCCCGTAGACGAGCCGGTCGGACTGCACCTCGCCGACGTAGACGGACTCCACCGCGTTCAGCGCCGCGGTAAAGACCTTGTACTGTTCGGCCACCTGGTCCTGCGCCACGACGGAGCCGCGTCCCAGCACGCCGCCCAGCACCGCGCACACGACCACAACACCTGCGAGCGTCGACAGAGACCGGTAACGGGCCATATAACATTGAATGTACACGCTAACCTTGACCCCGTCCAGACCGGATTTCTATAATGCGATGAAGCACTTGCAAGGAATTTCCCGGCCCAGAAAACGCCCAGGTAGACCGGGGGCACGGCCGAGGTCAGGAGCCAGCGGTATGTGGAACATCGGAATGCCCGAACTGATCATCATCCTGGTGATCGCGCTGATCATCTTCGGGCCGCGCAAGCTGCCTGAACTCGGACGGTCACTCGGAAAGAGCATCGGGGAATTCAAGAAGGCCTCGAACGAGTTGCGGAACACGCTGGACGAAGAAATCCGGGTGGAAGAGCAGAAGGACCAGCGGGCGAAGACCGAAGCCGAACAGCGCAGCGCGCTCGAGGCTGCCAACTCCATGCGCGACGCCATCACGCCGGAGCCCTCTGCTGCCGGCGAGCCGCACACCGAGACCGTCAGCCGCACTCCCACCGGCACCTCGGCGTAGCCGGGTTCGGCTTTCGCCATGGCGCTGGTGCCCTTTCCGAGCAAGGGGGCGAAATCCGCCCCCGAGCACGACTCCGACGACTGGGACGACGACGATGCCGCCGAATCATCGGGCGGCAAGATGTCGTTCCTCGATCACCTCGACGAGCTGCGCCGCCGCATCATGTGGGCGCTCGGCTCGGTGGTGGTGGGCTTTGGCATCGCCATCGCCTTCTATCAGCGGCTCTTCGATTTCGTGATCGGCCCGATGCAGGCGATGCTGCCGAAGGGGCAGACGCTCATCTTCACGGAGCCGACCGAAGCGATGATGATCTACATCAAGATCGCCGTCATCGCCGGCATCCTGATCGCCTCGCCCGCCGTCATGACGCAAGTGTGGCTGTTCGTCGCGCCGGGGCTGTACTCGCACGAGAAGAAGATGGCGATCCCCTTCATTTTCGTGTCGTCGCTCTTCTTCATCGGCGGCGCGGCGTTCGCCCACTACTACGTGTTTCCGCTCACGTTCACGTTCTTCAGCAGCTTCTCGAGCGATGCGATTACGTTCATGCCGCGCATCGAGCCCGCCTTCGCGCTCTACATGAAGCTGATACTCATCTTCGGCGCCATCTTCCAGATGCCGACGGTGGTGGCGCTGCTGTCGCGCCTGGGCCTCATCACGGCGCGTTTCATGTGGCGGAACTTCAAGTACGCGCTGCTCGCCATCTTCATCATCGGGGCCGTGCTGTCGCCCGGAACTGACCCCGTGGGGCAGATCGCGATGGCGGGACCGATGGTGGTGCTCTACATGCTCAGCATCGTGCTCGCGTGGATCTTCGGCAAAAAGCGCAAAGCGGCCGAAGCAGAGGCGTAGGGCTGGCGGGGCTCCGCCACGGCTCAAGCGGGCTCCACCCCGCCAGAGACAGCATCTTCTGGCCCCCGCTTCGCGGGGGCGACGAGACGTCTTGAACGGCCGTTCGAAGACCATCCTGCCTGGCGGCCCTTCAAGCCGTCTCGGTGAGCTGATCGCGGACCTCGCGCACGCCGAGGCCACGCGGCGCGACGCGGCCGTGGCGCGGCTGCGCGTCATGGGTGTCCGCGTGCTTCCCCACCTGGCGATCCTGCTCGAGTCTCCGGCACCGTCCGGGGCTCGCGCGGCCGCGCTCTCCGTCCTCGAAGGCTTCGACCATCCGCGCGCCGTCGCGCTGGCGTGCGCGGCGCTGCAGGAGCTCGACGCCGACGTGGCGCTGGCGGCCATCGGCGTGCTGCGCGGATGGCTCACCCGCGAAGACGGCACCCAGGTGCTCGAGGCGATCACCGCCGCGGCGCTCGACAAGCGGCGCGACGGAGCCGTGCGGCTGGCCGCGCTCGACGCACTGTCGGAACTGCCGCCGGAGCTCGTGGCGCCGGTGCGCGAGCGGGCACCGGTGGACGGCGGCGACCGGCCGGCGCTCGACGATCCCGCGACGCTCGGCGCCTGGCTGGCCGAGCACGGCGCCACCGCCCCGTTCTCGGCGCTCCACGCCGCGGTGGCCGGCGCGCGCGAGCGCGAGCAGGCCGACGCGACCGGCCGGCGCCGCGACGAGTGGACGCGCATGCGCGGGGCCGCGCACCTGGCGCTGGCGCAGCGCGGCAGCCGCGTCGCCGTCTACGACCTGCGAGAGTCGTTCGACCGCGCGCGCACGCCGCTGCCCGCCGACTTCCTCGCCGCGGCCGGGCGCATCGGCGACGAATCGTGCCTCGAGCCGATGGCTCGCGCGTGGGCGGGAGCCAAAGCCGAACCGTGGTGGCGCAGCCGCCTGATGGAAACGTCGTCCGACATCGTCGCCCGGCTCAAACTCACCGGCCGCAACGCCATGATGAAGCGTCTGAGAGCCAAGTGGCCGGGATTCGTCTGACGCTTGTAAGCCTCTTGCCTCTCGCCTTTGGCCTCTGGGCCGGAGCCTTAGGGCTCTGGGCTCAAGGCTCTGGGCTCGAATCGACGTTCTTCGACGGCGTGTCGCATCCAGCCATCGGCTACGGCGTGCGGCCGGCGGACGATGCGGTCGCGCGGCTCGAACGCGCGCTCGAGAACGGCCAGGCGCGGCTCGACTACGACGCGCGCTCGGGCTATCTGCCGGGGCTCCTGCGCGCGCTCGAGATCGACCCCGACAGCCAGCTCGCCGTGTTCTCGAAGACGAGCCTGCAGTCGGCGGTCATCAGTCCGAGCAATCCGCGGACCGTGTTCTTCAACGACAGCGTGGTGGTGGCCTGGCCGCGCGGCGGCCTGATCGAGCTGGCCGCGCAGGGGCCGTCGCAAGGCGTCGCGTTCTACATGCTCGATCAGACGCGGACGCCGTCGCCGCGATTTCAGCGCTCCCGCAGCTGCGTGGTGTGTCACGTCTCCTACGCCACGCTGAACGTGCCCGGACTGCTGGTGCGCAGCGTCGCGACCGCGCCCGACGGCGCCGCGCTCCCGTTCCTGGCGAACGCCACACCCGATCACCGCACGCCCTTCGAGGAGCGATGGGCCGGCTGGTTCGTCACCGGCGCGACGGCCGGCGTGCGGCATCTCGGCAACGTCACCATCCCGCGGCCGCGCGCACCCGATGCGGCGGCGACGCCGGCCTCGGTGCCGCTCGCGTCGATGGCGGGCCGCTTCGAGCCCGAGGGCTATCTGTCGCTGCACAGCGACGTGGCGGCGCACCTGGTGTTCACGCACCAGATGCACATGATGAACCTGATCACCCGCGTGGGCTGGCAGACGCGCACCGCGCGCGCCGACGGCGCGCCGGATGCGGCGCGCAGCCTGGCGGCGGCAGCCGTGGACGTCGTGGACTACCTGCTCTTCGTGGACGAGCCGCGCCTGCCGGCGCCGGTGAAGGGCGCGTCGGGATTCGCGGAGCGGTTCGGCACCCTCGGCCCGCGCGATCGCCGCGGCCGATCGCTGCGCGAGCTCGATCTGCAGACCCGTGTATTCAAGTATCCGTGCAGCTATCTGATCTATTCGCCGGCGTTCGACGCGCTGCCCGCCGAGGCGAAGACCGCCATCTATGCGCGCCTGTCCGCAATCCTGTCCGGCAAGATCACCGGTGAACGCTACCAGCGCCTCTCCGCCGCCGATCGCAACGCCATTACCGAGATCCTGCGCGATACTAAGCGCGACATGGCCGAGTTTTTCGTGGGGGCAGGTCTTTAGACCTGCCCGACCAGGCCATGAGCCTTGAGCCCTAAGCCATCTGGAGCCCCCATGCGACGACTGACCCTGGCCCTCGTGATTGCCGCGCTCATGCTCGGTGCGTCGCTCTGGCAGAGCCGCTCCGGCGCGAACGCGCAGACCCGGACACCGGCCGGCACCGGCCATCAGGGTGACGCCTTCCGCTTCAACAAAGTGGCCGACGGCGTGTATCACGCGGTGGGCACGGGCGCGCTGACCGTCATCGGCAACGGCGCCGTGATCGTCAACGACGACGACGTGGTGATCGTGGACGACCACGTCTCCCCCGCCGCCGCCTGGGTGCTCCTCGAAGAGGTGAAGCGCCTCACGCCCAAGCCGGTGCGCTACGTGATCAACACGCACTTCCATTTCGATCACGCGCACGGCAACCAGATCTTCGGCCCCGGCGTGGACATCATCGGCCACGAGTTCACGCGCGAGATGCTGGCCAGCGGCAAGCCGCTCCAGATGCCGCTCCTCAAGGGCTACCTGGACGGGCTGCCGGCCCAGGTCGAGGGGCTGCGTGGCCGGGTCGCGAAGGAGCAGGACGCGGCCGCCAAGGCCAGGCTGCAGACGCAGCTCGCATCGGCAGAGAACAACCTCGCGTCGCAGAAGGAATTGAAGCTGGTGCCGCCGAACGTGACGCTGGCCCGCGAGTTGACGCTCTTCCGCGGCAGCCGCGAGATTCAGATTCGCTTCCTCGGCCGCGGCCACACCGCCGGCGACGTGGTCGTCTACCTGCCGGGCGAGAAGGTGGTCATCACCGGCGACTTCCTCACCGCCGGGATGTCCAACCTGAGCGACTCGTACCCGGACGAGTGGGTCGCGTCACTCGACGCGCTCAAGAAGCTCGACTTCACCACCGTCCTGCCCGGGCACGGCGAGGCGTACACCGACAAGGCCAAAATCGACTACTACCAGGCCTACCTGCGCGACGCGTGGAGCGAGGCGAGCAAGATGAAGCAGCAAGGCGTGTCGGCCGAGGAAGCCTCCAAGCGCATCGACATGTCGAAGCACAAGGAACACTTCGCACCCAACGCCAACCTGAGCGTGCCGGTCATCGGCGTGCAGCGGATCTACGAGCTGCTCGACGCACGCCGCTAGGCTGGTTACAGACCCTTCAGGACCTGTACCAGGCCGAGGTACGCCAGGACCAGCACGATTCCTATCACGCCGATACAACCGACCCCGACCACGTTCCCTAACCAGCCCGACTCCTCCTCGGGCCCTCGATGGAGGGGGACGTCGGCCCATCGGCGGAAATGACGAAACGGCAGGGCGGTCTCGTCGTCCATGGCCGGCACGTCGACATAGAGTTCATCGCCGTCGGCGCTCGGCGCTCCGGCGGCTGGTGCAGACGCCGCTTGCAGGAACATGACGCCCACCCGAAGGTAGGCAGCCGGGGTTGCGTGAACGTCCAGGACCTCCTCTGTATCGTCGTGGTCCGCATCGATGCGCATCGCAACCCCGTCCGGCGGGATAAGCTCCTCGAGTTCCGCGATCAGCGCCTGTATCCGAGTCTGGTCCATTCCTGATTACCAGGCCTTCTGGTCGATGACGATCGTGGCGAGCGCCTCGCGCTCCGAGGGCAGCGGCGTCTCCCCCGCCGGCGCGCCGTTGGCGCGCAACAGATAGGCAATCAAGTCGGCGGTGGCGCGCGGCGTCAGGCTGCCGAGGTCGTCGGCCGGCATCGACCGCATCAGCGAGTCGAAGAGCGCCTGCACCGGCTTCCCGCGCCAGCGCCGGATGAACGGATCCGACACCAGCGTGGGGATCTCGTGCGCGCCGTCCCCCTCGAGCGCCAGGCCGTGGCAATGGGCGCACGTGCGCCCGTATTCGCGCTCGCCGCGGTCGGCCTGCAGGTCGGTGTAGATCCCGTCCCACGCGGATTTCGGCGACGCGCTCTGCGCCGCCCACGACGTCCCGACAACGAACACCAGTCCCCAACCGATGGCTGCGACCCGTCCCAGGTTCATGCACGCAATTCTAGAGTCGTTGACAGTATTGAAGCGGCAACGATAGTGTCGGCGGCATGAACAGGCTTCGAGTCGTGAGCGTGGCGGTGCTGATGGTGTCGGCGGTGATCGTGGTCGTGCGGGCGCAGTCGGGACCGGCGGCAGGCCCCGCGCCGTCCACTCCCGCCAGGCCGTTCGTGCCGGTCACCGACGAGATGTTGTGGAAGCCGAGCCCGTCGAACTGGCTGTCGTGGCGCCGGACGCTCGACGGCCACGGCTTCAGCCCGCTTGATCAGATCGATCGCAACAACGTGAGCCGCATGAAGATGGTGTGGGCGCGCGGGATGGGCACCGGCACCGTGGAGGCGACGCCGCTGGTCTACGACGGCGTGATGTACCTGCCCGGCCCCGGCGACGTGATTCAAGCCATCAACGCCAAGACCGGCGATCAGGTGTGGGAGCACCGGCGCAAGCTGCCCGAGGGGGTGAACGGCGGCACCAACCGCAACATCGCCATCTGGGGGACGACGCTCATCGACGGCAGCGCCGACAACCAGATCTACGCCGTGGACGTGCACACCGGAAACATGGTGTGGGAAGCCGCGGTGATGGACGCGAAGAAGCGCGCGCGCTCGAGCGCCGGGCCGATCATCGCCAACGGCAAGGTGATCACGGGCCGCCAGTGCCAGCCCGACGCGGGCAACGACGCGTGCATCGTCACCGCTCACGACGCGAAGACCGGCAAGGAGGTGTGGCGGACGCGAACCATCCCGCTCCAGGGCGAACCGGGCTACGAGACGTGGGGCGACGTGCCGATGGCGGAGCGCTGGCACGTCGGCACCTGGATGGTGCCGAGCTACGACCCGGAGACGAACCTGATTTTCGTGGGAACGTCGGTGACCATTCCGGCGCCGAAATTCATTCTCGCCGGCAACGACAAGACCTACCTGTACCACAACTCCACGCTGGCGTTGAACGCCGACACCGGCAAGATCGCGTGGCACTACCAGCACGTGGTCGATCACTGGGATCACGACCATCCGTTCGAACGGTTGCTCGTCGAGACGGCGGTCTCGCCGGACCCGAAGGAGGTGACGTGGATCAACCCGCGCCTCAAGCCGGGCGAGCGCCGCAAGGTGGTCACCGGCATTCCCGGCAAGACCGGCCTCGTGTACACGCTCGATCGCCGGACCGGCGAGTTCCTGTGGGCGCGGCCGACCATCATGCAGAACGTGATCAAGAGCATCGACGGCGCCACCGGCGCGGTGACCGTGGAGCCCGACGCGCTCTTCACGAAGAACGGCGAGACCAAGATGATCTGCCCGAGCGCGCAGGGCGGCAAGAACTGGCCGGCGGGGGCCTACGACCCGCGCCTGAACGTGATGTTCATGCCGATGCAGAACATGTGCGGCAACTACACCGTGACGACCGACAAGCGCGATCCGTCGAAGGTGTACGCGCTGGACTTCCCCACCATCATCGCGCCCGGTGCCACCAACGTCGGGAGCGTCTGGGCGATCTCGGCCGAGACCGGGCGCACGATGTGGAAGTACGAGCAGCGCGCCGGCGTGCTGTCGCTCGTGGCGACGGCCGGCGGTCTGGTGCTCGGCGGCGATGCCAACGGGCGCTTCCGGGCGCTGGATTCGCGCACGGGCAAGGTGCTGTGGGAGACCAATCTCGGGTCGCCGGTGAGCGGCTACCCGATTACGTTTGCCGTGGACGGCAAGCAGTACGTGGCCGTCGCCACCGGCCCGTCGGGCGAGGCGTCGTCCACGCTGCGCCTCACGCCCGAGCTGAAGCCGAGCGCCACGACGCAGGTCGTGGTGTTCGCGCTGCCGTGAGGCGGGTCGAAAGACCCGCAACGACATATGGAGAGGGCGGGCCTTCAGGCCCGCGTGCTCCGCACGCGTACGCGTCGCCCGATGGCGAAAGAACCACCGAAGATCGCACGCAGCGGGATGACGCCACCGATGCGGTAGTCGGCGAGCGCCGCCAGACCGACCGACGCGATGCACCCGCATTGCGTGCAGTCCGGGTTGCCGCCGTACTGGCACGGGACGATGGGCTGCTGGAGATCAGCCGACACGCAGTCCGTGGTCTTGGCGAAGATGCATTCGTCGGGGTTCTGCGGCGGATGGAGGAATCCCCGCACCACCGACGGAATCATGTCGTGCAGCTTGGGCTCCGTGTCATGCAGGGCCGCAATCTCGCTCACGAACAGCTCCCGGTCCGCCTGGCGGAGCCGCTCGACCGAGAGTTCGCCTTTCTGCGGCGTGTAGAGGCTGAACCAGATGCGCTTGACGTCCGGATTCTCAGCCCAGACGCGCGTGAACTCCCCGACGTATCCCGGCCGCGCCTGCTGGCGCGTCAAGGTGCAGTGCACCGTGACCTGCTGCCCGGCGATGTGCTTCAGGATGCGGTCGTAGGTGGCCGGCGTCCGCCGCGCGTCGTGCTCCGGCCGCAGCCCGTCGATGGACACCACGATTTGCAGCTTCGGGATGGCGGCCCACGCGACTGGAATCGCGCGCACGGCGCTGGTCACGAGCTGGGTGTGAATGCCGAGCTCGCTGAGCTGCGGCAGCAGCGCGTCGAGCTCGCGAAAACGGACGAGCGGCTCGCCGCCGACGATTGACAGGTGGATTGGGCGGTGGCGCCTGACCAGCGCCAGCATGCCGTCCACAAGCGCCGGCCCCTTGACGTCGGCCAACTGGCGCAGCACCACTCCGCCACCCAGGTGGTCGTCGCCGTAGGCATAGCAGCCCGGACAGCGGAGCGGGCATTCCCGGGTGATCTCCACCGAGAGGTTGGGTTGGTAGCCGGTCAGAATCCGGCTCCATGCGCGTAGAACGGCTTTTCTTTCCATCGGTCACCAGCGCAGCGACGCGCCCGTCTGGTAGTCGGTGACGCGCGTCTCGAAGAAGTTCTTCTCCTTCTTCAGGTCCATGGCCTCCGACATCCACGGGAACGGGTTCACCGCGCCGGGATAGGGCGGCGCGAGGCCCAGTTGCGCGCAACGGCGGTTGGTGATCGAGCGCATGTAGTCCGCGCACAGCCCGGCGTTCAACCCGAGCAGCCCGCGGGGCATGGTGTCGCGTCCGTAGGCGACCTCCAGATCGCAAGCCTCCCGGAGCATGCCTCGGACCTCCTCCTGCAGAGCCGCCGACCACAGGTGCGGGTTCTCGACCTTGATCTGGTTGATGACGTCGATGCCGAAGTTCAGGTGAAGCGACTCGTCGCGGAGGATGTATTGGTACTGCTCGGCGATGCCCACCATCTTGTTGCGCCGGCCGAGCGACAGGATCTGCGCGAAGCCGGTATAGAACCACATCCCCTCGAACACCACGTAGAACGCGACGAGGTCGAGCAGCAGCGCCCGATCGCGCTCCGGTGTGCCGGTCGTGAAGCCGGGGTCGGCGAGGTGCTGGGTCCGCTTCAGCGCCCAGGCGGCCTTGTCGGTGATCGAGGGCACTTCGCGGTACATGTTGAACAGCCGGCCCTCGTCGAGCCCCAAGCTCTCGCAGATGTACTGAAACGTGTGGGTGTGGATGGCCTCTTCGAACGCCTGTCGCAGCAGGTACTGCCGGCACTCGGGATTCGACAGGTGGCGATACACCGCCAGCACCACGTTGTTGGCGACGAGCGACTCCGACGCCGCGAAGAAGCCGAGATTGCGCTCCACCATGTGCCGTTCGTCGGCGGTGAGGCCGTCGCGCGATCGCCACAGCGCGATGTCGGCCTGCATCGACACCTCGGTCGGCATCCAGTGATTCGCGCACGCGGCCAGGTACCGTTCCCAGGCCCACCGGTACTTCAGCGGCAGCAGCTGATTGACGTCCGCGCGACAGTTGATCATCGCCTTCGCGTCAACGCGCGGCCGCGCGCCGCCGCGCTCGATCTCTCCGAGCCCCGCCGCGCTCACTGGCAGGCCTCGCAGTCCGGGTTCTGAAGCGCGCACGTCGCCGCCGGCTCCGAGGCCGCCACCGCGTTCAGCCGTCGATCCGGGCCCTGCAGCGTGCTGCGCTCGACGTGGCTCGCGGCCCGCGAGCGCAGGTAATAGGTGGTCTTCAGCCCGCTCTGCCAGGCCAGCTGGTAGAGCGCGTCGAGCCGCCGCCCGTCGGGCTGGTCCACGTACAGATTGAGCGACTGCGCCTGGTCGATCCACTTCTGGCGCCGCGCGGCGGCGCGGATCAGCCACGTCGAATCCATCTCGAACGCGGTGGCGTACAGCGCCCGCAGATCGGGGGGGACGCGCTCGATGGCGCCGAGGCTGCCGTCGAAATACTTCAGGTCGTTCACCATCACCTCGTCCCAGAGATCGCAGGCCTTCAGATCGGCAACCAGGTAGCGGTTGGCCACGGTGAAGTTGCCCGACATGTTGGCCTTGACGAACAGGTTCTGAAACGTCGGCTCGATCGACTGGCCGACGCCGCAGATGTTCGAGATGGTGGCCGTCGGGGCGATCGCCATCACGTTCGAATTGCGCATGCCGGTGGCGCGCACACGGTCGCGCAGGCCGGTCCAGTCGAGCCGCGCGCCGGCGTCGACGTCCACGGGCACGCCCCTGGCGTCGCTCAGCCGCTGCAAGGAATCGCACGGCAGCACACCCTGGCTCCACAGCGACCCGTCGAACGACGCATAGCGTCCGCGCTCGGATGCCAGCACCGACGAAGCGTCGATGGCGTGATACGACACGAGCTCCATGCTCTCGTCCGCGAACTCCACCGCCGCGTCGGACGCATAGGGCAGCCGCAGGCGATACAGCGCGTCCTGGAATCCCATGATTCCGAGGCCGATCGGGCGATGACGCAGGTTCGACCGTCGTGCCTGCGGGATGGTGTAGAAGTTCACGTCGATCACGTTGTCGAGCATGCGAACGGCCGCGCTGACGGTCCGGCGCAGCTTGTCCCGGTCGAGCCCGGTGGGCCCGACGTGCGCCGCCAGGTTGATCGAGCCGAGATTGCACACCGCCACTTCGTCGTCGGACGTGTTCAGCGTGATCTCCGTGCACAGGTTGGACGAGTGCACGACCCCGCAGTGCTGCTGCGGCGAACGCAGGTTGCAGGCGTCCTTGAACGTGAGCCACGGATGCCCGGTCTCGAACAGCATCGTCAGCATCCGCCGCCAGAGGTCGACGGCCCGGAGTCGCTTGTGCACGCGGATCCGGCCCTGGTCGGCGGCCTGCTCCGCACGCCCGTAGGCGGTGGCGAAGTTCTGGCCCACGGCATCGTGGAGTTCGGGCACCTCGTCGGGCGAAAAGAGCGTCCAGGGCCCGTCCGTTCGCACACGCTCCATGAACAGGTCGGGAATCCACAGCGCCGTGTGCATGTCGTGCGTGCGGCGCCGATCGTCGCCGGTGTTCTTGCGCAGCTCGAGGAACTCCTCGACGTCGATGTGCCACGGCTCGAGGTAGGCGCAGACGGCGCCCTTGCGCTTGCCGCCCTGGTTGACCGCCACGGCCGTGTCGTTGGCCACCTTGAGGAACGGGACGACGCCCTGCGAGTCGCCGTTGGTCCCGCGGATGTGCGCGCCGAGGCCGCGCACCCGGGTCCAGTCGTTGCCCAGCCCCCCGGCGTACTTCGAGAGCAGCGCGTTGTCGCGCACGGCGCTGAAGATGCCGTCGAGGTCGTCGGGCACGGTAGTGAGAAAGCACGAGGACAGCTGCGGACGCCGCGTGCCGGCGTTGAAGAGCGTCGGCGTCGAGCACATGAAGTCGAAGGACGAGAGCAGGTCGTAGAACTCGATCGTGCGGGCCGTGCGATCCGTCTCGCGCAGCGCCAGCCCCATGGCGACTCGCATGAAGAAGGCTTGCGGGAGCTCGATCCGCACGCCGTCGGAGTGCAGCACGTAGCGGTCGTAGAGCGTCTGCAGGCCCAGAAACTGGAACTGTCGATCGCGTTCGGGGCGCAGGGCCGCGGCGAGACGCGTGAGATCGAACTCGGCAAGCGACGGATCGAGCAGCCCCAGGCCCACCGCCCGCTCGACATACGCGGGGAAGTAGCGCTCGTAGTCGAGGGCCGCGCGGGTCCCAGTGGGCCCGGCAATAAAGCGCAGCGCCTCGGCGGCCATCCGCTCGAGGAGCAGCCGGGCGCTGACGAAGGTGTAGCCGGGGTCGAGATCGATCAGCGCCCGCGCCGCCATGATGGTGGCCAGAACGACGTCTGCTTCGGGAATGCCGTCGTAGAAGTTCCGGCGCGCATCGGCGAGCAACCGTTCCACCGAGACGTCGGCAATCCCGGCGCACGCCGCCTCGACGCGGGTTCGCCAGCCGTGCTCGTCGAGGGGTACCGTCGTTCCGTCAGGCCGTGTGACTCGAAGGGCGGGTGGCGGCGCTGTAACGCTCGCGCTCCGTCGCGCGTCCGCCCGCGACTCGCGATAGAGCACGTAGGCGCGCGCCACCTTGTGGTGCTCCGCGCGCATCAAGGCGAGCTCGACCTGATCCTGGATGTCTTCGATGTGGATGGCGCGCGCGGCGTCGGCGCGCCGGGTCAGCGACTCGGCGACGGCCTGCGTGAGGCCCGCAACCTCCTCGTGGATGCGCGGCGATCCCGCCGCAGCGGTGCCTTCCACGGCCAGGAAGGCCTTGGTGATCGCGGCGCTGATCTTGTCGGGATCCCACTCGGACAGCGAGCCCGCCCGGCGGATGACGTGCAGTGCAACGGTGGTGGACATCAGGTCTCCTCCCTGCGTTAAGCGGTACGGGGAGACGAGACGCCTGACGGCGACGTGACGCCTGGAGCGTCAACGCAGCAGAATGGGCGCCGCTCGGGGATCCCCGCCCGAGAACATTCGGCAACAGCCCACGGCAGGTCTCCTGGCTTGCGGGTCGTTGCCCGTCCGCTTGGCCTTCCCGGTGAACCGCTTCACCAGTGGCGCTCGTGCGCGGATGGCTCGCCGCTTACAGTTGCGGAGTCAGCTCCGGCATTGCCGCTTGCGCGGCGCACCGGATTCCCTCTTGCGCCCGATCAGAAGTGCGATCGGCGACCGTGAACGCAATATCTAGTGCCGGAACGGCAAGACGTGTCAATAGGTCGCGGGCGTCAATCGCGCTTCGACATCCACCGTCGTCGTTTGAAGGCCACGCGATCGAGCCACGACACCGGCCACCGTGGCTCGGGCGTCAGCCGCCGCGCGGCTTCGCTCGTCGCCGCCGCGCCGTCGAGCAGCAAGGCGTCCGGCTGCTTGTAGGTGCGAAACGCGAGATCGGCGAGCGGGACGCCGAAGAATCCCGCCACGTTCTGGTTGCACTTGTAGTTGGCGTGGTGCGCCTGGTGGAAGCCGTACAGCCGCCGCCACAGCCAGCCGAAGACCGGGCTCTCGAGCCGCCGCTTCCACGCCGGCTCGAACGGCTGGTGATGGACGACGTGCATGACCTCGTAGAGAAAGTGGGCGACGGCGATGGCGCCATACCCGCCGATCAGGATCGGCACGTGCGGGAACGAGAACGCCATCGTGGCGAAGAACGGCGTGAAGAACGCGAAGAACGGCAGCAGCGCCCACGGCGGAAACGTCGCCTGATCGTCGCGCTCCAACGAGTCAATGGGATACGAACTGCGCACCGCGCCGGCCGCGGCGTCAAAACGGATCGCGGTCAGCTTGTGATGATCGAGGTGACTGCGGCAGAGCGCGCGCAGAAACCTGACCGTTTCGAGGTGCAGGATGTAGCGATGGAAGAAGAACTCGCCGAAGCACAGCACCACGCCGCACGCGAGGCCGGTCAGGATGATCGCGCCTTCCCCTGAGGCCACCTGCTGATCCCAGGTGTCTCTGAAGCAGGCGCGCACCAGCCCATATAGGGCGCCCAGCTGCAACGCGATCCAGAAGGCAAACAGCAGCGGGGCCGCCCGGTTGCGGACCCTGCTCTCGTAGGACAGAAAATTCAGCGTGAAAGGGACGTGTGGAACCTGCCGTGGCATCGACCTCCTCAATGCCCCGCGAGCGGGATTGAGGACGCCGGACCAGGCGCCGGCCTACGTTATACGCGGCCGGACGTCGAGTAAAGGCGCGCTCGGGGATCCCCGCCCGAGGACGATTCGTTTGGACACGGCAGGTCTCCTGGCTTGCGGGTCGTCGCCCGTCCGCTTGGCCTTCCCAGTGAACACACTCACCAGTGGCACTCGTGCGCGAACGGTCTCGCCGCTTACAGTTGCGGAGTCAGCTCCGGAATAGCCGCAGGCGCGGCGCACCGGATTCCCTCTTGACCCGATCGAAACGATCGGACCGTGAACGCACTTATCTAGTGCCGGAATGCACGCCGGTGTCAACGCTCCAGAAGGAGCTGACGCGCGAGGAGAGCGATGGATTGCCCCTACTGCTCACGACGAGCCACGGATCAATTGGTCGACTTGAGCGACGACCTCGTCTGGTTTCTGCAGGATCCCCGCTATCAGGGCGCGCTGAAACACTCGGGAGTGATCGTCCCGGTCGCCCATCGAGAGACCGTCTTCGACCTCACCGAGTCGGAAGTGGCGGCAACCTTCCGGCTGCTGCGAAAGGTCAAGGCGTGGATGGATGCCGAGTTCTCACCCGACGGCTACAACGTGGGTTGGAACTGCGGGAGCGTTGGCGGGCAGGGGGTCTTCCACGCCCACCTGCACGTCATTCCGAGGTTCCGGCAGGAACCGCTCGCGGGCCACGGGATCAGATCGCACTTGAAGTCCGACGCCAATCGTTGGTAGTGGCTCGATAGTTGCGTCACTGACGCTGTGGCGCTCTCCCGGCTCAGCCTCACCGGAATTGCCGGCGTCGGCGTTGTCCTCATCCTGCTCGCGCTGTCGCTTCCCATCACTGTCGAGCCTCGGATCAAGCAGCGCCTGGTGAACGCAGTGGGCGAACGTTTCGACAGCAAGGTAGAGCTGGAGACGCTGACGGTCTCTCTGCTTCCCAGGCCAAGGCTCTCGGGACGAGGGCTGGTGCTCCGTCACAAGCACCGCACGGATGTGCCGCCGCTCGTGGTGATTGCGTCTTTCTCGGGAGACGCCGGCCTTGTGGGACTGCTGAGCGATCCGGTGAGCGTGAGCAACGTCCGTCTGGAGGGATTGGAGATCAACGTCCCACCCGGCGGCCTGAGCCTGAACGACGACGAACCTGATGACCTCGACGACAACGACAGCGAGTCATCCCCGCTCATCGTCCGCACTCTGCAGTCGGAGCGGGCCGTGCTGCGAATCCTTCGCAGGACGCCGGGCAAAGCGCCGCGCGTGTGGGAGATCGGGCAGCTCGACATGAAGGATGTGGGCGCGGATCACCCGTGGCCATTCCGTGCGAACCTCACCAATCCAAAGCCGCCCGGCCGCATCCAGACGGAAGGGACCTTCGGGCCCTGGCAGGAGGACGAGCCGTCCCAGACGCCGCTGGCGGCCTCGTACCGTTTCGAGAACGCGGACCTTGGCATCTTCGACGGGATCGAGGGAATCCTGAATTCGTCCGGCGCCTTCAAGGGTGTGCTCGAACGCATCCAGGTGGATGGCACGACGAGCATGTCCGCGTTCGCGCTCGAAGACGTCGGGAATGGCATGCCGCTCGACACGAGGTTCCACTCAATCGTGGACGGCACGAACGGCAACACGCTGCTGCAGCCGGTGGAGGCCATCCTGGGCGCCACGAAGATCCACGCGGCCGGCGGCGTCGTCGAACGTGAAGGCGAAGACGGGCGCACGGTGGAGCTCGACGTCGTCATCGACGCCGGGCGGTTGGAGGACGTCCTCCGACTCGCGGTGAAGGGCCCACACCCGCCCATGACCGGCGTGCTGATGCTGAGAGCGAAGTTTCTCCTGCCGCCCGGGGATCGCGACGCGATCGAGAAGCTACGACTCGACGGGACTTTCAGCGTAGCGAGAGCGGCATTCACGAAGGCACGGGTCCAGGACAAAGTGGATGAGTTCAGCACCAAGGCGCGCGGGGTGATTGACGACACGCCCGACCCGGTTGTGTCGAGCTTCCGGGGCACGTTCAAGATGCGCGACGGCGCGATTCACTTCTCCAACGTGGCGTTTGCGATGCCGGGTGCGCGCGTGAGCGTGAACGGCCAGTTCGTGATGGAGTCGGAAGCGCTCGATTTTCGCGGCACCGTTCGCCTCGACGCGAAGCTGTCGCAGTTGACGACGGGAGTGAAGTCGTTCTTCCTCAGGATCGTCGACGGGCTGTTCCGTCACGACGACATCACCGTCGTGCCGATCACCATCGGGGGCACGGCCGACAAACCAAAGGTCGGGCTCGACTTCGCGAAGGCCATCAAAGACCGGTGACGCCAAAGGCGTCAGGATCGATGGCCGCCGAGCGCCAACGCCGGCACGAGCAGCGCGCTCGCGTGCAACGCCGCACTGAGGGCTATCCTGCTCATGACCGCGAGACCTGGACCCGCCGTGATCGTCCACGTGCTCGCCCAGAGCGCCACACCGAGAAGGACGAGCGCCACCGCCACGCGGGCCATTCGCATCGCCAGCGGGACGGAATCGTCGAGCGCCCGCGCGTGAACGAGCAGGAGGGTCGCGCCCGCGAGACCACCGAAGCGGCCGGCATCATAAGCGCTGAGTCCGGCGCCGGAAAGCGCGGCGAGCCCGACGGCGACGAGGAGCGCCACGCCAAGGGCCGTCCTCGTGCCGGTGGTGAGGGTGCGGATGCCCGCGCCAACCGCAGCAAGCTCCAGGCGCGCAACGACGAGCGCCGCGACACCGACGACGAGTCCTCCGAGCACGTCCGCGGGGAAATGGCGACCCAGGTACATACGCGAGACGGCCATCAGCGCGACCCAGGTGACCGCCGCGGCGAGCTGCCACGATTTCCGCCGAGACCAGACGAGACCCAGGGCCCATGCCGTGGTCGCAGCCACGTGTCCGGAGGGAAACCCGAAGTCGTCGGCCGGCACCGAAGTGCCCGGGGCCATCGGCGGCAGGTCCGACTCGAAGGCACCGAACGTTCGGACGCGAGCATCGACCGCCTGCGGACGAGGCGACGCGAACGCCCCTTTGGCGGCCACCGTCATCGCGTCGGCGAAGACAATGGCCAGGATCAGCGTCACGCCGAGCCTGAGCCGCCCTCCGAACCCACACACGATGGCGACGGCCAAGCAGCCCGGCACGTAGCCCCACAGCGACACTGCCCGCATGACCTCGGTCAACCCGGGCGATTCCCACTGCTGCAGCCACAGAACGAAACTCGTGTCGAGCATCGGCGTAGGGCGGGGCTTTCAGCCCCGCCGGAGCGGCGCCCCTGAAGGGGCGGCCTACGACATCAGTACGCCTTGGCGAACCAGGCGTGCACAGTGGCGGGCTTGCCGCACTTGATGCACGTCTTGCCCGTGGCGGGCGCGGCCGTGAACGGGATATTGCGGATCGTCGCCTGCGTCTCGTTCTTGATCGCGGTCTCGCAGTCGGCGGACCCGCACCACGGCGACACCACGAAGCCCGGGCGCCCCTCCATCGTCGCCTTGAACCCGTCGTACGAGTCGGCTTCGCTGGTGTGGTCGGTGCGGAACGCGATCGCGCGGTCGAAGAGCGCCTGCTGAATCGTGGCCAGCAGCCCCTCGACGTGCGCGGCCAGGCCGTCCATCGGCACGAACGACTTCTCGCGCGTATCGCGGCGCGCCAGCACCACTGTGGACTTCTCGAGATCCTTCGGGCCGATCTCCATGCGCAGCGGCACGCCGCGCATCTCCCACTCGTTGAACTTCCAGCCGGGGGTCTGCCCCTCGCGCGCGTCGAGGAACACGCGGATGCCGCGGGCAACCATCGCCTTGCGCAGCTCCTCCGCCTTCGGCAGCACGGTCTCTTTCCAGTTGCCGCGCGGAATCGGCACGATGACGACCTGGTAGGGCGCCACCCGCGGCGGCAGGATCAGGCCGCCGTCGTCGCCGTGCGCCATGATGACGGCGCCGATCATGCGGGTGGACACGCCCCACGACGTCGTCCACGCGTACTGCACCGACTTGTCGCGCGCCTGGAATTTGATCTCGTAGCTCTTCGAGAAGTTCTGCCCCAGGTTGTGCGACGTGCCGGCCTGCAGCGCGCGGCCGTCGCGCATCAGCGCCTCGATCGAGTAGGTGCGGTCGGCGCCCGCGAACTTCTCGCTCTCGGTCTTCACGCCGTCCATCACCGGCATCGCCAGCTCGGATTCGGCGAAGTCCTTGTAGACCGCGAGCATCCTCCGCGTTTCCTCTTCCGCCTCTTCCGCCGTTTCGTGGGCGGTGTGCCCTTCCTGCCAGAGGAACTCGGTGGTCCGCAGGAAGAGACGCGTCACCTTTTCCCAGCGCACGACATTGGCCCACTGGTTGATGAGGATGGGCAGGTCGCGCCACGACTGCACCCACTTGGCGTACATCACGCCGATGATGGTTTCCGACGTGGGGCGCACCACAAGCCGCTCTTCGAGCGGCTCGTTGCCGCCCTGCGTCACCCAGGCCACCTGCGGCGCGAAGCCCTCCACGTGCTCGGCCTCGCGCATCAGCAGCGACTCGGGGATGAACAGCGGGAAGTACGCGTTGACGTGCCCGGTCTCCTTGAAGCGGCGGTCGAGTGACTGCTGCATCAGCTCCCAGATGGCGTAGCCGTAGGGACGGATCACCATGCAGCCCTTCACCGGCGAATAGTCGGCGAGCTCCGCCTTGCGGACGACGTCGATGTACCACCGCCCGAAGTCCTGCGATTGCTTCGTGATCTCGGTGGGCAGATCTGGAATGTCGGTCTCGTTGTCTTTGGCCATGATCAATCGGGCCGGTCTAGAGACCGGCCCCTACGTACGTTGTGGTGGTTATGCCGGCAACCCGGGAACGGGGATCGCGCGCGCCGCACTCAGGTCGCGCGCGTCGGACACGCGGCGGTTCCAGTGTAGATCGTCGCGGCGCGGGAAATCCTCTCGAAAGTGGCCGCCGCGGCTCTCTTCCCGGCGGAGCGCGGCCACGGCGATGAGCCACCCCACCGTCGTCAGGCTGGCCAGACGGCGCAGACCGCGATCGTGCGGACGGTCCACCCGGGCCGCGGCCACGCCGTGCGTCCACGACGCCAGCTGGCGCGCGGCCCGATCGAGCCCGCCGCGCGAGCGCAGCAGCCCCGCGTCGTGCCACATCAGCTCGCGCACCTCGTCTGCCGTGCCCGAGGACGGCCGCACGCCGTCGGTGACCAGCGGCGGCCTTCGGTCGGCGGCCAGGAGCGCGACGCGCGTCCGCTCCTGCATGGCGGCGGCGGCGCGAGCGCCGAACACCAGCCCCTCGAGGAGCGAGTTGCTGGCCAGCCGATTGGCTCCGTGCACGCCCGTGCAGGCCACCTCGCCAGCCGCGAACAGGTTCTCCACCGATGTCCGGCCGTCGAGATCGGTCTCCACACCGCCCATGACGTAGTGCGCGGCCGGGCTGACGGGAACGAGGTCGGTGGCCAGGTCGAGGCCGACACCGCGGCACGCCTGCGCAATGGTTGGAAAGCGTTTTCGCACGTAGTCGGGGTCCGCCAGCGCCATCGACAGATAGACGGGCGACCCGGTCGCAATCTGCTCGCGGACGATCGCGCGGGCCACCACGTCGCGCGGCGCGAGGTCGCCGGCCGGGTCGTAGCGTTCGACGAAGCGCTCGCCGGCGGCGTTGAGCAGCTGGCCGCCCTCGCCACGCAGCGCTTCCGACAGGAGAAAGCGCGGCGCGCCGGCCACGCTCAACACCGTCGGGTGGAACTGCACGAACTCGAGATCGGCGACGCGGGCACCCACCTCGAACGCCATGGCCATGCCGTCGCCGGTCGCCACCGCGGGGTTCGTCGTCTCGCGGAACACCTGCCCCGCGCCGCCGGTGGCGAGCAGCGTCCGTCCGGCCACCACGTCGTGCACCTCGCCGGCGCGATCGATGAAGGTGGCGCCGCTGCACAGGCCGTCGTTTACGCGCAGCGCGACGACCATCGCCACGTCGAGCACTTTCACCCGCGGCGACCGCGAGGCGCGCGTCCACAGCACGCGGCCGATTTCGCGCCCGGTGGCGTCGCGCGCGTGAAGCACACGCCGCACGCTGTGCGCCGCCTCGCGTCCGAGCGCCGGCGCACCCGAGGCGTCGCGGTCGAAGGCCGCCCCCCAGTCGAGCAGCTCCTGCACGGAGCGCGGACCGTCCTGGACGAGCACGTCGACGGCCTCGCGCCGGCACAGGCCGTCGCCGGCGTCCATCGTGTCGCGGGCGTGCAGCGCCGGCGAGTCGTCGGCACCCACGGCCGCCGCCACGCCGCCCTGCGCATAACCGGTGTTGCTCTCGCCGGGATCGGCTTTCGTGAGCACGAGCACGTCGCCCACCTCGGCCAGCGCGATCGCGGCGCGCAGCCCGGCCACGCCGCTGCCGACGATGAGGAAATCAGTGCTCACCAGCACGAGTGCTATCCTATCAATCAGCCAAGGGCTTGCCACGCTCCTTCGCCCTTGGCTGATAGATAGACAGCATCTCCTTGCGCGCTTCGCGCGCGGTGGACCGCCTGCGATTCACGACCATGACGAGTCGAACAACGAGCCGCCAAGCGGTCCACAAGCCGTGAGCGACGGCATCCCGACGGCCACACAGATCGACGTCGCCACGGCCAATCAACAGTCCACCATCCTGGTCGGTGAAGGCCTCGGCGAACAGCTCGCGCCGCTCCTCGACCGCCACGGCGTGGGACGCAAACGCTTCGTGGTGTCGAGCCCGGTGATCTGGCGGCACCAGGGCGCGCGCATCCAGGCGGCCATTCCGGTCGAGCCGATCCTCATCCCCGACGGCGAGCGCTACAAGACGCTGGCGTCGGTGTCGCGCCTCTACGACGCGCTCATCAAGGGCGGCGCCGATCGCGGCAGCGCCGTCGTGGCCGTCGGCGGCGGCGTGATCGGCGATACCGCTGGATTCGCCGCCGCCAGCTTCCTGCGTGGGATCACGCTCGTCCACGTACCGACGACGCTGCTGGCGCAGGTGGACAGCTCGATTGGCGGCAAGGTGGGCGTGAACCATCCGCTCGGCAAGAACCTGATCGGCGCCTTCCACCAGCCGGTCCTGGTGGTGGCCGATCCGTTGTGCCTGGCCACGCTGCCACGGCGAGAGTTCCGATCGGGCCTCTACGAGGTGGTCAAGTACGGCGTCATCGCCAGCCGGTCGCTCTTCGATCTGCTGATGCGCGACACCAGGGCGGTCCTGGCGCGCACGCCGTCCGTGCTGGGGCCGGCGATCGTCGAATCGTGCCGCATCAAGGCCGACGTGGTGTCGAGGGACGAGCGCGAGGGCGGCCTGCGCCGCATCCTCAACTTCGGCCACACCATCGGCCACGCGCTCGAGGCGATCACGAACTACCGGCGCTTCCGGCACGGCGAGGCGATCGCGCACGGCATGCTCGGCGCCGCCGACCTCTCCGCCGCGCGCGGCGCGCTGGCGCAGAACGATCGGCAGGCCATCGCCGAGCTGATCGCCAAGCTGGGACCGCTGCCCGCGGTGCAGGACCTGTCGATCGACGAGGCGATGGCCGCCATCGGCCGCGACAAGAAGGTGGTGCACGGCCGGCTGCACTTCGTGCTCGCGACGAGCCTCGGCACGACGGCCACGGTCGATGACGTGAGCGAAGACGAGCTCCGCGGCGCCCTCAGCCGCCTCGGAC
>Ga0209486_10000267_pt1 | contig 24771 bp, 17 predicted proteins | sample NCCompost_FD_187518 | JGI IMG/M metagenome (GOLD analysis project Ga0209486, IMG submission 187518) | Agricultural soil microbial communities from Utah to study Nitrogen management - NC Compost (SPAdes) (version 2) | ecosystem: Environmental > Terrestrial > Soil > Agricultural land | place...
GATCCAGCCCCCTGCCTTGATCGATTTCCACTTTATCCCGCCGGTGACGGCCACCGGCGTGCTCGACGCGTCGAGCGATGTTCCGGTGCCGAGCCCGTTTCCACCCTCTCCCCAGCAGTATCCATCGCCTTGGGTCGTCACACCGCAGGCCATCCACAAACCGACGCTAACGGAAGCGAAGGTGTGGCCTCCGCTGACGGGGACCGGGACGTTGCTGTTCACCTTCTCCCCGTTTCCGAGAATACCGCTCCATCCTTCGCCCCAGCAGTACGCGCTTCCGGTGATGGTCACGCCGCAAGTGTTGAAGAGATACGTCGAGATCTGACGGAACTTGAGGTTCCCGGCCACAGCAACGGGTGACGAGGACGGCGTCTGGTTCCCGGTGCCGAGTTGGCCGAGCGCGTTCGTTCCCCAGCACCACGCCTCGCCCGTGGTGGTAATCGCGCAGCTGTGACTGCCGGCGGCGGAAACCTGCGAAAAGACGTGATTGCCCACGACGCGCACAGGACCCATCGGTTTTCCCTCCTGCGCTCCTGACCCGTCCCCGAGCCGCCCGCCCCACGAAGTTCCCCAGCACCAGGCTTCGCCGTTCGATGTCACGCCGCAGACCACGGGACCCTCCCTCGCAACCGAGATCTGCGAAAATCGCAGGCTGCCGGCGGCAGGGGCGGGGACTAACCGGGGGAGATCGTCCCCTACGCCAAGGTGTCCGTAACTGTTGACGCCCCAGCACCACGCCTGACCAGCAATGTCCAACGCGCAGGTCATCCCGTAGCCGATATCGATCATCGCGAACCGACGTACGGGCGGGGGCTCGGGTGGACCCCACGTCATCTGCCACGTTCCCGTGCCTCGCCTGGCGCACGACACCGATCCGGCGGCGCCTAACGAACCCCCACCGGTGAGGCGCCCCGTGTAGGTGCAGGTTTCGGTCGGTCCCGAGGCGCTGACGGTGAACGCAATCGAATCGCCGACCAGTGTGACGGTTGCACCTTCCAACGTGGCCGTCATGCCACCGGGTCCGCGCGGTGTGACGCATGTCGCCACCAGGCGGACTTCGGCGTTCGTGAACGACGTTCCCGCGGTGAACGTGGCCACGCCACGGTTTCGGCACGTGGTCTGCTCGAGCGGCGTGGTGGCGAGCGTGCTGTCGGAAAAACTCCACAGGCCCGAAAGTTCCCCGGCCGTGGCGGGGACAGGAATGATTGGGGCCGTCGGATCGTTGTCCTGACACGCGAGGGTAGTAAGCAGCGCCAGGACAGCCAGGCACCGGAGCCCTAACGAGTACGGCGAACGCACAGTACCTCCCGGTGGCTGGCAACGGTCCGACAGTGACCCAAAGGCTCTGGCTGACCGACGCGACTCGCATGCCGATCCGGCTGGCGTCCGCGATTCTCTATTGAACGGAATCGAGAGCGTCTTTTGCCCATCCGCAAGCTGAAATCCGCAAACTCCTATGTGCGCGCCGTGAAATACTCACATACGGTCAGAGCCGTTCGTGGTCCTCTCGATTACGACGCTCCCACCAATGCCGAACCGCAGGAGCCGCCATGAAGCAGTTTGCGCCCGTTTTTGCTGCTATGTTGTCCGCCGTAGTCCTTCCTGGCTGCAGCGAGACACCGATTGAGGTCGCCAACACTCTCGATGCGCCTTCGCTTGCCAAGGGAGGCCCGGGCGGGGGCGGAACCGAGTTCGCGACGCGCACCGCGCTACCAGCGCTGCAGAAGGGGGTTCACGGTGAAGCGTACGCGATTAGTCGTGCGGGTGGATTGATCGGGGGCTACAGCTGGGATCAACAAGGTTACATGCACCCGGTTACCTGGTCCTTGCAGAACGGCACGTGGAAAATCACTGCGTATCCCTGGGACGCATCGGCAACGAGCGCGATCATCAGGGGCGTCGATGATCAGGGGAACAAGGCAGGCAACTTCTGGCCGGGCAGCGCTCCGCGACCAGTCCTGTGGAACGCCGCCGGCGCCTACACGGTGCTTGGCTGCGGTGAACTCGGAGAGGCACACGCAATCAGCGCCGTGGCACAGGTCGCGGTGGGTCGGTCCGGGCCGTCGGCAACCGTGTGGAGCACCGGACAGTGCGCGGAATTGCTCCCGCCGCTGACCCCGGGCGCTGCATCGGCTGCTTATGCTGTCAACAGCGATGGAATGATTGCGGGCGGATCCAGCGCAGGGCTACCGGTACGTTGGCGCCGTGTCGATGGGACGTGGCAGGTTGAGCAGCTCGACAGCCGATCGGGCGCAGTCCGCGGATCGAACAGCGCCGGTGACCTGGTTGGTTACGTACAGGACGAGTGCTGCACCACGGGTGTGATCTGGTTCGTGGATGGTAGCTCGCGCACCTTGCCCACGCTGGGTGGAGTGAGTACCTCGCCGCGGGCCATCAACTCGGCGCGCGAGGTCGTGGGTCTCAGCACGCGAAGCAATGGATCGGGATGGCCCTTCATCTGGTCTGAGACGTTAGGCATGCGAGAGCTCCCGGTCAGCGATGGTGCGTGGGCGTTCGCGCTGAGTGATCCGCGAGGCGACGGGACGCGTGTCGTCGTCGGTGCCGGCGGACGGCCTTTCGCCGCGCAGGTCTGGGTCGTGCGGAATCCGTGAGGCTGGCCCTCACGCTCGAGTGTTTACAAGGCTTGCTTATGTCGACGAATTCATGATGTCTGCAGCATCGCGCGAAGCGCACCGGACGCGCGACATTCGGAGGAGATGATGCGTCCGATCCCGGGTTATGCGTGTGCGATGCTGGCACTGACACTGCTTGTTGCCTGTGATGGCGACGATGGCGCCCTCGATCCGTCGGCGCGTGTGGAGTCGGTCGCCGTCGTACCGGGGATCGTGTCGCTGGTGGTTGGCGACACCCTGCGGCTGACCACCATCGCCCGCGGAAGGATGGGGAATCCCCTCACCGGTCAACTGGCAACGTGGGCGACGGCGTCTCCGGGCGTCGTGACCGTTTCGACCGACGGATTGGTGACGGCCGTCGGGCCAGGCGCGGCGATGGTGTCGGCGACGATTGATGCCAAGGTTGGCACCTCCACAATGACAGTGAGCCCGAAGTTCCCCGCTGCAGTCTTCACCTCGGTCGCCAGTGGAGGGGCTCATACCTGCGGCCTGACCAACGGCGGCATCGCCTCCTGCTGGGGGCGGGGTGAGGCCGGACAGCTCGGTGTCCCGCCGCCCGTCACGACCTGCCTCTCCAACCAGGACTTTCCCTGCGGCCTGGTGCCATTCCCCGTGAACGGTGGATTGAGTTTTACGCAACTGGCTGGGGGCGGGGCGCACACGTGCGGCCTAACGAGCGACGGCGCGGCGTGGTGCTGGGGGAGCAACACGAACGGTCAGTTGGGGGACGGGACGTTGAGCGCGCGGAGCAGCCCGGTGGCAGTGGCGACGGATGCAAAGTTTTCGCAGATCGGCGCGGGATTCGACCATACGTGCGCGCTTACGAGCGCGGGCGCCGCCTGGTGCTGGGGGATGAACAACGTGGGACAGCTTGGAATCGGAACGAGGACCCGGCAACTCACACCCGTTGCGGTCAACGCACCGACGGGCGTCACCTTCGACCAGCTATCGCCCGGTGGGCCCGAGAATGCCGGTTTCACGTGCGCACGGTCGACCAACGGTGACGCATGGTGCTGGGGATCCAACGCTCAGGGGGCCCTCGGCCTCGGCACTCGCGACTTTCTTTTACACGGTGTCCCGGAACGCGTCTCCGGACAACTCGAATTCGCGACCATCGTCACCGGGAAGGGCGTCCATGTCTGCGCGGTGGCGACTGACGGAATCGTGTACTGCTGGGGTGGAAACAGGAATGGCGCATTGGGCGACGGGACGGGCACTGACAGTTTTTCCCCGCTCAAGGTGTCAGGCGTCACGCTGCAGCAGTTGACAGTCGGCGGGTACCTCGAAGGTGCGCACACCTGCGGCCTGACGAGTTCGGGAGAGGCCTGGTGCTGGGGTGACAACGACGTCGGCGCTGTCGGTGACGGCACAATCGGCGGACGGCGCCTGCCGGTGGCGGTGGCGGGTGGCCACCGCTTTAGCATGCTCAGCGCCGGGTTGCGGCATACCTGCGGTCGACGGACTGATGGAGTCGTCTACTGCTGGGGCTCGGGTCGGACCGGGCAACTGGGTACCAACTCGACGATATCGAGCGCGCTGCCGATGAGGGTGGCGGGGCAGCCTTAGGGCACCAACAGCGCAGGACCTGACACCGCAATACCCAGCGCAGGACCGGGCGACGACTGGCCTAACGGCGAAGAGCGCAAACGACGCGAGACCCGGCGGCGCGGGACGCAAACGGCGCGGGCGCGCCCTCATTCCACTTCGATGGCAATACAATCCGTCGAGCACTCCACGGCGGAAGCGGGTGACTTGGTGTTCACCCGCCTTTCCTTGCCCATTGTCCTTACCACGTGCCAATCTCAGCCGTATTCTGCCTGCCGTGACAATATCCGGTGCGGTCTCGCGCGGCCGATTGCTCCAGGTCCTCGGCATCTGGTTCGGCATCGCTGCCATCGTCGGCAACAGCATCGGAGCGGGCATCATGCGCACGCCCAGCGAGGTCGCGCGCCAATTGCCGACAACTACCGGCTACGTGCTGGCGTGGATCCTCGGTGGCGTTTACGCCGCGTTAGGCGTTGCGTCGCTGGCCGAACTCGGTGTGCTCATGCCCCGGTCCGGCGGGCAATACGTCTTCGCCAAAACGGTCTTCGGCCCCTTCGCCGGCTTTGTCGTTGGCTGGAGCGACTGGGTGTCCAGCTGCGCGGCGGCGGCCGCCGTATCCATGGTCGTCGCCGAATACACGGGCGCGTTCGTGCCGAACGGTGCCCGGATCACTCCGGTACTGGCGTTAGGCATCGTACTGATTTTCACGGCGCTGCTCTGGCGTGGCATCAAATCCAGCGGCCTGACCGTGCAAGCCCTGACGCTCGTCAAAGTCATCGTTCTGGTTGGCCTGCCCCTGGTAGCGTTTGCCATGAATGTGCGCGCACAAGTCCCCGACGCGTCCGTCGAGGCGACAACGGTCGCCGGAGCACTGACGATCAGTGGATTCGTGCTGGCGATGCAGGCGGTGATCTACTCCTACGATGGCTGGACCGGAGTCCTGTACTTTTCGGGCGAAGTGAAAGACCCTGCCCGCGACATTCCGCGCTCGATGTTCGGCGGCGTCGCGTCGGTGTTCGTCATCTACATGTTGATTGTCGTGTGTTTCCTGTACGTGCTCGGCATCCGCGGCGTGGCGGCCGATACCTTCCCCGCGGGGCAGGTGGCCACCGCGATCTTTGGCGACATCGGTGGCACGGTCATCCGCCTCATCGTCATCCTGCTTGGATTGAGCGCACTCCCGCCGATCATCATGATGGCGTCGCGGGTGCCGTATGCGATGGCGGGCGATGGACTCTTTCCGCGACGTGCCACGGTCGTGAATCCGGGCGGAACTCCGACGGCGACGCTGGCCGCGAGCTCGCTGCTCGCGATCGCGTTCATCGTGACCGGGACGTTCAGCCAGGTGATCGCAATCGCGGCGTTCTTCTTCGTCCTGCAATACGTGATGTCGTTCTCGGCGCTATTCGTGCTCCGGCGGCGGGAACCTGATCGCCCGCGCCCCTATCGCGCCATCGGTTATCCGGTCACGACCGCGATCTCGTGGCTTGGCGGCATGGCGTTTCTGATCGGCGTCGTGGTGCAGGATCGGCGAAACAGCGCCATTGCCATCGCCATCCTCGTCGCGTGTTATCCGGTGTACCGGTTGTTACGGCTCCCCAGGGATGCCGGGTAGGGAATCCGGTCCCTAACGGCATAGCCAGGTTGCCTCTGCCCTGGCATAACCGACCCGCGGCAGCACCTGTGCCGTGATCATCACTGCGCCCCAGAGCGCGAGCACCATGGCGACGACGTGCGTGCGCGCCATGCGTTCGGTCCAGGTGCAGGCGACTACCCACAGTCCACCGACGATGATCATCAGCGTTGCGGCCAGGTACATCGAAAGCCCGAATCCGCAGTTTCGGCCATAGGGCCACCAGAACATCGCCGCTGCCAGAGCTGCCACGACACTCAGCCGAGCCCATACCAGAAGGTTGGTATTTCGTTCGAACCAATCGCGCACGTCTTCCATCCGCACGAGCGGTTCACGGGGGACTTCACGCACCTGACCGGGCACGAGGCGAGGCCCTGGCCGGGGACGAGGGCGGGCCGGTCGGCCAGTGGTCTGCGGCGTTGGGTCGACGGTCCAGACTTTCCCCTGGTCGTACGCTGGCAAATTGCACCTCGGTGGAACAGGGTTTCTGTCATGACGGCAACCGCATGCTCGACGCAACGGCAGTCCGCAGGGACCAGAAACTTGGCGCGTTGGCGTTGTCGGTGGCGTGCTCCACCTAACGTGATGCTCGCGACGTGAAGCCCCGAATGCGGAGAAGGCACGTCACGCGAAACAGGGATGGTGTGCACCACGACAGTGAGTTCGCGTCACGCTGTATTTATGTGACATCGGACATGGCCACGAAACTCTCTGGCAAAATGCAAGAGGCGCGCAACGACGTTGCGCGCCTCTCTACTTCAGTGAATTGACCGTGTCACTTGCGCTTCAGGATGTAGTAGGCGCCGCTGCTCTGGAAGTGCACCTCGCTCGCCGGTCCGCTATTCCCGTTCTGGCGGAACGTCACGATCGTGGACCCCTGACGGAAGCTCAATCCATCGATCCACGGCAGCGGCCGAGCCGGGGCGCCATTTACGGAGAAGGCTGGGCCCTGAGCGGTTTGCGTAACGACAACTTCCATTTCACGTCCGCGCGACGGGCCCTTGTACGTTCCGACGAGCGGTGCTGCGTCACCAGTGAACGGCTTCATGACGGGTCGTGTCCACGGCAGCAATTCGGCCGCGAGTTCTCCTCCAACCGCGCCCGGATCGATGTTGCCGTTGCTGTTCATCAGTACGACCACCGCCGCCTTTGCATCGGGATACCATCCCGCTTCGGCGGTAAAGCCGCCGATCGCCCCGCCGTGACCGATGTAATTGAGCCCGCGCACATCTGGTCCAACCGCGATGCCCATGCTGTACCGCAGCGCCGTGCCGTCATTCAGCTTCGACGGCATGATAAACTCGGCGTACGACTTCGCCGAAAGCACCTTGCCGCCATGCAACGCCTGGAGCCAGGTGATCATGTCGCCGGCGGTGGAGCAGAGGGAACCCGCCGAAAATGGCCAGGTGTGCACGTTCGTCGGGGCGCGACGGACCTGTCCATTCAGGACCTGGTACCCATGGGCGCGGCGTTCGATGTTCTCGGCGCTGTTGCAGTACATGGAGCGCTTCATGCCTAACGGCTCGAACAGCTTCTTCTCGACGTAGTCCTCGTAGGTCATGCCGCTCGCCTTCTCGACGATGAGCCCGAGCAGCCAGAACGCCGAATTGTTGTAGATCTGGGACTCTCCGGTCTTGAACTCGAACGGGTAACGCTTGATGAGCGCGTAGGCCGAATCGCGCGGGAAACGGGGGTTGTTGACAAGGTTGCCGAACTCCGGCATCTCGGTGAGGCCCTTGATGCCTGACGTGTGATCCAGCAGCCGGCGGAGCGTGACCTTGTTGCCGCGCGTGTCGAAGTCCGGGAGCCACTTCGTAACGTCATCCTCGAGGGAGAGTTTTCCCTCGTCGCGGAGCTGCAGGATTGCGACGGCGGTGAACTGCTTGGTGACGGAGCCGATCTCGAACACGGCGTCGACCGGCATGGGGATGTTCCATTCGATGTCGGCCTTGCCGTAGCCCTTGAACAGGAGTGTGTCGTTCCCGCGAACTACCGCGGCGACAATGCCGGCCGCACGATTCTCAACCACACCGGACGCCGCAAGCGAATCGAGTCGTTTGACGAGCGTTTCACGACTTGGCTGCGGCGTTTGGGCCGATACCGCCGAGGCGAGCAGCGTAAGAACGGCGAGGGACAAGCTTGAAGAATGCAGCTTCTTCATGGGAGGGAGGAAAGGGGAGGGCGTAATATTCCAGAGTCGTCCACTTTACGGGACATCGAGGCTCCGGGTTTCGGAGCCCGGCCATTGGGTGTCCCGTATTCTGATGTCACTGCAATCCTGGAGGTCTCGTGTCCGCGCCCACGCATCCCTATGAAACGCGACTCAACGTCCTTCACGACGCGCTCGAGCTCATCGACGTCGGCCAACTGGTCGACGACTGCAAGTTTCCGTGGTACAACCAGACACTCTGCAAGGTGAACGACTCGGTCGTCAGGCTCGGCGTCGTGCAGGGTGAATATCACTGGCACAAACACGACAATGATGACGAGTTCTTCTACTGCGTCTCCGGCCAGTTCCTGATCGATCTCGAGGACCGCACCATGGCGTTGAACCCGCGCCAGGGTGTTGTGGTGCCAAAAGGCGTCAGGCATCGACCGCGCGCGCCCGAACGCACGGTGATCCTCATGGTGGAAACAGCGTCGATCACCCCGACGGGCGACTGACAGCCAGCAGCCTCTCGAACGAGCTAGTCCGCCCGCAGGGCGATCAGTGGGTCGACACGGGCGGCGCGGATCCCCGGCAACACGGTCGCCAACAGCGCCACGACGATGACCGCGCCCGTGGAAACCGCGAACGCCACAGGATCGCGGCCCGATGTGTTGAACAGCAGCGACTCGATCCGCGTGCCCATCGCCAGGGCCAGTGCGGAGCCAGCGGCAACGCCCGCAACCGAGGCCACCATTCCGCGCCATATCACGGTGCGCATGACATCACCCGGAGAGGCGCCTAACGCCGCACGGACTCCGATCTCCCGGGTGCGCGACGCGACCACGTATGAGACGACGGAGTACACGCCGACCGCCGCCAGCAACAGGCTGAGTGCGCCGAATGCGGTCAGCACTGAGGCGCCGAGTCGCCAGGATCGCGCCTTGGGATCGACCCACTGTTCATAGGGCACGATAGTCGCGTACGGCTGGGACGGATCGATGTCCAGCAGGACGCGCCGGATCACCGGTTCGGCGCGCCTGACGTCTCCACGCATCCGCACGAGGATCTGGGGGGAGCCGGGCGGGATGTCACCGCCGACGCCCATGGGCCAGAAGAACGCCATGAAGGGCTGTTCGCGAAGATTCTGCCGCCGGAAGTTGGCGATCACTCCGACCACGGGTGCGCAGGCGCGCTGCGACACGATCAGGCACTTCTGCAGCGGATCCTGCCCCGGCCAGACGGCGTCGGCCATCTGTTTCGTGATGATCACGGTGGGTTGGCTGGCCGAATCGAGGTCGGCGTCAGTCCAGAGCCGGCCCTGGAGGAGCCGGACCTCCAGCGCACGCAGAGTCCCAGCCGTCGCGGTGTAGATGTATGGACCACCACCCGGAAGCCGCGGCATGGAGTCCAGGCCGGGTGCATTCACGTTCACTGAAATCGTCGACAGGAACGGGCCGCCATGCAGCAGGCCCACCGACTCGACGTCAGGCAGCGCCGTTAGGCGGCGGACCGCTTCCAGATGTAGCTGTGGGATGACGGTGGTTTCTCGAGCGGGAAGGTTCGGCCGTGCGTACATCAGGCCCTTTGGATTGAACCCGAGGTCGAGCTTCCGCACCTGGTCCAGGCTCCGCACAAACAGGGCGCCGACGATGAGAAGTGTGGTCGCCAGCGTGGTCTGCACGAGGAGAAACGCCTGTAGCGCGACGAGTGGGCGCGCCGCGATGTTCCGCGCCCCGGCACGAAGCGCTTGGGAGAGATCGGCCCGGGTTGCACTCCATAACGGCAGCAGCGCTGCGCCGAGGGCCGCCAGGACAGTGCAGGTCACGGTCACCAGCAGGACGCGCATCGTGGTGAAGTTTCCCGACCACTCCACGCCGGGCAGGAGGAATGACCGCGTCACGGTTCCAGCCACTCGCATCAGGAGCAATCCCGCGACGAGTCCCATTGCCGTGACCAGCACGGATTCGGTAAAGAGCTGCCGAACGAGTCGGCGCTCGCCGGCTCCTAACGCCCGCCGGACGGCAAATTCCGGCCGCCGGCTGATGCCGCGGGCCAGCATCAGGTTGGCGACGTTGGCGCAGGCAATGGCGAGGAGCACGAGCGCCATGAAGAAGAGCCAGGCCGCCACTCGCGGTTCCGCGGAATTGCTGTCCCGCTCACGGCCAGCCACCAGCGCACCGAGGCTGCTGACCGCCTTTGCATGGAACGGACTGAGATGCGCGTGGGAAAGCTGGTACACGCGCCTGACGTCCTGCTCGGCGGCCCCACGACTCACGCCCGGCTTCAGCCTGGCGATGGTTTCGATATACTGACCACCGCGTTGCTCGTGCCACCCGGGCGGCATCCCCTCGAGCGTGCTCATCGTCATCATGGGCAGCCAGATGTCGAGCGGCGCCAGGCCTGTACCCGTAAAGCCGGCCGGTGCAACGCCGATCACCTCGAATGGCGATTCATTCAGCCGAATGCGGGCGCCGATGACGGAATCCGCGCCGCCGAACACATTCTGCCACAGCTGATGACTGACGACCGCCACGTTCGATCCGGCGGGAAGGCGATCTTCGGCGTCGCCAAAGAACCTTCCGCGGGCCGGGCGCACGCCCAGCAGCGGGAAGTATTGTCCCGAAGCGTACACCGTGGCGACGACGCGGGCATTGGCGCCCGAGCCGAGCGACAGTTCGGCGTCGCTGGCGCCGGCGACATGCGAGAAGGATGTGGTGCGATCCCGGAAGTCGGCGAAGGCCGCATAGGACATCGCCGGGGAACGAGGGAAAAATCCGGACTGTTGCCATCGCGCGACCAGGACGCGGTGCACCTGCTGCGGTGCGACAATATGCGCGGGTTCGCTGAAGAAGAGCCGGTCGGCGATACCGAACATCGCGCCGTTTGCGCCTAACGCGATTCCCAGCGTCGCGATGACGGCGAGGGCAAAGCCCGGCGACCGGCGCAGCGATCGGAACGCGACCCGGATGTCGCTTAACAGTTGCAGCATGATTCCCACTCCTCCCATCGTCGGTTGTCGCCCCGGGCGACGTATGCGTCCCACGGTTCGAGAGACCGCGAGGCTGGCGCCGGCAAAGACGCGTGAAGTCCCATGCGCCGCTTCCTTCAGCTCCCTGGTGAACACCACCGGATTGGGCGGTCGCTGCTCTCGCGGGACCGCCATCGCGCGTTCGAGGACCGAGCTCACCGCGGCCGGCAGTTCAGGGGCAAATTCCTGGATCGGCGGCGGCGGGACGAGGAAGCGGCGAGTGACGATCGCCTGCGTCGTGTTGCCCGTGAACGCCGGCCGGCCGGCCAGCATCTCCCACGTCATGCAGGCCAGGCTGTAGATGTCCGACCGTCCGTCCAGGTTCTTCTCGCCTAACGCCTGCTCCGGGCTCACGTACGCCGGGGTTCCGGCCGACAGGTCCATCTCGGACCTGAACGACCACTCGTCGACTTCGGCCCGCAACTTCCGCGCGATGCCGAAGTCCATCACGAAGGGATGGTCATCGAAAAGCAGCACGTTCTCCGGCTTGACGTCACAGTGCAACACGCCCTCGTGGTGGGCATGGTCCAGCGCGTTGGCGATGCGGGTGGTCAACGCAACCACGTCGGCAATGCCTAACCGCGAATGTGTCTCGAGCCGGGCGCGGAGCGAACCACCGCGAATCCAGGGCATCACGTAGAACGGTTGCCCTGCGGCGTCGCCCGAATCGAACAGGGGAAGGATGTTCGGGTGCGTGAGACGTGCCACCGTCGAGATCTCGCGCTGGAACTGGTCAAGGCCGATACCGCTCACGATCTCGGGCGAGATTACCTTGATCGCCACCGTGCGACCATGCCGGGCATCACGCGCCAGATACACGCCACCCATGCCGCCCTGGCCAAGCTCGCGATCTATGGTATAGCGGTCGGCGATGGCACGACGGAAATCGAGGTCAGCCCACGGCTCGCTGCCGCTTTCGACCTGGAACAACTCGTGGACGCCGACACCGAACGCCTCGAGCATCCGGATCCGTGTGCGAGCGGACGGGAACGGATGCTTGCCGTTGACGATCTCCGACCAGTGACCGCGCGAGAGCCCGAGCTTGAGAGCCCAGTGGTTCTGGCTGAGGGCGCTCCCGGCAATCAGGTCGAGGAGAGTCCGGTGCTTGAGGCGGACGCGCAAACGATGCCGCTGTGGGCTGGCGACGGTGAACCGGCGAGGTGACCCCTCAATCGGGCAAGGTTAGATCGCGGCTTCGTGCCGGGAAAGGCAACCTGCCAAGAAAGTGTTCGATGTCGTTCGATTCGTGATCAACGGACGGCCCTGCGGGGTTGGCACCACTTTGTCTCACACCTTGTTGACGCTGCTACGCTTGCGGCACTAAGCTCGGCTGTGGACCTGCGTAACCGACTCACGACAGAGCTCAATCGTCGACTCCGGCGAAATCCGCGCTATTCTTTGCGCGCCTTCGCTCGCTCGCTGGCCCTGCACCACACGACTGTCGCCCGCCTGGTGAATGGAACACGACGCGCCTCGGGGCCGATGCTCACTCGAATCGGCCGGCGGCTTGGCCTGTCGGACCCTGTACTGACATCGATGCGGAGGCACGAACATGCGGCGCGCGTCCTCGACGCGTCGCAGCTCCCCGACTTTCGCGCCGATTGTCGTTGGATTGCGATGAAGACCGGCGTGGAGCTCGACGACGTCAACCGTGCCTTGCACCTGCTCATTCATGAACGACGTCTCGAGATGAGCAGCCCCTCGTCCTGGACCATTATTCAGCCATGAGCAATCCCGTCGTTCGATGGCAGGTGATTTCACCGGACCCGGAAGCGTCCAGCGCTTTCCTTACGAAGCTCTTCGGTTGGCGGACGACGCGCGACAATCCGCTCGGCTATCGCGAGGTCCAGGCGGGCGAAGGCGGCATCCACGGCGGCGTGTGGCCGGCACCCGCCGGAGTGAAGCCATTCGTCCAGCTGTTCGTGCGCGTGGACGATATCGACGACATCGTCGCCAGGGCCGTTGCCCTGGGAGCACAAATCATTGTACCAAAGGCGGTATTGCCGGGCGGTGACGAGATGGCAGTGCTAATGGACCCTCAAGGACTTCCGATCGCAATCTCCACGGCTCAATGAAACGCTGCGTTGTTACTCGGCGCTGGCGAGCGCGCTGGCTTCGGTCACTGTGGCCTCGAATGTCATCTCGCGACCGGCACGTTCCGCTGCTTCGGTCCCCACCGGTCCGAGTGCCGCACGCGCCGGGGCGACGAATCGCTCGAGCAGTGCATCCCAGAAGCGAATCTTCAGGTTGATGCCCAGGCGCGCGCACTCGGCGCGTGAAGCAGCGATCAAGCGGATCCCATCAGCATGACGGCCTAACGCGGCCAGTGACATCCCGATACCTTCGATCTCGAAGGCGGTCTCCATGCGGTCCCCAATCGCCGCTGCCAGGAGAAGGCTTTCGCCGTAGAGGCCAAGGCTTTCGGCTGCATTTCCTTCGATGAGCGCACAATCGGCGAGAAAATGGAAGCCGGAGTGTTCGGCGCGTCGATCGCCGGCCCGCCGCGAGAACTCGAGGATTTCGCTTGCGAGGCCCCGCGCTTCGTCCACACGCGAGAGCGCGACGAACATCTGGCCCAACGCCACCTTCCCCCGATTGATCAGATTCGGATCACCCTGATTGCGCATGATCCCCAGCAACTCCTCGAAGGTGGCGCAAGCCGCTTCGTCTTCACTGGCCAGGAACTGTGACCACCCCAGCGTTTCCAGCGATGCAGCGATCTCCATTTGATCACCCAACTGTCTCCACATCGCCAAAGTCTGCTCCATCAGTTCACGAGCAACCGTGTGGCCGCCCTCATACGCCGAAAGCATCCCCTGGCCGCGCACGGCACGGGCGTACGACCGTCGGACGGGATCGGGTGACGCCACGGACAGGGCCGCGTTCAAGTGCGTGCGACCCTCGATGATGTGGGAACGCGCCCACCAGAAATAGGCCAGCGCGCCCACCATCGTCAGGTAGCGCTCCGCGTCGCGGTCGCGCACGAACGACAGCGCCGAGCGCAGGTTGTCCATCTCTCTCGTCAGGCGCTCGTTCCAGGGTTCTTCCTTGAAGAGTCGTTCGGCGTAAAATCGTTCAGTTAATGCTGCGAACTCGTTCAGGTGACGTTCGCGAACAGCGTCGGCTTCCCCGGATTCCACGAGTTTTTCCAGCGCATACTGCCGCACCGTTTCCAGCATTCCATACCGCGCCTCTCCGGCAACCTGCTCTACCTGGACCAGCGACTTGTCGATCAGTCGCGTGAGCAGGTCGAGGACCTCAAACTCGTCGGTGCTGTCCGCGATCGCGGTCGCGGACTCCAGCGTCCATCCACCTGAAAACACCGAAAGCGCACGGAGCAGGGACTGCTCTTCCGCCGATAGCTGGTCATAGGACCATTGAATCGTCGCCAGCAGCGTTTGCTGGCGCGGCACCGCTGATCGGCCGCCCGTCAATAACCTGAAGCGATCATCGAGCCTGGAGCGGATCTGCTCCACGGAGAGCGCCTTCACGCGAGCGGCGGCGAGTTCGATCGCGAGGGGAATACCGTCGAGACGCCGGCAGATTTCAGCGACCGATGCGGCGTTGTCAGGGGCAAGCGTAAAATCCCGGCGCGACGCCTGCGCACGATCGACGAACAGCTTCACCGCATCGGACTCCGCGAGCGCCCGCAGATCGCGGGCATCCGCGGTCAACGTCATGGAACGCACCGCGAGGACCCGTTCTCCTTCCAGGCCAAGGCCCTCTCGACTCGTGGCGACGATCCGGATGCCATCGTCGGCGGTCAGGAGTGCGTCGACCAGCTCCGAGACGGGGCCTAACAAGTGTTCGCAATTATCCAGCACCAGAAGCGTGCGCTTGCCCGCCAGTGCCCCCAGCAATGCGTCGCGTGCCGGGGCATCAGCACTCTCCTTTACGCCCAGTGCCGCGGCGGCCGTTACCATCACGCGGTCGGCGTCGACCAGTGGCGCGAAGTCGATGAACCAGATCCCATCGGGAAACGTCGGCAGCATCACTTCCGCCAGGCGTAGCGCGAGGCGGGTCTTCCCGGAACCCCCGATCCCGGTCAGCGTGAGCAACCGGGTTTCGCCTAACACGCGGGCGCATTCCGCAAGTTCGCGCTCACGGCCGATGAACCGGGTGCGTTGGCGAGGAAGGTTGTTCGGTGTGTCGCTCCGGGTGTCGGCCGTTACGGGCGTGAGGACTCCGCCACTCACCGCAGTGGCAATGGCCTCGGCAAAAGATGCCGCGGTCGCAAAACGATCGGCTGGATCTTTCGCCAACGCCCGGGCGGCGATGCGTGCAATCGACAGGGAAACGGTCGGCCGCAGGTCGCTGAGCGGCCGTGGGTCGGTGGTCAGGTGCATCCGCAACAGGGCGTCGAGCGAGCCGGTGAACGGCGGCTGTCCGGCGAGCATCTCGAACAGCACGCAGCCGAGCGAGTAAATGTCGGAGCGGGCATCGACGTCATCGGCGGTGAACTGCTCGGGACTCATGTACGTTGGTGTCCCGAGCGCGAGCCCGATCGCCGTAAGCGCGGTGTGGCCGCCGTCACCATTCTCGCGGCTCGACCGCACGGCACGCGCAATGCCGAAATCGGCGACCAGCGCGATACCGTCGGCGAGCAGGATGTTCTCCGGCTTGATGTCGCGATGCACGATGCCGTGCTGGTGCGCAAATCCGATCGCCGATGCGACCTCTCTCGTCAGGCGCAGCGCATCGTCCACCGGCAACTGCCGTTCCCGCACCAACCGGCTGCGCAACGATTCGCCCGGAACGAAGGGCATCACGTAGTACAACAGGTCCCCGGCGGCGCCGGAGTCGAACAGCGGCAGGATGTGCGGGTGGCTCAGCCGGGCGGCGATTTCGATCTCACGCAGGAATCGCTCGCCGCCGATCGTTGCCGCGAGTTCCGGCTTCAGCACCTTGATGGCGACCTGGCGACGGTGCTTCAGGTCCTCGGCGAGATACACAAGGGCCATGCCGCCGGAACCGATTTCACGCTGGATGTCGTACTGTCCGGACAGGGCGTCGCGGAGGCGATCCGTAGAGGTAGACACGTGACAAAAGTGCGGTCTCGCGCGCCGTCAGGCGAGCGCTTCCGGCAGGACTTGCCTCGGCGCCGTTGACGGTCCCGGGTTCCCCAGGGGATCTTGGAACGTGCCAGAGACGTCGCTCGCATGATCGGATCCACGGTCTCCCATTACCTCATCCTCGACAAGCTCGGTGAGGGTGGGATGGGAATCGTGTACAAGGCCCGAGATACGCGCCTCGAGCGCCTCGTCGCGATCAAGTTCATGTCCCTCGAGCAGGGTGGCTCCGACTCGGTCAAGCAACGTTTCGTGAACGAGGCGCGCGCCGCGTCCGCGCTCAATCATCCGAACGTTGCCATCGTCTACGATGTTGGTGAAATCGAGTCCCACTCGTTCATCGCGATGGAACTGGTCGAGGGGCAGTCGCTGCGCGACAAGCTCCGCGCCGGGCGCCTCACGATCGACGAAGTGCAGGACCTGGCGCTGCAGGTGGCGGAAGGGCTGCAGGCGGCGCATGCGAAAGGCATCGTACACCGCGACATCAAGCCGGAAAACATCCTGCTCACACGCGATGGCCATGCCAAGATCATGGACTTCGGGATCGCGAAGCTGAGCGGCGAGTCACGCCTGACCCAGACCGGCACGACCCTGGGGACGCTTGGCTACATGTCGCCGGAGCAACTGCTCGCGGACCAGGTGGACCACCGCAGCGACCTCTGGTCGTTAGGCGTGCTGCTGTACGAGATGCTGGCGGGTGAGCTGCCGTTTCGACGCGATCGCGAGGCGGCGATCCTGTACGAGATCCTCAACCGCGATCCCACACCGGTTGAGGTGCAACGACCGGAGACACCGGCGCATTTGCGGTCGCTGATCCAGCAGTTACTCCAGAAGGACCCGGCCAGGCGGCCGGCATCGGCCGCGGACGTCGCGGCGCAGGTACGTCGCACGACTGCGTCGGGAACGTCGGACGTACCGGCGAAGTCGATCGCCGTGCTCTATTTCGAGAACATGAGCTCCGACCGGGAAGGTGAGTACATCGGCGCCGGACTCACGGAAGACATCATCACGGACCTGTCGAAGCTGAGCGAGCTGCGCGTCGTCTCCCGCACCGACATGCTGCCATTCCGCAACAAGGAAGTGAACATCCGCCAGGTGGGTGAGGCGCTGCGCGTCAACTACGTGCTGGAAGGCAGCGTGCGCCGGGCGGGGAACAAGATCCGCATCACGGCGCAGCTGATCAGCGCGAAAGATGGCTACCACCTCTGGGCCGACCGCTTCGATGGCTCGATCGAGGACATCTTCGACCTGCAGAACGAAGTCGCGCACAAGATCGCCGAGGCGTTGAAGATTTCACTCACCGATTCCGAAGAGGCGTCTCTGGCGAAGAAGCCGACCGACGACCTGCGCGCGTATGAGTTCTACATGCGCGGGCGCGAATTCCTGGCGCGACGTGGGAAGAAAAACACCGAGAGCGCGATCAGGATGTTCGAGAGCGCGATCGCGACGGACGATCGGTTCGCACCAGGATATGCCGGACTCGCCGAATCGTGTGGGTACATGTACGAGTGGTACGACGGAGCCGCGTCGTGGCTGGGCCGCGCGATCGAAATGAACCAGAAGGCGCTCGAAAATGATCCGGCATCGGTCGACGCGCGCTTCGGCATCGCCATGGTCTATTACCACCAGGGCCGCCTGCCTGAAGCGAAGCGGAACCTCCTCGCCGTGGTCCAATCCGATCCGATGCATGTCCCGGCGCACCTTCGACTCGGCATGATCGCTGAACGGACGGGCGACCTCGAAGAGGCGCGCTCCCGTTACCAGGCGGCGGCAGAGCTCAAGCCGCAGGACGATGACCCCTGGCGGTTCCTGGCCGCTCTGCATCAGAAGATGGGGAACAAGGACGCGGCACAGTCGGCAGCGATCAACGTGATCGAGATTGTCTCGCGCAAACTCGAGGCAAGTCTCGACGACGTCGTACTCATGAGCCGACTCGCCGAAGCGTATGCCCGGTTTGGGGGAAAAGAGGAAATGCACGCCATCCTGCGACAGGTCCTGACCCAGGATGCGTCGGACCCTCAGGCCCTGTACTACTCGGCGTGCGCGCATGCCCTTCTTGGCGAGACTGCCCCAGCCATTCACCTGTTGCACCGAGCCTACGACAGCGGCTTTCGCGCCGTGGCGCACTCGGCGAAGGCCGACAGCGCCTTCGCCGGTATCAGGGAAGCCCCGGAGTTCACGCGTCTCGTTGCCGAGTTGCAGGGATAGGGTTATCGTGGCACGGACGACCATGGTGCCCGCATCTCCATCCCGACGATGCCCAAATACGTCATAGAGCGCTTCATTCCCGGCGCTGGCAAGCTGACTTCCGACGAGCTCAAGGCCATCTCGACGCGCTCGTGCGAGGTGTTGACCGAGCTTGGACCACAGATCCAGTGGATCCACAGTTACGTCACCGACAACAAGCTCTATTGCGTCTACATCGCGCCTAACGAGGAAATGGTGCGTGAGCATGCCCGCCGCGGCGGGTTCCCGGCCAACCACATCTCGCCGGTCAAGACGTTGATCGACCCGACGACGCCCGAAGACCACGCCGCGTAAGTCGCGCCGCACGCACACTCGTTCGCACTCGTCAGGCAGTCCGAAGCCGGCGATACACGAGCAGATGGCCCAGGAGGGCCGCAAACACCATCACGGTGGGCAACCAGACCCACGGTGCACTCGTGATCCAGGTATTCGCCGGTTCGTTCATGAACACGCGGAACTTCGTCGGGGCGGATAGCAGCGCGACCACAAGAATGTTGAGGAGGAGGACCACGCCGAGCGTGTTCCAGGTGAACACGAGCGGTCTCCAGTTGCGGCGGTCTCCGGTAGCAAGCCAGAACCCGACGACCAATGCGGTGACGCCGCTGATGATGTCAAAGTTTCGCCCCGAGTAGCTCATCTGCACGGGCATGAGGCCCTCGTTGTAGGCCCGGTGCATCGCGAGCTCGACAAGCACGCGAAAGCCCTGGTATGCAACCAGCGCAGCGACAGGAACGCCAAGCGCGAGCCGCCGGCCCAACGAGGATGCGGCCACCCCGATCACCAGCGCGAGCGTCACGAGCAACAGGAGGATCATGGTCGGCGGTGTTCCGTCGAACGTCAGGACGCCGCGCCTGGCGGTGACGGCGGTGACTGCGATCCAGGCTCCGCTCGCCAGAGCCGCCACGGCGGCGTGACGCACGGCGGTGGAACGTGCGATACCGGTCCGGATGGACGACCAGTACACACCGGCGATGAACAGCAGCGCCAGCAACGTCGTGATACCGAAAAATGCGAGACGTAGCAGCGCGGAACCCTCAGCACCCGAATCAGGCAGGGAAGCGGACTGCGCGAACATGGAACGGTTCCTCAGGACAAGGTTGCGATGGACGCTATTATATTTTAAAGTACGACGTACAAATAATATTAGTTTCAATCTCATGTCCAGACGTGTGTACCGGCAATACTGCGGCCTCGCCAAGGCGCTCGACGTTGTCGGCGAGCGCTGGACGATGCTCATCGTCCGCAACCTGCTTCTCGGACCGCTTCGCTATTCCGATCTGCTCAACGGCCTGCCGGGAATCACCACCAACCTGCTCGCCAAGCGGCTGCGCGAAATGGAGGAGGCGGGCCTGATCGAGCGAGCGCGCAGTTCGTCAACTGGCGACGCCTCGACCTACCGGCTTACTCCAACCGGCACCGGTCTGGAGCCGGCGGTGCATGCGCTGGGAAGCTGGGGATGGCAGTGGATGGGCACGCCCGGTCGTGGCGAGTTCCGGAGTTTTGACTTTCTGCTGGTCGCGCTCCGCCGTCGCTATCTCGGCGGCGCGGGCCTTCGCGCGGAACTTGTGGCGGATGACGTGCCCTACCGCATCACCCTGAGCCCGGGGAAGGCAGAAATCAGTCGGGGTGAGGCATCCGATCCGGAAGTCCGGATCAGGGGACCGGGCCCCAGGATTGCCCGGCTGTTCCTTGAACCGACGCCACGCCGACGCACCGTGCCAGATGGCCTGGCGATCGAAGGGTCGCTGGACGCCTTGTGGGTATTAATCGACGCCTTTGCCAAGGACGAGCGGCCCCGCGAAGCAACTCGCGTGTTGGCGACGGCGCGCTGAGGGCGTCAGAACCAGCCTAACAAACTCCGCAGCATTGGAACAATCCGGGACCGCTGGAACGCCGCCGGCTCCCGCCAGTAGGTGCGGCCGGCGTTCGTCACCGTCAGCCGCACGTCGAATCCGCCGACGCCGTCCGGTTGCGTGAACGGGTACGACGCATCGATGCGGATCGTCTTGCGCGAGTTGCGTGGCAGGGCAACGAGAAACCCCACGCCGGCGCTGAACTGCGGATCGGTCGTCACGCCTAACGGGGCGTCACCGGACCACAGCTTGGCCGCGTCGACGAAGGCTGCGCCGCCGAATCCCACCGAACCGCCGAATCCTCCCAGGCGCAATCGGCGCTCGAATCGTCCCACCGCCAGCCGGCTTCCCGACGCCACCGAGCCGTCGAACCCACGCGGTCCGGTCAACCGGTCGTCGAGAAAGACGGCGCCCGGCACGTCTTCCCGCCAGATGCCGCTGAACTCGGCGCTGACTTCCTGTGTCTGTCGGTCGCTCACACGCCAGTACCAGGCGAGCCGGCTGCTGACCAGGCGCGCCGCGTGCTGCGCTTCGGAACTGCGCCGTTCGGCCACGACACGGGCGCTGGCGAAGGACTTGGGACCACCCACGCCCGCATACACCTCGGTGGCAATGAAGGGGTGATCGTCATCTGACGAGACTCCGCGGCCGACGACCGCGGCGGCCTGCACACCCCGCGCGATGTCGTGCACGCCGTACACCGTCTGCAGGCCCTCAGCGGTGCTGAAAGACAAGGCGCGGATGCCTCCAATCACGCCGGCACGAGCGCCGCTTTGTCTCACGTACCGATCGGCGAGAGCCGGTGTCGTGGGCGACTCGAGACCCGTCGCCGTGATGATGACGCCCGAATCGGCCGGCGAGATGCGTTCGTGCGTGTACAGACCGCCGGCGAGGAGCTGGATGGAGCCTAACGAAATCCGGCCGAGCGCGCCCGCATTGAAGGTGCGCCACGCGGTTCGCCACGCCGAGCGATCGGCGACATTGCGATCCAGCGGGATGTATTCGGTTTCGTCTCGAAGCGAGAGCTCCCAGGCGATCGATTGGAATCGCGTCAGGTACGGCTCGCTCAACGAGATGAACGTGCGGTTCCCGAGCGGCCGCGTGTCAACGGAAATGCCGAACAGCGCGCGACGGCCGAAGATTGTCTGATTGCCGGCACGGACGCCGTACCCATCGCGGAACGCGCCGCCATCATCCCAGTGTCCCTCGATCAACGTGCCGGTGCCGCCGAGGTTCACCGTGCCGAGCTTGACGGATTCCGGCGTATTGTCGTCGAGCGTCATTCCAACGATCGGCCGAAGGTCATCGCTCGTTTCGACGACGATGCGCACGCCGTCGCCGTCGGTTTCCGGGCGAAGTCTCGCGCCTGCCACGTATTTCAATCCACGAAGGAGTCGCTCGCCTTCGCGCCGGCGCGCCTCGGTGCAGACCGAACCAGGTTCGAGCAATACGTAGGGACGCAAAGCACTAGCCTTTGTGCGCGCTCCTCCCAGCACAAGGTTCACGATCGGCCGGAACAGTCCGGGCACTTCGTCCCCTACTGCCCGGATCCCTGATCCCAATTCGATGTTCGTGATGCGCCGACCTTCGCAAAGGAGCGAGTCGGATTGTGCAACGGTGCTGGTGTCCTGACCACGCGAGGTCGCCGACGTCAGGAAGATCAACAGCGTCGCGAACGGCAGAGTCCGGGAGAAGATCGCAGTAGTCAGCACGAGGGATGACCATAACGCCGGCTCCTTCCCCCGGCTACGCTCCGACGGGAGAGGATACGCATGTACCAACGGGGCTCCGCAAGCTGAGGCGGACGAGGGTGCCCGGAATCCTCGCCCGATGCGGACCGATTCATGCCGATGGACCGGGTTTCACCCAGACGTCCTCAGATCCTTACGGGCGCGCTCCGCGTTGCGACGGGCCCCTCGCGACGATTTCCACCGGCAACGCGACACGCTGGCCCCCTTCGATCCACACCTCCAGCATCATGCGCCCGATCCGGGTCGGCACATAGGTGAAGTCCGCGGTTTCTCCGGGGCCCATGCTCAGCCGGGCCGGCGTTAGGCTTCGAAGCGCGGGCGGGAGGTCGGCCCCATCGCGCGCCAGCGGTCGCCAGCGGGCGATGCTGGTGTCGGTTCCGAACCGGTAGTTGAGCACCACGTCGGCGTGGATGCTGACGATCCGTACGCGATTCGTGTCGCCCACGGTCATGCGGAGTGGTCGGGGTGCCGTACGCCCGTTCACGAGGAGGAGATTGGGTCCTTCCTTATGAAAGATGGGAAGGCCCCCACCACCGGCGACAATGAGATGGTCACGCGTGAGGTCGCGTGCCTTGTCGGTCACAAGAATCGCTCCGTACATCCCCGATCCGATCTGCCGCAGTTCGTGCAGATGCGAGTGATACGGAAACGTCCCGGTGCGCGGAGGGGTGAACTCCGCGGCAAAGGTTCCACCCGGTGGAATCGGCGGCATGATGCGGTCGCCGATCCCGCTGAAGCCTGGCACACCGTCGGGGTAACTCTCGATCTCGAGACCATGCCAGTGCACGCCACTCGGCTCATCGAGGTTGTTCTTTACCACGATGCTGACCGGTTCTCCGCGCCTGAGTTCGAGCACGGGCCCGGGAATACGCACCGAGTCTTTCGCCGGAATGGAGTCACCCTGCTGGAGCACAAACCCGTACGCCGGCAGCCCGCCCCGGAGTGCGTTCTGCTTCTTCTGAATCAGCAGGTCGAGCCGTCTCCGGTTCGCGACAACCGGTTCCACATAGCCGGGCGCCGGTGTGATGTGCATGCCAATCACCAGTCCGCGCATCGTGTGGCCACCGGGGCGATCATGCTCCGGCATCTCGTGTCCGGCGGAGGGAAGATGCGCATCGGTGGCGCCGTGCAGGCTGACATGATCGCCGACGTGCCCCGCGAAGTGGCAGTGAAAGACCCAGTTGCCGGGCGTGGTCGGCACGAAGCCGAACGTCGCCGACCCTCCGATCGGCATGAGGTGCATGTTCTGCAGCGCCTGACGAGACGCCGGGTTCACGGTGTCGGCGCGCGCGCCTCCCTGGCGGAGCACCCGGAAATAGAAGCCGTGCAGGTGCAACGGATGTTCGACGGCCGCGGCATTGATCACGCGGAAGTGGATCGAATCGTTCTGGGTGAACGTCAGCCGGTCATTGTATGGCCACGCCTTGCCGTTGAAGACGAGTGCCGATTCGAAGTCACGGTGACCCGGTGGCTGCAGGAACCACTCGGTGATCAGCCAGATTCGTTCGTTAGGTGATGGCGTTCCACCAACCGGGTCGACGATGAACGCACCGGTCAATTGTGAGTCGAGCCAGAACCGGTCCGGGAAATCCGACAGCCCCTTCAAGACGGCCCAATAGAAGAAATTGCCGACCGTGTTGAGCCGGAAGGTGATGTCGCGACTGGCGCCGGCAGCGATGTGCACGGTGTCCTGGCTCAAGGGCAGCGCGTGGCGAAGACCGCCTAACATCACGGCGGAGTCGGACTTGTTCCGCACGGTCAGGCGAACCGTCGTGCCGACTGGCGCACGCAGGAGTGGCCCGGGAATCGTTGGCGCTTTCCCCGGTTCGGCGAATGCCAGCACGCGGACGATCGGGTCGTGCGCACCTTCGGGCTGCCAGGCCGCTTCGACGACATCGAGGGCCAGGGTCAACGTCATGCCCTCGATCCGGCCCGCCGGCGTTCGGTTGTCGTTGACCTGCGCCATCGGCGCGTTCGCATCCGGACGCGGGAGGGGGATGCGGGGTGGCGGAGCAACGACGGATTCCTGTGCAGGCACGGCCAGGAAAAGGGCGACGAGTACCGGAAAAGCCATTTCTGCTCCATTGCGAGGTGCGTGCAAGCTCGCCGATCCCGTCGCCTTGTCAACAACGGTCATTTGTGACGCAGCACGCAACCCGGTCTATCTCTCAGCTGTCAGAAGGGCCCCTTGACGAGTCTTGCACATGCAACGCATGACGCTCTTCACCGGCGTGGTCGCAGCCGCACTGACGCTCGAGGCGCAGACAAAGCCGTCCTATCAATTGCCCTTTCCCGCCGGTGACAGCGCCCGGCTTATTCAAGGCAATAACGGCCCTTACGGCCATGAAGGACACGCCGCGTACGCATTCGACTTCATCATGAAGATCGGCAGTCCCGTCGTCGCCGCACGCTCCGGCATCGTGGTCGCGACCGAGGAGCGATTTCGTGATGCGACTCGCAAACCGGGCGAGGAGAACTTCGTGATCGTCCATCACGGTGATTCGACGTATGCCCGCTACTACCACCTGACGACCGATGGTGCAGTGGTCGATGTTGGAGACAGGATTCGCGCAGGTGACACGATTGCGCGGAGTGGCGACAGCGGCGCCAGTGCGGGCGCACACCTTCATTTCGACGTCACCCGCGACTGTTTTCGCTGGGGATGCACCACCATCCCTGTCACGTTCGCGAACGCGTCGCCCGACAGCCTGGTGCCGGGTCGTTACTACCACGCGAGGGCAGTGAAATAGCGAAACGGGAATCGCGTCGCGGCGTGATGCGCCTTAGTTTCTCAGGAGCCTCGACACCTCCGACCATGACTGATCCCTCCACGTTCACCGCGGAACACAAAGCCTGGCAGTGG
>Ga0209486_10000268_pt1 | contig 24755 bp, 22 predicted proteins | sample NCCompost_FD_187518 | JGI IMG/M metagenome (GOLD analysis project Ga0209486, IMG submission 187518) | Agricultural soil microbial communities from Utah to study Nitrogen management - NC Compost (SPAdes) (version 2) | ecosystem: Environmental > Terrestrial > Soil > Agricultural land | place...
TAGAAGAAAACGATCTCATGAAAGACGATGCTGAGGTTTTACATCTCATATATGAGAAGAGATTGGTTGATTTGGAAAGTAACGAACAAGAGGTCGTAAATACATTGAATTCAAGACTGCGAGAACTGGAAGTACAAGGTACAACTATCAAAACGATTATTTTCGATGCAAAGTTACAATATAGAAGTAATGATATCCTTGAAGAAACATATCAAGAAATCAATACAAATTCTACCGAGTTGTTAGATCGTATTCAACTGGAAAAAGACGAGATAAACAGCTTTCTCTCAAGAATTACTCAGCCATATTCAGAGATAGTCACAAATGGATCAGAGGACAAGAACATCAATCAAACACAAACAGAGGAGCAACACGTTGACGAGGTGGGAATGGAAACTGAGACTAGTGACAGCGAGGCAATCAAAGAACAGAATTCAACGGTATTTGGTAATTCTCAAGACGATGAGATAGAAGGCAATTGGTTAAATGAAGTACTTACTAAAGATACGGCCTAGTAATCTGTAACTGATTTTGACTAACTAACACCATTTCTTATTTTTTCCGGCTTATTTTTAGAGTAAATTATTCAGATTCTTAAGGGATAACAATCTAAGATGCACTATCAATGTAGTTATGTTCTAGATTATTGTGCCAATACATTAAAATAAATAACTTTAGTGTATCTTGATATGAAATACAGAAGTAGAACAGAAATAGTAGCAATGATCCTAGAAGCAGCAAATGGCAGTGCAACAAAGACCAGAATCATGTACAAAGCCTTTCTTAGCTATGCTCAATTGAGGGAATATCTTTCTGTACTCATTGAAAATAATTTGCTAGAATATTTAGAAGGCTCACAAAACTACAAAACTACAGAAAAAGGGTTAAATTTCCTGAAAATGCACAACGAAATTGGCGAACTATTACACACCTCTATAAAAGAATAAAGAGTATAAAAAAAGTTACTTTTACCTTTTTAATTTCTTTTTTTTATTATTTATATTTTAAGCGTCTAGCATTTTCTATAAAATTCATACCTAAAACCAAAGTTTCACAGTGTTGACAATCGATTGATTGATATGATGCTGTTCGGAACAATGAATATCACTAGTGATATATATGTTAAAATGGTACTTCGACATTACCACAGCCAAATCTTTTCATGAAATGCGGAATATGTAAGGAAGAAATAATTAGAGAAAAAAGAAGAGAGCATCTAAGATTTCATAAATTGGATGATACACTAGTGGAATGGTTAATTAAAACCGATGATGATTTGATCTCAATTTACGAAAAACATTAGAGTTTACCTGGAATATCCAACTTGCTAGCATCTTTGAATATTATCACTGTAAACAAAAGAATTAATTTGAACGGATCCAAATACTATCACCATGTCAGAAAGTCCTCAAGTATCATGCCCTTATTGTGCATCGAAATTTAGCAATAACGAAGAATTATCAAAACATATTGATAGAATACATGGTGATTCTGGTTTGTTAGAAGGCGACCGAAGACAGTGGAAATAAAAGGAAATAGATTATTAATAAAAACAAACCCAATTCTAAACTATTCCTCCAAATTTGTTATTGTCATATCGAGGTAAATTTAAGAAATAATGATCCACATTATCACACTAATTTGATATAGACAGCCTGAATTGTAAATCTAAAAATTCAATCTTATGTCGAATTACCACATTTTCCCATCGTGGTATCAAAACAATATCAAATTTCTTCTAAAAAATTTTTTAGACATGACATAAGAACGATATGTAATTTGGTATTATTATAATAAAGAGTTATATCTCTGATTCACCTTAATTTACATAGATAGAAATGACCTCCCGACTGATCGGGAAAAAAAACAGACTCCAAAAACACGAGTATTTGAGAAACACCATTGAATTGCAATATAAGGAGTGTAAATCATGTAATACAAGAACACAATTTGCTTGTGTTGTTTGTGGGTTTTGCTGGAGCTGTCATTGGAAAGTGGAGCAATTGGCCAAAATCCCAAAGTTTCTACTCGAGGATGTAATTAATGAGTAGTTTTGGAATTTTAGTACGGATTTTACAAAAACAAAACTAATAAGATAACTAATCAACAAACTGTAACATGAATTGAGAATTTAGTCTACGTCTATCACAATCTATTTTTTAATGGTGAAATGATCCTTGTCACTGTTGTCTCTATTCTCAAAAAAGTTCGCATCCAATCTTGTCCCATTCTCCAGAACATCTATATTCAAAAACCCATGTCTCAGAAATTGAGTTACAACATAGGGTGCTTGATTAGTAAATTCATAAAGATCCTCCCCTCCAGTACCGATTGTTACAAATATGGGCCCTTTAGTATCATATTCGTATTTCTCTGTTTCTTTATCTGTAATTATGGGGGTAAACGCTTTCGTGTCGTTAAAATTTAGTGGGTATGTACGTTGATAATTGTGGTTGTGTGCTTGCAGTACGACATCAACACCATATTTATCAAATAGTGGATGGTATAGGTCCTGCAGTTCATCAAGACCTGGATGTGTTGTATTAGAAGAATAAAAAGATCTAAAGGAGTATACAATTATCCAATTTGTGCTCTTATTCTCATATGCCCTTTTGAGATCATCTTTGATAAACTCATACTGTTCTGAAGTTTCATTATATGGTATCACTTTATTTTTGGCTGTTGCCATTGATAGAAAATGAACATTTCCATAATCAAATGAATAGTAAGGGCTATCCATGTTGAAATGTTTCATATATTCAGTAAATTTCGCAGGAAACATTTCATTATCACCAATTGCAATTTTTAGTCGACCATCTGTATCTAATGGGGAAACAACATGAAACCAACAATCGGCTGTCTTTTGATAAGATAGGTCGCCCAATCCTATGACCACTTCTGGTTCTCGAACTAGCATATTTGTTATCGTTCTATTCGCATTATTACCACAGCCAAAGTCTCCAGCTGCAACAAAATTAAAGTCCAAATTATCTGTTTCAGCCGTCCCAAACACATGTTCAGAAATTCCAAATATTATCAATCCAATTAAGAGAAATACCACTAAAAACAACTGGAAATTATTATTTCTAAGTGATTGAAAAGTTGAAAACAAGTCTAAATCTATTTTACACTCCTTATGTCTGATCTAAGCTGATGTATTTGAACCTGATCTCATCATGAAATTTACTTAAAATGCCGTTAAGACCCTTTAAAGTTGATATATGTGTTTAGTGTTAATATGTCATGTCCAAGTTAGTTTCTTCGAACGGATACAGGATAAAGAAAGTGCTAGAATATCAATGTGGTTGCAAATATTCCTTTCAGGACTATACTAGACTGGAACATGTATGTTTCAATCATGAGAATGAATTAATCGCACAGTGTGGCTGAAATCACCCTTGGAGCGTAGTCTAGATAATGCCTTAAAGTTCCTATTGCCAAAAAACTAAAAAATGAATTTTAAGAACATCGTTCGAATCCGAATCAGTATTCTCTCTGTCTTTAGTTTGCAAAAATCGTAAACAAGCTGTTGTTGTCAGGCAAAAAAATATTTACTGGACCAACAGTAAGTTAAGAAAAACTATGTTGGTATCAATCCTTTGAGCTATAAATAATAAAAATATTAAAGCTCAGATGATGCAGACATTTTGTTACTTGCTACCATTTACTCCTTCTTTTATCTCGTCAGTTATGTTTCCAAGAACACTTGCAGCGCCTTCACCAATTTTTTGAGCAGCCTCTCCTGTCTTATTGAGTATATCTCCGCCTACTTCGCTAGCATTTTTTCCAAATTCTCCTAAAACTTCACCTGTATTGTTAACTGCAGCTGAAGCATTTTGCCCTGCCTCCGCAGCAGTCTGGTTCATCGAGGCTGTCATATTGCCAGCAGCATTCATGGCATTTGTTGTAGCGTTTTGAGCACTCACGTTGCTTATTGTAGTAGTGAGCGTCAGCATCAGCACCATAGCTCCAATAATGATTAATTCTTTATTCATTAATCTTCAAATGCTCCATTTTTTATTTAAGGATTACAGTTTCATTCTTCAGGAATTTGTGGGTTTCAATGCCTTATTAATCGATCTTACCTGATTCACGATTTCTGCGACTTTGCATTCATTATATACTGTCGTTATTTTATCGATCTACTTTACTTAATCAAGATTCGCCCTACGAGCACCATGTCGTCTTGTAATAATTCACGAATGAGCGCCGGGAGTGGGACTCGAACCCACGAGTTCTTGCGAACATCAGCTCACCCATCGGTAATGATTATTTGATCTCGAGGCTGACCCCTTTTAGGGAATCTTGCATATCTTACCTAGCTTGGGTACCCCGGCAATGGAATTATTATTGATAATCTTTATAATTCTATAAATGTTGGGCGCCTGACCGTTTATAAACATCAAAAATTATATAATGATCAACATATCAATACTTCAATCTATGTTGTCAACAACTGAAGTACAATTACCCGACCCAAATCAATTAAAAACACTAACTTTGACAGATTTGATAATAATGAACAAATTATCAGTCTCTTTGAGAGAACAAATCAAGAAACATATTGATATTGATCCATTTACTACTGAGGATCCATTTAAAGAAAATGATGACTATGAATACTCAGTTATTTTGGACAAAACTGACACTAAAAGAGTAATCTGTATGGTTGTGACAAAAAAAGATTCTCCAATACAATTGCCTTGGGAAATTTTACTTGGCGATCAACTAGTTCATCAAACGATATCAAAAGCAGATGCAGCATCAATAAAATATCAATTAATGCCAAAGGACACCAACAATTTTTATCCCTTCAGAAAGTCAACAAGAATTGCTGGGTATATTATGTTTGCATTTCAAATATGCGGCTTGTCACAATAGTATTCGATCTCAAGACAAGTTGCTTTTCATCCCAGAAAAGATACTCTAATGTATAATGTTGAAATTCTATGCATTGGCAATGAGTTACTATCTGGCATAACATTAAATACGAATGCTCATTGGTTATCAAGGAAAATTACTAAAATTGGTGGATTAGTTAAAAGAGTAATTGTTGTTAGAGATGACTTGAATGAAATTAAATTTGCCCTAACAGATTCCCTTAGCAGGAACCCTAATTGGATAATTGTTTGCGGTGGATTAGGTCCAACCTACGATGATAAGACTCTACTAGGAATTGGTAAAGCATTGAAAAAGACATTGATGTTGAACAGTACTGCCCTGGACATGGTGCAAAAAAGCTATAGATACAGACATCGAAGAGTGAGGATAAACAAGGCTAGAATGAAAATGGCAATAATTCCAAGAGGCTCCACCCCAATTGAAAATCCTGTAGGTAATGCACCTGGGATACTACTTTGTGTTCACAAAACTCAAATCATTTGTCTACCCGGAGTTCCAAACGAAATGAAAGCGATAACCACTAAAAGCATATTACCTCAAATGAAACAAGAAATAGGTGATTTTACAATAAGGGAGACTAACTATCACGTTCAGGGCATTAGCGAGGCTATGATATCATCCAGATTAACAAAAATAGTTGACTCGGCACCAAATGACCGATTATATCTGAAAACCCATCCACGTGGTTATGTTGATAATAGTCCTACGATAAGAATTCAACTAGTTTCAAAGGGAAATAATGAAGAGCAAGTTGAACACCTAAACATTAAAATTTCAAAACAGATCATGGCCTTAATTCGAAAAAATAAGGGAAAAATATTAAAAATATCATGACTTTGGAATATACGTGTCAGGTAAAAGCGAATTAGTAGAATTAAAAAGAAATCCAACTCATAACTGTCTTGACGAATTATCCGAAATTTACTTTAAATAGAAAATATTATAATTAGTATTATTGCATAATAACAGTGACCAACTATTGACAAATAGAAATATTAGCATCAACCCAGAAAGAATACTTTCTCAAACATTAGATGAATTACGAATAACCGACAATAAGATAAAGCTGAACACATCGTCTTTGGTTAAAAATCTGGAGACTTCCAACAGTGATGAATTTTGGATAAATATAATGAAAGCAATAGTTGTATCATGTGATGAAAATAAATACGTTTTTTCAAATGCTGAACTTTGTGATTTTCTAACAATCGGAGCAAGAGGTCTGGATAACAAAAGATATGAATCCAGTGTAAATTCAGGTAACCAATCACTGAATAAAGTAGTAAGTGATGCAATATTTAGTATATACAAAGACATAATGGACAATTATGATAATGTTGATAACGAATTAAAAAATTATTATCCCAAAATCATTCTGAATATAATTTCAATTATTAGAAGGGGATCTGACATCAGTGGCGAAAAGGTAAATCTTTATGGATTGGAAAGATATTATCTGAAAAATAAGACCGATGCTGTAAATGGAAAATTAGATATCTCTGAACCAATTGTCGCTGATGTGCAGAAAGCTGTTAATATTGAAACAAGAAAATCAATTGATGTTCAATCTGTTCAAGCTTTGGTGTCGTCTACTGCAAAGGAAAATATTTTGAGCAAGAAAGATCTTGTCAATAGTCTTAGTGTTATATCAGGAAGGAAAAAGAATGAACTAAACGAGCTGTTAACAAAGATTCCAGAACAAGATTATAAGAAAATAACTGACTTGTGCGTAAATTATAATAAATTACAAAAATATTCAAAATTGATCGGAACAGAGGAATTTAGTCGTCAAATTGAAAATGAATTGGGAAGAAAACTTAATGATAGACAACTCCAACACGCTACAATTTCGATAAGAAAGGTCAAGACCTATGTGGAGAATGTTCTAGATGGAAAATTCATTCCACACGGTTCACATGGAATCAATCATGTCAAACATAATTTGGAGTATGGATATCAGTTAATGGGATTAATTGAATATAGAAGAAGGAGATATACTCAGTCTCAATCATACAACAAAAATTCGAAAGTTTAGACAAAACCTTACTATTGAGTTTGGTCTTTTGGAGATATCTTTTGCTTTCTGGCCATAAAAAATAGCAAGATTCCAAACAATATCAAAATTATGGCAAGACCTTGTGCGCCTCCTCTTGGGATCAGGATTATATAAAAAACCGCAAACAAAATGCAACTAATGCCTTGAAAAAAATACTTGAGAGCCTCATCAAGCTTAAATTTCTTACCAAGAATTGCTATTGCAAAAAATGCAACTATTGGGTAAATAGTTAGTAAAATATACTGATCTATATCGACTCCATTATGAGGCAAGAAGACTAACTAAAGCTAATATGATTGAAGCAAATATCTATGTTTCCTTGACGTGAAATCGCAAATCGTTTATTTCAACTGCTACTTTTCTTTCAATCAAGGATCGTGCATTTTCAAAAGGTAAAATCGCAACGTCCTCTTTTATGAATGGGCCATATTTTGCCATATCAACTCCCATAAACTGATCGGTAGATTCCAAGAATCTTATTATGATCATTTTTGACCTTATGATTCTGGAAATGGAATCTAAATTATTCACATTTCCATCGATTAAAGATTGTATTATCAAATCCTTTCTTTGAGATACTTTTCTTTGTTCTTCGAAAATATATTTCTCTTCATCAGTTAACTTGGAATAATCATCAGTAGATAAAGATGGATAAGGCAATTTCGCGTTAGAATTTTCTAATAGCTTCTGAGTTCTTAATTCGATCAATGATTTTGTAGATAATACTAGCAATCTTATCAGTTCGTGGTGGACATCTAATTCTAGGTTTTCATATTTTTGGATGGAAAGTTCCTTTATCAGCTGTGCAATTTTCTTGTAAATATCCGGAGACATACCTTGTATCTTTGGAATTTGCGTTTCCTTTTTCAATAGTTCCATAATGAAATCCAAATCTATCTTTTTTTCAGAATTTCTGCTGTTGTTATTGTCATCTATCTCCGCCAATAATTTCTACCTTTTGGTAATTTCTATTTAAATACCAGTTTATTAAAATTTTAATCTAATAAATTTTCTAACACTGTAAAAAAAGTTTCTAAACTAAGTCTCCAGCAAGTCCTACTTTCTAGTTTAAAACTTAATTATGAGAAAAATATAATCGGTTCTGATTGCCTTATAAAATTGTTAATGGAGAATTTGAGCCTCTAACGTATACCAGCGATGATGTTTTGCTTAAAATCAAGGAAGAAGGAATAAAATTTGTTGATTTACAATTTACTGGATTATTCGGAAGGTTTCACCATACTACCATGGCAGCTAACATGTTAAGGAAGGAAGACTTTAAGGACGGCCTGCCAAAACTTGATGGTTCCTCAATTAAAGGATTTACGGAGATTCATGAATCCGATTTAATCATTAGACCTGATCCTTCCACATATGCCTTAATTCCATGGATAGAAAAGTATCCCACAGCAAGGTTGATATGCGACATTCAATCGGGCGGTGAAAGGAGAGAAACCTACCTGGCGGATCCACGTGGGATAGCCAAAAACGCAGAAAAGTACGTCAAGGAAAATGGTTATGATATCTCATACTGGGGACCTGAGGTCGAATTCTTTGTCTTTGATAAATTACAAGTAAATACATTGACCTCATTTCATAGTCAAAGCTATGAAATAACTTCCCGTGAAGCACCCTGGTCAACAGAAAACGTTGGTTATACTCTCAGGTTGAGAGAGGGATATCTTCCAAGTCCACCTGGAGATACTCTTATGGACTATCGGCATGAATGTGTCGACGTTCTCAGTTCGAATTTCGGAATAATTTGCGATGCCCATCATCATGAAGTTGCGACTGCTGGACAATGCGAAATAGACATTCGTTACGATAGTCTTGTTAATACTGCCGATTCTGTCCAAAGTTACAAGTACATTGTCAAGAATATTGCAAAAAAGCATAACATGATAGCAACAATGATGCCCAAACCAATCGCATTGGATAACGGTTCGGGGATGCATGTTAATGTTAGTCTCTGGAATAAAGGAAAAAATCTATTCTATGATCCAAATGACAAATATGCGGAGCTATCACAAACTGCAAGGTATTTCATTGGCGGTATACTAGATCACGCAAAGGCTCTTGCAGCAATTGTAGCGCCAACTACGAATTCTTATAGAAGGTTGATACCCGGATATGAAGCACCAGTTTATATTGCCTGGAGTACGGGCAACAGGTCGGCAATAATCAGAATCCCTGCACATTATAAGGGTGAAAAATTTGCGCACCTCAAAAGAATAGAATTTAGAGCACCAGATCCTTCATGTAATCCGTATTTGGCTTTTTCTGCGATTGTTGCAGCTGGCCTTAGTGGAATTAAAAAGAGAATTGAAGCAAATGATCCCAAGATAGAAGATCATGTTGATGCAGATATATTCAAGATGACTGATGCTGATAGAGAAAAACATAAAATCAAACAGTTGCCGGCGAGTTTAAGAGAATCAATTGAGGAATTAAAATCCGACTCTGATTTCTTGAAACCAATATTTGGTAAACTTGTTATCGAACGGATAATTGACGATGCAGCAAAACAACATATGGAACTGGCTGTACGTCCTCACCCGCATGAATTTACCATGTATGCTGACGTATGATATAGCAGCATGAATTGAGTTTGATGTGTTAGTTTGGATGACCCAATCAGAAAGTCATTCTGAAACTCTGATTTTTTTATTCTTGATATCTTGACTCAATTGCAGGAATTTATCTTGAATGTCTTTGGGTATCTTGTTTTCAAAACCATGGAACGGAGCTATGTATAGTATTCCATCTTCGGTGGTTGAATTCTTTGTCGATTCTATTCCAGGAGTATAAATCATTCCTGTAAAGTTGTTCAAACGTATCATTTTGAATACAGAGTCATAGGCCTTTACTGGATCCAAAACAAATGACGTCACTACAGTATCAGGTGCTAATTTATTCTGGTCTGTCACAGCGCCAAATGCATAGATTCCTTTCTCTTTAGCTGCATTGATAACACCTTGGCCAGCCGTATCAGCGACATGCAATATAAAATCTGCACCTTGTTCAATCTGAGACAATGCTGCAGACTTTCCCTTAGTTTCATTGTCCCAATCATCAAGGTAAGTCACAAGTACCTTAGTAGTAGAATTGACATCCAAAGCACCCTGTTTGTAACCTTCGTATATCCTCTTTAGGTTGGGATATTTCTCATCTCCCCCGATAAATCCAATAGTATGGTTTTTTGAAAGCATACCTGCAAGTGCTCCTAGAAGATACGTGGCTTCCTGTTGCTTTGGGAAAATTGAAGCCACATTTTCAGATTTTACTAATCCGGTGAATACAATAAATTTTATGTCGGGATATTTCTTTGCGATCTGAATAACGGGATCTCCCCATTCATACCCTTGAGCTATGATAATATCGTAATTCCCATCTGCATAATCCTTGAGAGTAGTTTCTATGTTTGATATTGATACGTTATCTAACAAAGTAACTTCATAACCATATTTAGAAATTATTTCTTGTCCAGCGTTGTAAGCAAATGCTCCCCAACCCGCATCGCTAAAAAGACCATCAGTTAAATAAGCAACCCTTAGAGATTTATCATATAAAGTTCTACGTGATTGATTCTGTTCCTGTGCGTACCCCTCTTGAAGAAAAAAACAATGACACATAACTACAAGCCAACCAAGCAAAACAATTATCGAAATACAAAATAATCTTCTTTGGATCCGTAAATATCCTATTCTAATCATTTTATTCATCATTTTCCTCTCGACGTTCTACATTCTCCTTATCTAAAAGCGGTAGTGTAAAGATGAAGGTAGCTCCTTCTTGCTGAGAACTACTTTCTGCCCATATTTTTCCGCCATGTGCTTCGATAATGCTTTTTGAAATGAACAAGCCCAGCCCAGTTCCCCTGTCGGATCTTGTTACAAACTTGGAAAATAATTTGGGGAATATTTCATTGTGTATTCCAACTCCAGTATCTTTTACAGTAACTTGAACTTTGTTTGACATGATTGTTGCAGATGTAACAGTAATTGATCCTTTTTTGGTAAATTTCCCCGCATTGTCAAGAAGGTTCAGCAATACCTGATTTAGTCTTAACCTGTCTCCTGTAACAAAAATTGTTTTGCTTGGACTCCCATAATTTACAACAAGATCTTTGTATATAAATTGAATATTTCTCTTATATTCTTCAACAATATTTGATATTAGATCGTACAAATTTAGCCGTTCATTCATCAATTTCAAAGTATTACTCTCTATTCTGGTAACATCAAGTATATCCTCAGCAAGCCTTCCTAATTTTTCTGTGTTTCTCTTTATGATATCTATATATTGATTTTTCTTAGATATGCTCAATTCTGCAGATTGCAGGAGATAAATTGCATTGAGGATGGGCTGAATGGGGGTCCGAAGTTCATGAGCTGCAACATTAATGAATTGATTTTGGGCCTCATCCTTAATCTTGAGTGATTCATTTGCTTTCATCAATTTGTAATTGGATTCGTTCAGGTCGCGAGTTCGTTTTGCGACTTCATCCTCCAAAATGCTATACCATTTTCTTAATAAAAAGACCAGAAATATTATTGCAGCAGTAGTTCCAGTAAGCAAGGAGAACATCTTTATACCTTCTGTAAAAAGAACCGAATTTATTTTCAGATATATTCGATCGGTTGGTGTTACCACTTGAACAAAATATACGGGTTGTGTTCCAACTAATATCGGCGATTGCGTATTTAATCTCTCACCTTTTCCATAGTCATACATTGCATACCCAGCATTCCCGGCTAGCAAATATTGTGTCAAATTATTCAGGACCTTATTGTAATTGATAAATTGTTGTGTTTCGTTGGCAAAGAAATTTTTCCCTACTAGATCACCACTTGCACCTACGGCCAAAAGATTTCCGTTTCTATCAAACACGACTAAAAATTGTGAATTTATATCGTTAACATTTCCGTAATTCTTGAAAAATTCAATGGTAGGTATATTCGCTACAACCGTTCCAATATAATGACCATCCTCCACGCTTGTTATTGGATACGTTATCACTATTCTATACTTGCCATCGATTCCTGTAAATCCATTAGAGTATACTGGTTGAAGGCTATCCATTGTTTGCATCATATAATCATTAGATGAAATATCTATATTCACAAATGTCTTCATTCCCACTGAAGCTTTGTGAGTAGTTATGACGCCTTCATTATCTGTAATTAACAGACTATCAACTTTTGTGACAGAATTAAGCTGGTTAAATTTTTCTTCAAGTAGGTTGCTAACATTATCTCCTGATAACATTTTATTCTGTATATACAATGAATCAGCCAAGTCTTGGAGCATAGAGGTAACCAATCGAAGATCTGATCCAACATGTTGTGAAACTGATTTCGTAGAATTTATTTGCCTCTCCAATTCCTGTTCGAATATGCTTTCTCTGATACTTTTTTCATTGACTCTCTGAAAATAAAAAAATAATCCATATGAAGCGACAGCTATTATGATAACAGATATGACACCAATGTACATAAGTTTACTAGAAATTAGTGTCATTTGTTAACCAGTGATGATTTACAGTATTTCTGTATTTATCGTTATCAGTATGGAGGGGATGGGATTTGAACCCATGACCACCTGCGTGTAAGGCAGGTATCATAACCAGTCTAGACCACCCCTCCATCGGTTTTCATGCTTGTCAAAGTATAATATTCAGGGGTTATTTGAATTAATCAAACGCTCAATCACATGTTTCCAATTTGAGTATTTTTAATTTTTTTTATTGGATTCAAACTTTTATTAAACTGCATAGCTAAATCACTAAGCATGTCATTTGGCGTTGATACGCTTGGTGGTTTAAGTGAGAAATTAAAACAATTGGTAAACGAGACACAAGAACATTATGAATCTTTTATCGGTGATGCTCAACTTTACAAAAAGGGAAAAATTGGTGATAAAGAATTTCTCGGGAAAATAGGAAAATTCATGATATCTCTTTCTGCGCTAAATTTTCTATCTATTAGAGTAATACTCGAAATGAAATCGGCAGTGGATAAAGGTTCATCATTAAAAAGTCCAACTGGAGGAATTGCACAACCTTCATCTGGCTCTGGATTTGGGGTTAATTCATTTGTAGACAGCGGCGGTAGTATCGGTGGAAACCAACCATCAGACAATGCTCAATATCTGTTACCCGAACCTGATCAACTAAATGAACCAAAATTCAGGCCAGTCGACATAACAATTAAACCTGAAGCTAACCAGGATTCAAAAAAGAATTGTGTCAAATGCATGTCATCAATTCCTATTACAGCAAAATTCTGTCCCAAGTGTGGAAATTCGCAATAATTAAAAACTCCATTTTGTTTTAATTTATTATGGAGATTTTTAATGGGAGAGCTGCTACTGAAGAGTACATGTCAACACATTCCCTGACTTTTTCGACTCCTGAAATGACATTAAAAAAATTTGCATTGTGGTTAGGAGATCAAGTTAATGATCCTGGAAAAAACAAGACTGTACCTCGCTTGCTGACATATATCAAGGATGTCAACAATCAGTCAGATAGTTCCGATTTCATTCCAGATACTGATGACTCATTCAAGCCAAGCGGAGCAGTTACAGATATGTTTAAGGACACGACAGAGGTAACCCAGGTCAAATCTTCGCCCAACTGTCATAATTGCAATTATCCACTCAAAACAGCATCAAAATTCTGTCCCAAGTGTGGGTCAAGACAACACTGATCATAATTCTGTGTCTAAACTATTAAAATTTCATATCAGGACTGTAAAGTCTTTCCTCTCTTGATTTTATGTTTTGTAAATGCTTTAAATTAAAGAATAACTAAAGTTCACAGACCATTGCCTGGAAATGTAGGAATCGAATCTAGAGCTTTTGGCTTTCTTTTTATCAGTATCGCATTAGCAGTTCTAACAGGCACTATAATTAACGAATTCTTAGCAACTCGTCATATTCCAATTTATTATCAACTACTTGCATGGATATTGGTATTTATTTTTGTATTGGGAATAACGTTTACAAAAATGAAGAATCTGTTTCGATCGATAAGAAACAGAATGAAAAATAGCATAAGATGGCCCCTTCATGCAAAAATAGTTAACGGTCTAAGTTGGGCAGGACCATTTTTGGCTATTCCTATATTCCATCCATTTGCACACTATTTGATACTCTTAGGAATTGGAACTGGTAACATCTCCACGTACTTTTTGATTAAATATTATAATGATTACAAAAATAAGGAACAATTTATTGTTGGAATACTTGCGATAACAATGATCCCAGTTTTGTTTCTAGTTGATGTTTTGCTTGCGCCTGTTTTAGTTCATCAACATGTGTTAACACTTTCCAGATTATTTGTTGCAGTATCATATGGTGTAGGAGGTATTTACGCATTAAATGAAAAATGAAAAGATTGCAATATGTATTATGAGTGGCGGACTGGATTCTCTCTGTGCTACAGCATATGTTAAGAATTACAAAAAATATACAATAAAGATAATTTCATTTTCTTACGGTCAAAGGGCTAAACGCGAAATAATTCAATCAAAAAAGCTTGCCAAGGCCTTGAATTCAGACGAATACCGTACGGTAGATATTAGTTTTATGAAGGAATTATACGGTAATTCAAACGTACTAACTAACAGCAAATTTTCAATTCCGTCCAAATTCGACCATAGTATTGTAGTGCCCATTAGAAATGCTGTTTTCATAACTATTGCCACAGCTTGGGCATTTAGCGTTAATGCAGATTTGATTGTACTTGGTGCCCACACCGGTGATTTTCATTACCCCGACTGCAGACCAAAATTTATTCAATCCATAACAAATGCATTGAACACAGGTGAGGAGGACAAAATCAAAAATGGAAGCAAACCAAAAATCTCCATATGGTCTCCGTCTCTGGAAGGCATTACTAAATATGAGCTATTAAAATTAGGTCACAAACTATTAGGCGATACAATATTTGAATCATGGAGTTGTTATACAAATGGTAAAAGAATACATAGAGATATAGTGCAATGTGGAGAATGCGAATCGTGTATAAATAGGAAGATGGCATTTAGTAAAGCAGGTATAGAGGATAAAACAATTTATGCAAAGAACTGAAAATAAGGCAACAGCAAGAGTTAGTGAGATATTTACTAGCATCGAAGGAGAAGGGATATTCGTCGGAAAGAAAACATTGTTTATCAGATTCTCGGGTTGTCATTTAAAATGCAGATGGTGTGATACAAAGTATGCGTTACCTCTAGATAGTGGAACTGAGTATCAAATGGATGAAATTGAGGATCTCATTATTAGAGAACTTCAACCATTCACATACAAAGTGAATTTTACCGGAGGAGAACCATTACTGCAAACCGATGCCGTAATCAAATTAGCAGATTTCATAAAAAAACAGACTAACCTAAAAACATACATTGAATCATCATGCTTTGATTCTGAACTTTTCAGTAAAGTTTTACCATATATCGACATATGCAAGATTGAATTCAAAACTGACGATTCTAAAGTTGTTGAAAATGAAGTATATGATAATTTGCTATTTAACGAGATTAAATGTTTGGAGTTAGCTGTCGAAAGTAACAAGACCACTTACATTAAAATAGTGGTGACCAATTCTACAAATCTTGAAAGTTTCAAGAATTTGGTTTACAGTATTTCAAAGAAAATAAAACCTTCAGACATTTTGGGCTTTATTATTCAACCTAGTCACGGAGTAGACCAACCAACTGTTAATAAGCTTCTAGATACTTATGATATTGTCCAGCCTATGTTTCCAGAAGTGAGGATTATACCACAGCTACATAAAGAAATAGGTGCTAGGTAAATAAAGGGAAAAAACATGAAAAAAACTTCACTTAACAAGAGAAAGATAGTAAAACTCGTTAGGGAGCTCATAGTGCAATTGGGAGAAAACCCCGACCGTGAAGGTCTTCTGGGAACTCCACAAAGAATTGCGGATATGTATGAAGAGATTTTTGCCGGGTATTGCATGAATTCAGAGCTTGAAATTAGTTTTAGTGAAGAAACCGATTCCATTATTGCAAAAGACATTCAATTCTATAGTATGTGTGAGCATCATATGCTTCCTTTCTTTGGGAGAATACATATCGCCTACACTCCATCAGGAAAAGTCTTTGGAATATCAAAACTCGCACGGCTGGTAGAGAAATACTCTAAAAGATTACAAATTCAGGAAAGACTCACAAAGGAAGTTGCAGACGAAATAATGAAAATGGGAGTTAAAGGTGTAACTGTTATTGCAGAAGGAGAGCATCTATGCATGAAGATGAGAGGCGTTAGAAACAATAGTACTATTATTACAATAGCAAATCGTGGTCTAGTAGATCAAAATGACGCCCGAGCACACTTATTAGCTATGGTATATGATTCTAAACCCAAAATACATACGGCATAACAAAAAATACATACGACATAACAAAAATCACAATAATCCTTATAAAAAAGGACTATTTCAATAGGTAGGGTAGAATGACAAACACCATATTTAGACTTCAATCGCACAAATTCAGCACTGACAACATCCAGACCACTTTAGTATGTTCAAAATGCGACGAGGTTTTCTCAAAAGAGTTCCCTCTAGACCTAGAAGGTCAGACAATTGAGTTTAAATGTCCTGTTTGCAATTCTGCCGGTGAAGCCGATCTTCCTTATAAAAGCGCTGATGAAAGAGAAGAGCTCGAAGAAGACTTTGATGAAGTCGAAGAAGAAGATGGTGGAGAAGAATCTGAGGAAGATTATTAGTTTTTAGTACAAGAGTATCGCATAGCCCAGCTTTTCATATTAGAATTTATTCAATAATTTCTGGGTCGATAATCTGAACACAAACTGTAACCATTTCTAAACCCATTCTACTGCTTGGTACCGAATCGTGACAATTGAGCTAAAAACGCAGTTAACTGAATATCTGGATGTGACCCATGAGTCAAACGATAGTCATATTCAGCTATTAGAGAAGCAAAGTCTTCGGGGTGGGATAACTTTAAGGAGTATACGGCTTCGTATGCATATTTTAGAAAATCGAATTCAGACATTCCATAGAGTGCAGTTAATTCAAGTAATTTGACCCTGGCTTCATTAAATTTACCTGACATTGCCAATTTGATTATTTCACTTACCTTTGATTTTCCGGTAAGTCCCAAGGATGCCTGGACGTTTGAAATACTGACCGATCCCATTACAGCAGCAGTTTGAAGAATGTTTATTGAATGACGCAGATCACCATTTGTTGATTCAAAAATTTGCGAAATTGCTTTATCATCATATTTTATTTCCTCTTTTTTACATAATGATTTTAGATGATTCTCTATGATTTCTTTTTCAATTCTCTTAAATCTGAATATTGCACAACGACTTTGAATAGGCTCAATAATCTGCGATAAATAATTACAAATTATAACAAAACGAGTTGTTTCAGAACTATCTTCAATTATCCTTCGTAAAGCTGTCTGAGCTTCGGACGTCATTTCATCGGCTTCATCTAAAATTATTATTCTAAATTTTCTTTCCTCCCTATCACTTGTTCTTATTTTGAAAACGGAAGCAAATTCCTTAACTCTTTCTCGAACCATCTTTATTCCTCTTTCATCTGAGGCATTGAGCTCAAGTGTATCTCTCTTCCAATCTTCCCCAAGTAATTGTCTTGACATACACAGTGCAGTAGTAGTTTTGCCAACTCCAGCAGGACCTGTAAATAATAAGTGTGGCATTCCAGCAGGTTCTTTCATTAAGTTCTTTAAACTCTCTACGATATCCTTTTGATTGACAACATCATCTAATTTAATAGGCCTGTATTTTTCTACCCACATTAAATCTGACAAGTTTTTTGCCTCTGTTTGTGGCATACAAGATGTTCGAATTGTCAGATATTTAATCGGTCGTGTAAAGTTTAACTAAGTAGATTTCTAAGACTATATCCCCAATATGTCATCATCCATCATTCTCACTCAAAGCGTATTTGAAAGCTTAAAAAACAGATACTTACTTGAATATCTCCTTGAAGAGGTTAGAGTTACATTCAAGTCTGATGTAAAAATATCTCTCAATGATATACACATCAATGCCAAGGAAGGTGATATCTTACCATTGTCAAGATGGCTCACAAAAATTTTGTTGAATAAGAATTTAATTGAAAATCAAGATTATGAAATATCAAGTTATGTATCAAAGGCATTGAATAGAGAACGTATAGCAAAACCACATGATATTTCAGGTATAGAAGCGGACTTTTACATTCGTGTAAATGACTTTCTTGAAAGTCTTAGTGAAAAGGAAAGGGAAACGCTAATGGTATCACTTAATTCATTCGTGATGTCCAGGCTTGGAAAAATTGTGAAACTAGCAGCTGCTTCGTCACTTTCCGCAGAAACAGAATCAAAATTATCTGCAGAGGAAAGACAGCTTTATAATTTTGTCCATACTTCTTCATTGGCCTTTAAAGAATCGGTGTTGCACAAGTAAATGACTGAGCAAAAGCAACAAACTACTTCGGCAATATCAGACGAATTAGAATCATTTTTACGAGCCTATAAGGACAGGGATGGAAACTACAAGTATTTTGATAGAATTAACAACATGATGGCATCAAATACCACCTTTATTGTAGTTGATTATATCGACCTTGATAGAAATAAGCCAGAACTAACAAAATTAATTACTGATACACCCGATGATATGTTTGACGCTTTTAACAAAGCTGTATACTCAATCTTAAGAGAAATTCATTACGACTATGCTGAGGAAATTAAAGACAAGATAAAAGTAAGAATTGGAAATTATTCTGTTCAAAAAGGGCTAAGAGAAATAAACGCAGATGTGATAAACAAGTTGATAAGCGTTCCTGGCATGGTAGTTAGGACTTCTGAAATTAAACCACTTGCCAAAAAGATTGCATATGCATGTCTGAATTGTAATACTCTTAATGAAGCCCAGCTTAAAGGTCTAGCCCTAAAGAAACCTATGAGATGTACTCAGTGTTCTGAAAAGGAACTTGAAATGGATCCAGAGCATAGTTACTTTACTGATTTCCAGCTAGTTAGGATTCAAGAACTACCGGAAGATTTACCCGCAGGTCAACTTCCGCATTATGTAGAAGTTACTGTTATGGATGATCTTGTTGACAGGTGCAGACCTGGAGATAGGGTTTTGTTGACAGGGATAGTCAGGATTGAGCAAGAGCAGTCATTACAAGTAAGGACAAGTCTATTCAGACTGCGCATGGAAGGTAACAATATAGAGTTTCTTGGAGGAATTTTGGGGAATAAAGATGAGAGAACTGTTGACAGTAAAGATGAGAGAACTGTTGATAGAATAGTTATAAGCAGAGAAGATGAAAAACGGATCTTAGCTCTTGCAAGTATGCCAGATAATTATGACAAACTAATTGCATCATTTGCACCTCATATTTATGGACATGAAGTAATTAAAGAATCTATTCTATTACTAATTGTAGGATCGGTAACAAAGAAATTAGCTGATGGCTCAAATCGTAGAGGAGATATCAATATCTTTCTCGTTGGAGATCCAGGTACTGCCAAATCCGAAATGCTCAAATTTGCTGCAAAAATAGCACCAAGAGGTCTGTATACCTCAGGAAGAGGTACTACTGCTGCAGGTTTAACAGCCGCAGTAATTCGCGATAAATCCGGAATTATGATGCTCGAGGCGGGGGCGGTAGTTTTGGGCGATCAAGGCCTCGTTTGTATAGACGAGTTTGATAAGATAAAGTCCGAAGACAGATCTGCGCTCCATGAAGTTATGGAGCAACAGACCTGTTCGGTCGCAAAAGGAGGAATAGTGGCAACACTGAATGCTCGAACGTCAATCCTATCTGCAGCTAATCCTAAATATGGTAAATACGATCCTTTTAGAAACATTACAGAGAACGTAGAGCCACTTCCTATACCGTTACTGACTAGGTTTGATATCATTCATGTAATCAGAGATAGCGCTGATACTGAAAGAGATAATCGAATTGCAAGCCACATACTTGAAATACATAGAGACATAGAACACGCAGCCCAGTCCGCCATAGAGATAGATCTATTTCGCAAATATCTGGCCTATGCAAAACAAATTGAACCAAAACTCACACCAGAGGCCATTGATATCTTGAGAAAATATTATTTGCAAATGAGAAACGTTGATTCGGAAGGAATGATAACAGCAACCCCTCGTCAGCTGGAAGGTCTTGTGCGCCTTGCTACTGCAAGAGCTAGATTGTTATTGAAAGATAGTGTAGATACGGAAGACGCTGAGAGAGCGATATACCTCGTTTCACAAATGTTAGAAACTGTAGGTATAGATGTCAACACTGGAAAGGTTGATCTCGGTGTTCTTCATGGAAAACCTCTTAGCGAAACTTCAAAATTAAAGACATTCACGGATGTCTTCAACGGTTTATCTGGAGAGGACAAGAACGACGTTGAAGAAAAGAATTTCATTGATGAACTCGTGAAAACAGGAAAGTTTACAGAAGATGAAGCCAAAGATTTCATAAGGAAAGCGATGCAAAATGGACAAATTTACGAGAGAAGAGCAGGATTTTATGCAAAGGCATAGGAAGTAAAGTATCATCTCATCAAAGCTTTTCTATAAGGATTCCTCTTAGCCATTAATTACAACGTACCGTTAAAAACCTCAATATTATTAATATATTAATTAGAAAGAATTAATTCAATTGAGCGAATGAAGGAATATTTACAGGAGCTATTACGATTATTAAATTACGGTTCATTATATCCCCCACAAGAACTTGCGTTATCAAAGGGTGTAATGAATGGTAACAATATACTTGTTACAACTCCTACATCAAGCGGAAAAACACTGATTGGACTAATGGGAATGATAAACATCCTTAGTAAGAGAAAAAAAGTAGTTTATCTTACCCCACTAAAAGCATTAGCCGCAGAAAAATTTAATGAGTTTAAGATAATTAGAAATTTGAGTTGTTTTAAGAATAGGAAAATAAATATTGCAATCTCCACAGGTGATTACGACTCTTCTGGAACCGAATTGATTGACAAAGATATTATCATAATAACAAATGAAAAAATGGATTCAATCTTAAGACATGATTCAAACTGGATTTTTGATGTCGGTCTGTTCATTATTGATGAAATACATCTACTTACAGAACGTGAAAGAGGCCCAACTTTAGAAATAATATTGACAAAGATCAAACTAATGCCTCAAAGGCCTCAAATAATTGGAATAAGCGCGACGATATCAAATTCAGATGAAATTGCTGATTGGTTAAAATGTGAACCAATACAAAGTAAGTGGCGTCCTACTGAATTGATAGAAGGTGTGTATAATTATGGTAAAGTTACCATGAGCAATGGTACAACTTTTGAAATTGATAATATTGGAGCTGCTGATAATTCAACCGGTGGAATAATAAGTCTTGCAATGGATTCGATTACTAATGATGGAGGACAATCACTTGTGTTTGCAGAGACACGTAAACGTACTGTTTCACTCGCAAAAAAAACTTCAGATATAGTGCCAAAATTACTGGACAAAGCTTCAAAACTTTCAGCACAAAAGATTGGAGTAGAAATTTTAAAACAGGGAGATGATACAGAACTTAATAGAACACTTTCAAGCATTGTTACAAAAGGTGTGGGATTTCACCATGCAGGCCTAGGAGTAAAAAGCAGGCAAATTGTAGAAGATGCTTTTAGAAATGGCACAATAAAGATTCTATTTGCCACACCAACTCTCGCTGCAGGAGTAAATCTGCCTGCTAGACGTGTTGTAATCACCAGTATTTTTAGATACAATTATGAATACGGCGGTAATGTTCCATTGAGTGTATTACAGTACAAACAATTATGCGGACGGGCCGGAAGACCTGCTTATGATAAATATGGAGAAGCAATTATAATCGCAGATTCGAGAACGAACCCAGAAGATCTCTTCAATCATTTTGTGTTAGGAGACCCAGAACCAATCGTTTCTCAGTTAATGAATGAAACGGCACTAAGAGTACATGTTCTAGGAGTGATAGCTTCGAGACCTAAAATATTAAAGTCTGAATTACTTTACTTTTTTGAGGAAACATTCCTCTCAAAGAATCACAGAAATGAAAGTATCAGCTTTGAAATTGACTCCCTGCTGCATTATCTACACGACGAAGGGTTGATTATCATGAGGAATGAGTTAGTTATGGCAACTAGATTTGGTAAACGTATTTCCTTGTTGTATATCGATCCAAAAACCGGTATTCATTTCAAGAAAAATTTAGATTTCTATAATAGTAACAAATATGATGATGGTATAAATTTTTTACATTGGATTTGTGATTCTTATGATTTTTATCCAAAGTTAACATTGAGGCAAAATGAAATAGAATACTTTGAAAGAATGTTTGAGAAACATGAACTGGGTTCTCACGGGCTTTCTAATTATGACTATTCATTAAAAAATTTGATAATTCTTCTAGAATGGATCGATGAATCAAGCGAAGCAAATCTGAATGAAAAATTTGGAGTTGAACCTGGGGATCTATATAGAATGGTTGAAACTACGTACTGGTTGTCATACTGTCTTTATGAAATTGCAAAACTAATAGGAAGAAAAGATCTTTTACCAGAAATAGCTAAATTACGATTGAGAATTAAACATGGCATAAAATCAGAATTGATTTCTCTTATCCAACTTGAGGGAATTGGAAGAATTAGGGCAAGGGCTCTATATAAGGCAGGAATCACTAATGTTAATGAAATTGACAAGATTTCTGAATCAAAACTGGGGTCCATACCAAAAATAGGGGTTAAACTTGCAAAAAAACTAAAGAATCAAATCAAGAATTAAAAATGAGTGCAAAAAGATATTTCAAATATAGTTACAACAGGTGATTGAAAATTGGTTTATCCTTCAGATACTATCATAAATGCAGTTATTGTCTCTGCTATCTCATTCTTGATTATTTTCTTAATCACACCTCCTTTTATTAAATACCTAAACAAGAAAGGGAAAACGGTAGTAGACTATCATAAGCCTGGAAAACCTCTCATTCCAAGACCCGCCGGTCCTGTCCTATTAATAGGAATAGTAATAGCTGAAATATTATTATATTTGTTAATACTGGACGTAAAAATCATATCTCTATTATTGACTACTACTATCGCATTTTTCATTGGGTATATTGATGATTTGAAAACTATGCCAGGTTGGTTTAAACCTCTCGCTTTGATATTGGCGGCAATACCTATAGTAGTATTAGGAAGCCACGGAAATTATCTTGGACTAATATTTGATAGTGCATTCATACCTCTGCTATATATCCCACTTATTCTTTCTTTGATACCTATAGTTGGTAATACTGTAAACTCGATCGATGTATTCAATGGCGTAGCAAGTGGCTTTATGGTAATAATAATGATACCATTATTAGTAAGTGTTTTATTATTTGGTAATACTAATGTTTTTCTAATGGGTCTCCCATTACTCTTTGGCTGTATTGCGATATACCATTATCATAAATATCCAAGCAGAATATTTCTTGGTGATTCAGGCACACTATTATTAGGATCAATGTATGCCGCTATATCAATAGCAGGAAATTCAGAGATTATTGGTGTTATAGCACTATTACCGGCAGTAATGAATTCATTCCTATTTCTCTCTAGTGTGAAGAAAATAGTGGAACACAGGCAGGTCAAGACCAGACCAGTAATAATAAGTGATGATTATAGATTAATGGCATCCAAAGAAAGTAGGGCACCAGCAACATTAGTAAGACTTATCCTTGCTAAAGGCCCATTATCTGAAAAGGAAATAATAAATAGAATCCTTATACTAGGAACGTTTTCATCGATACTGTCATTCATTTCAATTGTTATTCAATATTCAATTATGAAAGGAATAATATCATTATGAGATTGTTTGGATTGTTCGCTCTTATTTTTATCATGTGGAGTATGATAATGATAGTTTCATACTTTTTGATATTTATAATTGGTCCATTACATATTAATGTGTTCAATAATTCTACTGATAGACTGATCTCCTCCATAGTAAAGGCATCACTAGCTATCGGATTGGTAGTCGTGTTGATTTTGTTACTTGGAATTCTTAAAACGAAATATTTACGAAAGACATTGCTAAAGAGTTAGATCTAAAGTGTAAAATCTATAGCCGTGAGACTTTTATCAAATCCTTCAATTTTACTTCCATTCCATATCTCTTTTCTTCATGTTTCATGTGATTGTAAATCTTAAGTACCTCAGCAGCATTCCTGAAAAGATTGAATTTACCATTGATTTTCATCTGAATGAACTTGAAAACAAGAGCATAAATCTGAAACTTCTTCAAAACTTCCCTTCTATACGCATTGAAATCATTAATGTGTTTGATAAATAATTGTGCGCACCATGTTGCGGGAATGATTCCTTCACCAAGCAAAGGATATACAGTGCCAATTGATTCACCGACCCCAACAGTTTTCCGACCATCAGTAAAAGGTTCGGAATTTTTGGGCGGGCTTATTCTGACTGGACGACCAACTTTTTTTATTACTTCACATTTGTGTTTTTTCAAAAATTCATCAACAAATACATTGTTATTTTTTCGTTCATAATCTCCAGCTCCGATATGTGCATAACCATTTTCTAATGGAAAGTACCAAAAATAGCCCTTCATCGAGGGAAAAGTTTTCAAGTAAAAATCATCAAAAGGAGTTTTATCCTGATATTTCACTTTATACTGAATACAGGGTATCCACATTTCGTTTTGCGGGCGTGGTAAATAATTTCGGTGAAAGCCTGTAGCATCAATAATA
>Ga0209486_10000269_pt1 | contig 24749 bp, 16 predicted proteins | sample NCCompost_FD_187518 | JGI IMG/M metagenome (GOLD analysis project Ga0209486, IMG submission 187518) | Agricultural soil microbial communities from Utah to study Nitrogen management - NC Compost (SPAdes) (version 2) | ecosystem: Environmental > Terrestrial > Soil > Agricultural land | place...
CCGACGTCCATTCGATGCGCAAGGCGTTGGGTGGCGTGCGAAAGACCGTCGAATCCACGGGAAGGCGGTAATGCGCCGAGCGGAGCTGGCTCGGCTCGGTCTGCGCGGCGCTCGACTGGAAGTACTGCTCGAGCTGCTGGCTGTTGTCGAAGAAGACGTGGCGATAGTAGTCCACCTGCGCGGCGGCGGGACGAGTGACACAAAGGCTGGCAATGAGAAGAAAAACCCCCAAAACTCGAACATTCTTCCGCATGCTTTGACTCCTTACCGCTGGCTGCCTCATGGTGGGTATCCGCCGGCCGCGAGGGCGGGTCCGAGCGCTGCGACGTGGGGCGCAAGCTCCCCCGCGAAATGCCGCCAGCGCCCGATCGAGCGGTCGTTCACTTTCTCCGCGACGCGCGCGTAGCTCGGTGTCGGCGCATAGCGCCGGCTCTCGTGAAAGCGCAGGCAGGCATCCTCGAAGGGCAGGCCCACGTGCGCGAGCAGGCGGCGCGTCTCCGCTTCCGGGTCCACCACGAACCGCTCGTACTGCAGCACGTGCGCCGTGCGCCCGAATTCGCGCTCGTAGCCCGCGATCAGCGCGTCGGTTGCCGCCAGATGCTGCACGATGTCCTCGATCCGGAACGCACAATTGAATCCATGTGACAGGTTGTTCGACATCATCGAAACGGCGACGTCGCGCGGATCGCGCTTTACAAGGACGAGTTTCGACTCCGGGAAGACCATGAGCAGGAGCGGCAGGTTGATCTCGTTGAACGGCGTCTTGTCGGTGAAGAAGCGCGCGCCCGGGCCGGTGAGGCTCGCCGTCTCCGCGCGCGCGAAGTAGTGGTCGCGCAGGACCGCGGCCAGATGCCGCTCGTCCGCCGCCGCGGTCGAGTCGAGGCAGCCGGGGAAGTCCCCTCCGTACGAGCACAGGCGCTGCGCCACGACACGCAGCTCGCTGAGCCACGCGTGCTCGCCTCCCGCGCGCACGGCGCTGTGCGCGGAAAGCACCTGCTCGATGAGCGTCGTTCCGGAACGTGGCGCACCCAGGATGAAAATTGGCTGCGGCACGTCGCCGCGCATTGTCGCGCGCGGTATCCGCGCCATCGTGGCGGCGCTGAAGTATTCGCGCATCGCGCGGTAGAACGCGGCCACGCCCGCGGCGTCGTAAGTCAAGCTGCCCAGCTCGGCCGCGAGCTTGCGCTTGCCTTCCACGTAGTCGGCCCAGGCCTCGACATGACGACCGACGCGCTCGTAGAGTTGCCCCCGCTCGAGTTGCCCTCTACCGTTGATGTTGCGGGCCGCTTCGATGATCGCGAGCGCCTCAGCATCGCGCCCGGTCCGGGCGAGGTATTCCACGCGCAGCAGGTTGATGTCCTCGGCGGAGGACGCCGCCTCCGCGGCTTCGAGGAATCGCTCCGCGCCGGCGAAGTCGCCCTGCACCTCCCGGAGCTTCGACCAGTGCGCGAGGATCCGCATCGTCTTCGGCGCGAGTCGGTCCGCCTCCGCAAAGGCCGCCTCCGATTCGGTGGTGCGCCCCTGCTGCATCAGGTTGAGCGCGAGGTTCGCAAGCGGTCCCGCGTTGGTCCCACCGGTCTCGAGTGCGCGCCGGAAGTGCCATTCTCCTGCCGGAAGGTCGTTCTCCCAGGACAGCAGGGTGCCCAACTGGTCGTGCGCGGCCGCATTTTCAGGATTGGCGACGACGGCGCGGCGCGCAACGACGAGCGCATCGGCGCGCTTGCCGTGATTCGCCAGCAGGGCGATGAGATTTATGAAAGCCCAGTCGGCACGGCGATCGCTGGCAATGACTTCGGCCAATGCCTTCGCGGCGCCCTCCAGATCCCCGCGCGCAATCGCATCGCGCACCGACGCGGGTGTCGGTTCAATCGCCTTGGACATCTCGGACGTCGATCCCCTGCACCAGGGGCAGTATCCGGGAAGATGCGCCGACGTGAACGCGATAGCGTCCCGGCGGTCGGCGCCAGCCGTCCGCTTGCGCATCCCACACGATCAAGGCATACGGGTCGGGCGTAATCCGCACGCGACGGCGCTCGCCCGGGGTGAGCGCCACGCGCGCCCAGCCCGCGAGCCGCTTGGCCGGCTCGCCGGCCGATCGCGGAAACTCCAGATAGAACTGCGCGACTTCCACGCCGTGGCGCTCGCCGGTATTCACGAGGTCGAATTCGACCGAAAGGTCGCCACTGACCTCGAGGTTGGAATAAGCGAAGGTCGTATAGGTCAGTCCGAACCCGAACTCGTAGGCGGGCGCCTTTCCGCGTGAGTCGTACCAGCGGTAACCGACGGCAAGGCCTTCGTCGAGCTCGACGACGGGCGTGACCGCCGGCGCGACCGGCTTCATGGGGTCCGCCTTCGGCTGCGGCGGTTTCGGGCGCGGCAGGTCCGACTCGGCGCGCGGGAAGCTGATCGGCAGCCGGCCGGAGGGATTGACGCGGCCGAACAGGATATTGGCGATCGCTTCGCCGCCGCGATTCCCGGGATACCAGGCCGCGAGAATCGCCCCGACCTCTGGCGCCCAGGGCGTCAGCGCCGAGCCACCGGCCTGGAGCACGACCACGGTGCGTGGATTGGCGGCCGACACCTTCCGGATCAACTCGTCCTGACCGGCCGGCAGCGACAGGTTTGGCAGATCCTTGCCTTCCGTGCGCACCTGCCACGCGAACACGATCGCGACATCGGCCGAAGCCGCGAGACCTGCCGCCGCAGCGACGTCTTCGCCGGAGGCGAACTCGACTTTCGCGGACGGCGCCAGGGCTGCGATCGCATCGCGGGGGGACGACCGATGCCAGAGCGTGCTCATGAACTGCACCATCTCCGGAGATGTACCAGGTGGAGTGTCGTCGATCGCGACCCCGCCGATCGAATCCACGCCGGACGATCCGCTGCCCGCGAGTACGCCGACGTCGGCGCGTCGGCCAATCACCGCGATGCGCTTCGCCGCGTCGGCCCGCAGCGGCAGCAGGCCGCCCCGATTCTGCAACAGCACGATGCCGCTCTCCGCGACGCGCTGCGCGACGGCAAGGCCCGCCGCCGCGTCGACCGGGCGCGGCGGCTCGTCGCGATCGAGCGCGCCCACCGCGGCGAGGCTGCGTAGAATGCGGCGCGCCATGTCGTCGATGCGCGCTTCCGAAACCTCGCCGGCCTCGACCGCCGCTTTCAGCGCGCCCGAAAAATAGCGCTCCTCGTAGAACTCCTGGTCGAGGCCCGCATTGGCGGCCCGCGCGGTGCTGTGTACGGCGCCCCAGTCGGAAATGATCCAGCCCTTGAACCCCCATTCGCCTTTCACGATGTCGTTGAGGAGCGTCGCGTTCTCACAGGCGTAGATGCCGTTCACCTTGTTATAGGCGCACATGACGCTGCCGACGCCTGAATCTTTCACCGCCATCTCGAACGGCAGCAGGTCGATCTCGCGTAGCGAGCGCTCGTCCGCACGCATGTCGACCCAGTGACGATCGGTTTCCTGGGTGTTCGCGACCAGGTGCTTGACGGTCGATACTACGCCCTGCGACTGGATGCCGCGCAGCTGCGCCGTCACCAGGCGTGCGGCCAGGATCGGGTCCTCCCCGAGGTATTCGAAGTTGCGTCCGTTCCAGGCGTCGCGCTCGATGCCGACGCCGCCCGCGAGCAGCACGTTGAAGCCCCGATCGCGCGCTTCGCGCCCCATGATCCTGCCGCTCGCCTCAGCCAGCTCGACGTCGAAGGTCGCGGCGAGCGCCTGCGAGGAGGGGAAAGCAGTTGCGCGCGAATCGGGCCCCCCGCCGATGTTTCGCACGCCCAGCGGCCCGTCATTGAGCTGAATCGCGGGAATGCCGAGCCGCGGCAAAGCGGCGACGAAGCCGGCTCCGCCGCGCGTGCCGTGCGGCGCCGGCCGCCCCTCGTACGCAAACCCGAGTGTTCCATGAAGCAGGTGGATCTTTTCATCGAGGGTCATCGCCCGAACGAGCGAGTCGGCACGCGCGTCAGGGTCGGGGTTCCGGTTCGGGTCAGGGTCGCTCGCGTGCACGGCGATCACGATTGAGGCGAGTGCTGCGAGGCCGCCTGCGGCGAGCAGAAAGGCGGGAGCCGCGCCGGCGCGGCGCTTCGGCGCTTGGCCGGCGGGCTCCATGACTTAGCTGCGCGACTTCACGTCGACTCGCGCCCTGCTACCAGTTGAAGTTCAAGCTCAGCTTGAACGTGCGCGGTACGCCCGCGATGTCCCCATGCTTGTTGTAGGACGGCAGTCCCGGGAAGCCGCTGTCAATCTGCGCGTAATTGTCGTGGTTGGTGACATTGAGCGCGTCGAGGCGGACCTGGATGGCCGATCCATTGGCGAACTCGAATGACTTTGTCAGCTGCAGATCGAGCGCCAGGTAGCCGATCGTGCTCGGCGGAGTTTCCGAAATCTTGAAGTAGCCGTAGTTGAGGCCGTTCGGCGGATCGGTCCTTCCGGGCGCGGTGCCTATGCCGTTGAACCCGATCCGCGTCTTTGGCGATTCGATCACGAACTTGGCTCCCACGTTCATTCCCCACGGAATGTCCGCGGTGCCGATCGCGACCAGGCGGTTCTTGGGGACCGCGTCCGAGAGCACGTAGCGCGAGAGGAACGGCGAAGCGTACTGGAATTGGTAGTCGCCGGGAAAATCGCGAACCTTGGCCCACGTGTACGTGTACGCAATGCTGGCGGACCAGGGCGATTCACTGCTGTAAGGCTTATCGAAGGAGAGCAGGACCTGCGTGGTCTCGGTCTCCTCGGCGTTGTCGAAGAGGAAAAGCCCGCCGCCGCCGGCGTTCGGGACCGGCGCCTCAAAGGGGGCGTATGAAAATGTGTCGTACCAGAACCAGGTTCCGTCGCCAAAGCGGTTACCGCTGCTTGCGATCACGCCGTCGTGGCTCTTGATGTATGCCACGGCGACGCTCGTGTTCCAGTCGGCGACCCGGTTGCGCATGCCGAGCGTGAACTGGTCGGCATAGGGCGTCTCGAGATCGTTGTTGATGAAATGCATCTCGCCGAAGGCGCCCGGGGCGATCGACGCGAGCCCCTCTGGCGTCAAGTAGGAGTCGTTCCACTCGATGCACTGGGGGCCGGCGTCCACCGGGCCTTCGCAGGCCGGATTGTTCGCGTTCCAGAACTGGGTCGTCGGTGTGTACAGCGTCGCCTTGTTGGACTCGAGCTGCAGGATGCTGAACGTGTTGCGGTCGTAGCTACGGGCGGCGCCGCCGAAGATCACGTGCGCCTCGTCGCCGAACAGGTCGTAGGAAAACCCGAACCGCGGCGCGATGTTGTCGCTATCGTTGCTGCGGTTGCCGCCGGTGCTGATGTAGTCGTTGATGTCGATGCCGCCATTAGCCAGCGATTCGGCGTACGTCTGGCCGGGTTGACTGCAACTGGGGTTGTTGGCGGGGCAGGCGATCCCGGAATCGAGGGCGAAGATCGCGTCCACGAAGCGCTGCGGCGTGACGTAATCCGCGTAAGTCGGCGTTTCTTCGTAGTCGTATCGCACGCCGAGGTTCAGCAACAGCTTGTCGTTGACCGCCCAGTCGTCCTGGAGGTAGATGCCGTATTGCTTGTTCTTGGAGACCGCGGTCGCGTTGATGCTGGGATCAGCCTGTGCGCCGAAGAGCACCTGGAAGGGATCCGCCTCGACGCCATTATCGGGGATGGCGGGATCGACGAAGAACGTATAGAGCGCTTCGGTCGAGGCATCGCTCATCTCCAGTTCGACGTCCTTGAACTTGACGCCTGCCTTGATCGAGTGGTCGCCAAGGTCGGTGAAAGTGATGTCGTCCTGGAGGGAGTAGCCGCTCTGCGCCGCGAAGAAGTAGCCGAGGGGGTCGACGCCGTCGACCTGCAGGATGATGTCGAAACCCTCGCCCGCCGTCCCCAGGGCCCGGTATTGCTTGCCCGGCTCGTTGCCAGCTTTCGACGGTGTGTCCTCGGTGTCTTCGTAAGTGACGGTCACTTCGTTGAAGTAACGCTCGCCGGAGTGCTCCCAGCGCAGCGCCAATCGGTTGTCGTCGTTGACGTAAGTCGTCGCCGCGGATTCGGCGACTATGCCGGCGGCACCGCTCTGCTGCCGCTCCTCGCGGGACTTTGCCGAGAGCTCGAGCCGATCGGAATAGCCGATTTCCCAGTCCAGCTTGGCGAAGATCAGGTCTTCGTCGAACGGATTGGCGACCGGGCCGTAGTTCTCGCGAAGCTCGGGGGTCAGCGCGCCGACCCAATCGAGTTCCTGGTTGTTGTCGTCGAACAGCTGGGGCGCCTGCACGGTATTGGGCGTCGTGAAATCCTTGGCCTCGTAGGTCACGAAAAAGTGCAGCTTGTCCTTGATGATCGGACCGCCGATCGAAAAGCCGTACTCCTTGCTGTCACCCCCCTCCTTGCCGGTACCGGCGAACTCCTCGGCCGGCGTCTTCTCCCGGAAGCCTTCGTCCGTGTAAGTCATGAACGCGCCGGCCTCGAATTCGTTCGTTCCCGACTTGGTGACAGCCGTGATCGCGGCGCCGGAGACCTGGTCGTACTCGGCTTTGTAGTTCGACGTGATGACTTTGTATTCGGCGATCGCGAGCTGTGGGAACGGATTGCCGGAGGAGCCGACCGTACTCTGGTTCGCACCAGACCTCGGGTTGGCATCGACGCCGGCTTGCCCGGTTGCTCCGCTCGGACGCACGTAGTTCTTCTGCCCGACGCCGTCGATGTAGACGTTGGTGGCTCCCGTGCTGAGCGCGCCGCTGCGGATCTGGGTTCTGCCCTTGGCGTCTACCGAAAACTGCATGCCGGGCACCGCGTCGGCGAACTCGAGGAAGTTGCGCGTGACCTGGGGCGTGGCCTCGATCTGGCGCAGCGAAATGCCGCCGCCGACTTCCGAGGTCCTGACTTCGGCCAAACGGTTGCCGCTGACCGTGACCTCGCCGAGGGCGGCCGGCGCCTGCTCGCCCCCGAAGTCCAGCGTCGCGGTCGAGGCGACGGACAGTGAGACGACGCGTTCGGTGCCGGGCCCTGCACTGACGCGGTAGGTGCCGGGCGGCAGGCCAACGAGCACGTAGCTGCCGTCCGCGTTCACCTGGGTGCGGCGCGTGAGGCCGGTGTCGGTATTCGTCGCGATGACCTCGCCGCTGGCGGGCGCCTTGCCGCGCAGGGCCGAGTTCGCCGATTGCGCCGCGGCCCCTTGCGGCAGCGCACTGGACAGCAGGATCGCGCTGATTGCCGTCGCGAGGCGCCAGTCACTTCGGGCAACCGTCTTCATCTTTGTGCGAGTGTTCATGTAGTTACCTTGCTCGTTGATTCCCAGCCTCGACAGCACTCAAGGCCGCGCCGATCAGTCCACCCCGCGCGCCGAGACGCGCGCGCCGGACGCGCACGCGCCGCGCGTAGCGGCCCGCGGCAAACCGCGGCAGCGCAGCACGAAAGCTCTTCCAGTAACGGCCGGGAGCGGCGCCGAGGCCGCCTCCCAGCACGACCAGCGACGGATCCAGGGCATTGACCAGGATCGCGACGTGGGCGGCGAGCTCGGTCGCGGCGGCGTCGACCACCTTGCGTGCGATGCCGGGCCGGAAGCGCGCTGCGCGGCAGACTTGTTCCGCATCGTCGGCGCCGTAGCCCAGTGCGTTCGCACGGCGGACCAGGGCCGGTCCCGACGCGCGGGATTCGAGCGGAGCGAACTCCGTCCCGCCGTCGCGCGCCACGGCGGCGCAGGTCGCACCGCTCGCGAACCCGATGGCGTGTCCATGTGTCCCGAGCCAGGGCCGTCCGTCCACGACCAGGGTCGAACTGATGCCCGTGCCGACTCCGACGTACAGGAACGTTGGGCTGCCGCGTGCCGCGCCGAGGCGCGCTTCGGCGAGTGCCGCCGCCCGCACGTCCGAAGCGATCGTCACGGCGCCGTACGCGGCAAACGCACTGCGCACGCGCGACGACCGCCAGGGCAGGACCGCGCGGCTTTCGATCTCGCCCCTCGGCCCGACGAACTCGGGCACGCCGATGCCCACCTTGTCCACCGACAATCCGGCCCTGTTGCCGGCTTCCACGACCTCGCGCGCGATGGCCGCCGCGCGCGCGAGCGACTGCCGTCCGCCACCGGCTGCATCCGTTGGGATCGATCGAACGTGCCGGACCGACCCGGATCGCGGAAGGAAGAGCCCGGCCCGGATGCTGGTGCCGCCGACGTCGATGCCGAGCACGCAGCGCTGGCGATTGCGCGCACGGCTCACGCGGCGCGAGGCGCCACTCATGGCAGGTATCCCGGTGCGACGCCGAGCATGGCTGTGGCGGCGCCGGAGAACGACAGCACTTCGTACTGCCCGGTTTGGGGAATGAACACGGCGTCGCGCGGCCCGAGCGGGAACGTCGTTGACTGTGACTTCCAGTGCGTGCGGATCATCAACTCGCCGGAAAGGCCGACGATCATCGCGTCGCCACCGTGCGCGGTCTTCTCGCCGGTGGCGCCTGCGGGCACCTGGAGCTCGGCGACGGTGAGGTGCTCGGTGCTGACGACCAGGCCGACAGCGATCTCGCCTTCCAGCCGAAGCGACCGCTCACGCGGCCCGATTCGATGCAGGGTCGCAAGCGCAGCTGCGCCGACGCAGTTTCCAAGGAGCTGGTCGCGCCGATACACCGGCGTGTCCAGGTATTCCTGTTTCATCGCATAGTTGCCGCTCGTGCCCTGCGATGGCGGCGGCGCGAAGAATTCGAGGACGCGCAGCGGTTCTGCGCCATGTGCCCGGACGTGATGCCAGGTGTCCTTGCGGAAGAACACCGATTCGCCCGCGAGGCACTCGACGACTTCGCCCGTCTGCGGGTTGCAGGCAAGCATCGCACCCTGCAACACGTGCAGGACCTCGTCGGCGGCAAACACGGTCCGGAACGACGGCGAATGCCTGAACCAGCGTCCGGGCGCCATGCCGAACTCGATGACGTGGATCTTGTCGGTCGAGGCATACAACCAGTCGCCGACGAGGCCTGACTGCCTGTCGCCCCAGACGTGATGCTTGATCTCGCTGCGACGGGCGAGTGCCGGTGCGTCGTAGGTCGGGCGCGGGGAGGGGGTGTATCCCGATGAACCACTATCGTTCAATGACCCTCCGCCTACTTGTAGTAGTGGATCAACGACGACGAGCCGGCCCAAAATATAGGCCAGCGCCGGGACCGTTGCAACCAGATGCAACCACTGACAACCAGTCGCGGAAGCCTTCGGCGGCACGGGGGCTTCGCGGCGTTGCCTCGCCGCAGATCGCTCGGTAATCTGCCCGGGCGGGCGCGGGCGTCCGTGCTGCACTGCAAGACAACCAAACGCAACCAACGCGATCGACCGCCATGAACCGGACCAAGCACCGCCGCCGACGCAAGCGCCCGTCCCTGGCGGCGCTCAGCACGACGTCTCTCTACGAAACCTGCGCCACGGCGCTGAATCGCGAGATCGAAATCGGTGCCCTGCGGCCCGGGCAACGCCTGCCGTCGGAACGCTCCCTGGGCGACGCGCTCGGATTCACGCGCCTCACGGTACGGCGGGCCTTGCAGGTGCTCGCGCAGCGCGGGCTCCTCGAGCCTGACGAACGCCGCGGCTGGCAAGTGCGCAGCGGGCAGGTCAGCGACAGCCTGTCGACGCTCATGGGCTTTACGCAAATGGCCCGGATGCGAGGGTTAGTCGCCAGCTCGCGCATCCTTGCCCTCGAATACCGTGACGCGACTTTCGACGAATCCGAGGCACTGCGCGTGGCGCCCGGGGCGCCGATCCTCGACCTTTCGCGGTTGCGACTTCTCGATGACCGGCCGACGGCGATCGAGCGGCTGCGAATGCCGACGAGCCGGATGCGATGGCCGGACGGCTTCGACTTCACCGGCTCGATCTACGCCGCGCTGGAATCGCAAGGCATCGTGCCCACCGTGGCGGACGCGTACGTCGACGTCGTGGATGCGACCGAGGCCGAAGCGGGGCTTCTCGGTGTCAAGACCGGCCGCGGCCTGTTGCGCATGAACTGCGTGACCACGGGCGCCGATGAGGTGGTCATCAGCCTCGAATCGTCCATGTACCATCCGGATCGCTATCGGTTCCGTGCCATCCTGCACAAGCGCACCAGGAAATGGCCCTGACCGCGGGATCCCGGCTTTGCTCCGCCTTGCGCGGATTGACGGCGGTTCTGCTCGTCGCGGGTCTCTCGGTGGGTTGCGGCTCGAACGGCCCGGACGACCCTGCGGCCGAAGGCGGTCGCGACGCCCTCGAGGTCTGGACGCCCGAGAGCGGAACCCGCCTGCAACTGGTGCAAAAGCGCGCCGACCAGTTCGCTGCCGCGCATCCCGGCGTGAAGGTCAATTTCACGATCCGCGACTTCGGCTCCTATCCCGCACAGCTCAAGCTGGCGCTGGCCTCGGACAGCCCGCCCGATGTCGTCATCGGCAACCTCGGATGGTCCCTCGACGGCCCGTTGATCAAGGCTGGCCTGCTGCGTCCGCTGGATCCGTGGGCGGCGCGCTATGGTTGGGACACGCGTTTCCCGGAAGTCGCGCAGCGGCAGATGCGTTTCACCACCGACGGCAGGCAGTTCGGCCGCGGCGCTATCTTCGGCGTCCCGTACGCCGCCGACGTCATCGGCTGGTTCTACAACGTCGACAAGCTCGAGACGCTCGGCATCGGCGTCCCGGCCACCCTGGCCGAGCTCGAGACGGCGCTCGAGACCGCCCGCAGGGCAGGCGAAGTGCCGATCATGCTCGGCAACAAGGCGCAATGGCCGGGCCTGCACCTGTTTTATCTCGTCAGCGACGATCTCGCGTCCGACCGCGAGGTCAATGGCATCGTCTTCGGCGACCGGTCGATCAAGTGGACCGAACCGAGCTTCGTCGCGAGCGCGCGCAAGCTGGCGCAATGGAACGCCAAAGGATATATCGCGGCAGGATCCAACAGCATGTCGCCGGCAGACGCCCTGGCGAGGTTCGTCCGCGGCACCGGCGTATTCCTTCCGGCGGGCTCCTGGAATGCCGCGGAACTCGCGGCGGCCATGAATGACAGTGTCGCGTTCTTCCTGACACCGCCGGTTCGCAAGGGCGAGTCGAGCCACGCGACAGGCAGCGTCGGTTACGGCTGGCACCTCTCGGCTGCGAGCCGCCAGGCGGACCTCGGTGCCGAGTTCATCGACTTCATGACGCAGGAAGCGTTTGCGATTCAGCTCACGGCCGGCGGCGACATCTCGCCTCTCCCGATTGACGACGCCGTGGCACGGGCACCCTCCCGGCTGGCCGGCGAAATCTTCGCCGCCTGGCAAGGCCTGCTCGCGAACGGGACGCTGCGGCCGTATCTCGATTTCTCGGCTCCGAACGGGGCGGAAGTGCTTTATCCGACGATGCAGGCGATCATCGCAGGCCACGAGACGCCCGAGCGGGGACTGGCCCTCATCGAGGAATCGCGCGAAAAATTCCTGGACTCGCTGTGATGAGGGGACGTGGCCGCGCGGCGTTGCCTTACCTGTACCTGGTTCCCGCGTTCCTGTTCTTCGTCCCATTCGTTCTCGTGCCGTTTGCTCATACCGTGGGCCTGTCCTTCTACGACTGGGACGGGCTGACGCGTGCTTCATTCGTCGGCATCGAGAACTATCGCGAGGCGTTCGGGAGCAGGCTGGTGCGCTCGGCCTTCGGGCATGCGCTCGTTCTCATTCTCTATTTCGGCGTGCTCCCGGTCCTGCTGGCGCTGCCGCTCGCCGTGAGCAGCGCGCGGACGAGCGTTCCGGGCGGCAATGCGCTGCGAGCCCTGATCTTCATGCCGCAAGCGATTTCCACGGTGGTGGTCGGAGTGTGCTGGGGCTGGATCCTGGCCCTGGACGGTCCCCTCAATGCCGCGATACGCGCGCTCGGCCCCGACTGGGCTGCGGTCGACTGGCTCGGGAGCTTCACCTGGGCGCTGCCGAGCCTCGGAATCGTCGGCGCATGGACGCTGCTCGGCTTGTGCGTCGCGCTGTTCTTCGCGGGCCTGCAGCAGATCCCGGCCTCGCTCTACGATGCGGCGGCGGTCGATGGTGCCAACAGGTGGCGCGAATTCCGCGCAGTCACCCTGCCGGGACTCGAGGGACCGATCGCGGTCGCGTTGACCGTCACGGTCATCTCCGCGCTGCGCGCATTCGACCTCGTGTTCGTGACGACGCGCGGCGGGCCGGGCACCGAGACCGTCGTGCCGGGCATCCTGATCTACCGACGCGCGTTCGAGGACGGCCGGCTGGGCTCCGCGGCGGCGATCGCGGTCATCCTGAGCATCGTCGTGTTCGCCGTGACGTTACTCATCAACCGGATTGCCGACCGGAGGGCGGCGTGACCGCGGCGCGTCGAACGGATGCCTGGAACGCGGCGATCCTGGTTTCGTTCGCGGCGATCACTGTATTGCCGATCGTCGGGATCGTGCTGCTCAGCCTGCAGTCCGGGCACGGTCCGGTGTCCGGATTCGAGCTGCCGGACCGTCTGCACTTCGAGAACTACGCACGTGCCTTCGAGGCGGCGCACTTCGCCAGCTACCTGAAGTCGAGCCTGATCGTCAGCAGCGCGGTGGTCGCGGGCACCGTCGTCGTGTCCACGCTGGCCGGCTACGCCTTCGGCACCATGCGCTTTGCCGGAGAGAACTTCCTGTTCTACCTGCTCCTGACCGGCCTGCTCATCCCTTTCGAGGCGGTCATCGTGCCGCTGTACGTCGAATTGCGGGCCGGGAACCTCACGAACACGTACTGGTCGGTCATCCTGCCGCTGATCGGCGTGAATTCCGCGTTCGGCACGTTCTGGATGCGCGCGTATTTTCGCTCCGTCCCGCGCCAGCTGCTGGAGGCAGGCGCGATGGACGGCGCCGGTTCGTTCCGCATTCTTTGGCAGGTCTTGTTGCCCGGCGCCCGCCCTGCGTTATTGACGCTGGTGGTTCTCGTGTTCATGTGGTCCTGGAACGAGTTCCTGCTGCCGCTCGTCATGCTGTCGCGCGAGGACCTGCGCACGGCTCCGCTCGGCCTTGCATTCTTCGCGGGCCGCTACACGATGGACCTCGTCGGCATGGCCGCCGCCGCAGTGATGGTCGCGCTGCCGGTCGTCGTGCTGTTCGTCGCGACGCACAGGCGCTTCGTGCACGGGATGTGGGTGGGAGCCTTGAAGCAATGACGGTGCTGACGGATTTGCAGGTGGCATCGTTCCGGAAGGACGGGTTCCTGCGGATCGACGCGCTCACCGATGCCGCGGAGATCGATGACGTGCTGGGCCTGTACGACGAATTGTTCGAGACGGACGGCGGCGTCGACACAGGCGATCGCCTCGAACTGAATGCGGACGTGGCCGGTGCCCCGCTGCCGCAGATCGTCAATCCCGAACGCTATGCGCCGCGACTGCTCCAGGGCCTGGCGTATCGCAATGCGCGAGGGATCGCCCGCCAGTTGTTGGGACCCGAGTGCGTGCCGACCGGCAACCACGCCATCCTGAAACCGGCCCGAATCGGGGGCGCGACGCCTTGGCACCAGGACGAAGCGTACTGGGACCCGCGCTACGCCCACCGCGCCGTCAGCATCTGGCTCGCGCTGCAACCCGCGACGCTCGAGAACGGCTGTATGCGGTTCATCCCCGGCAGTCATCGAGGGCCGGTCTTGCCGCATCAGCTGATTTCCGCCGATTCGCATGGATTGCGCCTGAGCGGGCCGGTTCCGGATGCTCCGGAAGCCGTTTGCGAGCTGCCGGCTGCCGGGGCGACCATCCACGATGGACGAACGCTCCACGGCGCCGGGCCCAACCTGTCCGGGCAGCCGCGCCGCGCGCTCGTTTTTGGGTTCGGACTCGCTCCACGTCTGCTCGAGTCGCCCAATCACTACCCGTGGCAACGGCGGGAATGGTCGAGCCACCAAGGAATCTGACACCCATGCTTGGAATCGGCGTGCTTGGACTCGGCAGCGTCTTCCTGGGCCCCTATCGGCAGCTGATCCGGCAGCTCGAGCAGGGCGGCCAGGCGCGACTGACCGCCGCATTCGACATCGATCGCGACAAGACAGCGGCGGTCGCCGCGATGCATCCCTCGATCGCGACGTCGGCGAGCGCGGCAGAGCTGATCGCGCGGGACGACGTGGACGTCGTGCTCGTGCTGACGAGCATGAACGAGCACGCCGAGCTGGCGCTGGCCGGCCTTCGGGCGGGCAAGCACGTCCTGGTCGAGAAGCCGATGGCGACCAGCATCGCCGCGGCGCGCGATCTGCTGCGCGCCAGCAAGGACGCGAAAGGCCTTCTGGTCTGTGCTCCGCACATCGTGCTGTCGCCGACGTACCGGTCGATGCACGCCGACGTTCACGCCGGAACGATCGGCAAAGTACTGCTCGCTCGCGCTCGCTACGGATGGGCCGGTCCCTGGTGGGGGCAGTGGTTCTACCGCCCGGGCGGCGGGGCCCTGTTCGATCTCGCGGTCTACAACCTGGTGAGTCTCTGCGGCTTCATGGGACCCGTGCGGCGCGTGTGCGCGATGGTCGGCACGGCGATCCCGCGACGTATGGCCGAAGGCGTCGAGATCGCCGTCCAGGCGGACGACAACGCGCAGGTGCTGCTGGACTTCGGGGACAGCCGATTTGCCTGCATCACCACCGGCTTCACGATGCAGAAGTATCGCAGCCCGGCCATCGAACTCTACGGCACGGAGGGCGTGCTGCAATTGCTCGGCGACGACTGGGCGCCGCAAGGTTTCGAGCGATGGACCCGGGAACGCGAAGTCTGGGAACTCCACGAGGAAAGCGAGCCCATGTGGCCGTGGACCGTCGGCTTGCGACACCTCGTCGAGTGCGTGGCCGCCGGAACGCGGCCGGTCAACCAGCCCGAGCACGCCCTGCACAGCCTCGAAGTGATGCTGGCAGCCCAGACGTCGGCACGGGAAGGCCGGTACGTGTCCATCGAATCCGGATTTCCGGCGCTCGACTACCGGAGCCTGCCGGCGGACTCGGCGGATCACCACCGGCGCAAGCACGACCCGCGCACGGCGTAGGACCCGCGAGGCCCATGGCAGCCATCACGATCGAAGGCGCGAGCCGCAGGTACGCGGATGGCACGCGGGCGCTGGACGACGTGAACCTGGCCGTGCGGGACGGCGAATTCCTCGTCCTCGTGGGTCCGTCCGGCTGCGGCAAGTCGACGCTGCTGCGCGCCGTCGCGGGCCTGGTGGACCTCGACAGCGGCCGCGTGCTCATCGGCACGGCCGACGTCACCGCCAAGCCCCCGGGCGAGCGCGACATCGCCATGGTGTTCCAGAACTACGCGCTCTATCCGCAGATGACGGTGCGCGACAACATCGAATTCGGCCTGAAATCGCGCCGCATGAACGCGGACGAGCGGCGCGAGCGCGTGGACGGAGTGGCGGAACTCCTCGGGCTCGAATCGCTGCTGTCGCGCCGGCCGGCGGAACTGTCGGGCGGCCAGCTGCAGCGCGTTGCCATGGGCCGCGCCATCGCGCGCAGGCCGCAGGCCTTTCTGATGGACGAGCCGCTGTCCAACCTGGACGCGCAGCTGCGCACGTCGATGCGCGCGGAACTCGCGCGCATGCACGAGCGGCTCGCGGTCACGACGATCTACGTCACCCACGACCAGATCGAGGCCATGACGCTGGGCCAGCGGGTCGCAGTCCTGCGCGACGGAAAAATCCAGCAGTGCGACACTCCGCGCCGCCTCTACGATCACCCCTGCAACGCGTTTGTCGCGACGTTCATTGGATCGCCGCCCATGAACCTGCTGGCGGCGACCCATACCGTGGAGGGCATCGGCTTCGGCCGCTACGAGCTGTCGCTCGGCGACGACCATCGGCTCCCCAGCGGGGCGCTGTCGAGGTTTCTCCTCGGTTTGCGGCCGGGCGACATGGCCCTGGACGACAGTGCACCCCGCAGCTGGCCGCGCATCGACGTCGTGCCGCATGCCGTCGAGGAGTACGGTCATGAACGGATCCTGCGGTTCCATGCCGATGCACCGGCGGACGGGAGCGCGGGCGTCGAGGTCTGCGCACTGTTGAACGGCCGGGATGCCGTCGCGGTCGGCGAGCGGCTTCGTCTCGCCGTCGACACGTCGCACCTGCATTTTTTCGATCCCGCGACTGGAAATGCGATTCCCCTGACCTGAACGAGGCCACTGCCATGGAAAGACTCGTTGCCTCCCTCGCTGCTTCGTTCCTGCTCGCCGGCTACGCCGCGGCGGCGCAACCGGACGCGCCGGTTTCCGTGCCCGAGGCGCGTGCCGGCATCTACGACCCGGCACTCGATGCGCGGGTGGAGTCCTTGCTGCACCAGATGACGCTCGAGGAGAAGGTCGGCCAGCTGGTCCAGTACTCGGCCGGGCAGCCGACCGGACCGGGGACGGGACGCACGGATTACGAGGACATGATTGCCAAGGGGCAGATCGGCGCGCTCTTCAACATCTCGACGGCGAAGGAGACGAACGCGTACCAGCGCATCGCCGTCGAGAGATCGCGCCTCAAGATCCCGATCGTGTTCGGCCTCGACGTCATCCACGGATTCCGGACGATCTTCCCGGTGCCGCTCGCGATGGCATCGACCTGGGATCCGGCGCTCGTGGAGCAGTCGGCGAGGATCGCGGCGCGCGAGGCCTCGGCCACCGGGATTCGCTGGACGTTTTCCCCGATGGTCGACATCGCCCGCGACGCCCGCTGGGGACGCATGACGGAAGGCGCCGGCGAGGATCCGTTCCTCGGCTCGGAGATGGCGGCCGCCTACGTGCGCGGCTACCAGGGGTCGCGGCTGGACGCGCCGGACAGTATTGCCGCTACCGCGAAACATTACGTCGGCTACGGGGCGGCGGAGGGTGGTCGCGACTACAACACGACGGAAATCTCCGAGCAGACGCTGCGGCAGGTCTACCTCCCGCCGTTCCGCGCCGCCGTCGATGCGGGTGCGGCCACGATCATGTCGGCGTTCAATGCGATCAACGGCGTGCCGGCATCCGCCAATCCCTTCACCCTGCGACAGGTCCTGCGCGAGGAATGGGGATTTCGCGGCATCGTCGACAGCGACTGGGAGTCGGTTCGCGAGCTGATCCAGCACGGCATCGCGAACGATCGCGAGACGGCCGCCCGCAAGGCCTTCCTCGCCGGCGTCGACCTCGACATGGCCAGCAGCGTCTATCACGACCACCTGGCAGCGCTGGTGAAGTCCGGCCAGGTCCCCGAGGCACGCATCGACGAATCGGTGCGAAACGTCCTGCGCGTGAAGTTTGCGCTCGGGCTTTTCGAGCGCCCGTACGCCGACGAGAAGCGCGAGGCCGAAGCCATGCTGCGGCCGGACGGCGTCGAACTGGCGCGGACGGCCGCCGAGCGCTCTTTCGTGCTGCTGAAGAACTCGCCGGGGCCGGGCGGCGCGCCGATCCTGCCGCTGTCGGACCGGTATCGCCGCATCGCACTGATCGGGCCGCTGGCCGACGACCTGAACAGCGCGCTGGGTTCCTGGGCGGGCCTCGGTAAAGCAGAAGACGTGACTTCCTTGCAGGCCGCGCTCGCGAAACGCGCGGGAGCGCAGAACCTGCTCTGGCTCAAGGGTGTCGGCATCACCGACGGCACGGACGCGGACCTGGCCGCGGCCGTGGCCGCCACCACGAACGCCGACGTCGTCATCCTGACACTCGGGGAGAGCGGCCAGGCGATGACGGGGGAGGCCGCGTCACGGGCGCATCTCGGCCTGCCCGGGCGGCAGCAAGAGCTGCTCGAAAAGATCGTCGCGACCGGCAAACCGGTAGTTCTCGTCCTCTTCAGCGGTCGTCCGCTGACCTTGCCCTGGGCGTTCGAGCATGTGCCGGCCGTGCTGGCGGCGTGGCTTCCGGGCATCCAGGCGGGACCCGCGCTCGTGCGCACGCTGTTCGGCGATTCCAGTCCGACCGGCAAGCTGGTCGTGAGCTGGCCGCGCAGCGTCGGGCAGCTGCCGCTCTACTACAACACGCTCAACACGGGCCGTCCGCAGAACAAGAAAGACCTGACGGAACCGCCCGGCGACAGCGACGACATGTACGTATCGCGCTATCTCGACGAGAAGAACGAGCCGCAGTTTCCCTTCGGCCACGGCCTCACCTACACGACGTTCCGCTACGGACCGGCCAGGTTGAGTGCAGACTCCTTCACGGCTTCTGCGCCGAGATCAGTGACCGCGAGCGCCGAGGTGACGAACACGGGCCCGCGCGCGGGCGAAGAGGTCGTCCAGCTGTACGTCCGGCTGATGGGCACCAGCGTTTCCCTGCCGGTGCGCGCCCTGAAGGGCTTCCAGCGCGTCGCGCTCGCGCCGGGCGAGACGAAGAATGTGAGCTTCACGCTGCAGCCCGACGCGTTCGCGCTGTGGAACGATCGCAACCAGTGGGTGGTCGAGCCGGCGAAGGCCGCGGTGTGGATCAGCCCCGACTCGGCGCAAGGCGCACCGGCCGCTCTCCAGATCCTGCCGTGAATCGGGCGCGCATCGCGGCGCTGCTGCTCGGCATCGCCGGGCTGCAGGCCGCCGACTGCGCCGAAACGATCCTCTTCGTCGGCAACAGCTTCACGGCCGGCGCGGTGCCGGCCGTCGAGCACTTCCGGCCGGAAACCGTCACGGACCTCAATCGCGAGGGCATCGGCGGCATTCCGGCACTGTTCGGAGCTTTCGCGCGGCAGGCCGGACTCGCATATGACGTCCACCTCGAGGCGGCCGGCAGCACGAACCTGGATTTTCACTATCGCGAGAAAGCGGCGCTCATCGGGCGCGCCTGGGACCACGTGGTCCTTCAGGGCTACAGCACGCTCGACACGGAAACGCCCGGCAAGACCGGCGTGATCGTCGAGTACGTCGCGAAGTTCGCGCAGCTCTTGCATGACCAGAATCCGAACGTCGACGTGCGGCTCTATGCCACCTGGTCGCGCGCCGACCAGACATACCTGAAATCCGGCCACTGGTATTGCAAGCCGATCGACGCGATGGCAAACGACGTGCGTGCCGCGTACGACGCGGCGGCCACGCACTCGCCGCACGTGAGCGCCGTGATCCCGGTCGGCGAGGCCTGGAATCGCGCGATCGTCGCAGGTCTTGCCGCGTCGAATCCCTACCAGCCCGTTGGCGCCGGTCAGATCAACCTCTGGGCGGAGGACGGTTACCACGCGAGCGCTTTCGGTTCCTATCTCGCCGCGCTCGTGATCTTCGGCAGCGTCACGGACCGCGATCCACGTGACCTGGGCGAGCGCGAGGAAGTGGCGGCTCAACTGCGCATCCCGCCACGCACGGCGCGCGCGCTTCAGCGCATCGCGTTCGAGACGCTTGCCGCCGAGTCAGCCCGGATCGTTCGTCAGTAGTTTCTTGAACTCGTGGTAGGCGGCTTTCTTGCCGAATCCGCCGTCCGGCCCGTGGGTCAGCCCCCAGCCGTCGTCCTTGCCAGCCGGCGCAGGGAAATGCTCGTCGTTGAGCTCGTAGTGGAAGATCACTTCGATCGCCGGATCCGCGCCGAGGATGCCGCGCGTCCGATCGTAGTGACTCTGGATGTACGCGCGCTGCGCCTGCTCGCCGCCTTCCTGGTCGGCCGTGTTCCATCCCGTCTCGGTAATCCAGATGGGTTTGCGCCCGGCGACGACCCGCTTGACGTCCTCGAGCTGTGTGCTCCGATGGAACACATAGTAATGAACGGAAACCGCGTCAACGGAATCCAGAAGCCCCATCCCGATCAAGGATTCCAGGTAGGCGACGCCTTCTCGGGTCGCGCCGACGGCGGGTCCGATCAGGCGCGCGTCGGCATTCGAGTCCCGGACGATCGCGCGCGCCTCGCGCAGCATGCGCAGGTAGTCCGCGGCAGGAATCGGTCCGCCCCACCAGGTCATCTCCGGCTCGTTTGCGATCTCCCAGGCGGTCACGTCCGGCGTCGCCTGCACCTGCTTCCGGACGTAAGCCGGCCAGCCCGACACGTCCTTCGAATACCAGGGGAGCAGCGCGAGCACCGCGATGTCCTTGCGCTGCATGTCGGCGAAGAAGGCAGCGTCCTTCACCGGCTCCTGGAAATCGCCGCGGATCCAATATCGTCCGGCGGAACGCAGGTCGTCCAGCACGGCGGCGGCTTCCGGGGTGTGCTCATTGCCGAAGGCGCCGTGGTGAAAACAGACGCCAAATTCAGTGGGTTTCCGATCGGCCGCCATCGCCGGCCACATGAAGCCGAGCGCCAGGAGGACGACGGCCGCAGGCAGCCACCACCGGGACATCAGTTTCGGTGCACTCGAGGGTCGCAGTTCCGGATGCTCCAAGAGGAACTGGCGCTTGACGTGCGTCGCGGTGTGCGACGGATCGCCGGGCGCCCAGCCCGGCGGCATGAATAGGTAGGCGAACCGTTCCCGCCAGCCGCGCGCACCGCGCAGGTCGCGCGCCAGCAGCAGGAATTCGCCGAAGTAGAAGTCAACGAAACTGGTGACGTTGATGTCGCGCGTGATGCCGTATTCGATCTTCACCTCGTCCCGCAGCGGCTGGAGCGTGCCGAACATCCAGTCCCAGAACGGCAGCAGCGAGCAGAAGTTGCTGTCCATGTACAGCGGGTTCTTCGCGTGATGCACGCGATGGTAGGAGGGCGTGATGATGAAGAACCGCGCCGGGCCGAAGCGGCCCGTGCGGAACGAACGCTCGCCCGCGTGGATGAAGGTTCCCCAGGTGACCTCGAAAGCCATGAGCACGACCAGCATCCCGGACTCGACGCCGAGCAGCATCAGGAGCGGCACCTGCACGAGCGCAGAGTAGTAGCCCTCCGCGAAGAAGTGCACCCAGGCCACGGTCATGTTGAGGTTCTCCGGCGCGTGGTGCGGCGAGTGCAGGCACCAGAGCAGGCGTACCTTGTGCGCGCTGTAATGCCAGAGCCACATGGACAGGTCCCAGGCGAGCAGGGCGTAGAGCCAGCCGTACCAGGTGTAGCCGACGTCGAACAGCGCGAGGTGCTCGAAGTGCGGCAGCAGCAGCCAGAACACGTCGATCACGATCAGCCGCGGCAGCAGGCCGAGCAGCACGCCGGTAAAAAAGGTGGGCTGATATTCGCGCGCCGTCGCGCTGAAGAGGCGCGCCGCAGCGCCGGGACCCGCAGCGCGCTCCTTGCCCGACTGCGCGATCAGGAAGCGGGCCAGTTCCCACAACGTGAGCAGCGCGATCAGGAGCCCGACGACGGCCAGCACGCTGTCGTGGTAGTTGCCATCGTCGAACGGCTTGAGCAGATCGGCGAGGAAGCCCTTGCCGCCCGCGGTTTCCCGCGCGTAGCGGGTGAGGCCGGCAGCAAGGCCCCAGGTCGTATAGGCGAAGACGGCGGCGAACAGCAGCGCCTCGAGCCGCCGCCACCACGGAGGTGTGTCGCGCCAGATAGGAACGTCAGCTGCGTTCATGGGATGCGCGTGAACTCGACCGCGTCGATGTAGACCGACCCCGGTGCGTCGGCGGCCTGGCCGAAGACCAGCGTCAGCCGGGCTTCGAGCGAGCCGGCCGGGGCCACTGCCTCCAGCTCGAAGTCCTGCCAGGTGTCCGGCACCGTCTTCGAATCCGCGATCGCGCGCTCCGTGACGCCTTCCATGGCCGGTCCGCCGAAGTATTCGCCCCAGTGGTTGTAGAACTCGAACTTCATGTAAGCGCGGTCGGCCGGGTCCGTCAACCGGTCGTCCGATCGCACGAGCGCCGAGAGCTTCGCGCGAAGGCGCTGGCCCGCCGCGACACTTATGCCCTGGGACGCGCCGGAATAGTTGGCCTCGGTGCCCTGGCCCGAGATCCGCAAGGCATGCGTGCCGTCCCGTCTGGTCGCGTCCTGCACGCGCACGTTCGGGTCGCCGTCGACCGGGTTACCGAACAGATGCCAGCCGGCCGCGGATCCGCTGTTCTCGTCGAAGCTGCCGTTTCGGAACGCCCGCTCGCCCGGTTCCGCGGCAAGCTCGTAGACGCGGACCCAGTCCACGTCGGCCCCGTCAATGACGAGCCGCATCGGCGCAGTGACATGGGGCAGGAAATAACCGGCCTCGTCGTTGTAGATCATCGCGTGGTACACGTCGTCGACGTAGAACCGCAGCTGGTTTTCGACCCACTCGCACGCGAAGACGTGGAAGCCGTCGCCGTAAGTCACGAGCTCGTCGTCGATGGCCATCTGTTGCTCGAACGCGAAAGACTGTGGCGTGCTGGCACCACGCGGAACCCAGTGAAACGCGCTCGCGGTGATGGTCGGCTGGTCGCCACGCTGATGCACGATGTCGATGCCGCCTCCAGTCGGCCACTTCGCGTCGGGTTGCAGCCGGATGATCGACGGCGCCCCAGGAGTCGCGCGCAGGCGGGCGCGCACTTCCCAGCGCCCCAGCCGCTGGGCGCGCCGGCTGACAACCTTTCCGTCACTCGTCTGCCAGGCATCCGGATCGGGCGGATCGAAATCGTCGGACCAGGCCAATCGCCAGCGCGGAGCGGCCGCGGGCGCCGGCGTGAGTCGAACGAGAGCGCCGCCAGCGGCTCTCAATTTCAGCTCCAGTGCGTCCGCCGGCGACACCTCACGCTCCGTTTTCACAAAGCCGTGTTCCGCGGCGGAATCGTCCTGATAGATGTCCGCGCGAAAGGTTGCCGGCATCAGGAACGAGAGCGGAACTTTCACGTCGCGTGCGTTACGACCGGACATCGCGCCGATCCACCAGTCGTTGCCGCTCTTGCGCGCGATGACGACTTCCTCGTCCAGGCCTGCGGAGACCACCTTCGTGTCGTCCCAGGTCGCGGGCACTTCCGCCAGTACGCGCGTGAGCGGGTGTCGCCGATAGGCCGAAGGAGAGTCCGCAGCCATGGGCAGGTGATTCTGAAACACGACGTACGAGGCCAGCATTCGCACCGGCGTGCCGATCACGAGCGGTTCAGACATGCGCGGCTCGAACCGGTCGGCCGGCACGCCGCGGAACGAGCCCTGGTGGTAGTCGAGCGGACCGGCCAGCATCCGCGTGAGCGCCACGGTGATGTCGTGGTTCGGCATCACCCCGGCTTGGTCCCACTTGTCGTGTTCGAGGTTCATCACCGCCTCGCTGGTGAGCAGGTTCGGAAACGTGCGCTCGAGACCGGTGGGCGAGGCGACGCCGTGTAGCGTGACGGTCAGCCGATTGTCCGCCGCGAGCTGCAGAAGCTCCCGCTGGAACCGGACCATCTCCTGGTCGTCGCGGTCCATGAAGTCGATCATTACGCCTTCGACGCCCCAGGCGCGGTATAGCGGGAAGGCGCGTGCCATGTGCTGCTTCGCAGCCTGCCAGTGCATCCACAGCCGCATCCGCACGCCCTTCTGCCGCGCGTACGCAATCACTGCCTGGAGGTCGAGCCCGTCGACGCCGCGCGTGATGTCGGCGCCGGCGTAGGGCGTGATCGGCCCGCCGTACCACGCGACGCCGTCATGCCCGTCGAGCGTGTGATACGGGATGCCGTACTCTGCGCAGAAATCGATGTAGTACTTCGCGGTTTCGGTGTTGAGCCCCATCCTGAACGGCACGCCTGCCTCGAAGTAATCGTTCCACCAAGGGAAGGTCGTGAGGCCCGGCTGGATCCACGACTTGTCTTTGATCACGCTCGGCGCGTTGAGCTTGAGCACGGTATCCGATTCGAGCAGTTGCCGTGCTTCGGCAGCGACCAGGATCAGCCGCCATGCCGATACAAGTGGCAGAGTCGCGCGGACCGCGACCTGCGGTTCATTCGGGCGGGGCGACAGGCGGCTCACGAGCCCGTGATGCGGGGCAGAGTCGCGCGCCAGGTACATCCCGGCGTAGTTGGTCAGCTTCGCTTCGAGGACCGCCGCCCAGGCGACACCCGGCAGCTCCACCAGCATCGGCAGGCCGAGCAGCGAATCGGATGGAATGTCTTCGATCGGGCGCCGTTCGTAACGGCCCTCATGCGAGGTGGTGAAATTCGCGAGCGGCAGGATCGTCGCCGTCGCGTCTTCGGGGAAATTGAACTCGGTCGCTTCGTTGGCCAATTCCAGTTCCGTCCAGCCCGGCTGGCTGGGGAACTGATACCGCAGTGCAACGCCGTCGTCGTAGGCCCGCACGATGAGTTGCCACTCGAGCGGCTTCGGTCCGATCTCCCGCATCCTGAGTGTCGTTTCCCTCGCGCAGTCGGTCACCTGCCTGCGCTTGCCCGGAAATTGTTCGAAGGACGCGTCGATCTCGACGGATTCAACGCCCAACAACACGGCATTGCGGCCAATCGCCGTGCCGTCCTGCAGTAGCACGCCCAGGAGCGACGAATCCACTACGGCGTGCCCGGAGAATGTCACGCGGTACTCGAGAGGTCCCGCGCCGGAGGAGGCGGCTCGCGTGATGAGCTCGACGGCCAAGCGCCCGTCCGGAGACGTAACGACCACAGGCTCGACGCGATCCGCCGACCCGGCAGGCGGCGATGCGCCGCAAGCCAGGAGGCACAGGCAGGCCATCCATGCCTTGGCGCTGGTTGTCATCGCATCCGATCCTGCCCAATATCGGCCTCCATGAAGAATCGATACACGCCCGCGCTGATCGCCCTGACCTCGCTCTTTTTCATGTGGGGATTGATCACCTCGCTGAACGACATCCTGATTCCACATTTGAAGGCGCTGTTCGACCTGTCCTACGTCGAGGCGATGCTGATCCAATTCTGCTTCTTCGGCGCCTACTTCGTCATGTCATTTCCCTCGGGCTATTTCGTCGAAAGGGTGGGTTACAGAAGCGGAATCGTCGCCGGCCTCACCGTCGCGGGAATCGGCTGTGCCGCGTTCTACCCGGCCGCCGCGGCACATTCCTACACGCTGTTCCTGGCTGCGCTCTTCGTGCTGGCTTCCGGCATCACGCTGC